>Ga0055584_100000531_pt1 | contig 36295 bp, 23 predicted proteins | sample OSDHelmetaG_FD_58716 | JGI IMG/M metagenome (GOLD analysis project Ga0055584, IMG submission 58716) | Pelagic marine sediment microbial communities from the LTER site Helgoland, North Sea, for post-phytoplankton bloom and carbon turnover... | ecosystem: Environmental > Aquatic > Marine >...
AAGGTGGATCGGATCAATGATCAAGAGCTCCTCGAACTGTTGCACGAGATGCCGGTCGCTTTGGTGAAGTATCCGGATGGGAATCGACGTTTGATGATGGTTGTGGACAATGGTGGTCAATGACCTCCACCGCACCCAAGGCTTCGCCCGCGTTTGTCACCACGCGCTGGACGCGTGTGGCGGCGGCGAAAAAGGGGGATACCGACGCCACGACGGCGCTGTCGGAGCTGTGTGAGACCTATTATCAGCCGGTGGTGACTTTTCTCCGCTGTACGGGCAACCACGAGGATCGTGCTCGGGAACTGGCACATGACTTTTTTGCCCGCCTGCTCGAGAAGCAATCGCTTGGCAACGTGGAGCAGGGGAGGGGTAAATTTCGTTCTTATCTGTTGGGCGCGGTTAAGCATTTTGTTGCCGATCAGTTCGATAAATCGCGAGCTGCCAAACGAGGAGGAGGCAAGGAACACGTGGAACTGTCGCCGGCGACCGACACTTCGCCCGGCGTTGATCCGCCGGACAAGTCCCTGAAATCTCCCGAGCAGGAATTCGACCGTCAGTGGGCGCTGACGGTCTTGGATCAGGCCCTTCGGGATCTGGCCACCGAACATGCCGCCAAGGGTAAGAGTAAATTCTTCGAAACCCTCAAGCCGTGGCTGACGGGTGATACTGGTGCTCTTTCACAGAAAGAAACTGCGGATCAACTGGGAATTAATGAAGGCGCGGTGAAGGTTGCCATTCATCGGCTGCGCAAGCGCTTTCGGGCGTTGGTGAAAGAAGCGGTTGCGCAGACACTGCCGGATTCCGGGAAGGTTGAAGACGAGTTGGGATACCTGATATCCGTGATGGGGTGATAGTTGCTTGACCGTGCGTCGATTTCCGTGCGACGAGAACCTCTGATGATGACGAAGAAAATCTGTTTGTTGGGTGCCTCAGGAGTCGGGAAGACCAGCTTGGTGGGGCGCTTTGTGAATCAGATTTTCTCGGACAAATATCTGACCACCATCGGAGTGAAGGTGGACAAGAAGCAGATCGAGGTCAACGGAACGGAGGTCAAACTGATGGTTTGGGATTTGGCCGGGGAGGATGAGATTGAGGGGATCAACTATAACTATGTTCGCGGCGCGGCCGGCTGCCTGCTGGTTGCTGATGGGACCGATCCATCCACGTTTGATACCGCAATGAAGGTTCACGACCGTGTGAAGGAACAGTCCGGGGATCTCCCGTGCATCATGCTTTGCAACAAACATGATCTGCAGAGCGAGTGGGCGATCAAGGACGGCGAGTTGGCCGAATTGAGTCAGCGTGGACTGCGTCACTTCAACACGAGTGCGAAATCGGGAGGCAACGTGGATGAGGCGTTTGCGGGACTCGCCGCGCTTACGCTCGGGAGCTGAGGCGCTATTCGTCTCCCACGGCCAGCGGGAGTTCGAACCAAAATCTTGCGCCGCCATTGACAGGCTTTTCATGACCGATCTTCCCGCCCCATCGCTCGATCATGTTGCGGGCAAAGAAAAGGCCGAGTCCGCTCTTGCCACCGCCACGCCGGTCCTTCGCAAAACGATCAAATACGGTCTCCGCCATCTCGTCGGGAACGCCCGGGCCTTGATCTTCCACTGACAGTCTGGCGATGGAGTCATCGGCCCTGACGGTCACGCGAATCGTTTCCCCACGTGGTGAGTATCTGAGCGCGTTCTCCAGGAGATTGAAGATGATGCGTTGCAACTTGTCATCGATGCCGACCACGGCACAGCGGTGCGATGGATCTTCCGGCATGTCCGTCACGATCTTCACGTCCTTGTTGCGAAACGCCGGACGCAGATTGACCAATTCCATGGTCGTGCAGTCGAGTATGTCGGGGGCCAGATCGCGATCTGTCTCGTAGTACTCCAGTGACTGCATTTCGGCGGACAGAATGTCGACCATACTGCGCAATTGGCTGCTGACACTGTGCATGGCACTGCGACCGACACCGAGGGCTTCGCTTTCTTCCTCAGTCAGGTCCTCGCGTTCCTGCATCTTGCGGAATACGACTTCGGCCACCGAAAGACTGCCCACGAGATCATGGATCAGGCAGTTCAGCATGGTTTCCTTGTAGTTGGTTTCCAATTCCAGGCGCGAATGGCGCCGCAGTTCGGTTCGGCCCCGTTGCATCAGTTCCTGCATTCGCTGAAAGACTTTCTCCATCGGCTGGACGGCGAGAATTTCACTCCCGTTCACGACGATGGCCAAGGCCCGCAGATGCACACTCGAGTCGCCCGGGGTGGTTTCGACCCAGATGTCCGATTCGGTGGCGGATTCAGACTTGCCCGCCCACACGGCTTCGGCCTGTTGCTCAAAAGATTCCAGAAACGGAAACACCTCGTAGAGGTTGATGGTGTTCTGATTCCCCTCGTCAACGTCCAGCTCTGCGAATCAGTCAGGTGCCGGCGCGGCAATGCGGAAGCTCGCCGCTGACTCACGAATGAGAATCAGCTGCTGTTCCGCCGCGATGATGGAATCGAACATGGGGCCACTATCCATGAGGCAGTTCGCTCGTCGATGCGAAAGGATGTATCAGGCGGGCGATATGCATGCTGCTGAAATGGTCGCGGAAACCGAGCGAAGAACCATCCGTAACACCCCGGATTTTTGTGCCGGGTGAAAGTCAGGCCGTGATGATGCCCTTGCGGATGGCGAAGCGGACCAGGTCGGTCTGCGAAGTGAGCGAAAGCTTGCGCATGATGTTGGCGCGATGGGTTTCCGCTGTGCGGGGACTGATGAAAAGTTCTTCTGCAATTGCCGCCACTGAGCTGCCGTCTGCGGCCAAGCGCAGCACCAATCGTTCACGGCTGGTCAGCGTGTCATAGATATCCCGGTCATCCTGCTTCTTCACTTCTGCCGCCGAATCAATGGCGCGATCGGAAATCTTTTTGCTGAGGTAGCGTCTTCCCGCTGCTACAGCTCGAATGGCGTCCACAAATTCATCATTGGTGCATTCCTTCAGCAGGTAACCTTGGGCTCCGTTGTGTAGTGCTTCCCGGACGAGGGGTTCGTCGGAGTAGGTCGAGAGCACCAGGATACGGGTGGATTTCACCTGGCGGTGCACCTGTTTCACCACCTCCAGTCCATGCAGGCGCGGAATCATGATGTCCGTCACCAAGACGTTCGGTTTCAGCTCCCGGGTCATTTCGACGGCTTTCAGACCGTCATCCGCTTCGCCAACGACTGACAAATCAATCTGCTCATCAATCAGCATGCGCAGGCCATGGCGCATGATATGATGATCATCGGCTAGAATTACGGATATGCCAGGGGACTCGGACATCGACGGACTCAGCTTATTCTCGCTTTGACAGACAAGCAACCGTGATAAACCAAAACCTTGGACTCGGTTCGGTGACCGATTGAAGGGATTCTCAAAAGCTTCACCGGTGCCATTGCTTGCGACTAGGATCAGAAACAACAGAAGACGCCTCATGCCCGCCAAAACCCTCAACGTCGCCGCCGTGCAGATGAAGTTCGCTCCTACCATCGGGACGAATCTCCGGCAGATCGAAACCACATTGAAATTGCTCAAACGGCGCAAGGTCGATGCCGCGCTCTTTCCTGAATGTTGCACCACCGGATACAACTGCGACTTCGGCAGACTCAAACCGGAAGACATTGAGCCCGCCATCGATGCGCTGCGGACTCTTGCTGCCGAACATGGCATCAACCTCCTGATCGGCACACCGCTGTTCCGACGTGGCAAACTGCAAAACTGCCTCTTGGTCATCGACCGCAAGGGGCGTGTCAAACACTGCTACGCCAAATGCCAACTCACGCCTGCTGACCGCAAACACTTCACTCCGGGTAACCATATCGCCCTGTTCAAGATCGACGGCATCACCTGCACGTCGATCATCTGCCACGAACGTCGCTACCCCGAATTGGTCCGTCTTGCCGCCATGGCCGGCGCTCAGATCGTGTTCCATCCCAACGCCGGATTGGACACGCTGGCCGTCTCCAAGACCAAGCGCAATGGCAACGACGGCATCGCCGTCCGCGCTTTCGAAAACGCGATCCACTACGTCTTCGCCAACTCCGTCGGTCCGCAGGGTAACGGCAAATGGTCCGCTGGCGATTCCAAGATTGTCGATGCCACGGGAAAACGCCTACGCCTCGCCGACAATGAATCGTCACAGATTATTACCGCCAACCTCGATCTCTCCCGAGCAACTCGGAAATACGCGCAGGACAGTCTGCATTTCCCAAAGTTTCTAGGTCCCATCTGGAAGCGGACTGTCCAAGAGATCAGGCAGCGCGCACGAACCGAAGGTCAACTGTAGCGTGCGCTGTCCCCGGCGCATGGCGGCGAGCCAACTAAAGACTCGTGAATCCGATCGGCTCTACCATCGTTGACGGACCATGGTGGCGTGGAATGAACGGGTTCAGCGGTAGTTATGGATTCCGTATTTTCCTGTGGCGGCGAGCGTGAGCGAGTGGAGCTTCAATGGGGGAGGAACCACTCGCTCAAGCTCGCCGCCACATCTTACTACGACGCGAAATCTTTATTCTGAGAATTTCTCGATGGCTCGTTCGAGACCATGTCGATTGGACCGAATCCTTTGAATCTTTTCACTTCAGCCCATTCATAAATGCTTTGAAGTCAGCCAACTGCTGATCGCTCAATCCTTCCAGTAATCCGGCCGGCATCAGTGAAGTGTTGGACAGGCGTTCGGACACCACGTTCTTGGCGGTTACGCGAATGGTGGTGGACGGGCCGGTTTGTACGATGGTCGCTGCGGGTGAATTGTAGACGGGGAAGCCGGTGTAGGATTCGCCGTCCTTGGTTTCGTAGATGCGGGGGATGTAGGCGGCGGAAATGTCGCGGTCGGGGTCGATGATGGCGGCGAAGAGGTCTTCTTTGGTGAAGCGTTTGGTGATGCCATTCAGGTGCGGGCCGATACGGGTCTGGCTGGCGTGGCATTGTTGGCACTGGCGCTCCTCGAAGATGACTTTGCCTTTCTTGGCCTCGCCTTCATCCCAGTTCACGTTCTTCAGGCGTTCGAGAAAGGCATCGACGTTCTGGTCGGCGGTGGTGAAAAGGTCGCGGGCTTCCTGGTCGTAGGTCTCGGAGAACCAGTCGAACCAGGGTTGATAGGATTTTCGCGGGTCGCCTGTCTCCTCGGTCTTGATGTCGGCGCCGGACCATTGCGTGAGCAGTTTGGTCAGCTCGGCGCGTTGGGGTTTCTTCTTGGGATCATTCGTGAGACGGCGAAGCACTTTCATGGCGATCCCGATGTCCATGGGGGAAGGGGGATCTTTAAGTTCGCCCAATGCGCGGACAGCGGCGGCGATGGTGCCGTTGTCGAAGGATTCGAGACCGGCCAGGAACTTCTGGCGATCTTCGCCGTCGGGTTCGCGCGCCAAGGCTCGGACGATGGCGTCGCGAAGGGTAATCTCATCCCACTTGGACCGCAGCAGGGGGAAGAGCGCGTCCGACTTGATCACGGTCATGAAACTGACGAGTTCGGGCGTCCAGGTCTCGGCGTCGAGCAGCTTTTCGGCGGCCTTGAGCTTCTGATCATTGTCGGGCAGGCGTTGGGCCAGGAGGGCGTGGTCTGCGAGTCCGAAACCTTCGGCGGCGCTGATGGCATTGCCGAGTTCCGGATCGTGTTCGAGCAGGCGGACAAACGTCTCGGCAACGTGCTTGGGCCAATGACGACTCGCGGTGCGCTTCAGCTCATTCATCTTGTGCTGGAGGTTTACGAGCGCCTTGGCGATCTGGGACCGGGTGTAGTTCTTACGTTCCTCGGTCAGGCGCGCGGCGATCTGCAGATAGTGAATATCGTCTTCCGGTAGGCTGTCCGCGGTCCAAAGGTCGGTGACCTTTGTGAGCAGACCGGGGAAGTTGGCGGTGAGCATGGCCAGCAGGCGGCCGGTTTCGCGATCGAGTTCCTCATCGCTGGTGGGGAAGGCCGGTGCGAGACGGGCGATCATCCGTTGACGGATTTCGATGGGCACGTTGGTGACGCCGGCAGCGACGAAGCCATCATGGGTATCCGTGGTGCCCTTCAACAGAAATACGTCGCCGAGGCTCTTTTGCAGGAAACGGATGGCGTCGAGGCGCGTGGAGGAGTCCTTCGATCGTGAGAATACGAAGAGGCTCATGTTGACGCTGCTGAAGCTGGGATCGTTTTCGATGCCGTTGACGATGGCAGTTCCGAGTCGCACTCGTTCACTGATGCGTCGCGGGGTTGGTGTCTGGGCATACACGCCTTGAGCGGCGCCTTTGGCTGCCAGTACTGTCGCTGCGCGTACGCGGCGGTCGGGGGATTCGAAACCGGCGATGAAATCAGGTTTGCCTTCCGTCGGTTTCAACGGACTGGGCAATGAGATCAGGGCTTCCCAGGCGTTGCGCGCGATTCGCGGATCGTTGTTGCCGGTGAAATCACAGAGTGCCTGGCGCAGCTCGGGGGAGTCGGACGAACGTCCCAATCCCCACACGGCGCGGGCGGCGATTTCCGGTTCGCCCCTTGCGACCAATCCTTTCGCCAGCTTCACAGGAACTCCACCGTGCACCTCCACGAGGATTTCGATTGCTCGGAGGCGTGATTTGCGGCTGCCGACCAGACTCTTCGCCACTCGTCCGAATTCTTCCGGTGCAATATCCTTGGCCAGTGGAATCCATTTGGCTCGCGACCAACTGCTCAAGGGTTGGGGCGCATTGACAACGGCCGCAGCGCCGTTGCCGATCGGATCGTAGGAGTCGTTTCTGGCATAGCTGATCTTGTAGACGGTGCCCATCGTGCCGCGGCCTCCCATCGCTACGAACAGGTCGCCATCGGGGCCGACCACGGCATCGACTGGGGCAAAGCCGGCGTCGGTGGCGGACTCCATAAACACCTCCATCTCGGATTGCACAGTGGCACCTTGACGGAGGAGGGGGAAGTAGTAGACGCGTCCGAATGACCAACAGATTGCGAAGAGTCCGTTCCGGTAATGCTGCGGGAACTGGTTGTGCTGATACACCTTCACACCGGTCGGTGATCCGCGTCCGATTTCGTAGACGCGTTGCACATTGTCGAAGTTGGATTCCGGTCGGCTCCATGAATGACCCCAACCATTGAGAATCCAGCCATGCTCCATGCCGGTCGCGATGTCGAAGATTCGTGAACCGGCATACCATGGGAGGTGATGATCACGTTCCCCGTCCGCATCGTAGGTGAAGGCCATGCCGCGGGCATCGAAGTCGACGTCGTAGGGATTGCGAAATCCATGGGCCACCACTTCAGATTGGTTGCCATCCGGTGACACCCGCACGAGGGTGCCCGCCACGATGTTGGTCTTGAGTGGGGAAGCCGGTGAAGTCGCGTGTTCATGACTGGTGCCGGCATCGTTGCCGCACATGATATAGATCCAGCCGTCGGGACCTTTCACGATGCCGTTGGCGGTGTGTTCGCCGTCTTTCGCTACATGGAAGATCTTTTCCGGTTCGCCGTCGGCCACCCCATCTCCGTCCGTATCGGTGTAGACCTTCAACCCGTTGTCACCGGTGGCAAAGAGGCGATTGCCGTCGAAATACATTCCCCGAGCACCCGATTTTGGTGCGGTTGCAAATACGGTTGCCTGGTCGGCTGTTCCGTCGCTGTCGGTGTCGTGCAGAGTTTTCACGTAGCCACGGCCGGCCACCACGATTCGTCCTTGGGCGTCGGTGGTCATGCTGAAGATGTCGTGCGCAAGGTCATCGTCGGCATAGACGGAAACCTCGAAGCCAGCGGGAACTTTGAAGCCGTTGCTGATGGCTCCAAGCCCCAACCCGGGCAGCAAGAGTGAGACGAGCAGTGTCAGGCGGAAGTGCATGACTCCGATGTATCGCGAACGTCGGCGAAAGACAACAGCGCTTAGGTCAGCCGAAGCCGGTCTCCGGTTGTGGAAGTCTTTCGTCCGCAATCCTGCAGCCAAACATTTTCCGCAACTTTACAATTGGTGAACACCGCGAGAAGGGTGGGTTTACACGCGTGTGCCATGTTGTTCTCAGCTACTGAATAAGCCTCGAAGAAGAACGAAACGCCATGAACTCCACCGTAATATTTCGCCAGTCCGGCAGCTCGAATACCGAGGCCTTTCATCGTATCGACCTTGTCGGTCCCGAACGCCATGCCAACAAATCGGGCACGATGCTGATCGTTGATGACAACAACATGCTTCTCAACTGCCTCAAAATGACGGCTGAGAAATTCTTCGGCTGCGAGGTCGAGGCCTATCTATCGCCCGCTCAAGCGTGGGAAGCGTTCATGGAAGATCCGGGCCGATACCGCTGTGTGATCACGGACTATCATATGCCACAGATGATGGGTGGCGAACTGATCCGGCGCATTCACGCAGCCTGCGCAGACATGCCGATCGTGCTGATGTCCGCGGCGGCGGATCCCGAAGATGCCGCCATTGACGACGACCCGTTTGCTCGCTTCGTCCGCAAACCCTTTGATTGGGATGAAGTCATTTCTCACATTGAAGAACTGGAATCCCTCACCGGATTCTCGGCGGCCCGAACGGATGCCGTTCCGCTGCGAAAAAGCAGCAACGCAACTTTCCCGGGATGAAAACGATCACGACGAATTCCTCCTCAACTCCTTCACCGGAGCCTCAACCAATCGTCGTGACCATTCCCGGGATTTTCCTTTCGCAACTGGTTGTTGTCGAATCGGCGTGGGTTGTCGGGCCGCGCTGTCACGGAATCTTCTCATTCCTGAACGCGAGTGGCGTAGGCTCGCGCTTGCGGAAAACACGGTAAATCCGCTCCTTTACACCAGTGTTTTGCGATTCGCGACTCATCGATATTCAGGAATGTCGTTGGCACGGAAGTTGCGATTAACAGATTTGTCCTTTGTCATATTTATCAACGCCCCGCTGAGTGGCGGGGCGGGCAGGACCGGAAAGATGTGTGCCCTTCCGGTCCTGCTTTTTTGTACCCGGACATAAAACAGAGGTCATCGGGATTGGTTCTGCGGTGATCGCCGCTTTCTGGTGCGGCGCACAGGCAAGCTCAGACTTCCCATCCCTTGCGGTAGTCACGCTTGATCAGATGGGACACATCCATGTTGTCGGCATTGAGCAGTTCTGCATTCCACATGACCTTGCGTTCCGTGCGAACGGCGAGATTCCCCAACAACACCATTTCCGTGAACGGACCGGAGTAGTCGAAGTTGGCGGCATCTGGGAAAGGATCGCCGGCACAGGCTCGGACAAATTCGTGATAGTGCCCCGGAGAACGGTCCAATGTATCGCGCGGGGAGGGGAAGCTGTTCACCTTGGAATCCGGAGTGAACTTGGGTTCACCACCGTAAACGCCACAGGTCATCTTGCCGACATCGCCGATGAACAGTGAACCATTGCCGGGAGACTTTGTGTCTTTGTCGAGACCGAGCAGCTCGTTGGAAGGTTTGCGTCCGCCGTCGTACCAGATCAGTTTGACCGGTGGCATACCGTCGCGTTCCGGAAACTGATAGGTGATGACGGACCACATGGGGGCGCTTTCCTCGGTCGCACCGCCGGATTCCGCTTCCACACTGATCGGATCGCCAAGCTTCAATGCCCAACGGGCCGGATCCATCAGGTGGCATGCCATGTCGCCGAGTGCGCCGGTTCCGAAATCCCACCAGCCGCGCCAATTCCACGGATGGTAAGCGCCGCGATTGCGATGGTTTTTTCCGCGTGGTCCGACATAGGGCCGCCATGAAGCGGGGCCGAGAAAACCTTCCCAGTCCAACCAATCCGGTACGGGGTCCTCGCCCTTGGGGCGTTCGAGTCCCTGCGGCCACACCGGGCGATCCGTCCAGATGTGACATTCTCTCACTGGACCGATCGCACCGGCCCAGATGAGTTCGCAGAGTTGGCGGACATCGTTGCCGGAGTGTCCCTGGTTTCCCATTTGCGTGGGCACACCGGCTTCTCTGGCTGCGCGGGTCAGGGCGCGGGCTTCGTAGATGGAATGTGTCAGCGGTTTCTGGACGTAGGTGGCGATGCCCTTGCCGATCGCACGAATCGCCGCTGGCGCGTGGTGATGATCAGGCGTGCTGACCGTCACGCCTTCAATCTTGCCGGCCATGACCTCGAGCATCTCCCGGTAGTCAGTAAACTTCTTGGCACCCGGATACAGGCGGCCGGCCGCCTCCAGCCGTTTTGCATCGATGTCACAGAGCGCTGCAATCTCGGCACCGGCTCGGGCGCAACCGGCGATGTCGACTGCGCCTTTGCCGCCGGCACCGATGCCCGCGAGGCGGACTTTCTCTGTGGCCTTCAGCTTGGTGACCGACGGTTGTGATTTGGGAGGGGATTGACAGCCCGTGAGCGCGAGTGCACCCGCGGCACCGGTCGTGGCGAGAAAACGGCGGCGATCCACGTGGGATTGCTCCACGTTGAGCGGCAGGAAAAACTTCTTCGGCATGCCGATTGGCTACCGTTCGCCGGTGGGCAACTCAAGCTGAATCTGGGTTTTAATGGAGGGCGGACGACCGACGGGAGGTGAACTTTTCGGATTACAAAACCTCCGTCCGCTTCTCATGGAGAACGGTGGGAAATGTTGTCTATTACGCGCATCTGAAACGGGTATGTGCCCAATGTAAGAAAGGCAGAATAATGAAAAACGAAACAACCCGTCTGTCGCAGCTCCGTGAGTTGCATCAACGCATTGTCGATCAACCGGGATGCAGCCCCTCGACCCGTTGGGAATTGTGGGGGCGTATCCATCACGCGGATCAGATGCTGGCCAAGGCAGCCACGCGTTCGCCGCTGACGCCTCATCGTACATTGGCGGTTGAGAAGCGCTCGATGTTCGGTCGCCTGTCTCTGATGGCAGCGGTCATCACGTGCGGGTTGGCCCTTGCTGCCCAGCTGACTTCGTTGGCGGGCAGCAAGGTGCGGTCATCGACGTGGACCCCGCTGGTCGGTACGGCATTGGTTGCCGGAGTGTCCGCCGCCGATTTGGGCATGCGGGCTGATGAGTATCAAAGGGTTGTTCAACTTTTCGACTCCGCTCATTCATTGGAGCCGCGATTGCGCGACCGGATCGATGAAGACGAGGACGTGGATCTTGATGCCGATACGGAATGGGTCTGGGTTTGTGAATGCGATGATGCGGGCGCGGTGGCGCCTCCAATCTTCAGCGCCGCATACAACGTGCCTCTGCTGGCAGTGGTTTGAGTTGGGGAACATACTGAAGAAACACGTGCCCGTGGTCAGCAATGGCCACGGGCATTTTCGTGGCGTTCCCCGAAGACCAGATGGATGGATCGACCGATACAAAGTGGCTGGTCCAAATATTGTTCTGTACCGCTGCTACTTGGTTTTCTGAGCGGGCCGCGGCTTTGGTGTGGAACTGTGGCCGGAAAGGGCTTTCCAATGGGTGTCATCCTTCTCCAATACCATTGTCGTCACCCCGGACCAGCCAAAGACCGGTTTGCCGTTGCTGATGATCTTTGAATCGAACTTGGTATGCATCGTGGCGATACGGCCGCTGAGCATTTCGATCGTCGTGTCTGTGTAGCTCGTTTCAAAACCCATGGTGGATGGCATGCTCTTGAGGGCCTTGAGCACTGTCTCCACCGAATCGTATTTCAATCGACCATCCTCATACCACGAAAGACGATCATCACTGACATACAGCTTGCGGATGGCGGCTTCGTCACGGTCTTTGAATGCTTGGCTGAATATCTTCAGAAAGGCGCGGACTTCCCTTTCATGAGCACTGGCAGGATCGGCCGCTTCGGCACAAGGTCGGCCGACCGTGGCTATCAGCACGAGAATGACGATTCTTGGAAGCAGGGACATGACGGGACACTAGGGCATGCGTCATAGGCCGAGAAGCTCGATCATGAATCGACTTTGAGGGATGCGTTGGGTGAAGACGAGCGTAGGAGCCTCTTCACTTTCGAGTCAGTGAACCGAAATCTGGTTTCTACCGACCGGTAGCGCACCACAGGGCTTTGCGGCTCTCTTTCAGGAATTCGATCGCCCGATAGCGACGGTTCGATCGTTCAAGGAACTTGCGGTGCCGTCGCTTTGGACATTTTTCGGGCAAGCTCCCTGGTGCCGGGGAACCCCGGCGCGATTGCGAGCACTGCGTCGAGTTCCGTTCTTGCGGCATCGAGATCACTAGATCTGAAAAAGATTCTGGCTGCCGACAGTCGCAGATGGGGATTGCCGGGTTCTTTGGCCAAGCCCTGGGCCAAGGTTTTGAGTGCTGCCTGTTTGCCCTCGGTGTGAAATAAGGCGTCCGCCAGCAAGACACGCATGTCAAAAGCCTCGGGGTCATGCGCAAGCGCGTTCACCAACAGTGGTGCGGCTTCGTCGTATTCCCCTCGTTCGGCAAGGAACTTGCCGAGGTAGGCGTTGGCAAAGAGGTGGTTGGGGTCTCGCCGTAAGATTTTTCGAAGGAAGTCCTCACTTTCACGAAGCAAGCCTTGGTAGCGGAGCGACAGGAACGTCCTTTGTTCGAGTGTCATATCTGCTGGAACGCCGTCATTGCCACCGCGTCGGGCCGCTTCTGCGACGGCTTCCGGATCTGGTTCGCCACGCAGGTAAGGCGGAGAGGGAAGATCGGATGAGGTCAGAAATGTTTTCAATGCCTCCGCGGCGACCTGCGCCCCCAACAGGTTGGGATGCATACCGTCGGCTTTCACGGTGTAGTGTTTCCGCGGATTGTCCGGCGCGGTTTCACGCGCGTAGTGTTGGCGGAAAACCGATGCCAAGCGCACGCACGGCAGGCCATGAATGGCGGCCAGTCGCTCGACAAGCAGTTGCTCTGCCACGTCATTTGCAAAATCATCAATCCGCTGCTGGGTGAAGTTGGGCCAGATCGCGATGGTGACGCGGAAGCCGTGTTGATTGGCAAGTTTGTGCAATCGCTCGAATGCGCTGACGACGTTGTTCGGGCCGATTGCGTTGCGATTGCGTTCGATCGGGTCCTGCTCTTCGGCGAAGGAAAACCAATCGAGCTTGAGACAGGCCAGTCGGAACAGTGCCGATCTCACGAACAACACCTTTGCCCATCCGGGGCGTTCAGCCACGCCGCCGCCAACAGTGTGTTCGGGCACGATATTGTCGAAGTCGTTACCGGTGAATACAACGATCACGTCGTCCGGGTTGAACGCCAGACCCCGGGTCTCAAACAATTCAACTTCTGCCAAGGTGCAATATCCGGACGTGCCAAAGTTCAAGACTTCCGTGTTCGTGAGAATGTTTTCCAGTCGGCGTGATGGCGTATCCGGATCCGCGACGTAGTTGACCCCCTCCACAACGGAATCACCGAGCATGATCATTCTCCGTACCCCGTCGGGTTTCGCCAAGGTGCGTTCCGTGTCCCGCCGACCGTGCAAGTTGGAGGTCGCGACGCCTTGCTCAAATTCGCGGGAGTAATTCGGTTTCAGTTCATGTCCAAGCAATGGGTTGGTGGAACGTTGGTAGATCGAATTGGGATCATCGCGCCAGATGGCGTGCACCTGTGGCACCATACCTCCGATCCTTACGATCGATTCGCAAAGAATAAGCGTCAGCAACGAGGAGCCCGCAGTCAGCAGGATCAACGCTCGCCGGGAGGCTTTTCTTGGGGGGCGTGATTGCACTTGGCTGACGATACCGACGGATTTCCGGATGACAAATATCGATTGGGACGCCGGTGATTTGAAGATTGCCAAACCGAGCCTCTCCGGGGGCTACCCTGATATCATTGATTGACGGTCTTGTCAGGTTGGCTGCATTCGGATTCGGAACACAGAGACCAGGCGGCACCTTGACGCAGGTGAAGGGGTGGTCACTTTCGCGTCAGTGAGCCGAAAACTGATTTCAGAAGACTGGTCGTGCGCGCTACCTGATTCTTGCGGATTTTACGCTCTTCCTCGGCCACGAGAGTGAAGAGGCTGTCGAGCGCCTCATTCGTCACGTATTGGTCGAGGTCATCCATGTCGTAGTTGAGAAAGAGGGTTCCGAATCGCAGGCGTTGGGTGAGATTCTTGTAGGCTGAAGTCAGGCCGACCTGTGATGTGACTTCCGAGACCTTGGTGTGGACGAGCTTGGTGAGCTCGGCGGAGGTTGCTTGCCGGAAATAACCTGTCGCCGAATCGTCAGGACCTGAGAGAATACGTTCAGCGTCCTCAATGCTCATCCTGTTGAGCGCATTGTGAAATATTGGGGCGGCCAATGGGATGGCCTTTTCCGCGGCCTGGTTCATGGTGCTGATGAATTCATCGGCGATTGCGTCTTGCCCGTATCGACGAAGCCCCGACTCAATCTTCCTGAGCCGTTCCGGCATGGGGATACGGACGGCGTTGTTTGTGAAAAAACCTCCGGTCCGGCCCAGTTGTGTGATGGCGCTATTCAATCCTTTGCCGAGTGCCTGCTTGATGGCGGCTTCCATTTGTCCATGGCTGAACCGGGGCAATCGGGTCGGCGTCGATTCTGTCCCGTCGGAGGTGGCGGTTTTCTGGATGTCCGTATCCACAGGTTTTTGAAAGATGCGTTTGAAGAAGCTTCCCAGTTTGGTGGCGGCGACCCGCGTAGGTTGAGGATGCGGAGCGGCGTCGACAGTGTGGGCAAACATGAGCGCGAGAATTAGGAGGTAAGATCTCATCTGCAAAGAAATGTCACATAGATGTATGGCGTCACCATCCGTGATTACACGGAGTTGCACAGTGACTGTGGTGGGTTAATTCACTTCACCATCGTTCGCGTGTCTGACGCGCCTTTTCTCAAGACAAGACATCCATCTTGCTGAATGCGGTTGAACCACCTCGGCACGTCGCTTCTGAATCCTGACGCGATTCCCGAAGGCAGAGAGAGATCGCAGCGCGGCTTGGGCGAGCACGCCATTGACTATTCTGCCGGCGATGTTGGTGAGGTGAATGTTGCGGATCCCGCGTTCGGCCGGTCTTCTCCGCGGATAGCGGTGGCTCAGAGACCGCCTGGGATTGAGTTTGTCGTCGCTCTGTTCAGGGCGTGGGACAGGTCCGCCACACCGGGAAGATCCGGAGTGATGGTGAGGACGCGATCCAACTCCAGACGAGCGGCTTTCGGTTCGCCGGCCCGCAGGAACACCCAACCCGCGGCGAGGTGGAGGTGTGGGTTGCCGGGGGTCAGCTGTAGTCCGTCTGCCAGACATTGCAATGCTCCCTGTTTGTCATGCGTCTGCGACAACGCATCCGCGAGCACCACGCGTATGTCAAATCCACCAGGGGCCTGCTTCAGTGCTGTTCGAAGATAGGGTATGGCCTTTTCGAATTCACCTCGTTTGGCAGTGAAGAATCCTAGATTGGCATTTGCGTGCAGATGGTCGGGATTTTTCTCAATCAACTTTCGCAAGTACTCCTCGCTCTCCTCCATCAGCCCTTGATATCGGAGGGACCGATAGATTCTGCGCTCGAGGGACATGTCGTCCGGTGTCTGGCCGTCTCCCCGTTGCGCCGCAGCGGCAACAGCCTCCGGATCCGGGGCACCCTGCACGTAGGGGGGAGCGGGTGGAAGCGGGTCGGTGAGATACGATTTCAGGGCCGTTGCCGCCACGGCTGCAGCCGTCGCATTGGGATGCATGCCATCGTCGCGCACGTTGTAGAGTTTTGAGGGTTTTTCTGAGGTCGCCTGGCTGGCGTAGTGCTTTCGAAAGGTCGGTGCCAGGCGGATGCATGGCAGCCCGTGCATGGCGGCCAATCGTTCCACCAGCAGTAGTGGGCCGGGATCGTCCCTGAAATCCTGGATGGTTGCGTCCGTGAAATGCGGCCACACGGCGATGACTGTCCGGAAACCGTGCTCGTTGGCCAGTTTGTGTAGCCGTTCGAATGCGGTCACCACGTTGTTTTCGCCGATGGCCTCCCGATTGCGTGCCACCGGATCCTGTTCTTCGGCAAAGGAAAACCAATCCAGTTTCAGGCACAGCAAGCGAAACAATTCAGATCGGACGAACATGCTTTTCGCCCAGTCGGGACGTTGGGTTATGCCCCCGCCGGCCGTATGCTCGGGAACGATGTTGTTGAAATCGTTGTCGGTGAACATCACCACAACGTCATCCGGGGCGAACTGCACGCCGCGGGTTTCGAGCAGCTCAACCTCTGCCAGTGTGCAATAGCCGGAAGTGCCGAAGTTCAGAACTTCGGTCCGGTCGAGAACATCTTCCAGCCTGCGCGAGGGCGTGTCCGGGTCTGCCACGTAATTCACGCCTTCGACCACCGAGTCGCCGAGCATGATGATGCGGCGTGTACCGGCCGGCTTGGTCACACTGCGCTCGCGATCGCGCAAACCATGTGAATTGGAGGTGGCGACTCCGTACTCGAACTCTCGCGAATAGCTCCGCTTGAGCTCGTGGCCCAGCACCGGATTGGTGGAACGTTGATAGATGGACTTTTCGTCATCCCGCCAGATGGCATGGACATTAGGGACCAGTCCGCCGACCCGTACGATGACCTCGCAAATCAGGATCGCGAAGAGGCTGGAGCCGAACACCAACGCGGCCAATGCTTGCTTCGAGGCAGATTTCGGGGACAGGTGCCGCACTCGAAAACGATACCCGCCGGCGATCGCAAGACAAACGTCTAATTGGACACGTCGACATTGATGATTGCCAAATGCCGAACCGCCGGGCGAGGCTGTCATCAAATGGTTGAAGATTGCGGCAATCGCGCAAAGTGGATCAGGATCGCGACCTTTTCAGGCTTGGTATTGATCCTTGTTTGCGTCGCATTCTGGCAGGCATCGCGACCCGGAGTGACAGGGGATTCCACCGAGCTGTTTGCGGAGCTTCGACCGATTGAGGAACCGCGTGGCGAGTTCGTTTCCTCCGACAATTGTCTCTCTTGCCACGAGAACAATCACGCGTCGTGGGAAGCTTCCTATCATCGCACCATGACCCAGGTGGCTCGCGCAGATCGTTCCATGGGCAAATTCACCAATCAGGTGGTTTCGTTCTTTGGCGATCGTGAGAGATATCAGTTGTTCGAACACTTGGGGCTGCCCTGGATTCGCTCCCTGCAGCCCGGCCAGCCACCGGGACCACTGGATGATTCTGATGACGCAATGCCGGCCTTGCTCACCACCGGTTCGCACAATATGCAGGCTTATTGGATGCCATCTGGACGAGGGCGTCAGCTGAATCTGATGCCGTTGATCTATCTGAAGGAAACCGAGGAATGGATCCCGCGTCGGGCCGCGTTTCTTCATCCACCGTCAGATGAAATCAGTCCCGAATACGGTCGTTGGAACACGACGTGTATCAAATGTCATACCACGGATGGCAGAATGAATCTGCCGGAGGACCAGCGGACCGGGACACCTGATTCCAAGGCATCCGAATTCGGCATTTCCTGCGAAGCCTGCCACGGCGGAGGACGGAGTCACATCGATTTCCAACGCCGCCGGGCGGTCGATTCATCTGTCGTCGGCAAGGATCCGATCGTCAATCCCGCGACCGTGTCTCACGCCCATTCGGCGCAGGTCTGTGGTGGTTGCCACAGCGTGCACTTGATGGAGGATCTGGACCACTGGACCGCGCCTTCTGCCGCCGGAGATCTGGAAGCAGAGAGAGTGCTCTTTGACTACGATGAAAGAACACTCGATCTGCTGATGACCATGGCCAAGGAAGCGGGCGACACCAATGATGTTGAGAAGCGGATGGAGAGCTGGTTCTGGAAGGATGGTACGCCGCGGGTGTCGGGTCGCGAATACAGTGGTCTGCGCAAGAGCGGTTGTTTTACCCGGGGCGAAATGTCCTGTATCTCCTGTCACAGCCTTCATCCCAGGGGCTTGACCGGCAGTGCCCAGAAGGAATGGGCCAACGACATGCTGGATCCCAACGTTCAGGGTGACGCCAGCTGCATACAATGCCATGAGAGCCCGCAATACGCCTCCGTGGAGCATACGCATCACCTGCCGGATTCGAGCGGCAGTCGTTGTCAGAACTGCCATATGCCACATACCACATATGGTCTGCTCAAGGCGATTCGCAGCCATGCGATCCTGAGTCCCAGCGCCCGGGAATCAACGGAACTTGGCCGCCCGAATGCCTGCAACCTGTGCCATCTGGACAAATCGTTACAATGGACCGCCGACCGCATGACCGATTGGTACGGGCACAAACCACTCAAGCTGGTCGGCGATCAGTCCCGGTTGGGCGCCGGAGCTGTCTGGGCGTTGAAAGGCGACGCCAGTCTCCGCGCTCTCACCGCTTGGCATATGGGCTGGAAACCGGCCCAAGAAACTTCCGGCTCGGATTGGATGCCAGCGTATCTGTCGATTCTGCTTAGCGACCCGTACGATGCTATTCGCTATGTCGCCTACCGCTCCGTCCGCAGTATCGATTCTTACCGGGATTTCGAATACGATTTTCTCGCCACCACCGATGAGCGCCGCCAGCGTGGGGCAGCCCTGTATGCCGAATGGAGCAGACGACACGGCGCCAAAAGTGGTAGGCCCGATCTACTGATAGCTGACTCAGGCAAGATTGATCGCGTCCAATTCGACCGTCTTCTCCAAGCCCGAGATGATCGCCCGATCATCCTTCTCGAGTAGTCTCAAGATTTCCGCAATGACTCCCGGATACCAGTCTGGCAACGGGCGGTCCTGCGCTTTATACGCCCCTTGGATTTGATCATACGGATGTAGTCTGGAGCGAAGGGCGTTTCGCCGGCGGTGTCACCGCGGTCTGACTCGATCGACCCGATCTTTTCGCACACCTTGATCGCCTCGGCCGTGAGTGAGGTGATGTCCGATCCCACAGCGATCACAGATTTGTTCATTGCCAGTTGGTAGTCCTTCTTGATCTTCTTCTGAAATACCCCTCAGATCCGCGATCTTCACCCCGAACACCGGCCCTATAGCTATAGTATTCTTGGTGGCCTCGCTCCCGAGGGCTTTGAGGTCCTTCAGAATTTGCTTGGCTGTCATAGTGAATGAGAAGCGATCCGGGTCCTTCTTGGCATACCTCCGTTGCGGTGATCGACTTTTGTAAACGGGCTTTCAGTTTGTAACTTTCAATCCTGCGCCGGCTGGTATCTTCAAATGTGAAACCGCAACAGAAGGACACACGATGAGCAACGAAACGACGAAGTACGAGTTCAACGAAAACGAAAACAAGATCATCAAAAACCTCGCCGGAAGCATGGGGGTGGTATCCATACCCTGCGTCTTCCTGGGGTTGGCCTACCTGGCCGTATTGGCTCTCAACTGGGAGGTGTTAACCGGGGACAAGGCGATGATCGGAACGGCGCTCGCTATGGGCGTGGGAATGCTGAGCTTTCTTGGCATCGCCGCATGGACCCGTCGCTCCTCGCTGGCACTTCGCAAGATCACGACCACCAGCGGTGACGACGTCAGCCATCTGATGGAGGCCCTTAATAACCTGCGTAAGATGTATTCGATGCTGAGCTCAGTGATCGTGCTTTTCTCCCTGCTGGTCCTGACCGGAATCGGTCTCGGACTTTATTGGGGCGGCGCCATTGGGAACTGAGAACTGCTCAAATGGAATCGGTAGAGACAAAAGAAAGGCCCGCCATCTCTTGGCGGGCCTCTGTTGCGTCATGCGAGGGGCCAATTGGGGCATACCGCCAAATCGAGATTGAACGAAATCTGATCGCCGTTGTGTTGCAGGGGGCGGGCATGTCCGACAACCGACAGCACATTGTTGCGCCCAGATTCTCAAAATGTCAGACCGCGTCACCCAACGATCGTTCGGATTCCGGTCGGCAGGCAATTCTGTTGCTGTGGAGGCTTGGGCTGAGCCGGCGATTCGTGAGTGTCAGGCAATTACGCCGTTCACCACTTTGCCGGCAATGTTGGTGAGGCGCATGTCGAGGCCCTGGAATTTTACGTTGAGGCGTTTGTGGTTGATGCCCAGTTGATGGAGGATCGTGGCTTGGAGGTCGTTCACTTCGACGATGTTCTCGACGGCGTTGTAGCCGAGTTCGTCGGTGCTGCCATACGTGGTGCCGCCTTTGATGCCGCCGCCGGCGAACCACATGCTGTAGCCTTTGATGTGGTGGTCTCTTCCTGATCCCTGGGCCATCGGCGTGCGGCCGAATTCGCCGCCCCAGATGATCAATGTGTCGTCGAACATGCCGCGTTGTTTGAGGTCCTTGATGAGGGCGGCGATGGGTTGGTCGATTTCTTCGGCGGTGCCTTTGACTTTGTCTTTCACGGCGCCGTGGTGATCCCAGCCACGGTGGTAGAGTTGCATGAAGCGGACGCCGCGTTCGGCGAGTCTTCTGGCAAGGAGACAGTTGCTGGCGAAGGAGCCGTCGGCGCCTTTGGTGCCGTACATTTCCTTGATGCTGTCCGGTTCGTCTTTGAGGTCGACGAGGTCGGGGACGCTGGTCTGCATCTTGAAAGCCATTTCATACTGCGAGATGCGCGTGCGGATTTCGGGGTCCCGCATGGCTTTCTCGTGCAGGAGATTGAGCCGGTTGATGGTGTCGACTACGTCACGTTGGCGTTCGTTGTTCACGCCACGGGGGCGGCCGACATACAGGACGGGATCTCCGACGGAGCGGAGTTCGACTCCCTGAAAACGGCTGGGGAGGAAACCGCTGTGCCATTGGCGGGCGGAGATGGGTTGGGATTGGCCGTGTTTGCCTATCGACGTCAGGACGACAAAGCCGGGGAGATCAGCGGTTTCGGCACCGAGTCCGTAAAGCATCCAACTGCCCATGGAGGGCCGACCGGAGATGAGGGTGCCGGTGTTCATCAACGTGTGCGCGGGATCGTGGTTGATGGCGTCGGTGCGCAGAGAGCGGACGATGGCGATGTCGTCGGCGACGGTCGCGAGATGGGGGAAGATCTCGGAGATGTGTTGGCCGGATTGACCGCATTTGATGAAGTCGTGTTGGGGGCCGAGGCACTTCAAGGTCTTGTTCTGAAGTTGGGCGATGGGTTGGCCCTTGGTGTAGGACTCGGGCATGGGTGCGCCGTCGAGTTCGCGCAGCTTTGGTTTGTAGTCGAAGGTCTCCAGATGGGTGGGGCCGCCGGCCATGTAGAGGTGGATGACGCGCTTCACCCGGGCTGGGTGGTGGAGCTGATTGAGGACTCCGGTCCAGCGGTCATCCTTGGCGGCTTGAGTGAGGCCGGGTTTGAGCAGAGATGCCAGGGCGATGGAGCCGAGGCCGGCTTTGCCGAGGAAGGTGCGGCGGGTGTTGTGTTGGAGGATGGCGTCTAGGTTCATGACTAGGAAATAGTTTTGATCACCGATGGACACAGATGTGGGATTCGATCGTGCGCGAGCTGTTGGTGGATCGTCTGCCAGCAGTGCGAACGAATGCCAAACGGCTCGCGCTAGCAATGGTTTCAGATCTGTGTGTATCTGTGTCCATCGGTGGTTTAGTTCACTGGCGAGTGATGAATTCGTGGAGGTTGAAGATGACTCGGGAGATGGAGGTCCAGGCGGCGAGTTGAGCGGGGTCGGCGGTGGATTCGGATTCGGTGATGCCGGTCTTAAGCAATTCTTCGGCGGCTTCTTCGTCTTCGGTGTATTGCTTGAGATGGTTGTCGAAGAGGGTTTTCAATACTTTTTGCTCTTCGATGCTCGGTTTGCGGGAGAGAGCGTGACGATAGGCGTAGGTGATCTTGTCGGCGTTGGTCTTGCCGCCTTGGTCGATGATCTGTTCAGCGAAGGTGCGGGCGGATTCGACGAAGGTGGGGTCGTTCAACAATACCAAAGCCTGTTGGGGGGTGTTGCTGCGGACTCGTTCGACGACGCATTCTTCGCGGGTGGAGGCGTCGAAGGCCGCGAGGCTGGGGTGAAGGAAGGTGCGGCACCAATACGTGTAGAGGCCACGGCGGTATTGTTTGTCGCCGTCGTCGTGTTTGTAGGTGCGCTTGGGGAAGTTGAGGTGCACCCAGTAGCCTTCGGGTTGGTAGGGTTTGACTGATCGGCCACCGATGGTGTCGACGAGGAGGCCACTGACCTTGAGGGCGTTGTCGCGGACCATTTCGGCTTCGACGCGGAAGCGGCCTTGGCGGGCGAGGAGGTCGTTGTAGGGATCGGTCTTCAACAGTTTTGCGTCAGCAAAACTGGTCTGGCGGTAGGTGTGGGACATGGCGATGACCTTGACCATGTGTTTGACGTCCCACCCGCTGGCGACGAATTCCATGGCGAGCCAGTCGAGGAGTTCGGGGTGGCTGGGGTTTTTGCCCTGCATGCCGAAGTCGTCGAGTGTGGGGGCGATGCCGCGGCCGAACATGATCTTCCAGAGGCGGTTCATGAAGACGCGGGCGACGAGCGGGTTGTCACGGGAGGTGAGCCAGGCGGCGAGGTCGGTGCGGGTGGCATGTTCCTGCTTGGGCTTCACTGAAACCTTGCCAAGGGAGGCGGGGACGGCGGGGACGAGGGGGGCGCCGGAGTCGTCCTGCCAGTTGCCGCGGGGGAGGACGCGAAGCATGCGGGGCTTGTCGAGCTTCTGGGCGACCATGGTACGGAGGATGGCTTTGTCGGTGGTGTCGCGGTCTTTTTTCAGCGGGTTGAGCTGCTTGTGCAGACCGGCGTAGTAGTCGCGCTTGGTTTGCCAGACGTGTTCGAGGTAGTGCTTGAGGATCTTGTCCTTATCCTTGTCGCTGCGTTTGTCGGCGGCTTTGGAGAGAAGTCCTTTGAGGGTGCGGTCGACGCCCTTGTATTTGTCCTTCTTCTTCCACTTTTCCCAAGAGGCGAGGGAGAGTTGGCCTTCGAGTTCGAGGGGATCCTTTTTCTTGGCAGCCTTGGGATCCTTGGGTTTGGCGAGGCCCAATTTGTCCCAGTGAACGGTGCCGCCGAAGAGGGAGCAGGCGATGCTGACGATCTTGGAATCGGGCTTCATGTTCATCTTTTCGATGGGGACTTCGAGGCGGGTCCATTCACCGGCTTTCGGGAGTTCGCCCATGTCGGTCTTCTTGGCGTTCTTCGACTTGCCGCCGTAGTTGATGGCGGCGATGTCACCCCAGTTGGCACGATGATTCCAGTTGTCGGTGCGGAACTGGAGCATGATGGCCTTGGGCGGGTTGTCGGGGTCGAGGCGGACGTGGATGAAGAAGCGATCGCCTTTCTTCACTTCGATGGGTTCTTTGAGGTAGTCGAAGACGTCTTGGGCGAGGCCTTTGTCGGTGCGGGTCCAGGATTGTTTGTCGCTGGCTTTGTGTTCGGTGTCCCACTTGATAGGGTGATTGCCTTTGTTGACACGGACGTTTTTGCAGTCGGGGGCTTTGTCATCTGCGATGATGGTTTCGCCTGCTTTCTCGGCGGCGGCCTTTGCTTCGGCCTGTTTCTGGGCGACGTGTTTCTTTACGACCTCCTCGTCGGGCTCTTCGTATTCGATTTTGGCGAGGGATTCTTTGATCTCTTTTTCTAGGGGGGAGATTTTGCCGTTGAGGTTGGCGAGTCTCTTGGTCTCGGCGTCGGTAGGGAGTTTGATGATGGAGGAGAGTCCGCCGACCGGAGTCTCCTTCACATCGGCGAAGAAGGCGGCGAAGGAGTAGAAGTCTTTCTGCGTAAAGGGATCGTATTTGTGGTCGTGGCATTCGGCGCAGCCGAGGGTGGCGCCGAGCCAGACGGACGAGGCGTTGCGGACACGGTCGGCGGCGTACTTGGCGATGTATTCCTTGGGTTGGGCACCGCCTTCGGTGGTGGTCATGAGCAGCTTGTTGTAACCGGAGGCGATCTTTTGCTCCATGGTCGGCTCAGGGAGGAGGTCGCCGGCGAGTTGTTCGGCGGTGAAGCGGTCGAAGGGGTAGTTGCGGTTGAAGGCGTTGATGACGTAGTCACGATAGGGCGTGATGTTTTGGTGTTGGTCACCGTGGTAGCCGCGGGTGTCGGCGTAGCGGACCAGGTCGAGCCAGTAGATGGCCATACGCTCGCCGTAGTGAGGAGACTTGAGGAGTGCGTCGATGAGGTTTTCGTAGGCCTTGGGCGACTTGTCGTTGACGAACTTGTCTACCTGTTCGGCGGTGGGGGGGAGGCCGAGGAGGTCGAAGCTGAGGCGGCGGATCAGGGTGCGGCGATCGGCTGTGGGACCGGGTTTCTTTCCTTGGGCGAGGAGCGGGGTTTGGACGAAGCGGTCGATGGAGTTGAGGGCCAGCTGCGCCGAGGCACTGGGAACGGCGGGCCAGCCGAGATCTTTGTAAGCCCAGTGTTGGTCGTATTTGGCGCCTTCCTTGATCCATTGGCGGAGGGCTTTGACTTCCTCGGGTTTGATCTCCTTGTGGAAGTCGGCGGGTGGCATTTTGTCGTCAGGATCGGTGGCGGTAATACGGACGATGAGTTCGCTCCGGTCAGGTTCGCCGGGAACGATGGCGGCGTGTCCGTCCTTGTGTTTGCGGACGGCGTTCCCGCGGAGATCGAGGCGGAGATCGCCCTTCACATGGGCTGCGTCAGGGCCATGACAGGCGAAGCATTTGTCGGACAAGACGGGACGGATGTCGCGGTTGAAATCAACCGCGGAAATAGAGGGGGCGCCGAGGAGGGCGACGAAGGCGAGTATTCTCGGGAAATTCATGTTGGAGTTGAGCAATTTGGCGTCGTCAGAGGGGGCAGCCAAGGGGAAAAATCGAGGATCACGGGAAGGCGGTCATAGATCTCCGCTACAGATTGCGGACAAAACATGGCGTTTCGCGAGTATTTTCGAGTTGTGGGAAAAAACTGGCGATGAGTGTAACATCGGGGTGCGGATTCCTTAGGAAACGGCAGTTATGAGTGAAGAATCGAAAAACTGACCGAAGTGTGGCGCGGCGATTCCGGACAACGCGCCGGAGGGGCTTTGCCCGAAATGCCTGTTGCTCGGAGCCAGTATGGATACGGAGCCGGGCTACACGAGCACACTGCGAATTCCCAAGCCGGCTGCGCCTTCGGTGGCGGAACTAGCTGAAGCCTTTCCGCAGATGGAGATCCTCGAACTGATTGGCCAGGGAGGAATGGGCTACGTCTACAAGGCGCGCCAGCAGCGGTTGGATCGGATTGTGGCGTTGAAGATTCTGCCGGAAATCCTGGCGACAGACCCGGCTTTTGCGGAACGGTTTTCGAGGGAGGGGCGGCTGTTGGCCAAATTGAATCATCCGAACATTGTCACGGTGCATGATTTCGGGGTGACCGATCCGACGGTCGACGCGGAGCAGACGAATGAAACGGTGGCGACTGCCGCTCCGACGGGTGATTCGCCTGCCGAGGCGGAACCCAAAACAGTCACGCCGACGCATCGCTACTACTACCTGATGATGGAGTATGTGGACGGGGCCAATCTGCGGCAGGCGATGCGGGCGGGGCGATTCACACCCGAGCAGGCATTGAACGTGGTGCCGAAGGTTTGCGATGCCCTGCAGTACGCCCACGACGAAGGGGTGCTGCATCGCGACATCAAGCCGGAGAACATCCTGGTGGATACCCGGGGCAATGTGAAGATTGCCGACTTCGGAATTGCGAAATTGGTCGATGCTCCGGAGGGCAAGGCGGACGTGACGTTGACGGGTGTCGGTTCGACATTGGGTACGCCGCATTACATGGCGCCGGAGCAGATTGAGCAGCCGAGCAAGGTGGATCATCGGGCGGACATCTATTCGTTGGGTGTGGTGTTCTACGAGATGCTGACGGGTGAACTGCCGATCGGGCGTTTTGCTCCACCGTCCGAGAAGACATCCGTCAATGCGCGGGTGGATGAGATTGTCTTTCGCGCCCTGGAGAAGGAGCGGGAGATGCGGCAGCAAAGTGCGACGCAGATCAAGACCGAGGTGATGAATGCGGCCCGGGCGGCGTCGACGCCATCCGCCACCCGATCACCCCGCTCGGAAGTGTCGAAGACGGCGCAGTGTTTTTTCACGATGCCGGAGTATTTGCAGACCTTCAAAGCCCGCTTTGCGCATCCGTTCACTTCGGCAGGTGACCTGATGCTGGAGAAAGATCAGCTGATCTATGAAACCGGCGACGCGGAGATGATCATACCGCTGTCGAGCATTCGTGACGTGAGTGTCGGCCAGCTGGAGTGGTGGTCGATGAAAGGCAACATCTCGATCATCTCGATCACGATGGAGAAGGATGGATTGCAGCGGACATTCATGTTTCGGCCCTCGGGTCCCTGGCCCGAGCCGGTGCTGCAGAGCAACCGGCATGTGGTGGAATGGGCGGACACCATTCGGCAGGCGGTTGCCGCCGTGGGCGGTGAGACGCGGGAGACTCCCGCTGAAAGTATGCCGTTGCCCGCGGCCCCGCGTTGGATTCTGCCCGCGTGTATTGCGACAATCTTCTTCGGGCCGATGATCGGTTTCTTTGGGGCCGAGCTCATCGGCGCTGGCGAGCAGCACGGACAATGGATTCCAATGGCGATCGGGACGGCCTTGTTGGTCGCCGACCTGACGGCGGTGATCTATCTGCTGATGGCCTGCCTGACGTTCACCTGCACCCGGTGGGCTTTGGGGAGGGGGACGTTGCTTGCCATGACCATGCCCCCGACCGATGCCGCTCCGGGGGGCACGAAGTCCGGACCGGGCTCGGTGAAGGTCGGCACGGCGGTGGCGTTTGGGGCGGTGTTCTTGTACTTGGGAGCAGCGCTTTGCATTCCGATCGCGGCGGTGTTCCGTCTCAGCGAAAACGGACTCGTCGGATGCCTGGCCCTGGTGGGGGCATTGGCAGTGCTGGTGGCGGTGGCGATCTGGGAGAAAGGGCTGCCGGGACGTGGTTGGACGAGGGCCGGTTCGGTGTTTGCGGGCTTGCTGGCATTGCCCACGATTCCCATGGCCGGGTTCTTTCTCTATTCCATGAGTCAGGAACGAGGCGGTTGGAATCCCGCGACCTCCGAAGCGGTCATTGTGCCGCTCTTCTTCTTGGGGGCCTTGCTATTGCCCTGGGCGGCCGTGCGCCTGCATCGGGCCTGTCGCGTATTTGCGGTTCCGGTGACGGAGGGAGCGCCGCGCAATCCGTGGCCGGCGCGGATCTTCTGGTTGTTGATGCTTATCTTCGTGCTGCCAGCCTGTTTCTTTCTCCTGATGCTGTTCGTGCCTTACCTCGCGTGGCAGCAGACGGGGCGACCGGCTTCCGAGATGCAGGTCACCTTGGACAATGTTTCCACGTCGGGGAATCTCGTCCTCGTCGATGTCAGTCTGTGGACGAAGGACGGTCGCTTCTCGCTAACTCCGAGATTCACCGGCGTTGCATTGCCGGAAGACCTGAAGGATGCGACCCCGGCCCCGAAAGGGGTGATGGTGATGTATCCGACGGCGGTGGGGCAGGAACCCGAAGTGCGCAACGAATTTCGGATCACCCAGATCGGGGAGAATCCTTCGCGCTGCCGGGTGGCCTTTGCTTTGCGGGACCCTCACGCCGCTGAAATAGCGGCCACTGGTATCCATGAATCTTTTGCGGGGATGCAACGAGGGAAGCCACATGTGCGCCAGCAGTTGTTTCTGTTCCACATCAAGGATGATGATCAAACGGAAACCTATGCCTCCCTGGATTTCGCCAAGGCGCATCGCGTTCTCGTGGTGGATGAGATTTCCTTCGACGCTCCGAGTGCCCGCACGGCGGCGGCGCGAGCGAGATTGGAAGAGCTCGATCAGCAACAGGAGACTGTGATGATAAAGCAGGTCTCCAAACAGCGATCGATCGACATGCTGGGCAGTCTTCCGGTGACGTTGACCGTCAAGGATGTGAAGCTGATGAGCGTCACGGCCGATGGTGAGTTCGATGAACCCTCGGTGGCGGTTCGTCCTCCGACCGTGTTGTATTCGAACCAGGTGGTAAGCGTCGAACTGGAGATCAAGACGAGTCCGGGGGTGCCAGCGATCGGTTTCAATTACCAGGGTGCGCGGCTAGATTTCGGTTTTCTCGACGCGATCGGAAGGCCGATACATCATAGCAAGGTCACGCCAGAGCCCGGTGTTTCCCAGATGGCCTTTCAACTGGCACGCGGGCCCCATCCCGAAACGATATTCGCGACGACCATGTTGATTCCCTTGCCGGATCAGGCGGCCGCAAAAGAGGTTCTGCAGCAGTTGACCCGAATCAAAGAGAAACCTCTGTCCCGGATGGTCAAACGTGACCGGGAGGACAAGCAACTGAAACTCGGATTCTTCAACGTGCTGAAATCGAGTCAGGGAGCCTACCAAGGTTGGTTCGTATTCGCGCCGCCGCGGGAACAGGGCAAGGCACCGAAGCCTCCCGGAAATGAAGGAGAGATTCGGGAGCTTGTTGAAAGCCCGGATGCCGAATCAGTGGCCATGGAAAAGAAACTGGTCGGCACTTGGGAATCCAATCTGCCGCCGCTGGCGAAGGCCCTACTCACCTTCAATGAAGACGGACGTTTTGTGACCGACGTGACGTTGTTCACAAAGAACTTCACGAGCATGGGGACGTGGCGGGTTGAGGATGGCAAGTTGGTGACCCGGGTTGAAGAGTCGACCAATCCCAAGGAGATCGGGAAGACTGAGCACGTTGAAATCGTTTCGGTCTCGGGCGCTGTGCTTGTGACGCGCGAGGTGAACGACAAGGGTAAGGTGAACCTCACGACCCTTCGACGGGTGGAGACCCCGGAGGTGCCAATGTCCATCGATCGGGCTTACGACACCCCGACGCGGCGCACATTTGATCTCAAGCACAAGCTCGCCAGCAAGATGCAGGAGGAACTGCGCCAGGTTCTTCCGCCGGCCAATTTGAAGAAGGCCCAGATCGATGCCAACAATCAGAGGCTGACCGTGTTCGGGCCCGCGGATGAATTGGATCGGACGCAGACTTTTGTCGCCGTCATGGATTGGCCGACCGGCATCGCCCGGCGTCCAAACTTCGAATATTCACGTGACTCGGTGATGGATGCGATGCGCTCGTTTTTCCACGCCTGTGCGATCGAGGACAATTACCAGGTGTTCAACAAGATGCTTTCGGTTTCCGCGTTGAATCGCTTGCTGGTGGATGAGGGGCTGCCCGTGGAGGCTCTGCTTGACGAGACCAAGATGGACATTTTCGAGAAGGAATTGCGTGAAACCGATTGGGACGGGAAGAAGGAGGCGATTGAGAAACTGGTGAAGGAGATGAACAAGTATCCGCTTAAGAGTGTGAGGCAGGAGCCCGGCGTGGCGATCGGTTTTGGCGCGCGGTATTCCGTTTCGGCGATCTTTGGACGGGCGGAAGTTCAACGAACGGTGAAGTTCAGTATCAGTGTCGAAAAGCGCAAAGAGAAGAACAGCCCGATCCGCTACATGATCGACAACTGGGAAATTGTGGAATCCGGTCAGGAGAAATGATGCCTCGGCACTTTTTCCGCTAACAAACCGTTCCAGCCGGTGTCTGGGTTAACATGAATTACAAATCGCTCTTCGTCGGATTGCTAGGTGTAGTGCTGATGTTAGCGGGCCGATCCGACGCGTTGGGGCTAGCCGGTGAAGTCAAACACCCGGGCGTTGCCTTGTCGCAGAAGCTGCCCGGAACCGTTCGCCAGAAGATTTCGGCGGCTTTGAAGCGGAAGGATTGCAAGTTCCTGGGCGGCAACTTCATCAATTCGTTCACCACCTTGTGGTACACCAGTGACACGCAGGCGCTGAATCTTTTCATGGATGATCTCAAGCACATCCCGCAGGTGTTGTTGCACGTGTCGTTCGTGAAGGAGTTATCCCGAGCGGATGCCGCCTGGGCGGTGCATCACCAGGCGAGTGCCAACCGATTTCAGATCCGGGTGGCGCTGGGTGGGCGGATCAAGATCGAGGAAGTCTATCTTCCGGTGATTCATGGCCGTGACCCAATCGAGAAGGGCGACAAGATGGTCATGTCGGGTTTCGAGGAGTTTCACCAAAAGGCCGGGCGAGGGTGGCGGGCGTTTGCGGAGAAGGAGATGTATGCGGAGGCGGCCGGGATCATTGAACAGTATCTCCAGCGACATGGTGGATTGAATGAAGGTGAGATCACTTCGCTCCACTACTTTGCGGCACACAATCACGCGAAGTTGGGCGGCGAGAAGGCAATCACGTCAGCGCTGGAACATCTGAAACGCGCGCGGCTCAAGACGGAGAAGGAGACAAAGGGAACGATCTCGTGGAACGACATGGTCGCTTTGACTGAAGCTGAATTGAAAAACGATGATCTGGCGGCCAAGGCGGCCCGTCAGCGGATCAAGAAGGATTTAAAGCTGCCGGTCTCCGAGCTGGATCTGGAAGCGGTGAACAAGGTTCTACAGCAGCAATTGCAGAAAGCCATCGAGGCTGGGCGGAAGAATTCGGCGTTGCGTTCGAAGCGCGAAGCCGGGGTTCAGGTTCGCGCTGTGGCGGTAAGGGTGGTGCACGGAACGACCGGGGAGCCAATTCCTGATGCGAAGTTGCGTGTTCGCCATTCCACATCCTCGACGGCCCTGAATCGGATTGATCTGCGGGCACTGGACGAAAACGGAGAGGCGCAAATCGAGATCAAGATTGGGAACACGGCGACCGCAGAAGTCGTCTCCGATGGGTTCGTCGGAGCTCAGGCGATGATCGGACGATTGCCAGGTAAGAACGGGACAATTATCGAAGCTCCGGTGGATACCAATGCGATCACAATGAAGGTCTGGCCGGGAACACTTGTGACCGGCAACATTGTCCGGCCGGATTCCATGCCCGCGCGCAACGTGGAGGCGACCGTGGGAGTTTACGTAACGAGCTGGGATTGGCGCGGGCGACTGGGACTGCGCACCAATCGAGTGACGTTTTCCTGGGATCATGGGCAGTGGGCCAATTGGCGCACGTTCGTTCGGACTGATGAAATAGGAAGATTCAGGGCCACCGTACCACCTGCCATTGCCCGGAACTGGGTGCGCATCGGGACGACCTCGTTGAGCTTCGTAAGGTTGTTTGACGCCCAGTTGAAGGAACAGTTCCCGAAACCGCTCGCGGCTGAGTTCGCCCCTTTTGAATTGGAATATGGACATGAACTTGAGGCTGACGGGAGATTGGATGTGGGTGAGATTCGTTTGGACCGCGGTGTGATTCTGCAGGGAAAGGTGGTGGATGCGCAGGGCAAGCCGATGCCCAATCTGCCATTGATGACTTCCGGCAAGCACGGGCCGTATGCCGGGCGCGAAACCATGAGCGATGATGAGGGCAACTTTCGGTTTATGCCGCATGCTACCGGGGCGATTTCTTTGAGCGTCGATGCGCGATTGAGGGACGATATTGGCAAGGTCATATCGCGTGATGTGCGGGCGGTGTTCGGCAAGATGCCGTTGACACTCAGCACCAATCTGGGGCGGATCAAAGATATTGTCGTACAAGCGGAAGACATGGTGACGTTGGAGTTTGACTGGATCGACCGGCGGGACCCGCCCAGTGATCGGATCAGCTACTATGGAGAATTTAAAGTGGGTGGCAATCTGCCCGGGCCGCCGGGAGTGCCAATCTATTGGAATGGGGCGACGCAAAAGACTACGCGCGATGGCAAGGACATCATCTTCATCAAGGTGCCCAAACGTCTGATACACGCGCGATTGCAGTTGGCGACGGACAAGTTTGTGACCGCCCGTTACGAGGATGCGTCGGGATTGAAGGGCACGGGGCGAATTGGCCTTTCCGATCTCGATCCCGACAAGCACCGGACCATTTACGCCGATCCTCCCAAATGAGCGGGGAAGAAATAGACGGATTCGGCCGGGTAGCGGAATTTGTCAGAATTTCGTTGGAGGAGCGTTCGTGATGTGTGCGAACGACAGTTTTCCGATCGAGCAGAGGGACCTTGCTTGTGGCGGATGGGGGCTTGCGCCTAAGCTCCGGCGCATGTCGAAGCGATTGTTTTTGCTGGATGGGATGGCGCTGATTTACCGAGCGCATTTTGCGTTTATTCAGCGGCCCATCGTGACTTCCAAGGGGGTGAACACGTCAGCCCTGTTGGGATTCACGAATACGTTGCTCGACATTCTCGACAAACGGAAACCAACCCATGTCGGGGTGGCGTTTGATACGCCCGAGCCCACCACGCGGCACGAGGTGTATCCGGAATACAAGGCGCAGCGCGAGGAGATGCCGGAGGATCTGAGTGACGCGATCCCGCACGTGATCCGCATGATCGAGGCGTTCAACATTCCCGTGCTGCGGAAGCCGGGATTTGAAGCTGATGACCTGATCGGCACGGTGGCCAAGCAGGCGGAGAAGGAAGGGGTCGAAACCTACATGGTCACGCCGGACAAAGATTTCTGTCAGCTGGTGTCGGACAAGGTATTCCTCATGCGCCCCGGTCGGAAGGGGAATGATGTGGAGATCATGGGGGTTCCTGAAGTGTTGGAGAAATGGGGGATCGAGCGGATTGATCAGGTGATCGAGATTCAAGGTTTGCAGGGGGATGCAGTGGACAACATTCCCGGCGTGCCGGGGGTTGGTCCCAAGACAGCGCAAAAACTGATCGCCCAGTTCGACACGATCGAAAATCTGTTGCAGAACACGGACAAGCTGAAGGGCAAACAGAAGGAGCGGGTTGAGGAGAACAAGGAACAGGCGCTGCTGTCCAAAGAACTGGCGCGCATCATCATCGATGCTCCGGTTGAAGTTACGCTGGATGAACTCGAACTGGGTGTACGCAATGATGATGAGCTCAAGGAGATCTGCACGGAGTTTGAACTGAACGCGATCGGTCGGCGGTTGCTGGGCAATGAATTCAAAGCCGGCCGGGGGAGTGGCAAGGCTTCGGAAGCAAAGTCCGATGAAGCCGAGGAAGAAGCGGCTGCGGTTGAGCTGAAAACCATCAAGGACGTTGAGCACAGTTACGAACTCATCACCAAGGCGGCAGATCGCGCCGCGCTTATCGAGCGGCTTTCGCAGCAGAAATCATTTTGCTTCGATCTCGAAACCACCGGACTGGAAACGCGGAGTGCGCGGATCATCGGTCTGGCATTCTCATTTGAAACTCACACCGCGTACTACGTTGAAATGCCGCACGATTCGAGTGCAGCAAAAACGGCTTTGGAGGAGTTTCGGTTGGTGCTGGAAGATGCGAAGATTGAAAAGGTCGGGCACAATTTGAAGTACGATCTCAGCGTATTGAAATGGCACGGGATGGGTGTGAAGGGACGGTTGTTCGACACGATGCTCGCACACAGTCTGGTGGAGCCGGATCAGCGGCATAAGATGGATTTTCTGTCCGAGCTGTATCTCGGCTATACGCCGATTCCGATTTCGAAGCTGATCGGGGAGAAGGGCGACGAGCAGTTGGGCATGGCGCTGGTGCCGATTGAGGAGGTTGCCGAGTACGCTGCTGAGGACGCGGATGTGACCTGGCAGTTGCGTGAAAAACTGAAGGCCTTGTTGTCGGAGAAAGGCCAGGTGCAGGTCTTTGACGAGGTTGAGTCGCCGTTGTTGCCCGTGCTGGTCGACATGGAGCGTGAGGGCGTGCGTATCGATGCGGAGGCGTTGGGCGAGTTCTCGGAAACCTTGGCGGAGCAGATCAAGGGGTACGAGAAAAAGGTTTTCGAACTGGCAGAGCAGGAATTCAACCTGGCCTCACCGAAACAGTTGGGCGAGATCCTGTTCGACAAACTCAAGCTGATCGACAAGCCGAAGAAGACGAAGACGGGGCAATACAAGACTAACGAACAGACCTTGCAGACTTTGGCCCCTCATCACGAGATCGTGCAATCCATTCTGGATTTTCGGCAGGCGAGCAAGCTCAAGTCGACTTACGCGGATTCTTTGCCGGGAACGATCTGGTCCAAGACGGGGCGCGTACACACAACTTTCAACCAGGCGGTGACGGCGACCGGACGTCTGCAGTCGCAGAATCCGAATCTGCAGAATATTCCGATCCGAACTGCCATGGGCCGGGAGATTCGCAAGGCCTTTGTGGCACGGGATGCGGACCATGTTTTGCTGTCGGCGGATTATTCGCAAATCGAATTGCGGATCATCGCGGCGATCAGCAAGGATCCCGGGCTCATCGAGGCATTCGAAGCGGGGCATGACATCCATTCGGCCACCGCGGCCAAGGTCTTTCACGTGGAACTGGATGATGTCGACACCGACATGCGGCGCACGGCGAAGATGGTGAACTTCGGCCTGGCGTATGGAATGTCCGCGTTTGGACTTTCGCAGAGGTTGGCCATACCGCGAAAAGAGGCCGCCGGGATTATGGAGGAGTATTTTGTACAGTTCCCGTCGCTACAGAAGTACATGACTGATACGGTCGAGTTTGCCCAGGAGCACGGCTATGTGGAAACGCTCACCGGTCGTCGGCGTTATCTGCGCGATATTGATTCCCGTAACCACACCGTTCGCAGCCAGGCGGAGCGAAACGCGATCAACATGCCAGTACAAGGCACGGCCGCCGATATGATCAAGGTTGCCATGAGCCGAATTCATACTGCCTTGGCGGAAGCCAAGGTGAAGACGCGGATGATTTTGCAGGTTCATGATGAACTGGTGTTTGACGTTCCCCATGAAGAGGTTGAGACCGTGAAACCTATAGTTGAGTCCAATATGCGGGAAGCCATCGCCATGCCGGTGCCGATTGTGGTGGAGATAGGGACGGGGAATACCTGGTTGGAAGCCCACTGAGGTTGGCGTTTCAACTTTACCGGTGTGGTTCCAGCCGTTAGAAACCCGATCGAAATCCTCCCACAACCACTATGAGCGATCCTTCACGTTGGAATGACGAATGTCTCGATGCTGCCCGGATGGTCGGAGATCCGGGATTGGACGACTCCCTGATTCCCAAACTGTTTGGCGAATCCTTGGTTTCCAAGGACAGCATCAAGAGCAAGAAACTAAAGGGGTACCAGACCAATCGTCTGAAGTTCAATCTGCTCCTGGACATTGCCAGCAAACTGTTGGATGAGCCGGAGCTGGCCTTCACCGAGGGTTCCGAATTGAAGGGACTGATGGATGAGGCTCCCAAGGAGTTCGTCAACTACTTCGATCCGATTGAGGCTCCGGACTGGGTTGACAAGGAGAAGGTCCGCGTTGCGGCTGAACTTTGGCAGGCAAACTCCTTCCCGATACTTTTCACATTAGCGGCCGCCAGCCTGCCGTATTGCTACATGATCCGAAAGGCGATCCCCACGCTCTACGATACCCGCAAGCTGGACGATCCGAAGTACATGAACCAACGGATTTACGAGACCGGTGTGTTTCTGGACGCCGTGTTGAGTCCCGGTGGCATCAAGGTGGTGGAAGACTTCAGCGCCATGGACGACGTCTATTGGCAGAAGGCGCTCGAGGCGGTGGATCCGGATGGGAAATGGGAGATTCACGACGGACGCATGGTTCGCAGTGAAAAGAAGCGGGGCAAGAAGACCCACGACAACATGGCCGCTCCGGATATGGAGGCGATTGCTGGCAAGGTCGAGGAATTGAAATCCGCCCACAAGGCCAAGCGTTACATCTGGGGCCCCGGATTCATCAATGCCCGCAAGGTTCGGTTTCTCCACGCGACCATGCGGCAGATGTTGCTGAAGCCGGCGTCGGTGAAGCCCAATCGCCCGAAGGACAAGACGTTCTCCTGTCCGATGGAGGCGCATCAGAACGCGACAAAGGCCTTTGACGTTGAGACGAACGGCATTCCGATCAACCAGGAGGACACCTCGTACACGTTGATGACGTTCTCCCTGGTTCTCTATCAGGCGTTGGAATACTTCGGCCGGACCGTGACCGACGAACAGAAGGACGCTTTGCTGCATATCTGGAAAGTGATCGGTCATATCATGGGCATCGAAGAGAAGTACATGACCGATGACCAGGCTGAAGCCGAAGCGTTGTTTCAACGGGTCCAGGAGCGACATGCTGAAAAATCCGAGGTCGGCGGTGATCTGACCAACGCCGTGCTCACGTGGATGGGATCGCTGATGCCGAGAATTCTCGGATCCGAGCGACATATCCCGACCCTGCTTTGCGAACGACTGCTGGGCAATCAGCTGGCTCCGCTGGTGCTGGAGGAAACGCGCAGCAATCCGCCAACGATCGGGGGCAAGTGTCAGCTGCTGATCTGGCGTCTGCTGATGGCTGTCGGAATGGTCCTGGTGCGATTCTGCTATTGGATGGCGGACAATGTATTCTGTCATTTCCACTACGCGTCGGAGATGAATCAACGACTGCTGCATCGGACGGCCAGCGAACTGATCGGCAGTTTTCGTGGGCCCTGGCTGCGCAAGGTGTTCTGGTTGCCGGTGAACTCGACGACGTGGAAACGCAAGAAGGGCGCGACGCCGGAATTTCAGGACAAACTCGACGGCTGGCGACGACGCGTGATGGGGACCATCACCGTGGCGATCGGGTTTCTCGGTCTGGCCACCTTCGCGTTTGCCGGCTGGATGTTGTTCTTCTTCGTGGAATTCAAACACAAGTATCTGGATCACCTGGACGAACCGCTCACCGACGTGGGGATGTGGCTGTTCATATTCAGCGTGGTCGCGTA
>Ga0055584_100000532_pt1 | contig 36280 bp, 31 predicted proteins | sample OSDHelmetaG_FD_58716 | JGI IMG/M metagenome (GOLD analysis project Ga0055584, IMG submission 58716) | Pelagic marine sediment microbial communities from the LTER site Helgoland, North Sea, for post-phytoplankton bloom and carbon turnover... | ecosystem: Environmental > Aquatic > Marine >...
ACTGGAGGATCACATGACGCTTAACCTCACAGCTCCCCCCCCTGAGTCCCAACTGAAGCCGCGTATCGTCGTGGTCGGTGTTGGCGGTGCCGGTTCGAACGCGGTCAACAACATGATCGCCTCGAACCTCGAAGGCGTCGAATTCGTTGTTGCCAACACGGATGCCCAGTCTCTGGCGATGAACTCGTCCGAACGCCGCATTCAGCTGGGTGCCAATATCACCAATGGTCTGGGTGCCGGCGCACGCCCGGACATCGGACGCGCCGCTGCAGAAGAGGCGCTCGATGAGATCATCGATCACCTGCAGGGCAGCCACATGGCCTTCATCGCCGCCGGTATGGGCGGTGGCACGGGTACCGGGGCCGCACCGGTCATCGCCCGCGCAGCGCGCGAACAGGGCATCCTGACTGTTGGCGTTGTGACCAAGCCGTTCCAGTTCGAAGGACGCCACCGGGCCACCCTGGCCGAGGAAGGCATCGAGGAACTGCAGCACTTTGTCGACACGCTGATCGTGATTCCGAACCAGAACCTGTTCCGGATCTGCAACGAGAACACGACCTTCGCTGATGCCTTCTGCATGGCCGACAATGTTCTTCATTCCGGCGTCCGGGGTGTCACCGATCTGATGATCATGCCGGGCCTGATCAATCTCGACTTTGCTGATATCCGTACGGTGATGAGTGAAATGGGCAAGGCCATGATGGGCACCGGCGAAGCGGGTGGCGATGGACGTGCCATCGAATCTGCCGAAGCCGCAATCGCCAATCCGCTCCTCGACGATGTGTCGATGCGGGGCGCACGTGGTGTGCTGATCAACATCACCGGCGGTCCCGACATGACCCTGTTCGAAGTCGATGAAGCGGCAAACCGCATTCGCGAGGAAGTGGATGCCGATGCCAACATCATCTTCGGCTCGACTTTCGACCAGAACATGGAAGGCTCCATGCGGGTTTCGATCGTGGCCACGGGTATCGACGCCAATGCCCAAGCCATGCCGCGTTCACCCATGATCTCTCTGGTTCATGATGCCGACCAGTCTAAGGCGAAGAAGATCGAAACCGAAGCCACAACCGAGGACAAGGCGGCTAATGTCACAGCCGAGACAAAAGAAACCGAAGTTATTGCCGAAGCGCCGGTCGTGGCCAAGACGCCCAAGCCTGAGGTCAAGGACGAGGCTGTTGCCGCCGCGCCCATGACATGGCCGGAAGAGACCGAGGTCTCGACACCGTCCACCGCTACGGCATTCATTCCGCCCAAGCCGGCCGCTGCCGAACGTCGTGTCGAAACCCCGGTTCAGCCAAGCAAGGCCAATGCGTTTGCCGAAGCGGCAATCACCAACGCAGGTGCACAGGCCGAACGCCGTCGCGGACGCAGTCTTTTCCAGAAGGTCACCGGTGCGGTCAATCGGGCCATGACCGAGGAACAGCCTGCCGACAAACCCCAGGCGGCCGAGCGTCGTGAACCGGTCGCCACAGCGCCGGCGGCCACACCGAAGCCTGCAGCGCCCGTTGCACCGAAGGCGGCAGAGCCCGTTACAGCTCCGGTTGTGAAGGCCACCCCGGAACCGGTCGCTGAACCGCAGCCTGCTGTGGCCGCGGTCCCGGCTGCCGAACCGGTCAATACGCAGGTCGAAATACCGGCCCCGGTTGCGGCCGAAAAGCCGGCTGAACCGGCCGTTGCCGAGGCTCCGAAAGCCCCGGAATCGGTCGCAGCCAAACCGAAAGCACCGGCGCAACAGAGCCTGGCCGACATCAAACCTGCAGAGCCGCGCCAGAGCGCAAGCGCAGAAGAAGACATGCTGGAAATTCCGGCATTTCTGCGCCGTCAGGCCAACTAGAAACACCTGAGTTCAGAGCCGCGGATTTCCCCGGAAATCCGCGGCTTTCGAGCCGTAACAATCTGTAACAAAGAGTGATTTGTAGCGACCTAGTCCGAGTTGTTACATCCTCTACGGACATTGAGTTAACTTTATGGCCCGCTAGGCCAACCGATCGGAACACACATTCATATGATCGACGCGCGCGAAATCGGCGACAACCTTCAGCACACGCTCAAGAGCGAAATTGGCTGTAGCGGCACGGGCCTGCACACAGGCAACACCGTTTCGATCGTCCTCAAGCCTGCCCCCGAAGACACCGGCATTGTTTTTCGCCGCACGGATATGGCGGGCAAGAACGCCGAAATCCCGGCGCTGGTGGAGAACGTGGTGGAAGCCACATTGTGCACCACACTGGGCAATGACGAGGGCATCAAGATTGCCACTGTCGAACATCTGCTCGCGGCATTGGCCGGCTGCCGGATCGACAATGTCTATGTCGATGTGGACGGCCCGGAAATGCCGATCATGGATGGCAGCGCCGCACCCTTCGTCTTCCTAGTCGAATGCGCCGGCGTTGTCGAACAGAACAAGACGCGCCGCGTGATCGAGGTTCTCAAGCGTATTGAGATTTCCGATGACGGTCGCGAAGCCTCCCTGTCACCGGGAGACGGATTTTCCGTTGGATTTGAAATTGATTTCGAGTCCGATGCCATTGGCAAGCAGGACAAGAGCGTCCGCCTTGTGAACGGCACCTTCAAGGGTGAAATCTCGCGGGCCCGCACCTTTGGGTTTGCCGAAGAAGTCGACCAGCTTCGCAAAATGGGCCTGGCCCGTGGCGGCAGTCTCGACAATGCCGTGGTTGTCAGCGGCGACAAGATTCTCAATGACGAAGGCCTTCGCTATGACGATGAATTCGTCCGTCACAAGATTCTCGACTGCGTGGGCGATCTCTATCTGGCAGGTGCTCCGATCTCCGGGCATTTTCAGGGTTTCCGATCCGGCCACGCCATGAATCACGCCATTGTGCGGGCACTTTTCTCAGACCCGACCGCATGGCGCTATGTCGAAGGCGAAGCCGTTGAGGCCGAGCCAGAGCTGCTGCTCGCCACAGCCTGATCCCGAAATTCACGGTTATTCGGAAACGGGTCGGTCCTGCCGGCCCGTTTTTCTGTGAATCCGATCCCGACATGATATATTGCAGCGAACGTTGTGCAGGCGTTGCGTCTTCGCGGTTGGAAGGCCATATCTCTGTTTGCACCGATTTTGGCGAGTTTGATGACAAAACGCATCACTTCACATTTTCAGGGACGGCTTGGACTGTGTTCAGCCCTCGTGGCCGCTGTCTTCCTGGCCGCCTGCTCGACCGATGAACCGGCCTATGTCGAACGCCCGGTCGAGGAACTCTACAACGAAGCTGTGGATGCCGTTGATGAGGAGGAATACGAGCAAGCAGCCGATCTCTTCCTCGAAGTTGAACGCCAACACCCCTATTCCATCTGGGCGACCAAAGCGCAATTGATGTCGGCTTTCAGCTACTACTCGAACGGCGATTATGTCGATGCCATTCTGGCTGTGGACCGATTCATCCAGCTGCACCCCGGCAACCGGGACATCGGCTATGCCTATTACCTCAAGGCGCTGAGCTATTACGAGCAGATCACCGATATAGGCCGCGACCAGCGGAACACCGAGCAGGCACTTGCCTCCCTCGACGAGGTGGTTCGCCGTTTCCCGGAGTCCGGTTATGCGGGCGATGCCCGACTGAAGCTTGATCTGACCCGCGATCATCTTGCCGGCAAGGAAATGGAAGTCGGACGCTATTACCATCAACGCGAAAACTATCTGGCCGCGATCAATCGCTACAAAACCGTGATCGAGAACTACCAGACCACCACCCATGTTCCTGAGGCACTGCATCGTTTGTCGGAAGCCTATTCCGCCCTCGGGATCGAACCGGAAGCGCAGGCGAACGCCGCCGTGCTCGGTCACAACTTCCCCGGCAGCGAGTGGTATGTCGACAGCTACGAGCTGGTGGAAGGCAAACCCGTGGATCGCGACGGTGATGGCGAGCCGGACCCCAAAGAAGACAGCGGCGGATTCTTCAGCCGCCTCTGGCCTTTCTAGACCTCGATGCTGCACCAATTGTCGATCCGGGACGTTGTCCTGATCGACCGGGTCGACTTGACGTTCGGGCCGGGCCTGAGTGCACTGACCGGCGAGACCGGAGCTGGCAAATCCATACTTCTTGATGCTTTCGGCCTCTCCCTCGGCGCACGATCCGATTCTGGTCTTGTCCGCAAAGGCGCCGAGCGTGCCTCCGTCACCGCGACCTTCGACAGCACCGTCACGGCAGACCTGAACGACATCCTCGACGAACATGGCATCGACCTGGAACCAGGCGAGGACCTGATCCTCCGTCGCACGGTCGGTACCGATGGGCGCAGCCGTGCCTTTGTGAACGACCAGTCGATCAGTATCGGTCTGCTGCGCCAGATTGGCGACGCTCTGGTCGAAATTCACGGTCAGTTCGAACGCTTCTCTCTCGCCGATCCGGTTGTCCAGCGCGCCGCACTGGACGCTTTTGGGAACCTGAAGAACCAGCGTGACAAGGTCGCAGCACTTCACAAGACTTGGAAAGTCGCCATACAGGCCCGTGACGAAGCAGTCAGCGCGCTCAGTGCATCCCAAGCCGAAGCCGAGGACCTGCGCAGCGCGCTCGAAGAACTCGATGCGCTGAACCCGGTTGAGGGTGAGGAAACCGAACTCTCTTCCCGCCGGCTGCTGTTGCAGAATGCCACGCGCCTCATCGAGACCTTCAATGGCGCATCGGAGGCACTCACAGGTGATCCCGGTGCAGAGACATCCCTGCAGCGCGCCGCGCGGCTGCTCGAACGCGACAACGAGATCGCTGGTGGACGGCTATCCCCCGTCATTGCCGCACTGGACAAGGCCAATGCCGAGCTAGCCGAAGCCGTCGGGGAACTCAATTCGGTGGCCCATGCCATGGATGCTGATCCGGGCGAGCTCGAAACCGTCGAAGAACGTCTCTTTGCCCTCTATGCCGCGGCGCGACGCCATGGCGTAACGAGCGATGAACTGCCACGCATCCATGCCGAGCTGGCCGAACGCCTTTCCGCCGTCGATGATCGCGACAGCCATCTCGAACAGCTTGCCCATGCGGTCGAGGATTCGCGGCGGGCTTATTGCGAAGCCGGTGAAGCGCTGTCCAGGGCACGCCGGAAAGCCGCCACCCGGCTCGACAAGGGGATTGCTGCCGAACTGCCGCCCCTCAAGCTCGAAAACGCGACCCTGGCCACGCGTCTCGACCGCCTCGACGAAAGCGCCTGGGCCGAACATGGCCTCGACAGCGTGACTTTCGAGGTTTCAACAAACCCCGGTACAACGCCGGGTCCGCTGGGGAAGATCGCATCGGGCGGCGAACTCAGCCGGATCATGCTCGCCCTGAAGGTGGTCCTTGCAGGCACATCCGGCACCCGGACCATCGTATTTGACGAAGTTGACACCGGAATTGGCGGCGCCACCGCCGCTGCTGTCGGAGCACGTCTGGCTGAACTCGCCAACACACGCGCCGATCAGCAGATTCTGGTCGTCACCCACAGTCCGCAGGTGGCTGCTTCAGCGCGCGAACATCTGCGGGTGCAAAAACTCGCCGATGTGAACAGCAAGGAGGGCCCCACAAAGACCGATGTCATCCTGCTCGATACAGACCAGCGGCGCGAAGAGATCGCTCGCATGCTTGCCGGTGCCAAAGTGACCGACGAGGCCCGCGCCGCGGCGGATCGCCTGATGCGGGGGGAAGACGACACCGCGCCTGCCACCTCTGCCAGCGCCTCCGCATGAGTGTCTCCAGCCGGGAGCGCACCATCGGCTGGATATGGATTGTGGCCATGGTCATCATCTGGACCAGCTTTCACCTGTCCGGCCGCCTGGGGGCGCAGCTCACCCTGACCCCCTATGACCTGACCACATTGCGTTTCTGCGCCGCGGGCACCCTTTTTCTGCCCTGGCTCATCAAGCACGGACTTGGCGGCATTTCCTTCGGACAGGCATTGCTGCTCGCAATGACCGCCGGACCGGGTTTCTCGGTCTTTGCCTTTGGCGGATATCATTTCGCACCCGCAGCCCATGGTGCGACGATTCTGGCCGGCGCCTTGCCGCTGTTCACCATCCCCTTCGCCTGGTGGCTGGCCGGGGAACGGATGAGCACCGCGCGGACCATCTCCGTGACCCTGATCTTCGCCGGAGTCATGTGCCTTCTGATCGATGCCACCAGTGGCGGCCAGCCCAATGAATGGGTAGGAGACCTGCTGTTCTTTGTCGGTGCGGCATCCTGGTCCCTTTTCGCCGTGCTGGCCCGAAAATGGAACGTCGCCCCTCTGCGCAGCGCAGCGATCGTTGCCACATTTACCTTTGCAACCTTCACACCCGTTCATCTGCTATTTCTCCCCACCGCATTGCTGGAAGCCCCGTGGAAGGAACTTACGGCCCAATGGCTCTTTCAGGGCGTCATCATGTTTGCCGGATCGACCATTGGATACCCGCGGGCTGTCGCGGCTCTGGGGGCCAGCACAACCGCCACAGCGGTCGCACTTGTACCGGCTGGAGTTACGCTGCTCGCCTGGTTGTGGCTGGGCGAGGTTGTCGGCGCCATCGCCATCGGGGGGCTGGCTCTCGTGATCGCCGGCACGCTGGCCAGCGCGCTGAAATTGCGAAATCAAACACCGGCGGTTCAGGGGTGATGGAATCGCCAATGGGGCCTAAATTTCCAGACGATGACCAGCGAATCTCGACAACCCGTTGAATCCTTGACCCCGGAGGATGCCCGCGCGGAACATGCCCGGCTGTCAGACGAACTGCGCGCTCACAACACCGCGTATTATCAGGATGACGCGCCGGTCATTTCGGACGCCGACTATGATGCCCTGTTCATCCATTTACAGGCGATCGAGGACGCATTTCCCGAACTGCGCACCGAGGACAGTCCCACCCAGAAGGTCGGTACGGCGCCATCACAGGGCTTTGCCAAGGTTCAGCACGCGGTTCCCATGCTGTCCCTGGGAAATGCCTTTGACGACGAGGATGTAGGTGAATTTCTGACCCGCATACGGCGCTTCCTCAGCATCGCTGACGATGACACCGTTGAAATTGTCGGGGAGCCCAAGATTGACGGCCTGTCCGTCTCCCTGCGCTACGAAAACGGCGCCTTTGTGCGCGGGGCAACCCGGGGAGATGGAGCGGAAGGTGAGGACATCACTGCCAATTTACGCACCATCAAGGACATCCCCGACCAATTGAAGGGAGATGCTCCTGAAGTAATCGAAGTGCGTGGCGAGGTCTATTTGCCAAAATCTGCGTTCCGGCAGCTCAACGAAGCTCAGGAAGCGGCAGGCGCAAAGATATTCGCCAATCCGCGAAACGCTGCTGCGGGCAGTCTGCGCCAGCTCGACACCGCAATCACAGCACAACGCCCCTTGCGCATGTTCGCCTATGCCTGGGGGGAACTCAGCGCCGACGTTGCCGACAGCCAGTGGGGTTTTCTGGAGACCATCGCGGATTGGGGCTTCCAGACAAACCCGATCGCACGCCTGTGTCACAGTCTCGAGGATGTTCTGCGTCTCTATAGGGATATCGGAGATCAGCGCGCGACCCTCGACTACGACATTGACGGTGTCGTCTACAAAGTAAACCGGATCGATCTGCATCGACGTCTGGGCTTTGTTAGTCGGGCACCCCGCTGGGCGATTGCTCACAAGTTTCCTGCCGAACAGGCCACGACCATCCTCAATGGGATCGACATCCAGGTGGGACGCACCGGGTCCCTGACCCCGGTAGCTCGTCTCGAACCAGTCACGGTCGGTGGTGTCGTTGTCTCCAATGCGACACTCCACAATGAAGATGAAATCGCCCGCAAGGACGTCCGCGTGGGTGACACAGTCGTCATTCAACGCGCCGGAGACGTGATTCCCCAGGTGGTTCACGCGATCACGGAAAAACGCCCCAAGGACGCTGTGGCCTATGTCTTTTCAACGACCTGCCCTGTCTGCGGATCGGAAGCGGTACGGGACATTGACGAAGCCGTCCGGCGCTGCACCGGCGGCCTGATCTGCTCGGCGCAGTCCGTCCAACGTCTGAAGCATTTCGTGTCCCGCAATGCGTTTGATATCGAGGGGCTGGGCGCCAGGAACATCACAGCCTTCCATGCGGACGGCCTGATTGTGGGCCCCACCGATATCTTCCGTTTGCACGAAAAACGCGATGTTCTGCTGAAACGCGAGGGCTGGGGCGAGCAATCCGTCGACAATTTGCTCGATGCGATCAACGAGCGCCGCACCATCGAACTGGATCGGTTCATCTATGCTCTGGGCATACGTCAGATCGGACAGGCCACGGCACGTCTGCTGGCCCGCACCTATGGCTCCATCGAGGCCTGGCGTGCGGCCATGGCGCAGGCACAGGACCGCGACGGTGAGGCCTATCAGGACCTTCTCAACATTGATGGTATCGGCGTCTCCGTCGCCGAAGACTTGCTGGCTTTCGTCCATGAGGATCACAACCGGCAAGTTCTCGATGACCTCGGAAGCCAGCTCGAAATCGAGGATTTCGTTCAGCCGGACAATGATTCCGCCTTTGCAGGAAAAACCATCGTTTTCACCGGCACACTGGAGAAGATGACCCGGTCCGAGGCCAAGGCACGGGCCGAATCTCTTGGCGCCAAGGTGTCAGGGTCGGTGTCGAGCAAGACCGATCTGGTCGTCGCGGGCCCCGGCGCGGGATCGAAAGCCAAAAAGGCCACCGAACTCGGCATCGAAATGATTGATGAGAACGCCTGGATCGCCCGGTCCGAGAGCTAGTCCGCCGCAACGCCAAAGGCTGCGCGGACTTTATCGGGGATTTCGCAAGCCCGTATCGCGCCGCTCTTGTCACCATCCGGTCGCACACAGACCCGGGATTCCGTCCCCTCGGCAACCAGTTCACCGGTCGCGGCCTGGGTCACACGATGGGTGACCGTGAAGGAACGCGAACCCCAGCGGTTGACCTCGCTGGCGATGTCGATCTCATCCTCCCAGCGCGCCGGTGAGACAAACCGGCATTGCACATCCACGATCGGGGTCAGGACGCCCAATGTCTCTTCCAGCATTTTCATGGACACATCGGCCTCCTCGAAAAGCTGGTGACTGCCCCGGTCAAACCAGTCGAAATAGTTCGGGTAGTAGACGATCTTTGCCGGGTCGCAATCGCCAAAGCCGACTTTCCGGCGTGTCGTGGAAACGCGCGAGCTCATATCACCCCTGCCCTTCGTACTTGGCCATGAAACCCGGGGCGAATTTTCGCAGCCGGTCGTCGTCGATACGCCCGGACCGGATCATATAGGCATAGCCGAATTCCAGCGGGCTGAGTTTCATGTGATCGGCAAAATTCTCGTACCATCGCGCGCTCGATGTCGCGGCAGTAACGATTTTCTGCACGATCGGCTTGCGGGCCGCTTCATAGGCCTGCAGCGCAGCCGGCATGTCATCGGGCTGTGCCTCCAGCGCCTCGACCAGGGCGATCACATCCTCCAGCGCCAGCCGGGTACCCGAGCCGATGGAGAAATGCGACGTGTGGAGCGCATCGCCCACCAGCACCATGTTCAGATGCGACCAGCGGTCGTTCCACATCAGCGGGAAGTTGCGCCAGTTGGACTTGTTGGTGATCAGGGGTTTGCCGCCCAGCGTGTCGGCAAAGATCTCGGCGCATTTCTGCGCGGATTCCGCTTCGCCCATGGTTGCAAAGCCGGCCCGCTCCCAGGTCTCCCGGGCGCATTCGACCAGGAAGGTGCTCATGGTCGATGTGTAGCGATAGTGATGGGCGTTGAACGGACCGTATGCGGTCTCGACAAAGGTCTGGGTCAGGGTGTCGAAGGGGGTTTCGACCCCGTACCAGGCGAATTTGTTGGGCAAATAGGACAAAGACATGCCGAAATCGCCCTCGAAACCCCGCCGAACGACCGAATTGACCCCGTCCGAAGCCACAATCAGGTCGAAATCCGCCAGTTCGTCCACCGACTGTACCACCGTGTCGAAGATCAGCTCCGCTCCCACGGCCAGCGCGCGTTCCTGCAGCAGTTGCAGCAGGTGCAGGCGCCCGATCGAGGAGAATCCCACCCCGTCGATGGTCACCGTCTCGCCCCGGTGGACAAGGGTCATATCGTGCCACGTCTCCATTTCGGGGGTGATCAGATCATGGGTTTCCGGGTCATCTTCCCGCAGAAATTCAAGCGCCCGATCCGAAAACACCACGCCAAACCCGAAGGTCGCATCCGGCGGATTTTGCTCGAAAACACGCACTAAAGCGCCAGGATGGCGCTTCTTCCAGAGGATGGCGAAGTAGAGCCCGGCAGGACCACCGCCGACAACAGCAATACGCATTTCTAAACTCCCAATGGGGCGGTAACCGCCGTCAGCCATTCCCGGGCGGCGCCATCTACCAGAGGGCCGATCTCATTGCGGACGCGCATGTGATAAGCATCGACCCAAGTCTGTTCTTCATCCGTGAGCAATGCCTTATCGACTAGACGTCGGTCAATCGGGGCCAGAGTCAGGGTTTCAAAACCGAGCATCGCACGCTCGCCGCCGGCTATCTCGGTGGCTTCGGTCACGGCAATCAGATTCTCGATCCGGATGCCATATGCCCCCTCCTTGTAGAAGCCCGGTTCGTTGGACACGATCATGCCAGGCTGCAAGGGGGTGCTCGCACCCACCTTTGAAATGCGGTGCGGGCCTTCATGCACCCCCAGATAGCTTCCCACGCCATGCCCGGTACCGTGGTCGTAGTCGAGACCAGCTTTCCAAAGCGCCTGACGCGCCAGTACGTCGATATGCCCCCCCGTTGTGCCAAGGGGAAACCGCAACGTCGCCAGGGCGATGTGGCCCTTGAAAACACGCGTGAACCGATCACGCATTTCCGAACTCGGAGCTCCGATCGCCACAGTGCGCGTCACATCCGTGGTGCCATCAAGATACTGCGCACCGGAATCAACCAGATACAGTTCGCCCGCACCCAGTTTGCGGTTGGTTTCCGGCGTGACGCGATAGTGAACTATCGCGCCATTCGGGCCCGAGCCGGAAATCGTCTCGAAACTCAGACCTCTAAAATGTTCTCCGGGCGCGCGGAACGCGGCCAGCTTTTCCGCAGCCGATAACTCATCAATGCCCTCGCCCGGCGCGTTGATGGACAGCCAGTGCAGAAATCCAACCAGAGCCGCCCCGTCGCGAATATGGGCTGCGCGGCTTCCAGCCAGTTCGGTTTCGTTCTTGACTGCTTTAGACATGGTGACCGGGTCCGCGCCCCGGGACAGCTGTGTGTTTGCCCCGGACAACCGATCAAACACCCATGTGGCCGCACTGTCGGGACAGGCCCAGACGCGTTTTCCGGCAAGCCCGTCCAGCCCCGCTCCGAATGCTTCGGGTGCCTGAACAGCAACACCGGTTCCCAGATGCGCCCGCAGTTCATCTGACAGTTTCTCGGGCGCCACGAACCAGTCGAGGTCCTGTTCGGCATGAACAATGGCAAAGCTCAAAGGCAACGGCGTGTGATCCACATCGCCCCCGCGCACATTGAGCAGCCAGGCAATAGAATCCGGTTGGGTCAGCACCACAGCATCAAGCCCGCTTTCGCGCAGGGAAGCCGAAAGATCAGCACGTTTTTCAGCACTCGGGCGTCCGGCGAACCGCGCTTCATGGGGGACAACCGGCACCGCAGGTGGTGCTGGCTGATCCGGCCATACCGAATCCAGTGGATTGCTCGCAACGGGGACAAATTCAGCACCGGCCGCCACAACGGCCTGTTCCAATCGCTCTTTCTGCGCGTGCGTATGCAACCAGGGATCAAACCCCAGCCGCGCACCCTTTGGAAGGACCGCACCCAGCCAGCCTGCGACCGGTTCTTCAACGAGATGATGGAAGGAATAGAGCGCTTCATCCACCTGATCGCGAACCTGCAATGTGTAACGGCCATCGACAAAGATCGCCGCCTGATCGCGCAACACCACAGCCACACCGGCCGAACCATTGAACCCGGTCAGCCAGGCCAACCGTTCGGCATCTGGCGGCAAAAACTCGTTCTGATGTGCATCCGCATGAGGCACAACAAAGCCATCGAGGCCCTGTTCCACAAGAACAGCGCGTAACGCGGACAGGCGGTCTGAATAGGACAAGTCACTCATGAATGAGAAGTTACGCGACAGCCTGCCGCAAGACAATCAACGGACTTGTGGCTAAGGTAGATCGGGAAATTGCATGCAAACCCACAAACAGGAGCGAAACGATATGTCGCGTATTGATCCCCCTCCCGGACCCAGCGTCAGCGTTGAGGAGATGCAGAAACGCGTGGCGCGCTTCAAGGAACTGAAAGGCAGCGACCTCTGCTTCATGGACCAGCGGATTCCCGGTCATGAGCGCGAGATGATCAATCTGCTCGGCCTCGGTGTGACTGAAAATGAGGATGATCCTGATCTGGCACCGAAGGTCGGGGCCGCGCATGGCTTTGCCAACGGGTTTGCCAAATGCGAGCCAGGCTGCGGAGCCGCCCTCCATTGGCATGAAACCGAGGAAGTCTTCATGCCCCTCGACGGCAAGTGGTCGATCTACTGGCGCGACGGCGAGGAAGAACGCGAAGTCATTCTGGAAGCGGGTGATACGGTCTCCGTTCCCATCGGTATCTATCGCGGTTTCAAGAATGTCGGCGACACGCCTGCGACCCTTCACTTCATTGTCGGCGGTCCCGACACCGGCAAAGTCCACTGGCATCCCTCGGTGATCGAAGCTGCCCGGGGAACCGGTCTGGCCGTGGATGACAACGGTCTGCTGATCGAAGTCGCAGCCGAGTAGGTCCAGACCCAATGCGGCCGCAATGAAGGATCTCGGGACTTTTGACTATGTGATCGTCGGCGCCGGCTCGGCGGGCTGTGTGCTCGCCAACCGGCTGTCGGCGGATCCCGATGTGTCGGTGCTGTTGCTCGAAGCCGGGGGCAGCGACAACTACTTCTGGATTCATGTACCCGTCGGCTACCTCTACTGCATGAACAACCCGCGGACAGACTGGCTGTTCAAGACAGAATCCGAGGCCGGGCTCAACGGTCGCTCCCTCGACTATCCGCGCGGACGGGTTCTGGGCGGCTGTTCCTCCATCAACGGCATGATCTACATGCGGGGCCAGAGCCGCGACTACGATCAGTGGCGTCAGCTCGGCAATACGGGGTGGGGCTGGGACGACGTCGTGCCATATTTCACGAAGTCGGAAGATCAGGCCGCTGTCCCCAAGGATGATCTGCACGGCGAAGGTGGCGAATGGCGCGTCGAAAACCAGCGCCTGTCCTGGGACCTGTTGGACGCATTCCAAGCTGCAGCAGAGCAGGAAGGCATTCCCAAAACCAATGATTTCAACCGGGGTGACAATCACGGTTGCGGTTACTTCCACGTCAATCAGCGTTCCGGGATCCGCTGGAACACAGCCAAGGCCTTCCTCAAGCCTGCCAAGGGCCGGTCAAATCTGACAATCCTGACCCATGCCGAAGCCGACCGGATTGAATTCGATGGCAAAAGGGTGACCGGTCTGAGCCTGCGTCAGAAAGGTGCGGCTGCCCGTGTCACAGTCGCCGGTGAACTTCTGCTTTCAGCCGGCTCCATCGGCAGCCCGCAAATTCTCGAACTGTCGGGCATCGGGCAGTCTGAAATTCTTCAGGAGCACGGCATCGAGGTGGTGCATGAACTGAGCGGTGTCGGCGAAAACCTGCAGGATCACCTCCAGGTACGATGTGCCTACAAGGTCAGCGGCGTCAAAACACTCAATGAGCGCACCCAGAGCCTGTTCGGCAAGGCTGGTATCGCACTCGAGTACTTCCTCAAGCGCTCCGGTCCCATGTCGATGGCACCCTCACAACTCGGCGCGTTTGCGAAATCCGATCCTTCGCTGGAATTCCCGAACCTCCAGTATCACGTGCAGCCGCTCACACTGGAGAAATTCGGTGAGCCCCTGCATCCCTTCCCCGCGTTTACCGCCAGCGTGTGCAATCTGCGCCCGGAAAGCCGCGGCACGGTGCACATCAAAAGCGGAACACCGGGTGACAAGCCCTCCATCCGGCCGAATTACCTCTCGGCACATGCCGATCGCATGGTGGCAGTGGAAGCCATTCGTCTGACCCGGCGCATCGTCAGTCAGCCCGCCATGGCGCCCTTCGCACCCGAAGAGTTCAAACCCGGCCCGGGCGCAGAAAGCGACGAAGATCTCGCACGCACCGCCGGGGACATCGCCACAACCATTTTTCACCCGGTCGGAACCGCCAAGATGGGCAGCGATGATGCGGCCGTTGTCGACGACCGGCTGCGGGTGCACGGCATTGAAGGATTGCGCGTGGTCGATGCTTCGGTGATGCCCACCATCACCAGCGGCAACACGAACTCACCGGTTATCATGATTGCCGAAAAAGCCGCCTACATGATCCGTGAAGACCGCCGGGCATCCGCCAGAGCGGCCTAACTGCAGATGAGCGTCGACCACTCATCGTGGTGGATGCGCGCCCGCAGGGACAAACCCTGACTCAGGTAGGCCGAGAGCACCTGCCGTTCCTGAGTCTGCAGCAATCCCGACAGGATAACCGGTGCACCCAGTGCGAGATTTGCGGCAATGGGGGGCGCCAGCCTCTGCAACGGTCGGGCCAGAATATTGGCAAAGATCAGCCCATAGGGCCCGCGCCGCCGGGCCTCTATGGCTTCCAGACCGCGACTTTCGAAGGCGTTCATACAGGACAACACACCGTTAATTCGCGCGTTCTTAAGCGCCATCCCTACAGCAACCGGATCGATATCCGTGGCGATAACCGGAAGCCGAAGTGCCCTCGCCGCCGCAATCCCGAGAATGCCCGTACCGCAACCCAGATCCAAGATTGGAGCGGTAACCCCATCCGCACGCACCAGCATCTCCAGTGCTTCCAGGCAGCCGCGTGTGGTGCCGTGATGACCGGTCCCGAAGGCCGTGGCCGCATCCACGAGAACAGGCACTGTCCCGGCGGGGGCTGGATCGCGGTGATAGGAATCATGAATATGGAATCGGCCCGCACGAACCGGTTCGAACCGCGCCTGGTTTTCCGCCACCCAGTCCGTGTCGGGTAACTGGACAATGTTCAGGATCGGCGCCGGTACGCCAGCAGCGGCAGCTGCCTGGCCCAGTGCTGACTCCAGCGCAGCGCGATCAGGAGGTGCGGATGTAAAGGCCGTGAAACTGTTTTCGCCGGTTTCCTCGATCAGGAAGACGCTCAGGGCAGTGCAAAACGGATCGAGCGCATCGGCGAAGCGGTCATTCTCGACCGCGGGCACCAGAAACTCGATCTGCCAGACGGGCGCCTGCGCCACAGCTTTATACCGCGTCCGCGGCCACGACAAAGCTGTCGAGAACCTTCTTGTCGCCTGCCTTGTCGAAGGCAATCGAAAGCTTGTTGTCGGCCATGGCGGTGATATGGCCGTACCCGAATTTCTGATGGAACACCCGCTCACCGATGCTGAACCCCTGCGGCGGTGCATGGATCAGGCTGGGCTCAGTATCCCGCCCCGGCGTTCGCACACGGCCAGCCCCATAACCACCAGCGCCATAGCCAAGCGAACGACCGCGGCCAAAGGAATCCCCGCCACCTGAATAGACCCCCTGATCGCTGTCCATATCCACGAATTCCGGTGGCAGTTCGTCGACGAAACGCGACGGGATCGAGGACTGCCACTGGCCGTGCACCCGCCGGTTCGCGGCAAACAGGATCGTGGCATCCCTCTTGGCACGGGTCAGCCCCACATAGGCGAGGCGTCGCTCCTCCTCGAGCCCGGCCAGACCGTTCTCATCCATATTGCGCTGATGGGGAAACAGCCCTTCTTCCCAGCCGGGCAGAAAGACCGTATCGAACTCCAGACCCTTGGCCGAATGGAGTGTCATGATATTGACCAGATCGCTCCCGGCAGCTTCGGTATTCTCCATCACCAGCGAGACATGCTCGAGGAACCCGGCAAGGTTCTCGAACTCGTCCATCGCGACGATCAGTTCCTTGAGGTTTTCCAGACGACCGGGGGCCTCGGGCGCCTTGTCGTTCATCAGCATCTCGGTATAGCCGCTCTCGTCGAGAACCATCTCGGCGAGTTCTGCATGGGGTATCCCATCACGGCCATCGCCGTTCAGAGCGCGCCAACGCTCAAAATCGGAAATCACTCCTCCCAGAGAAGATCGCGTGCTGGGCCGCAGCTCGTCGGTCGTCACCAACTCCGAGGCCGCGCGGTAGAGGCTGGTGCCCGCGGCTCGTGCCGTGACATGCAGCATCTGCAATGTGGTGTTGCCAATCCCCCGCTTGGGCTTGTTGACGATCCGCTCGAAGGCCAGATCATCATCGGGCTGCTGGATGATCCGCAGATAGGCCAGAGCGTCCCGCAACTCCTGTCGCTCATAGAAACGCGGTCCGCCAACCACCCGATACGGCAGCCCCAGAGTCAGGAAGCGTTCCTCGAACTCGCGGGTCTGAAACCCGGCCCGAACAAGGATCGCGATCTGGTTCAGCGGAACGGGGTTGCCATCATGGCCCTTGCGCTGGATGTCCTCGATCCGGTCCGACACCACCCGGGCCTCTTCCTCTCCGTCCCAAACACCGCGTATGGCGACGCGATCGCCGCCTTCGGCTTCGGTCCAGAGCGTTTTTCCCAGTCGTCCTTCATTCTTTGTGATCAGCCCCGATGCTGCCCCCAATATCGGGCCGGTTGAACGATAGTTCTGCTCCAGACGCACAATCTTGGCGCCGGGAAAATCCTCTTCGAAGCGCAGGATGTTGCCCACCTCCGCACCCCGCCAGGCATAGATCGACTGATCGTCGTCTCCCACGCAGGCAATGTTGCGGTGCTTCTGGGCCAGCAGACGCAGCCACAGATACTGAGAGACATTGGTGTCCTGATATTCATCCACGAGAATGTACTGAAAGCGATCCTGATACCCCTCGAGGACATCCGGGTTCTCAGCAAAGATCGTCAGATTGTGCAACAGAAGGTCGCCAAAATCCGCAGCATTGAGTGTGCGCAGACGTTCCTGATAATCGCGATAGAGTTCAACCAGCTTGCCACCGGCCATATCACCGGCATCCGCTGCAGACACCTTGTCAGGGGTCAGCGCACGGTCCTTCCAGCGCTGGATCACCCCCATCAGCATCCGGGCCGGCCAGCGCTTGTCGTCGAGATTCTCGGCAGCAATGAGTTGCTTGAGCAACCGCACCTGATCATCCGCATCCAGAATGGTAAAATTGTTTCGCAGGCCGACCAGTTCCGCATGTCGTCGCAGGATACGCGCGCCGAGCGCGTGAAAGGTACCAAGCCAGATAGCTTCGGACGGTCCACCGACGAGATGTCCCACGCGCTCCCGCATTTCACGGGCTGCGCGGTTGGTGAAGGTGACCGAAAGCACCTGATAGGGACGCGCTTTCCCGAGGCGCAAGAGATGCGCCAGACGCGTTGTCAGAACGCGGGTTTTGCCAGTCCCTGCCCCTGCCAGCACCAGAACAGGACCGTCAAGTGTCTCCACGGCCTCGCGCTGCGGTGAGTTCAGCTGCGTGAGGTAGGGTGCGGACGCCGCCTCGGAAACCCCGGTATTCTGCGGCTCTTCAATGTAAAATGGGTCACTCATGGCAAGCGCAAAGTATATCACGAACCCGGCGTGAGTCGGGCCTGATGCCGGCCGGTTGAAATTCCCGTGAAGCTTGGGTTTTTCGCCCAGACCGATGCTATTGTTTTCGCAGTAAAGGCGTTCGATCCGGTGGATATCAGCATACCAGACACACGCACGACACCCCGATTGCCCATACTGCGCATTCTCAGCGTTATGGGGCTGCTGCTCGCATCAATCCTCCTGCTCGGCAAGATCGCCCACGCACAGTCAGAACGTCAGATCGGATTGAACGATCTGCTCGACGCCGTCGTCGGAATTGACACACGCATCCCCGCCAATGCGCGCACCGCGCCCACACTCGGGATGACGCGCGAGGGTTCGGGTGTCGTGATATCCGAAGACGGGCTCGTCCTCACGATCGGCTATCTGATTCTCGAAGCGCTCGAAATCGATATTGTCCTGACGGATGGACGCAAGATTCCTGCCGCCTTTGTGACCTATGACCACGAGAGCGGATTCGGACTGGTGCGTGCGGCAAGCGCGCTCGATGTCACACCCGTATCCTTTGGGTCTTCGGACAAAACAGGCGTCAGTACTCAGGTCCTGCTGGCAAACCGGCATGGCGCCGGTGGGGCACAGGGTGTGTTTGTCGTGGATCGCAGAGAATTTGCCGGCGCATGGGAATACCTGCTCGACAGCGCGATCTTCACCTCCCCTCCCAATCCCAATTTCAGCGGTGCGGCCCTGTTCAACGCCGAGGGACAACTCGTCGGAATCGGCTCGCTGTTTGTCGGCAATGCCAGATTTGTCCGGCAACCCGTACCGGGCAACATGTTCGTCCCCATCGATGAGTTAAAGCCGATCCTCAACGACATGGTATCCGATGGTCGCCGTGCAGGACCGGCCCGGCCCTGGTTGGGCATCTTCCCGGCAGAACTACGCGACCGTGTATTCATCGACCGGGTGGCCTCCGGCAGCCCCGCTGCCAAAGCCGGAGTTCAACCCGGAGAACTGATCATCACGGTCGACGCCATGCCCGTTGCCAGCATGGCCGGATATTTCCGAGCAATCTGGCGCGACCGCATGGCAGGAGATTCCGTTCGTCTCGGCTTGCTCACCGCCGAAGGCCAAATGCGCAATGTGACCATTGAATCGATGGACCGGCGCAACTGGCTGAAGCTCGACCGGAGCCTGTAATCCGCGTTAAGCGTGCTCGTCAGCGCGCGCGCTCAACAACGCATCATTGTGCGCGCGGGTGACATCCAAGGTATTCACAGTACCGCGCAGCAGCATACTGTCGCGGCTCGCAACCACCGCCACACTCTGACGATCCGACCCGTCGAGGAGTCGCATGGCCTGTTCGAGACTGTCGACAACGGTAAGGATGTCTCCCGCCGAATGGGCAAGATCACCAACCTTCGTCGGCCGGTCCTGATCGTCCGGGCTGAGCAGAGCGCCGTTCATGTCCTCATAATTCACGATACCGCGCAGCATGCCGTCATCATCGACCACGCCATCCGAAGTCAACCAAATTCGAAATTTTCTAACTTTTTTGTGATCAAAAGACGTTTTGGGCGAGACTATGAAATAGCCGCATGGCGCAGGCGAGGTCACATTGAACAAACGCACAGGTCTGCCAATTCGAAAATTGTGCGCGGCCAGTGCAATGGTCGGGTCGCTAGACCGGTGCAAAGTAATCTAAAGTTCATTTTCAAATCCAGTATGCGCCCCACGGGATCGCGAAATCAGGGAAGACATCATGGCCATCGAAGTCATCAAAATCGAAATCAAGAGCGTCTCTGACGCGTCCGGTCTCGACGCGTGGATCACCTCAGGCACAGTCAGTGCTGATGAAATTGTCGCGGTCATCGGCAAGACCGAGGGCAATGGCGGTGTGAATGATTTCACCCGCATCCTGTCCGATCAGGCCTTTCGGGCGGTACTCATGGAACACGGATCGCGCAACGAAGCGGAGATCAAGCAAATCCCGATGGTCTGGTCCGGCGGTTGTGATGGCGTCATCACACCCCACGCCGTGGCCTTTGCGCGCAATGACAAGACCGGCCCGGCCGATCACGACCGCATTGTTATGGGTACAGCCATGAGCGCAGAAATGATGCCCGAAGACATCGGACGACCGGCCATGGTGGAAAAGGTCGCCGAAGCTGTTCGCGCGGCGATGGCGGATGCCGGCATTGATGACCCGAAGGATGTCCATTACGTCCAGACCAAGACCCCTCTGCTGACGGTCGAAACCGTTCAGGATGCCCATACACGCGGCCAGAGCGTGGCCTGCGAGGTGCACGATTCGATGGGTGTCTCCAATGGCACCACGGCGCTGGGGATCGGTGTGGCGCTGGGGGAATTCCCCATGCCCGCCGCTCAGGACATCTGCAAGAACATGGAAATCTACTCCGCCGTTTCGTCCTGTTCATCCGGTGTCGAACTCGACCGGGCACAGATCGTTCTCTTCGGCAACAAGGCCGGAGCCGGTGGTCGCTATCGGATCGGCCATTCGGTGATGAAGGATGCGCTGGATATCGACGGCATCTATGACTCCATTCGCAATGCGGGCCTCGATCTGCCCGAGCGCGCTCGCGCTGAAGACCTGAACGGCAAGCTGGTCAACTGCTTCATGAAATCGGAAGCCGACCCCCGTGCCCGCCTGCGCGGCCGCCGCCAGATCATGCTGGATGATTCCGATGTGCATCATCACCGTCACTCCAAGGCCGCTGTGGGCGGTGTCGCCGCGGCCGCTATCGGTGATCCAGCCGTCTTCGTCTCGGTCGATGCCATGCACCAGGGTCCGCAAGGCGGTGGTCCCGTGATCGCCATCGTTGATCTGGGCGAGTAACCGCCCGATGCCATTGCCCTTCGAAGATCCCTACAACGCGTTCTGCACCGACACGGACGCTTTCCTGGAGGGTGCGGGCACCGGACCGCTGGCAGGCCTGAATTTTGCTGCCAAGGACCTCTATGACGTGGCCGGACATGTCACCGGTGGTGGCAATCCGGACTGGAAACGCACTCATGACGTGGCGACCGCGCACGCCTGGCCAGTGCAGGCGCTCGTCACGGCTGGCGCGACCATGGTTGGCAAGACCCATACCGACGAGCTGTCGCGGGGCATTTTCGGTGAGAACGCCCATTACGGCACCCCGATCAATCCCGCGGCTCCCGATCACGTCCCCGGGGGCTCCTCCAGCGGTTCCGTCGCCGCCGTCGCCGGAGGCCTTGTGGACTTTGCGCTGGGCACCGACACCGGTGGTTCGGTGCGTGTCCCGGCAAGTTTCTGCGGTGTTCTGGGGATGCGCACAACCCATGGCCGCATTCCCTTCACCAACGCCATCGATCAGGCACCCAGTTTCGACACAGTCGGATGGTTCGCACGTGATAGCGAAACCTTTGCCAGGGTGGGCAGCGTACTGCTTGAAAGCGAAATCTCGGAACAGAGGCCGCCGCGCCTGATCATCGCCGATGATCTTTTCGCCTATGCTGACGAGACCGCTCAAAAGGCTCTCGCTGCGCCTCTTGACATGGTTCGCGCCCACACCAGCCAGGAAAGCCACACCGACCTGGCCCCGGAAGGGATCGAAACCTGGTTCGGCCATCAGGCCATTCTGCAGGGGCGCGAAGCTTGGGAAACCTTTGGAGATTGGATCGACAGACACGACCCTCGCTTCGGCTTCGAAGTTGCAGAGAACTATCTGATCGGACGCGACTGGTCCGACGAGGCACGCGCTGAAGCCAAGGCAGCACGCCCCGCCTATCGCGCGCAGGTCGAAGACCTGCTCGGTGATGATGGCGTGATTGCCCTGCCGACCACACCCTTCCCGGCCCCGCCGTGCAATGCGTTGCGCTCCGAACAGAAAGCCCGCCGATTCAGGGTGATCGCCATGACCTGCATTTCCGGGCTGGCCGGTACGCCACAGATCAATCTGCCACTCGGCATGGTCGATGGCCGCCCTCAGGGTCTTTCCCTGATAGGTCCGCGCGGCAGGGACGAACTGTTGATCGACCTCGCCCGCCGGATCATGTCCTGAGGCCGCACCACCGGCGCGTTTTCGGACTAGCGCGGTGCCAGGCTGTCTTCATCGGTGAGATGGGCAACCTCCACGTCCGAACCAGCAAAGGTCCGCGTGACGTGATCAGAACCGTAGATCCAGAGGATCACCATGGGTTCGTCACCGACATTGAGGAAATAATGCTCCTTGCCGGCCGCAATATAGGTTGAATCATAGGCGGTGAGCCGCGTGCGTTCGCCTTCAATATCCACTTCGGCTTCGCCGGACAGCAAGGTGACCTGCTCGTCACAATTGTGCTTGTGCATCGGGGCCGTACTGCCTGCCGGAAACGAACTGATGCCGGTTGTGAATGCGGCATTCGGGCAAACCTTGGGCACCACCAGAGGTGTCGAAACGACTCCGCCCCCGCGCTCAAGCTTTTCGACCTCGTCAAATTTCAGGACAACCGATTCGGACATAGTATTTCCCTGTGGGTTTTATGATTAGTTGGGCAGCTATAACGCGGCCGGTACCGTCGCATAACGCAGATTGCCCGTCTTCACCCAAACACGCGCACCATCGGTACTGGCTTTCGCCATGCTCTGCATCCTGTCGGGCATGCGCAGCCAGGAATTGGCGCCCAGCCGATCCCCGGAATCCTCGAACGCACCGTCCAAGACAAAATACTCTGCACCACCATCTGCGCCCAGCCTGACTTCGGCGTCTGGCGCCCAGAGCTCGGTCCGAACATCCTCACGAGGGTCATGAAACAACGGTGTGACAGAAACTCCAGGTCGACCTGCGTCACGGACAGCGCTGATCTTGTTGGTATCAATCCGCACATGAGTACGATCCTGCAGGTCAAACTGCCAGAGTTTGACCATGATCGTGCAGCCCGGTTCGGGACCCGGTGTGTGACGGGATTCCGGCGGGTTGCGGATATAGGAGCCCGCCGGAAAATCCCCGAGCTCGTCCTGAAACACACCCTCCAGGACAATGAACTCCTCGCCCCCGTCATGGACGTGAGGGGAATACGCGCTGCCGAGCGCGTAACGCACGATCGAGGTTGCGCGGGCCAACTCATCGCCGATCCGGTCGAGCATGCGGCGGCTCACCCCCACCATGGGAGACTCAAGCCAGTCGATTTCGTCGCCATGCATGACGACGCGTTTCGAAAAGTCAGCATTCAGTTCCATGGTGATGGCTTGCCCTATGCCCCCCGGATCCGGCTGTCCATTATGTTCGGACTATTCTGCCGCGTCGCGGCCTACATATTCAGCCGGATCATAATTGAGATTGGGAGAAAGCCAGCGCTCCGCATAGGCAAGGTCTACTCCCTTGCGCCGGGCGTAATCCTCCACCTGATCCCGTTCGATTTTCCCAACACCGAAATAGCGGGCGTCGGGATGGGCGAAATAGAATCCGCTGACCGACGATGGCGGCCACATGGCAAAGCTTTCCGTCAGGCTCACACCGGTCTGGGCCTCGGCATCAAGCAGATCAAACAAGGTCCGTTTCTCGGTATGGTCCGGACTGGCCGGATATCCCGGTGCGGGCCGAATGCCACGATAGTCTTCGCTGATGAGCTCCGCATTAGTGAGACCTTCATCAGGTGCATAGCCCCAGAACTCCTCGCGAACCCGCTGATGCATCCGCTCTGCAAAGGCTTCCGCCAGCCGGTCGGCCAGCGCCTTGGCGAGGATCGCATTGTAGTCGTCGTTCTTGTTCTCGAAACGCTCTGAGATCGCGTCTATTTCCGGACCGGCGGTCACGACAAAACCACCCACATAATCGGTATGACCGGCCTCGGCAGGACAGACGAAATCCGACAGGGCGAAGTTCGGGCGGGTGTTGTTGCGCATCATCTGCTGACGCAGGGTACGAACCATCGCCAGTTTCGCGCCGTTCCCTTCCCCATCATAGATGGCAATATCATCGCCAACCGCATTTGCAGGCCAGAAGCCGACAACCGCCCGTGGAACCAACCAGTTTTCCGCAAACATGCGATCAAGCATCTTTTGCGCGTCCTCGAACAACTCCCGAGCCGCTTCGCCAACAACCTCATCCTCAAGAATGTCGGGATACTTCCCCGCCAGTTCCCAGGTGCGAAAGAACGGTGTCCAGTCGATGAAATCCCGCAACTCGTTCAGATCATAGGCCTGAAAGGACCGGGTTCCCAGAAATGAGGGTACCGGGGCAACAAAGTCGGACCAGTCGATCGGTGCTTTGTTGGCGCGGGCACCAGCAATGGTCTGACGTTTGGATTTCCGGCCACTGCCCGCATGTTTCACGCGGGCAGCTTCATACTCATCGCGAATCCCGGCGACAAAATCATCACGCGCCGTTTCGGACAACAAATTACTCATCACTCCAACGGCCTTGGACGCGTCGTTCACATGAATCACGGGATTGTCGTAGCCCGGCGCGATCTTGACCGCCGTGTGCAGACGGCTGGTGGTTGCTCCCCCGATCAGTAACGGCAATGTCATATCCTGCCGTTTCATTTCACGCGCAAGGTTCACCATTTCGTCCAGGCTCGGCGTGATCAGGCCGGAGACACCGATAATATCGGCCTTCTCCTCCAGTGCGGTGCGGAGAATCTTCTCTGCTGGCACCATCACCCCCAGATCGACCACATCGTAATTGTTACACTGCAGCACCACGCCAACGATATTCTTGCCGATGTCATGGACATCGCCCTTTACCGTGGCCATCAGGATTTTCCCGTTGACCTTTGAGGCCTGACCGGATGCTTCTCGTTCGGCTTCCATGAAGGGCGTCAGATGGGCAACCGCCTGCTTCATCACACGCGCGCTTTTCACCACCTGAGGCAGGAACATCTTGCCCGCACCAAACAGGTCTCCGACGACATTCATGCCATCCATCAGTGGCCCTTCGATCACATGCAGGGGGCGCTCGGCCTCCAGACGGGCGTTTTCGGTATCCTCGATGATGAAATCGGTGATCCCGTGGATCAGTGCATATTCGAGACGCTCGGTGACATTGCCATCGCGCCATTCGAGGTTCTTTTCCTGAGCCGCTGTTCCGACATCGCGATAGTCATCGGCGATTTCCAGAAGCCGGTCCGTGGCATCGTCACGGCGGTTGAAGAGCACATCCTCGATCCGTTCGAGCAGATCTTCCGGAATATCGTCATAAACCATGATCTGCCCGGCATTAACGATTCCCATATCCATGCCGGCACGAATGGCGTGCAGAAGGAACGCCGAGTGCATCGCTTCCCGCACCGCATTGTTGCCCCGGAACGAGAAGGACAGATTGGATATACCGCCCGACACATGGACATGGGGCAATTCAGCGCGAATGCGCTTTGTCGCCTCGATAAACGCAATGGCGTAGTCGTTGTGCTCCTCGATTCCGGTCGCGACGGCAAAGATATTCGGATCGAAGATGATGTCTTCGGCCGGAAACCCATTCGCAGTCAGCAAATCATAGGACCGCTTGCAGATATCAAACTTCCGATCTGCGGTATCGGCCTGTCCATCCTCATCGAAGGCCATCACGACCGTAGCTGCGCCATAACGCCGGATCTTGCGCGCCAGCTCAAGAAACGGCTCTTCACCCTCCTTGAGACTGATCGAATTCACGATTGCCTTGCCCTGCACGCATTTCAAACCGGCCTCGATGACAGACCATTTGGAGGAATCGATCATCACCGGAACCCGCGAAATGTCCGGCTCCGCCGCAATCAGATTGAGGAAGCGCACCATCGCCGCCTCGGAATCCAGCATGCCTTCATCCATGTTGACATCGATGATCTGAGCGCCGTTTTCCACTTGCTGACGCGCAACCTCCAGAGCGGTGTCGAAATCATCGCCCTTGATAAGATCACGAAACCGCGCCGAGCCCGTTACATTGGTCCGTTCGCCAATATTGACGAACTGGCTGCCCGCCGCGCCGCTTATTTCCATGTCACTCATATCGTCACCGTAAAGGGTTCGAGACCGGACAGGCGCATCGCCGGTTCCCGCACGGGAATGTCACGTGGTGGCAATCCTGTAACAGCATTGTGCAGCGCGGATATGTGCGCCGGAGTGGTGCCACAACATCCGCCAACGATGTTGACCAGACCTTCTTCGGCCCATTCGCGCACAAACCCGGCGGTGGTTTCGGCCTGCTCGTCATACTCACCAAACTCATTGGGCAGGCCCGCATTGGGGTAGGCGCAGACAAATGTATCGGCCAGCCGGGACAACTCCACCAGATAGGGCCGCATATCCCTGGCACCCAGAGAGCAGTTCAGTCCGATGGTCAACGGGCTGGCGTGACGCATGGAATTCCAGAAGGCTTCGGGCGTCTGCCCGGTCAGCGTGCGTCCCGACATATCCGTAATGGTGCCCGAGATCATCACCGGACGGCGTTCACCGGTCTCCTCGAAGAGTTCCTCAAGCGCGAAAATACCGCATTTGGCGTTGAGCGTGTCGAAAATGGTTTCAATCAGAAACAGGTCGACCCCGCCTGACAGCAAAGCGCGCGCCGCCTGTTTATAGGCATCCTTGAGCGTGTCGAAATCGATTGCGCGATAGCCCGGATCGTTCACATCAGGCGAGATCGATGTGGTTCGGTTGGTCGGTCCAATGGCGCCTGCGGCCCAGCATTGCCGGTCCGGGTTACGCGCCATCATGTCGTCGCAGGCTTCACGCGCCAGACGCGCGCCCTCCACATTGATGACGTCCACATAGTCTTCCATACCGTAGTCGGCCTGGGAAATGGTCGTTGCGTTGAAGGTGTTGGTCGCGATGATATCCGCGCCGGCTTCCAGATAGCTGATATGGATATCCCGGATGGCATCAGGAGCCGTCAGACTGAGGATATCGTTGTTCCCGGTCAGATCGTTACCCAGACCTTCGAAATGCTTGCCGTGGAAATCCGCGGATTCAAGCTTCAGCGCCTGTATTTCAGTCCCCATCGCGCCGTCGAGCACGAGGATGCGTTCCGCCAGCGCTGCTTTGATGTCTGGTTGTGGCCGGATCATTGGCTGGCCTCCGTCTTGGGCATCGAAGACGTGACACCGATGCTCTCACACACAGCCTGGGTCAGGGCAGCGCGGTTCAGTGTGTAGAAGTGAAACAGGTCAACGTCATTTTCCATCAACCCGTGGCATTGCTGTGAAGCCACTTCAATGGCGACCTGACGCCGGTCATAGGGCGTGTCGTCCAGCCCTTCGAACCGGTCGGCCAGCGCTTGTGGCACCCGGGCACCACACATGGCAGCAAAACGGCACATGCTTTTGAAATTTCCCACCGGCATGATTCCGGGCACCAGCGGCACGGAAATGCCCGCGGCGGCCACACGATCGCGAAATCTCAGAAAATCATCATTGTCGAAGAAGAACTGGGTAATTGCCTGACCGGCCCCGGCATCGATCTTGCGCTTCAGATTGTCGAGATCGGCCTCCGCACTTTGTGCCTCGGGATGGGTTTCCGGATAGGCGGCAACCGAGATCTCGAAATTGCCGACCTCCCGCAAGCCCCGCACCAGATCCGATGCATAGGCGTAGCCTTCCGGATGAAGCGAATAGCCCTGATCCCCGTCAGGTGGGTCACCGCGCAAGGCCACGATATGACGTACGCCGGCATCCCAGTAGGAACGTGCCACGTCCTCAATCTCGTCGCGGGACGCGGCCACGCAGGTGAGATGTGCCGCTGCCGTGATGCCCGCCTCGGCCACGATGCGCGAGACGGTGTTATGGGTCCGCTCCCGGGTCGAGCCGCCGGCACCATAGGTGACTGAGACGAACGCCGGAGACAGCGGTGCCAGGGCACAGACAGTATCCCACAAGGTGTCCTCCATTTCGGGGGTCTTTGGCGGAAAGAACTCGAAACTGACCGCGGGTATCTGCTGTGATGTCACGTTGAAAAAGCTCATGGTTAGAAATTTCCCTGTCGGGATGACGCCGCTTCGAGCGCGTGAATATCGGCTGGCTGGGCCAACTCCCAGATGCTAACAGTCAATTGCTCGCCCGGCAGATCCCGGTGCGCCAGCCCGTCCAGACCAGCGCGGGTGGCCCAATGTTGAATATCGCTGTTGCGAAAACCCAGACGCAGATGGGCGTGTTCGTCGCGCAGGGCTTCCATTTCATGGCGCGCAAAATCCACCACGAAAAATTTCCCACCCGGCTGCAACACCCGTGCCGCCTCCTGCACAACATCCTGCGGGCGTTCCGCGAAATGGAGAACCATATGCAGAATCACCAAATCGAATGATCGGTCGGCGAACGGCAGGGCGTACATATCTGCCTGACGGACGTTGCAGTTCTGATATTGCATATCCGCCAGATTTGATCGGGCGACGGACAGCATATCGCGGGACTGATCCACACCAATAGCTTCCCGAACACGCCCGCCAAGAACCTGAAGCATGCGCCCGGTACCTGTTCCGATATCGAGCAATGAATCAGCGGGACCGTCGCCCAGCATGTCGCACAAAGCCGTCTCAACTTCGGCCTCATCCACATGCAGGGTTCGAATACGATCCCAGCGGGCAGCATTCTCGCGAAAATAGGTATCGGCGCGCGCTGCACGGTCCTGCTTGATGTCATCGAACAAACGCCGGTCGCGCTGAACCAGAGGGTCGTCGTCCTTTATCTCGTCCATCAGAAAACGCGCCACACGCGCATTCTCACCCGTTGTTGGAAGGTGAAAATAGGCCCAGTTACCCTCCTGAAGGCGTTCGAGAAGCCCAGCATCGCAAAGCAACTTCAGATGTCGGGATACGCCCGGCTGACTTTGTCCAAGAATTCGGGTCAACTCGCTCACGGTAATATCCCCGGCCGCGCAGAGCGCAAGAATCCGCAGTCTGTTGGATTCTCCGGCTGCCCGCAGGATGGTAATGAGTTGATCCACGTGGTTCAGTCCGCTTCGTGCAAATTCCGATTCCGAATGCGACTCGGGACCCAAATCTCTCGCGGATCCGGAAAACACATAAACATATATTTATGTGTTTATGTCAAATACAATCACACGCCATCTTGTGTGCGATTCGGCACATAATTTTGTGCCATAATTGCAACACTCCACCAGACTGATGTCTGATGCAGCTTCTGCGATATGGTGAAAGCCTCTCCCCTGTGGTAACAGATTTTGTTCGAGGAGTCGTCAGGGTCGATCACGGGGGCGAAGGCGTTAACACTCCTTCAATGGCGATCGATCAGTATTGGCGACTTGGTTGGAACAGGTCACGCGTGCGGCGTTTTTTTGGTAAGGGAGCCGAACCTGTGATGTGGACGAGAACATATGTTGAATTCTGTCTCTAATTTTCGTTTTTTACGCTTCGCGATGGCTTTGACCCTGATGGGTGCATTGTCGGCCTGTGCAACACCACCTTCGGGTGATGCAGATGCCCGCGCAGCCTATGACGAAGCCAATGATCCATTTGAGCCGGCCAACCGGATGGTCTTCGCAGCCAATGTGATGGTGGACCAGTTGGTCCTCCAGCCGACGGCAGTGACCTATAGGGATATATTTCCCGACAATCTGAAGCCGCCGGTTGAAAACTTCATCACCAACCTGTTCATGCCTTTGAGCTTCCTGCATGCCCTACTTCAGGGTGATATGGATCGCGCAGAGAAGGCCGCGGCCAGGTTCTTCACGGCCCTGCCGACCCTGTTGCTTGCAAATACCTTCCCCGACGAACCGCCGGTTTTCGAAGACGCTGGCCAGACACTGGCAACCTGGGGCTTTGAAGAAGGTCCTTACATCATGTTGCCGCTGCTCGGACCGTCTTCTGTCCGGGATACGCTGGGTACAGTCACGGATTTCTTCATTGATCCGGTTGGGATCGTTGCAGACAACGAAGTCACCATCGGACGTGCCGTCGGCAATGCCGTTGTCACCCGGTCACGCAACATTGATCAGGTCCGCGGTCTCCAGCGCACTTCGCTTGACTCCTATGCAGCTGTGCGCAGCCTGCATCGTCAGCAACGTGCCGCAAAGATCAGCAACGGCGCTGATAAGCCGGTGCAATCTGCGCCGACCATCGGCCTCGACTTGGACGGTCCGTCCGAGGATGAGGGCAAGAAAGAAACCGCAGCCACCAAATAACGAAGGGGAGACTGCCTGTGCGCCTTATCGCAGCATTCGTCCTCGCTCTGGCTGTAGCCACAGCTGCACCTGCATCCCGCGCGGACTCACATCTTGATGCCTCGACAAAGTTCATCAGCGACCTCGCCAATGAAGCCATCGAGACCCTGACGGACAAGTCCAACACGTCGGAAGAGCGACGGGACAAGTTCCGCAAACTGTTTCGGGACGGTTTTGCCGTCAACGGCATCGCCCGGTTCGTCGCCGGACGATACTGGCGCAAGGCACCCGATGCCGAACGCACCGAATATTTGGCGCTTTTCGAAGATGTCATCGTGAACACCTGGGCAGACAGATTTTCCCAGTATTCCGGTCAGAAATTCGAGGTCAAAAGTGCGGTCGATGCGACTCCAGCCAAATCGAAAGAGAACGTTGCCCTCATCGAAAGCCTGTTCTTTACAATTCCAACCTCTCCCGTTCGCATTGAATGGCGGGTCGCCAGCAAGGGCGATCTCTTCAAAATCGTCGATGTGAAGCTCGAAGGCATCAGCATGGCAACCACACAGCGTGACGAATTCAACTCTGTCGTCAGCAAGAGCGGTCGCGATCTCGCTTCACTGATCGACGAACTGCGCCGCCGGCGTGACAGCTGAGTTCACGGCGTCTAGCGGGATAACTGCTTGAATTTGATCCGGTGCGGCCGATCCGCATCGGCGCCCTTACGGCGTTTCAGATCTTTGTCATAGGCATCGTAGTTGCCTTCAAACCACACCACTTCGCTGCTGCCCTCGAAAGCCAGAATATGGGTGGCAATTCGATCGAGGAACCAGCGGTCATGACTGACCACAATGGCGCTGCCGGGGAATCCGAGTAACGCCTCTTCAAGCGCCCGCAGTGTGTCCACATCCAGATCGTTGGTCGGCTCATCGAGGAGCAGAACGTTCGAACCGGATTTGAGAACCTTGGCCAGATGCACCCGGTTTCGTTCACCACCGGAGAGTTGTCCCACCCGTTTCTGCTGATCCGTACCGCGGAAGTTGAAACCGGCCACATAGGCGCGGCTTTGTACCGAACGTTTACCCAGTTCTATGATGTCAGCCCCGCCCGAGATTTCCTCCCAGACCGTATTGTCATCGGTGAGCGCATCGCGGCTCTGATCCACATAGCCGAGCTTCACCGTTTCGCCGATCCGCAGGAACCCGGTGTCGACCTCCTCCTGAGAAGTGACCATGTTGCAGAATGTCGTCTTGCCCGCACCGTTCGGGCCGATGACGCCAACAATCGCGCCCTGAGGCAGGCGAAAGCTTAAATCATCGATCAGCAAACGATCACCAAATCCCTTGCCCAGATGTTCCGCCTCCATGACCAGGTCGCCCAGTCGGGGTCCGGGCGGGATGGTGATCTGCTGTCCCTCCGGCGCCAAGTCCTGACTGTCAGCGACCAGCTTTTCATAGGCCGACACACGCGCCTTGCTTTTCGATTGACGCGCACGCGGGCTCGAACGGACCCATTCGAGCTCTTCCTTGATCGTCCGTTGTCGGGAGGTCTCTTCGCGCTCTTCCTGCGCCAGCCGCTTTTCCTTGGCCTCGAGCCAGCCGGTGTAGTTCCCTTCGAACGGGATTCCCTTGCCGCGATCGAGTTCGAGAATCCAGCCCGCGACATTGTCGAGGAAGTAGCGGTCATGGGTCACCGCCACGACCGTCCCAGGATAGCCTTCGAGGAACTGTTCCAGCCAGGCAACGGATTCTGCGTCAAGATGGTTGGTCGGTTCGTCGAGCAGGAGCATGTCCGGACGGGACAGAAGCAACCGGCACAGAGCCACGCGGCGGCGTTCACCACCTGAGAGTTTCGTGACATCTGCATCTCCGGCCGGACAACGCAGGGCGTCCATCGCGATTTCGATCTGACGATCCAGTTCCCAGGCATCTGCCGCATCAATCTGGTTCTGGAGTTCGGCCTGCTCATTGATCAGCGCATCCATTTCGTCGGCGGTCAGATCCTCGCCAAAGCGCATACTGACCTCATTGAACCGATCGAGTAGCGCCTTGGTGCCCGCAACACCCTCCATGACATTGCCAAGCACATCCTTGTCCGGATTGAGATCGGGTTCCTGTTGCAGGAATCCGACCTGAACGCCATCTGCCGCCCAGGCCTCGCCCTGAAACTCCGTGTCGATACCAGCCATGATGCGAAGCAGAGTCGATTTACCCGAGCCATTGAGGCCCAGAACGCCAATCTTGGCGCCGGGCATGAAGCTCAGCCAGACATCCTCGACAACCTTGCGGCCACCAGGATAGGCCTTCGTCAGGGCCTTCATCACATAAACAAATTGGGGGTTTGCCATCTCGCGCTTCCGTGGGTGCGGTTACGCCGGCGTGTATAAAGTATTCGCAGCGCTTGGAAAACAGGTTGCGCGACGCCGGTCAGAAGAAACGGCTAGTGACGCCCTCCGAAGCGCCAGGGCAGTATTTCGAAGTCGGTATAAAGCCCATCTTTCGTAAAGGGCTCGTCGGCGAAAACCGCCTCAATATAGGCCCGGTCGGGCGCCTGCAGCAGGAAGATGCTGCCAACCCAGACTTCGCCTCCAGCATCCCACAACGGACCGCGCAGAATGCCCCGCTCAACACGGCCCGGCGCGTTCAGATAGGCCCGGTGCGCTTCCAGCAGTTCGTTCCGGCGCGCGGTCACACCCGCGCCCTCACGACCCTTTGCCATGAACAGGAAACGTGGTTCCGAACCATCACCTTCGAAATCCCACATGGTGCGTTTGAGTGCATTGGTCCAGCGTCGGATGATGATATCACCGAAAACACCGGCTCGGGCGTAGGGCTCGTCATAGGCGAACGCCATTGCTTCCGCCTCGCTCTCCAGATCGACTATGTGCACGGACCCAGTCGGCGCGGAGCGATCTTCGTTCAGGGTCGGACCACGCGCGAGCATGCGATCGTCATACTGATCCATGAACGACCAGTGAGCTTCCTGATGTTCAGCGCGCAATCCATCAACGTCAGGCTTGTTCCGGCAGTAGACAAAGTATTCCACAATTCACCTCTCGTTTGGCGCGAACGTCTGAGACACATGCACCGCATCCCATTCTTCGATCACGTGGGTATCATCTTCCCGCATTCGCCATTTCTGACGCAAACGATCAAACGCTTCCGCTGTCAGCAATTGAGACAGAGCCCAGACAGCCGCCCCGCGCACCAGCGCAGATTCGTCCTGCAACCGCTCCTTTGCGGCTTCCACAGCATCGTCTCCACCCACATTGCCCAATGCGATCATGACATTGCGCACAAAACGATCACGGCCAATGCGCTTGATAGCGGTACGTGAAAAGAAGGTACGGAACGCGCTGTCACTCAGACGCGCCAGATCCGTCAGTTTCGGTGCTGCCAGTTCCGGACGGGCACGCATCTCGGTGACCGGTGCCGTCTGAGCAAACTTGTTCCACGGACAGGCCGCCAGACAATCATCGCAGCCATAAATTCGGTTTCCCATGAATGGGCGCAATTCGCGATCGATAGGACCCTTGTGTTCAATCGTGAGATAGGAGATGCAGCGCCTGGCATCGATCTGATAGGGCGCAGGAAAGGCATTGGTCGGACAGGCGTCCAGACAATTCCGGCAACTCCCGCAGTGGTCCGTCTCAGCCGCATCGTCAGCGAATTCGAGGGTCGTGAAGACCTCGCCCAGAAACAACCAGGAACCGTGCTCACGGGACACCAGATTGGTGTGTTTGCCCTGCCAGCCCAGACCAGCTTGCTGGGCCACTGGTTTTTCCATGACCGGAGCTGTATCGACAAAAACCTTCACATCACCTGGAAAAGTCTCACAAATCCACCGTCCAAGAGCTTTGAGCTGCTTCTTAACGACATCGTGGTAGTCACGACCGCGGGCATAGACCGAGAGGTGCCCGACCCCCGGCTGATCGAGACTGTCAAGCGCCCCGTCTGCGGGCGTGTAATTCATCGCCAGCGCAATCACCGAACGCGCATCAGGCCACAAGGCCGAGGGCTGACGGCGGCGTTCGGCCTTGGCCACCATCCAGTCCATCTCTCCATGCATGCCCGCGGCGAGATAGCCGTCGAGATTGCTCTGCACGCCCTCATCCAGAGAAACGGGCGCGAAGCCCACAAGATCAAACCCGAGTTCGAGCGCCTTCTCCCGGATACGATCACGTGGAGACGGTTCGTTCATGGCGCTCAGCCACGGCCACGATAGGGTGCGACACCCTGATCCGGCAGCCAGAGACCTTCCGGGGGCGGACCCGACTGATAGAAGACATCTATGGGCATACCGCCACGCGGATACCAGTAGCCGCCGATCCGAATCCACACCGGCTCCAGAATGGCTTCCAGGCGCTGAGCGATATCCACCGTGCAGGCCTCATGAAAGGCCCCATGGTTGCGGAACGACCCCAGAAAGAGTTTCAGAGACTTGCTCTCGACCAGCCAGTCACGAGGCACGTAGTCGATGACGAGATGGGCAAAATCCGGTTGACCAGTGATCGGGCACAGCGAAGTGAACTCCGGCGCCGTAAAGCGAACCAGATAGGTCGCGTCCTGTTTCGGGTTCGGAACCCGCTCCAGCCGCGCCTCTTCAGGAGACGCCGGCAATTCATTACTACCACCCAGCTGAGTCAGACCTTCATAGATGTCTTCAGTCATGGCTCTCCACTCCGCGCTCGATGATCGCACATTCCAAATTCTATCAGTCTGCCCGTTCGAGCAGGGTTGCATCACCATAGGAGAAAAATCTGTATCGGTTCTCGATGGCATGGGCATAAGCAGCCCGCATCCGGCCCATCCCGGCAAACGCACAGACGAGCATGAACAAGGTAGATCGCGGGAGGTGAAAATTGGTCAGAAGCTGATCCACAATACGAAAACTGTATCCCGGTGTGATGAAGAGGTTGGTATCTCCACGAAAGGCCGGCAACGTACCATCCGGTTCCGCTGCAGATTCGAGCAGGCGCAGTGCCGTCGTTCCAATCGCAACAATCTTTCGGTTTTCCGCTCTTGCGGTGATAATCCGGTCCGCTGCGGCATCTGATATTTCACCATATTCATGGTGCATCTTGTGATCGCGCACCGCATCCACGGTCACAGGCAGAAACGTCCCTGCCCCCACATGCAGCGTCAGAGAGACGAGCCCCAGACCACCTACCTCCAGTTTCGACACCAGATCAGGCGTGAAATGCAAACCTGCTGTCGGTGCGGCAACAGCGCCTTCATGGGCGGCAAACATGGTCTGATAATCCGCCACATCATCCTGATCCCGTGCAGCCGGACGCTTGATATAAGGCGGCAATGGCGGGCGTCCGTGCTCTTCCAGCGCGTTGCGGAAACTTTCGGCAGATGTGTTGAATCGCAACCGAACCTCGGCCCCATCGCGAAGCATCACCTCGGCGGCAAAGTCACCGCCAAATTCGATCATGTCTCCGGGCTTCAGGCGCCGGGCGTTTTTGGCAAAGGCCAGCCATTCACCAGCACCCTCATCCTTGTGCAGGGTCACACCGATTTTGGCTTCACCTCGTCGGCCTTCCAACTGCGCAGGGATCACACGTGTGTCATTGACCACCAGCAGGCTTCCTGGCTCCAGCACATCCGGCAGGTCTGCAATCACGCGATCAGACAACTGTCCGCGCAAATCAAGCAGCCTCGCCGAATCCCGCGGTTCCGCTGGCCGCTGTGCAATCAGCTCACCGGGCAGGTCAAAATCAAAGTCGGAGGTTTTCAAACTGCATCTCGTGTTTTTCTATTGGCAGATTGACAGTCGCGCCACAGGGCTGCCATTAGCCTGTTCAAATTTCACGATCAAACTATACCCGGGCACCATGATCGCACTCACCCCACGTTTCCTGTTTATCGCAGTCATTTTCGTCACCTGCTTGCTCGTGTCGAATATCACCGCGGTCAAACTGATCGATGTGTGGGGTTATGTGATTCCTGGCGCGATCGTAATCTTTCCCATCAGCTACATCATTGGCGATGTTCTGACGGAAGTTTACGGCTTCGCCAAGGCCCGAACGGTGATCTGGATCGGATTTGGCGCCAATCTCTTTGCCGTCGGGACCTTCATGCTGGTCGGCGCGCTCCCCGCGGCCGGGTTCTGGGAGCATGGCGATGCCTATGCCACGATTCTGGGTGCGACCCCACGAATTCTGGCGGCTTCCTTCGCCGCCTATCTGATCGGAGAATTCACGAACTCCTATATCCTCGCCCGACTCAAAGTCGCCATGGCCGGACGCCATCTCTGGGTGCGGACCCTCGGCTCGTCGATTATCGCCCAAACACTCGATTCCGGCGTGTTCATCACAATTGCCTTCTTCGGCGTGTTCCCCACCGAAGTTCTGGTCACGCTGATTCTGACCCAGATCGTCTTCAAGCTGGGCTACGAAGTTTTGGCAACGCCGATCACCTACGCGGTCGTGGGCTGGCTGAAGAAAAGCGAAGGCGTAGATCACTTCGATAACGCCACCAGTTTCAATCCCTTCGCATTGTCCAAGTCCGGGGATTGATGCGCGTCCGGTTATCCATCTGCGTCCTTGCAACGGCGCTAATCGGGTTCGGACCAGCACATGCAGATTCGTCCGGCGACACCTATACCGTGTAATGGGAGAGCGACCGCATTGCCAACACCGATCGGCACTACACCAACGGGTTTCGGCTGTCCTGGGGGTCCCGTGCCGAGAACGCAGATCCGGAATGGGCCCGGGACCTTCTGGAAACCCT
>Ga0055584_100000533_pt1 | contig 36276 bp, 31 predicted proteins | sample OSDHelmetaG_FD_58716 | JGI IMG/M metagenome (GOLD analysis project Ga0055584, IMG submission 58716) | Pelagic marine sediment microbial communities from the LTER site Helgoland, North Sea, for post-phytoplankton bloom and carbon turnover... | ecosystem: Environmental > Aquatic > Marine >...
TTGCCGCCGATACTTAAGCCATCTCCATCACCTGTTACCACCCAAACCTGCAAATCTGGTCGTGCAACGCGTAAACCTGTTGCGATTGTTGGCGCTCGCCCATGAATGGTATGAAATCCATAATTATTCATATAGTAAGGAAATCGACTGGAACAACCTATACCAGAAACGAAAACCATATTTTCTTTGGCAATGTTCAGCTCCTCACATATTTCCGGCATTACCCTTTGCATTTGAGCAAGAATAGAATAGTCCCCGCAACCCGGACACCAGCGGATGTTTTGATCAGAAGTGAAGTCTTTTTTGGTATAAGACTTCGGCTGCTCTAATTTAGCTTCGTTCATGGATTCACTTTTAACACTCATTCGTTTTGCTCCATATCTTTTGCGTAGACGCAGGCTTAAGCCTGAGCTGCTTTAGGATGGTTATACTCAAGAATTTCATAGATTTTTTCTTCAACGTCAGATGTCAGTAACGGTTGTCCCTGAACCTTATTTAAACCAATCACATCCACAAGGAATTCCGCTCTTAACATCATCCTCAATTGTCCGAGATTCAATTCTGGCACCAGTACATGCTTAAAGCTTTTGAGCACCTCACCCAGATTCTGTGGAAAGGGATTCAAATAACGCAATTGTGCTCCTGCAACCGATAAGCCATTTGCCTGTGCACTTTCTATCGCATGCCGACAGGCACCTCGCGTACTCCCCCAACCCAACACCAGCAGATCGCCCGACTGAGGACCATGGACAGTAATATCTGGAATATCTTTTGCAATACCATCTATCTTTTTCTGTCTAAGCTTTACCATTAACTCGTGGTTTTCAGAGTCATAACTTACGTTACCGGTTATATCTTCTGTTTCCAATCCGCCAATCCTGTGTTCATGACCCGGCGTGCCCGGCACAACCCACCTTCTTGCAAGCGTTTCTGGATCGCGTCTATAAGGTGCAAAGTTTTCTGGAATGTCAGAAGAATCAATTTCAAAGGGAGTAATCTCTTCGGGTTCCGGTATGCGCCATGGTTCTGAGCCATTAGCCAGATAACCGTCAGAAAGAAAAAACACAGGTGTCATGTATTTCGTGGCAATCCGAAAAGCTTCTATGGCCATTTCAAAACATTCACCGGGTGTAGATGGTGCCACTATAGGCACAGGACATTCACCATTACGTCCATACATTGCTTGCAGAAGATCTGCCTGCTCAGTCTTTGTCGGCAAACCAGTGGAAGGCCCACCGCGTTGAATACTGGCAATGACGATAGGTAACTCTGTCATCACGGCTAAACCAATAAACTCAGACTTCAAAGCCACACCAGGTCCGCTTGTCCCGGTAAGACCTAGCGAGCCACCCCAGGCGGCACCAAGTGCAATACCAATCGCGGCAATTTCATCTTCCGCCTGAAATGTTTTCACACCAAAATGACGTAATCGAGACAGCTCATGCAAAATATCGCTAGCCGGTGTTATTGGGTATGAAGCATAAAAAAGCTCTCTTCCACTCAACTCAGAGGCTGCGAGAAAACCCAGTGCCGTCGCCTCATTGCCCGTGATACGTCTGTAATCGCCACTAGGCAAATCTGCTTTACTGACTCTATACCGTCCCGTAAACACTTCCACCGTATCCGCAAAATTAAACCCCGCCTGAAGCGCAAGTTTATTCGCTTCTGCTAATTCTGGTTTTTTCTTCGCAAATAATTTCTCTATCCGTGCAACCAGCGCATCCAGAGAACGGTCATATAACCAGGATATAATCCCCAGAGTGAACATGTTTTTACTCAGTTCGGCCTGCTTTTTACTCAGCCAGGATGATTCAACAGCCGCTACTGTCATTGTCGTAATGGGAAAGTCATACACCTGATAACCTGCAAGGCTGCCATCCTTACGAGGATCTTCTTGATATCCAGCTTTTTTCAGGCCGCTAGCATCAAAGGCATCATGATTTACTATGAGTGTGCCACTGGGCTTAAGATCTTTTAAATGAACTTTAAGCGCAGCCGGGTTCAAAGCCACCAACACATCGGGGCTATCCCCGGGAGTGTGGACATCATAGGAGGAGAAATTTAACTGGAAGCTACTGACACCGGCCAGAGTACCTGCTGGCGCCCGAATTTCCGCGGGAAAATCGGGGAGAGTACTAATATCATTACCAACAACTGCTGAGTCGTGGCTAAATAAAGCACCGGTTACCTGTATGCCATCTCCAGAGTCCCCGGCGAAGCGAATAATAACATTTTCAATTTCTAAGATTCCGGAACTCGTGCTAGTTACTTTACTTGCACTGTCGGAACCCCCTGCGCTCTTCTGCGTCATAGAAGTCTCCTGACTACACGTTGCTGTAAAATAATATTATCTACTACTTGTTTCTAAAAGGACATGTCTTTAAGAGCATTGTATCTTGATTCATGGCGCACTTTTAAACATCCTTATTTAATAATTTGCAGCTTTATAGCAAATGCGGTTACTTCAAAATTGCATGTGACATCATTATCGAAAGTGCTAGCATAGGCATCAGAGAATCATGCTTAAATACAGGCACCGGTTCTGTCCATAACACATTTACGAATTGCCTTGTAAGGCCAATAAGCATAGCTGCATCTAAACAAAACCCTATTGATTAATAGGATTAATTAATGCTTATATCTTATTGTTTAATATGATAATGTAAGGAGATATATTGTGTCTGAAGAAAGTGGCAACGGCGACGCACATGAGCATTGTGGCATCTTTACAATCGGACCTAATATCCCAATTCAGGGAGTCTGGCGTGACATCACCTATGTACCTGTGGCAGATAATATCTGGTCAGCTAGCGAGGGAATCTACCGAACTATTTTTCTCGAAGGAAAGAAAGGCACAATTGCCTTTGATACTTTAACGACGCCTGGTACAGCACGCGCTTATGCGGGCGCAATTGGTCGCGTGTTTCCAAAAAAACCGATTCATACGATTGTTTATTCGCATGAACATTTAGATCACACGGGTTACGCGGCAGATTTGGCACCGAATGCAGATATTATCGCTCATGACTATGCTAATAAGGTTATTGTTGCCAGAAAATCTGACGGTCAGCTGCCTGCAAATGAGGTGTGGAGTGGAGAACGTAAAGCCTATTCAATTGACGGCTGTGATTTTGAGCTAATTTACCCAGGTCCAACTCATGGCGATGGCAATATCGCAGCGTATTTTCCTCAAAGCAAAACCCTTTTTATGGTCGATACTGTCGCTCCAGGTGTCGGTTACTGTTATTTAATGGACTGGCATATGGCACATTACGTTCAGGTAATGCGTCGGTTCTTAAGTCTTGATTGGGAGATCTTCGTTCCAGGACACTTCTGGATAATTAATCGACAAGAATTCATCGATATACTCAACTACTGGGAACATCAGATCGAATTTGCACAGCAAGCAGTTATCGATGGCATTGATCCGCATGATTGGGCCGGCCTGAATAAATACACAGATGAAAAACTAGGGCCAACTGATCGTGAAATGTTTCGTTATTTCGAATATGCAGCCATTAATTTATCGCGTTATATGCAAGGGTACCTGTCTGGCGGTTGGGGTATCGAAGGCAATATGACACCAGACCTATCGCCTTTATAGGGAGACGCAGAAAATGAGTGAGAACAGAGGAAAATTTACGCGCGAGGCAGCACAGGCATATCTTGCCCGTGAACCTGACATGCAGGTTGAAAAATTATCAAACAACATATGGACAATAAGCGATGGCAGCTGCCGTGCACTGTTTGCTGAAGCAGACAACAGTGTCATTGCATTTGATACATTTGGAACACCTGGCCGGGCGCGCGCTTATAAAAAAGCCATTGAACAGACAATATCTGGAAAAGAAATAAAAACTGTAATTTATAGTCATGATCATCTTGACCATAGTGGCTTTGCTAAAGACTTAGCGCCTGATGCTGAGATTATTGCTGACGAAATCTGCGCAAAGGTCATCAAGCTCAGACAGGCCGAAGGACAATCGCAGGTCACGAAGGTGATCAGCGGTGCAAAGAATAAAATGAATATCGATGGCTTCGAGTTTACTTTACTCAACCCCGGCCCAACGCATGGCTCAGGCAACTGCAGTGCATGGTTTGCTCAGGATAAAATTTTGTTCTCGTCAGACACTATCCTTGCCAACGCTAAATACGGTTTTGTACCAGATTACCATTTGTGTAATTTCGTTAAATTTATGCGTGGTTTCCTCGATTTAGACTGGGAAACCTTTGTGCCCGGTCGCTATGGATTGACAGATCGCGCCGGTTTTGAAAAAGGCTGTGACTATATAGAAGCGGTTCAATTAGAAAGTCAGAATGCATTTGCTGAATTTGTGCCGATTTGGGCCTTTGAACCAATGAAGGGATATGTAACAAATAAACTTGCTGCACGTTTTGGCGATTTGGAAGGATTTGAAGATCACGTTGGTCAAACCTCACTGCGTATTGTGCACCATTATCTCATGGGAGGTTGGGGGCTGGAAGACACTCCTGAACCCTCAGTCCTACTTGCTGACGAAGTAACTCTGTGAAAATTTTATTACATGTTTGATTCATGACTAGACACACCCTTACTAGATGTTTACTGGCTCTCTTTGTCTTCTCTGCTTCAGCTACTCTTCTGGCTGATAGCGATTCAAAGGACGAATTACTCAGGCTTTCATATTTTTCGACCGCAACAAAGCAGAATCGTGAGTACTTCGTTTATTTGCCTGTCGGCTATAAAGAGCAGGAGGCTAAAAAGTGGCCAGTCATGATGTTTTTACATGGTCATGGCCAGCGCGGTGACGCTTCAAAAGATCTTGACTATGTACTGACACACGGGCCATTGATGGAAGCCTGGATTCACCGTAAAAATATACCTTTCATAATAATTAGTCCTCAATTGCCACTGAAGTTCGGTATTGAAGGCGTCTCAGAAGATCACAGCGCAGATCCAAGACCGGCGAGACTGGCTAAAGGCATACCCGAGCGTAACCACCCCTTCAAATCACCTTTACCAATCAAACGATTTAATAGCGATGAATTCCCAAAAGGCCCTCACTCACGCTTTACTTCTTATCCTGATTTTGGAGGCTGGATTAATATCCAGAATGAGTTAATAAAAATACTTGATTCAGTATTAACCGAGTACCGGACAGACTCCAGTCGAGTTTATCTAACTGGTATTAGCTACGGTGGTTTTGGCACCTTCGATCTCGCCGCCAGCTTTCCGCATCGCTGGGCCGCAATCGCACCCATTGTAGGAACCGGCAAATTGGCTGATGCGAGTAAGATAGCTGAAGCACGCCTGCCCGTTTGGATGTTTGGAGGAGGTAAAGACAGGACTGTTAAGCCCCACTGGTTATATCAAATGGCGGATGCAATGCAAACTGCGGGGCATCCTGCTCTGCGCTTCACAATACACGAAGACATGGACCACGATGCCTGGAAGCGTGTTTACGAAGGCGAAGATCTCTATAACTGGTTTCTAAGATATACAGTAGATAAACGTCCGGAATAGAAACAGATCACCAGTCCTTTTCATGTAAGTAGTCCTCAAGCGTTAACATATCTGCTAACTCTGAGCGCACCAAATTAATATTAGCGTTATATCCAACATTATCTATCCAGCGGTCCATAACAGTCATTTCCTCGCCCGCTGCACGTTCATACTCAGCCCACGGTATTTGATCAAACTCAACAGGACTTCCTGTAATTTGGCTAAACAGACTAACGGCCTGTTTCATTGTATATTCATCGCCAGCAATATCGATAGTGCGTCCAAGCCAGTTTTTAGGCTGCTTTAATGCTAAGGCGGCAAATCGACCAATATCTCGAACTGATATTTGTTGCATTCTAGTCTCTAGCGAAAATGGGCTTGTAATTTTACCTGCCACAATAGCCTCACGAGAATATTCCCAATTTTCCATAAACGAAACAGGTCGCAAAATCGTATAAGGAATATTGCTTGCATGAATATACTCTTCCACTTCATATTTGCTGTCAAAATGCGGGATACCGGTTTTAAGATCCGCATGTGCAACTGAACTAAAAACTAAATGTTTCACATTCGCACGTAAAGCTGCATCAACCACATTTTTACCTTGTTGCACTTCTGCTTCATAACCATGTTCCCAATAATTGGTGACCAGGAAAATTAATTCGATACCTTCTAATGCATGTTCAAGTGAGGCGATGTTTTCAAAATCCCCCTTAACCATTTCAACACCAAGAGCGCTTAATTCTACGGCACGCTTACTTTGTGGATTACGACTAAGCCCACGGACTCGGTAACCATTTTTCAACAACGCCAAGCCAACTGCCCCTCCCTGTTTACCTGTTACTCCAGTAACAAGAACCCGTTCTCCTTCTAAAGTATGTGAAGGCTCAGTTTGTGTAGATAATTGTGGTTCATTGTTATTACTACAAGCAAATAACAAGCTGAATAAACAGCTAAGAGTAAGAATCCGGAACATTACGCGCACCTCAGAGTTGATTGACCTACATGAAGATAACATCATCACCATCTAAAAACACATACAGTAGAAAGCAAAAACCCGGCTTCTAGCCGGGTTTTTAGTTTTTAAACAAACATCTTAAAATGAAGTCTCGCCGCCTTCATAGGCTTTTATTGGCACTCCAGAAAGAGGCTCTCCTTCATCCCTGCCTACTCGATATGTTTCCTGAAAGTAGAGTGAATGCGTTCTCTCCTGATTCATGAAGTGTGGATGCATGGAACAGATCATGTTTTCGGGTAGTTCAAAATCAAAACCTTCGCCAATGCGAGGCATTTCAATCATAGTCATACCAATAGAATGACCACATACATGTCCGGAACGATAACCGCGATCAAAAATAGGTTTCATACAGGCATTTGCAACTTCTTCGGCATTATTACCGGCTTTCATATGTTCTTTCGCCAACACATGAAACTCCTGATAGGCAGTCATCATTTCCTTTGTGATGTCATCCATGCCATTTGGCATCAACGGTCTTGAAAATTCGACCCAATGACCACCTTCGCCAGATATCTCCAAACCATACATCATACCGTCACTATCTTTTAGAGGTCGTTGTGTAGGAAAAATCATTTGAGGCTCGAGTGAGCCATTTGAGCCCATCTGTACCATATCCATAGTATTTCGAGCACAACCGTTTTTAGCAAAAAGGTTTTCAGCCAGTCCCATCAATTCTGCTTCAGTTTTTCCAGCCTGATAGTTCTTTATGACTTCCAGCACACCTGCTTTATTGATGTCCATTGAATTACGAACAGAAGCAAGTTCTTCTTCACTTTTTTGTGCTCGTGAATAATCAAAGGGAATTTCAAAGTCAATGATATCAAAATCTTTTGCTGCAAGGGCTTTGTAATCACGCACATTGATAATATATTCAAGCCCGTATACGCCAACTTTTTTCGAGCCTTTTTCTTTAAGGTAATCAGCAATCCATTCACCACAGTGGCCAGGGAATTCTCGATTCTCAATAAAAGTAGCAGAATGGTCACCGACCCATGTGGCCTCGCGAGGAAAAACACATACAGGATCTGCATTGTTTGTTATCACGACGTAGGCATAACGATGCAAAATTAAAAACCCACACATGTAGCGCACTGCACCTTCAAAACCACTGTATTCACTGCCACTAATAACCAGTGCATCCAGACCTGCTTTTTCCATCGCCGCCCTTGTGTTGGCATAACGACGATCGATCTCGGCCTGACTTGGTCGATAGCTGTTTACATAATCTGTCATAATATTTCCTCGTCTACTCTTTAATGTTTTTCAGGGATTTCGAGAGACCACGAAGTCTCCAGACCTTTAATAATTGCGGTGAATGCTTCGTTCATCGGACAGGGAATGCCCAGGTCTTTGCCATACTTTGCGATGCCACCATTAAGCGCATCAACCTCAGTATGTCTTCCTGCCATCACATCCTGAAGCATGCTAGGAGGATGATAATAAGCTTTCTCTCTACCATAGTCTGTTAATTCTTCAGGATCACTGTCCAAAGTAATTCCCAAGGCATCTGCTACAGCAACACCTTCCGCCATAAGAGCCGACATCACCTTACGAACTCCTTCCTGATCACAGTTAACGCCATGCGGTAACCTTGTTAACGCTGCCACTGCATTTGAAGCAGAATTGAAAATCACCTTGGTCCATTGAGCTCCTCTGGCATCTTCCATCGCCAGGCAGTCCATACCACTTCGATTAATCGCATCAGCTAGCTTTTCCACTTCTTCCATACTTGCAGGGTTAGTTGCAAAAGGACCAATCCAGGTTTTGCCACCAGCATCATGATTAACAACGCCAGGTTCAATGATATGTCCAGCCGGAAATATAGTGCCTTGAATTACATGTGGCACATATTCGGCAACTATTTCCTCACTACCAATACCGTTTTGAACAGAACACACTGCGCCATTTTGAAATAATTTTGCAACGCTTTCCATTGCTGCATGTGTAAACATTGTTTTTGTTGCGATAATACCGAAGTCGCATTCAGGAATTTCATCAACACTACTTCGCGCATTTACAGTTGCAGTAAAATCACTTAACCCAGTCAGCGTCAGTCCTTTCTCGTTTATTGCGTCCACATGAGCCTGATTAAGGTCATAAGCCCAAACTTCTACATCATCTAATTTCCCCAGATGCGCAGCATATAAACTTCCAATTGCACCGCATCCAATAATACAAACTTTCATATTAATTCCTGCCTTATATAGTGTTTAGTGACCTTTATTTTCAAAAGTCCAACTTAGTTCAAATGCCTTTACCAAGCGATACATCGTTTCGTGATACGGCGCGGGCACGCCCGCCTTTTTTGCTTCACGCACGATAGATCCTGTTATCCAGTCAACCTCTGTTAAACGTTTATTACGGACATCATCTAGCATTGATGGGACGTGTGCATAATCTTCTCCACTAGTACTGCCCCTGTTCACTGCATTTACATTCATGAGCCAGGGATCATCTGCAAGACTAACCCCTCGTGCTGCTGCAATTTCTTTAGCTTCATTCATCATATCAAGCACGAGATTGCCGAGATCTTCAATATTATCTTGTAAGGCAAATGGTTTTGCATGAGGCAGATCCGTTACTGCTGAAATGCTGTTTATGGCAGAATTGAAAATTAATTTCGACCACTGATGCGGCAGCAGATCTTCATAAGCTTCTGCAATTAAGCCAGAACGGTTAATTAACTCTTCCACCTGTTTGACATCTTCATAACGTGCATTTGTTTCAGCCCAGGGGCCCAACCAAGTAGCGGTGTCTAGTTCATATTCGACATGCGTATCAGAGTGCCTTGTGCCACTCATGAAGGTAACCCCTGAAATCAAAGGCCAGTCGCCATACTTGTGCACCACTTCTTCGCAACCCAGGCCATTTTGAATCATAAGCACGTGTGCATTTGGAAAATGACCAGCAATCATTTTCGAGCTGGCTTCAACTGCCAGTGCTTTTGTCGCAATGATTACCAGATCAATTTCACCCAGATCAGCAGGCTTGGTTGATGCGATCACTTTTGTTTGCAAATCTGACTTGCCACTGACTTTTAAACCTTGTTCATTCAGGCTTTTCGCATGTTCTTCTCTGCGAGTCAGTACTGTCGTTTCGACAACTGTACCTAAATGCCCAATTAACAAACTACCGATGGCTCCAGCACCAACAATACATACACGTTCAAGTTTCATATCAATACCCGTTGCTGTGATGACTAGGCTTAGACGCTTTCTGCTATGCTGCGAAACTCGTCATCAGTTACGAGCCGGCTGTGCTTAACAGAGATATCTTTAACCTGTGCCAAAACTGCTCCACGTTTATCTTCAGCTATATCGATACCAAGTTCTTTGCCTTTTAATTCAACATTAGAAAGGCCACTTTTCTTTCCTAACACGATTCGTCGTTCAGCCGCGACAATCTCAGAGGAATAGGGTTCGATAGCAGCAGGGATATGAAACTGATTTGCAACAGCACCGCTTTCACGCGTATAAAGATATTCGCCTACAACAGGTTTCCAGCCGTCTACTGTATAACCACCCGCTTTTTGCACAATCTTTGATACTTCTCGTGCTTTGGTAAGATCGAGTTCAACAGGGACGTTATAAAGACACTTTAAGGCCAACGCGACTTCGCAGATATCCGCGTTACCAGCACGCTCTCCCATTCCGTTGATTGTTCCCTGTATCCAGTCAGCGCCACCGCGAACGGCGGCTATTGCAGAAGCACAGGCGAGACCGAAATCATTATGTCCATGCCAATGCACAGGAACATCGCCCACCCAACTTTTCACTTCACGAATCAACCATTCTACAGCTTCGGGTGCACATGCACCGATTGTATCGACTACGGATATCTCGTCTGCACCGGCTTCAAGTGCTGCCTCGTATACTGACTTGAGAAAATCCAGATCACTGCGAGTGCTATCAACGGCGAAAAAGTTTACTTTCTTAATCCCATTTCCCTTTGCGTGTTTCACCGCATTAACGACTCGCTCAAGCACTTTCTCGCGCGTAAAGCCGTAGGCTTCCATTTTCAAATCACTGGTGGAAATTTCAATTAACAAATATTCCGTACCTAGTTCGATGTGTGCATCGATGTCCGCGATTACACAGCGAGCAAAGCCCCATATTTCAGAAGACAGGTCAGCTGCGAGAATGCGCTCAACGGCTTTGGTATCATCTTCAGACACCCGGGGAAAACCAGATTCAATTCGGCCAATTCCCAACTCTGCCAATTTGCAGGCTATTTCAAATTTTTCTTCAGGATTAAAACAAACGCCCACAGATTGTTCACCATCACGTAAGGTCGTGTCATAAAAACGAACGGTTTTCGAACGATCAAAAGGAGATTGGATAGTCTCAGTTTCATTGATTTCGGCGGTCCATATTTTATTTTCTAATGTATTGCTGCTCATAATGGTTACTCTCAGATTTGATTGGCTTTCGCCGTTGATTATATTGAAAATAATAGCGATTTTAGCTACTTTTGTCTTGACTAGCAGAGTGTTGCCAGTTGTCTGAAAATGCTAAAATTCCAGCAAGAGACCAGACTTTGCGTGCCTGAGACCTTACTCTATCTATACTAAGCTGCTTTCAGGCATTCTCGCCCTTATACCACTTATAAATATCGTCCGCGCTGGCGAACCAGACATCGTCTTTCTGCATCATATGGTCAAAAGCGGCTTCAAAATATTTAATCCTGTGAGGTACACCGATAATATAAGGGTGAACTCCCATTGACATAATTCGAGGAGAGCTCGCACTTTCCTCATAAAGTCTGTCGAATTGATCAATGCTGCGTTTAAGCCAGGTATCCGATTCGTATGCATGTACTGCCATCATAGGAAGATCACTAAGCTCAAAAGAATAAGGCATCGCGGTAATTGAACCGGCACTGGTCTTCATTTCAAAAGGATGTTCATCCATAGGCCAGTCGCATACATATTTAAAACCCGTTTCTGACAAATAATCCAGTGTATCCAGAGTTTCGTGTAGTCCCGGGCCTAACCATCCTAGAGGGGCTTTGCCAGTATAATCCTTAAGCACTTTATAGGACTTCTGTATCACCTCGAGTTGGTCTTCAACAGTATGCATAGCTGCCTGGGCATAACCATGTCCCATAAAGTCCCAGCCAAGATCTCGAATAGCTCTGGCTACAGGCTCCCCTGGTCCTTCACAAACACAGGCATTGATACTAGCACTGGCTTTAATGTTTCTTTTCTGCAGGGCATCAATTACACGCCAGATCCCGACGCGCATACCGTACTCATGCCATGCCCAATTTGGTATATTGGGAACGGTTTTCACACCCGCGGGTGAAGGTACATATTCTCTTGCGATTGGTTTTTGAATATCCCATTCTTCGATATTTACCATTACATAAACTGCCATACGCGCGCCATTCGGCAGTTTAATAGGCTCTCTTTCTGGCAACGCTGAATATTCAAACCTTTCGTGGGGAAGTTTCATTTTAATTCTCAGTATGTAATATAAATTTATTCAGGTTTTCCAAATGGCAACTTGATAAGGTTTCCCGGGCCAAGCGTTCCATCACCACGCGCAACCAGGTAAGCATATAAATTATCCAGATTATCCATCACGCGCTTGTTCAGTTTATTCGACCGCATCAAACTTCCTGGTACGCCATTTATCACGATAGACTTAAATTCTTCTTTACTTAATTTCGTTGTAACGCTTTCACCAATATTAGGACCAACTGACCCAGTCGCCCCTTTGCCGTGACATGCGCCGCAACCACCACCATTATAAGTTTTCCAGCCTTCCATCACATTCGCACTAATCTTACCGTCTATGATTTGATAGGGTTTATCTAAGGCGACTGCTATTGTTTCATTCACTTTATTGTCTGCGCTCAACTGTATAACAGCTAAGTCTTTCTTTGCCTGTGATTTTACAGATGTAACAGTATCTTCTGCTCTGACACCGGCTTCTTTAATTATGTCTTTTAAATCACCCTGCTCACTCGCCTTTACTTCTCCATTAGCAGTTTGCACTTGTTCACCAACTTCACTCTTCTCCTGGACTGAATTTTGCGCAGGCTTGTCCTCGGTATCATCGCCGCCACAGGCAGAAAGCACAATCACACAAACAAAAAAGACTAAATTAATTTTAACTGTTTTTATTTTCATACAAAATACCTTCTATCATTTGTTAACATCACTTTCAGTGTTTCTATTTTGTTCTTAAAGCTTCGCTCATAAGCTTGAATGCTTCCGAAGCATCCCAGGGATCAATGTGTACTTCAATTAATAACGGACCAGGGCCTTTCCATGTTTGAGCACGCTCAAGTGCTACTTCGAGATCACCTTCGGTAAATACTTCCACTCCGTCACCTCCTCCGAATGCAGCAGGTAACTGATGATAGTTCCAGGCAGGGATATCATTAAATGGACCATCGTGTATCAGTCTTTCGGCAGTGTAACCTTTGTTATTTACGACAAATACGATTGCAGTTTTTTTATAGCGAGTAATGGTAGACAATTCCTGTGCTGTCATTTGAAATGAACCATCGCCCTCCAAAGCAATCACTCTTTGATTGCTGTTGGCAGCCATACAAGCTCCTAGCGTTGCTCCGAAACCCATACCAATAGAAGCCCAATAACACGAAGCTATATAGTCGACTCCGGCGGGTAACTGCATGTGTGTTGCATTTATTGCGCAACCAGCATCAGCTAAAACAATATCATCCTTATTTATGAACCCGGCAATACGATCATAAAAACGTTTATTTGTCATTACATCTTCAGACTGTACTTCATACAGTGCATCAATTCGATGTGAGAAATTATGTACCGGTGCCTCGGGATCACTTTGACCTGCAGGGGCTTTATCTACTAACTTGTGTAACAATGTTGTCAATGGAATGTTTTCAAAGATCAAATCATCACAACTTACTTTATCATTCCAAACAACAATCTTTTGTTGCTCCGTTAAATTTGCTGTAAAACCACCAAGATTAAAATCTGAAGGTACTGTACCCAGAAAAATAACGTTATCTGCGGCTTCGACAAACTTCCTGACTTCCTGTGGACTACCAGCACCCTGATAGGCGCCGATACAGCAAGGCATATCTTCTAAATAATCAGCTTTACCAATAAACATAGACGCAACATGAATACCTGTTTTGTCTAACAGCTCCAAAAGTTTTTTCTGGAGAGAACCACGATGAATCTCGTGTCCGGGCAATATAACAGTACGTTTGCCTTCACTAATTCTTTTCACCATGAATTCCAGAGCCTTATCGACTGCCTCTGCATCCATGTCGCTTTCTCTGTCTACAACAAGAGTCTCAGGCTCATCGACAAGCCTGAGTTGAATATCAACGGGTATTTCAAGAAAAACGGGGCGACTTTGTTGAAGACAAATTTTGATTGCTTCGTCGATGTCGCGGCAGGCCTGCTCAAGATCATTGATGAGTTTGCAATGTGCGGTAATTTCTTTATAGATATTTATTGAAGCATCGTATTTTTCGGGTAACAAATGATGCAGAGCAGGTTGGTTTATATAAGTGGCAACTTGAGGCCCGCCCGAAATCACTAACATCGGCACTCTTTCCGCGTAGGCTCCGGCGACAGCATTAACCAGACTGAAAGAACCTGGTCCGTAAGTTACTGCAACAGCTGACATGCCTTTCAATCGTGCATAACCATCCGCAGCGTAGCCCGCATTGAGCTCATTACAGGCTGCAATTTGCTCAATATCACTTTCGGCCATGACTTCGAAAAAGGGTAAAATAAAATCACCGGGAATTCCAAAGACATGCTCAACACCCTGTTCTTTCAAGCGTCGTATTATGTAGTCTGAAACTGTTATTTGATTTTTATTGGTCATGGATTTATCTTCATTAATAAGTTGATTGACCAGACAAGATAGAACTACAAGTATTAGTTAATCCCGACAATTTCTACTCATACATAACATCGTTTTAACGCTATTTATGCACTGCGTAGTAATATCTGTTCCTCGACAGGCTCAACTGTAGTCTCTGGTTCAACATTCGGTTTTCCGTACAGCGTAGTTCTTTGTGTTGGTACTCTACCTATCGATTTAATAAACAATTCCATATCTTTGGCTGAAAACTCCTGTCCATGACTGGCACCTGCAGCGCGACTAATACTTTCATTCATTAAATTGCCGCCCATGTCGTTGGCGCCTGCATTTAAGGCTGCTTCAACACCGTCTTTGCCCATTTTTACCCAGGATGCCTGAATATTGTTTATATGGGGATATAGAACAAGACGAGACACAGCATGCATCAATACTGTTTCCCGAAAAGTCGGACCGATCCGGGTTCTACCCTTTCGATATAAGGGCGCTTCCATGTGTACAAAGGGTAAGGGTACAAATTCTGTAAAACCACCCGTTTCTTCCTGTAGGTCGCGCAAGCGTAATAAATGTCTGGACCAATTTACTGGCGATTCCACATGACCAAACATTATTGTGGATGTAGATCGGATCCCAACCGAATGTGCTGCTCTCATCACATCCAGCCACTGTTGCGTATTAATTTTATCAGCACATATTATTTGTCTGATTTCATCATCTAGTATTTCAGCTGCCGTGCCAGGCAATGTCCGAAGCCCTGCCTGTTTCAACTCGAGCAAATAATCAGTAAGCGATAAACCAAGCGTTTCGGCTCCGTGGGTAATTTCCAGAGGAGAAAAAGCGTGAATATGTACATCTGCTTGCGCTTCTTTAATAGCCCGGGCAATTGACAGGTATGTGTCACCGGTATAATCAGGGTGAATACCACCTTGCAAACACACTTCTGTAGCGCCTTTGCTGCATGCTTCGTTAGTGCGCTCCTGTATTTCCTCTAAACTAATGTTGTAGCCGCGTTCTCTTAAATTTTCCGCTACTCGTCCCTTAGAAAAAGCACAAAAGCCACAGCCAAAATAGCAAATATTTGTATAATTAATATTTCGGTTAATCACATAACTGACAGAGTCACCATTCACTTCGGAGCGCAGTGCATCGGCTGCTTTGCAAACTTCATTAAACATTTGCCCTCGAGCTGAAAACAATCGACTAACCTCTGTCTCATTTAAACGCGTGCCACTTGATGCCTTATCAATCAAGCTTGTTAAGCCGCTTGTAACATTGAGACTACGCGGCCGTTCTGAATGATTAACTGGCACAGGATCTCCGGAACCAGGAGTCCATTTATCGGCACGAGCATAGCCTTCTGAATCAATGCATCGTAAAACTGGTGTATGCAAAGACTTATCCAGCCACTTATCCATACTCCGCAAATAGTTTGGATAGATCGGCAATCGTGCAGCAAGCTGTTTTCCTGCCGCTTCACTTTCTTTTCTTAATTTCTCTAAACTGGGCCAGGCGGCTTCCGGGTTAACATGGTCAAGGGTCACGGGGGAAACGCCACCCCAATCATCAATGCCTGCTTCGATCAATTGTGGCATCGCATCGGGCGTTAAGTTTGGTGGAGCCTGGATATGCATGTCAGAGCCAAAAATGATCCTCGCTATTGCGATGGTCCAAAGATGTTCTTCTAGTGAAGGCTCATCTGAATCATGCATTTTGGTATCTGGTTTACGACGAAAATTCTGAATAATTATTTCCTGAATATGCCCGTCGACATCATTTAACTCACGTAGCGCTAATAAAGATTCAACTCGTTCCCTTCTGGTCTCGCCAATTCCAATTAAAATACCGCTTGTAAAAGGTACTCGAGTCGAACCGGCCGCCGCGATACTCCCTAATCTGACTCCGGGTTGTTTATCCGGCGAGCCAAAATGCGGCCCGCCTTTTTCGCATAAACGTTGTGCGGCACTTTCAAGCATCATGCCTTGTGAGACCGACATTTTACGTAACACTGACAACTCTTCATGTGTTAACACACCTGGGTTCAGGTGTGGCAGCAGACCTGTTTCATCGAGGACTAGCTGAGCCATTTCTGCTAAATAGGAAAGCGTTGTCTCATGACCTAGTTCACTCAATTCATCGCGAACTACTTTATAGCGAAGTTCTGGCTTATCACCCAATGTAAAAAGCGCCTCATGACAACCGGCCTCTTTTCCTGCCTGAGCAATTTTTAATATTTGCTCTGCGCTCAGATAAGCTTTTTCACCTGATTTCGGTGGTTGAGCGAAGGTACAGTAATGACACACGTCTCTGCAGAGTTGTGTCAGGGGAATAAATACCTTCGGAGAATAGGTGACAATGTCAGGATAAGATCGATCTCTAATTGCACCAGCTGTGTTGAGCAATAACTGCAGGTCAGTACATTCAGCCAACAGCAAGGCTTCATCTGAAGTTATTCTACCTCCCTGACTTGCCTTACTGATGACTCCAATTTGTTGATTCATAAAGTGCAAGGACTCTGTTTTTCAAATCATTCGACAGTGCCGCATACCATCATCATCACTTGAATATACACTTTGATAATATCAAGCATGTCGTCGATATGTACCGCCTCACCCTGATGAGTCGAAAAACCACCGCCTCCTGATCGAATACGTCCGGCAGAACCATAATTAACTGTTGGAATACCATAACGGTTCATGTGAGCTGCATCTGACATCCAAACCTCAGTACCAATTTCAGGAGCAACGCCAAGCTGATCTTTATGTGCCGTTTGAATGGTTTTAATTAAATCATGATCTTCGGGGATCGAGGTACCCGGCGTAGTCATAAAGGTCTCAACCTTCGTGCCTTGTAATTCTACATTTGCAGCGACAGTACGATCAATTAGATCTCTAACTTCGTTATAGGCTTCGAGAGGAAATTTATCCGGTAATGTACGTACATCCATATAGATAACACAATTATCAGGAGTACGAGCGCCACGCCAGGACCAGCCACCTTCAATTGCTGAAACGTTAACTCGAGGTTGAAAACCATCCTCCATAGTATTACGTGCGCAATAATCTGGAATCCATTCATGAATCGCATCAAGAACCTTACGCGACTTATTGATGGCATTTTTGTCAACTTCAGACCATGCGGTATGAATTAAATGACCCGGAACAGTTATTTTCACCCAGCAACTTCCACAGTGGCGAGGGATCAGCATCAGATTTGTCGGCTCACCAAGAATACAATAGTCAGCGATTGCACCATGCGTTATCGCAAATTTTGTTCCCACGCCATATCCCTGGTACTGAGCGCCTTCAATATCATTTACCGGTGCTTTTTCTATTTCACCTGCGACACCTGCAATAACTACATCGCCTCCTAGTTTTATTCCTGCTTTCTGAATGGCTTCAGAAGCTACAATATACGTGCCCATTGCACTTTTCATATTGAATGAACCCATACCATAGATCCATTCGTTATCTATTAAAGTGCCTTTGCACTCATAACCGATTCCACGGTGAGCTTGCTCAGGTCCAAATGAAGTATCCAGATGGCCATTAAACATTAATGACTTGCCACCACCCTGACCTTGAAACCGCCCTACTGCGTTATAACGTTCATCACCGATGGGCTGTAATACGGAATCAAAATTAGCTTCTTTTTGTACCTCATGTACGGCTCTGGCGACCTCACCTTCTGAGCCGGTAGGACTAGGAATATCTACCAGATCCATGACCAATTTCACCAACCTGTCTCTGTCAATTTGATCGATGGCTTTTGCTAGCAGTTCTTTATTTACTGTATTTGACATTAATAAACCCCGTTTTCGCTTTAGACTATGTTTGTTGTCAAAACACCAAGTTCGGCAACAGTAGCTTCAACAACATCTCCTGGTTTCAACCAATCTGGATCCTTCATACCGGCAATTACGCCCGGAGGGCTGCCACTGGTAATAACATCTCCCGGGTTTAGCCCCATCAAAGACCACCAGGAAACTAACTCTCTTGTTTTATAGTGCATTTGCGAAGTATTGGCTTCCTGTCTGGCGTCACCGTTTAATCTCAGGGTCATTTCAAGATTATGTGGATCGGATAATTCATCAGGCGTCACCAATAAAGGCCCAAGCGGACAGGAGTTTTTAAAACTCTTACCCATTAGGATAACCATATTGGAATGTTCTCGTGCCTGAATATCACGAGCAGAAAGATCGTTAAAAATCGTATAGCCTGCGACATATTCCATTGCGTCTTCGCTACTGACTTCAAAGGCTTCTTTACCAATAACAATCCCGATTTCGATTTCAAAATCGAGTTGCTTGGTGAATTTAGGGATGGACACTCCGGCATCATGAGCACATACAGAAGATCCTGCTTGCAAGAACCCGGTAGGATGTTCAAAGTGAAAATCTTTCCAATTATGCGACTGCCATTCGGAATCTTCCCAGGTGGTCAGTTCATCCAGATGCGCGTCGAAATTACAGGATGTGTGAACAATTTTGCCCGGTTGCGGCACAGGTGCGAGCAAATCAATTTCGTTTGCGCTATAAGCATAACGCTTGCCCTGTATTTGCAGTGCTTTCGCATCACCATTCTGCAAAGCTTTATCTGCTTCAGCCAATAAAGCTTTAGCTTTTCCTTTCGCATCATCACCAGCATTCAAAAACTGGATCATATCGGAAGATAATGCGCCATCAGATAAAGCATGAAGGTCTACATAAGTGTTATTAACGTAACCACCAATAGTGGACGCACTCTCCCCTTTAATTTTAAACGTTGCCAATTTCATTTTACTTATCCTTCTACGATTTGTGGTTTCAAATTAGGCACCACGTGTTCACCCATCAACTTGATAGTTTCCAGGTTATCAGCTTCTGTCTTACCAACAACTTCAAGCAAGGGAAGATTCAGACCTGCATCCACCAGTTCCTGAGTGATCTCAAGACAGTCTTCAGGGCTACCTGAAATCACAGTGAATTTACGCATCATTTCATCAGTAACCAGATGTGTGACATTGTCCTGAGTGCCTGCTGCGATTGCTTCCCGGAAAGGATCCCAGGCAGAATCAGGCAAACCCGAACCGGCAAGGATCACATCATTTTTAATATTTCGAATCTTATTAACAACATAGGTACCGGTATAACTACGCGTAGCATCTCGTGCTTTATCGCCATCTTTTGAACAGGCAGTCAAAATTACGCCTCCAACAGGGAAATCAGCTGGTAACTTACGGCCCACTTTTTCAGCACCTTTATTCATGTTATCAATGGCATACTTTAAAAATGCCGGCGATGTGAGCCCAGCGGTCAACATCCCATCGCTCTCACGGCCACTAAGACGCTGCATAAAAGGACCGGTAGCACCAACATATATAGGAATATCGGTTCTCAATCCATCAGCGGCGCGGTCATACGCAGGCATTGATGATTCAAAATGCTTACCTTTATAGGAATAAGCTTCACCGCTAAAAATCTTGCGCATGATGTCAATAGATTCACTATGCACATGCACAGGTTTCATCTCGTCGATATCATATTCCAGGTATTCGATGCCGACTTTACCAACACCGATTCCCATAATAAAACGGCCATTAGATAGCTCATCAATAGCTGCAGCTTCAGACGCCTGCACCGTTGGATGTCTGATGTAAGGAGAGGTAATGCCCAGTCCAACGGGAATGTTCTTGGTAGCAAGTGCAACAGCAGCAAGCGTTGCAAAACAGCCTCTGGACTCCAGTCCATACTGACGAAACCAGTGATATGCTTCTGCAATCCAGAAACCGCCCATCATATTTGATGCTTCGGTCTGCGCTGCATATTTTTGCATCGAAGACATGGGTTCATAAGATTTAAATATGACGCCCACTTTAGGGCTTACTGAAGTACTCATAGTGCTTATCTCCTGGTTTGTTTCACAGGGCTTTTTTGCCCCTGACGGTTAAATGTTAGAGTGGGTTTATAGTAATACTTAAGACAAGCTATAGTCTTGCCTTTTAACGTCCTAGTCCTTGACTCCAAGTGCAGATCTTTGTGTATTCAAAATAGCTAAATTACGCGGATTTAACCGCCCGGCTACGTAATTGTGTAGGGGAAACTCCAAAACGACTGCGGAAGGTACGACTAAAGTGAGCAGAGTCATTAAAACCGCGCCGAAAAGCGATTTCGCTAATTCTGGCCTGAGCCTGAGCAGGATCGAGCAAATCGTTACGAGCTGCCTTCAAGCGCCGCTCCCAGACCCATTTCAACACCGTTGTGCCGGATTCACGAAACAAACTGTGCAAATAGCGGGTGGAAATACCGTTACCCTTCGCTATTTTCTCCGGCGTCAGGTCACTATCCATGTAATGCGCTTCTATATAGGAAAAAATACGATTTAATAAATCTGTATGACGTGGCTCCGATTTTAAGTCCTGTGGCTTGATCAAGGCCCTGGTCAGAGCGCCTGTCAGCTCTAATAGACTTTGGGTCAGGGTGTATTGCTCAGTGACATTTAAGCTTTCCGCTTCAAAGGCAAGAGACTTTAACAATTCATTGACTACTCTGCCTAAACCCTCATTGGGTAAATGCCCAATAATCACTTTCTCTTCACAATTACTTAATCTTTGTTTGAAGAGCTCATGCGGTATGCGAACAATTAGGCGTCGACTGGTGACTTCATATTCTATGATGTAGGGCAAGCCACCTGTCATTAGTGCAAGGTCCCCCGGATTCATTATATAGGTCTTTTCGGCCTGATGAATCGTTGCGCGGCCTTCGAGCAGTGTGGTCAGGAAGTAATCGTGATTTTCATCTTCAACAATATGATTAGGGTGTCGTTTAATAACGACTGGGTCGATCTTGATATCTAGCACGCTTAAACCACCCGGTAATTCGATTTCCTTACAGGTGAATTCGCCAAAATCAACACCAGTCAATTCCTGGGTATCCACACCAACAAGCGTATTAGTCACAGACGCTTTCAGTTTATCTAGTTGATTTTCTTTGCTCATTGATACCAAGTTTAAATATTTCTGTGTTATTTGGGAAACAGGCGATTTTACTCAAGATTCATGATCTTAGCCAGATTATCCAACTTAGCTTTGACCTCAATCAAAGCTTACTCTCATTAGACTCGGAAAACATTAGCATACATTGACGTATTCTCCAGTGGACATTATGCTCTTGCTCTTTGCCGAATATCGGCTTGTCGATTTTTCAACGGCCAGACTGACTTTAATGGCCGTCTCAGGAGACTATTAAACTATGTATCCGCAACCTTTTCGTTATCACCGTCCGCATTCTCTTAAGGACGCTATTTCATTGTTATCTGAGCTAGGGGAAGGTGCAAAACCTCTGGCAGGAGGACAATCCTTAATCCCGATTTTAAAGATGCGAATGGATGAGCCATCTGACCTGGTAGACATCACCCGAATACCAGAGCTTAGCAACATCAAAAACGAAAATGGAGTTGTCAGTATTGGCGCCTTATGTACACATGCTCAAATCGCCAAATCTGAGGTAGCCTCTATTATCCCTATCCTGAAGGATTGTGCAGGCGGTATTGCTGATCCGCAGGTTCGTAGCCTAGGTACGATTGGTGGCTCTGTCAGTGTCGCTGACCCGAGTAGCGACTGGCCTGCGCTGCTATTTGTGATGGGCTGTGAAATTGTCTGCCAGGGACCAAATGGTAGCAGAGTTATCCCGATACGTGAGTTCATCGTAGATTCTTATACGACAGCTTTAGCTGATGCAGAGCTGGTCAGTGAAATACGTTTACCTGTCCCAGCTAAGAACAGTGGAGGCTCCTATATAGGTTTTAAGAAAGCCGCCCCTGCTTACCCTGCTGCCTCCGTCGCCATGCAATTGACACTTGGTGACAATGAAATTTGCTCCAACATCTCTTTAGCACTCGGTTCTGCTGGTTCTATCCCGGTAACATCAAGTGAAGCTGAATCATTGTTAATCGGGCAAAAGCTCAGTAGCGCTTTACTAAAAGAGGCTGCAGCCAAGATCGTGGAGGCATCTAATCCACCTTCTGATGCAAGAGGCTCTTCCGAATTCAAACGCGAAATTTTAAAATCTCTTTTCATGAAGGCTGCCGCCACATCCGTTAAGCGTGCGGGTGGTTCTGAAATTGATGGAGCACATGACTATGTCTAATCAAAAAGAAACTCTCGAGATAGAAATTACGGTAAATGACACTTTATACAAACGTGAAGTTGAACCTCGTTTGTTATTAGTCGAATTCATTCGTGATAATTTAACACTTACTGGCACCCACGTTGGCTGTGACACCAGTTATTGTGGTGCCTGTACAATAATTTTGAATGGTGAAGCCATTAAATCATGCACCTATCTTGCCGTTCAAGCTGATGGTGGTGAAGTTATAACTGTTGAAGGCCTTGAGCAGGAAGGTCAGTTACACCCGGTACAACAGGCTTTTTCAGAATGCCACGGACTCCAATGTGGTTACTGTACGCCGGGGATGCTGATGTCATCGCTTGCTTTATTGGCTGAAAACCCGGATCCAAGTGTCAAAGATATCCGCAAGCGACTTGCGGGCAATATTTGCCGCTGCACCGGCTATCAAAATATCATTAAGTCGGTCCAGTCTGCCGCCAAGCAATTACAGGAGGGCTAGATCATGGAAATGAAATTTAATGGTGAATTTAAAGTAGACCAGTCACGTGACAAAGTTTTCGCGATTCTTTCTGACCCGCAAAAGTTTGCCCCCTTGCTACCAACTTTTCATAGTCTAGAGATGAAGGATGAGCGTACAGCGCTCCTAAGAGTGAAAGTTGGAATCGGTAAAATCCGTGGGACAGCATCAACAGAGTTGACCCTGGATGAAGCAGAAGCACCATTGCGTGCCCGCTACATTGGTCAGGGTAAAGTTATGCAGGGTGTGTATAAGATGATTTCATCTTTTGAGCTCGAAGAAGACGGAAAAGGCACCCTGGTCAAATGGCAGGGAGAAACACAGTTAGTTGGTAAAATACTGTCTTTAGCCGGCGGTGGTATGAGCGGCTACGCTGAAAAAGAAATTAATAAACTGGTGAGTAGTTTACAAAATGCTTTATCGGCAAATCCGGAAAAAGTGACTGCAAAACCGAAGGCCGATGGATGGTTAGGACGTATTTTGCGAAAATCCGATAATGCTGAAACAGACGTTGCGGATTCATCTTCAGCTGAATCGATCATTCAGGCTGGTCTTGCAAGGCATAGCGCTGAACAAATCTCTCAACGCCAGCTTGCCCAGGAAAAGATAAATAATGTGCTGTCAGCCAAACGTTCCGAAAAACGACTGCCTCGCAAAGAAGATAGTCGCTTAATCCGCGGACAAGGCTTGTTTGTAGATGATTATCATCCGGCAGGTATGTTGCACATGGTTATGGTGCGTTCTCCCTATGCGCATGGAAAAATCCTAAACATTGATGTGAGCAAGGCAGAAGCTTTACCCGGTGTAGTCTGCACTCTGACTGGTACAGAAGTGAAAGCGCAAAGTAACGCCTTTACTCAACTTGGCCCGGAGCCAGGTGCTTTAATCCAGGATTATTGTCTGGCAGTCGACAAGGTGCTTTATCAGGGTGACCCGGTGGTAGCCGTTATTGCAGAGTCCCCTCAAATAGCAACTGACGCTGCACAGCTGGTCGATGTGGAATATGAAACATTCCCTGTTGTAGTCGACTGTAGGGAAGCGATGGAAGGAAAAACATTGCTGCACGAACAGGTAGGTTCTAATTACACCTGGCAAGGTGATTTCGAATATGGAGAAGTCGATAAAGCCTTCGAAGATGCCAAACACCTTGTGAAAATTGATCATTTAAAATTTCACCGCTATGGCAGCACAGCACTTGAATCCACTGCAGTTGTCGCAACCTGGAATCAACTCGGTGAACTCGACTTTTTTTGCAATGCCATTATGGCAGTGCCAATTGCTATGATTGGTCCAGCACTGAATATCAGCTCTGATAAAATACGCATGCGTACGCACGATATTGGCGGCGCCTTTGGGAACAAGATTAGTGTCGTGCCTTTTATGACTTTGGCAGCACTGGCATCAAAAAAAGCCGGTGGCGCGCCGGTTAAGTGGCTTGAAACACGCAGTGAACACATGCTTGCAGGTGGTCATGGTAGTGAACGTAACTTTTTCGATACCGAGGTCGCGCTTGATGCTGATGGTGTTATTACCGCGATTCGTTCGAACCATGTTGATGATTGTGGCGCCTATCCACGTTATGAACCTCTGGCCTGCGTAATCTGGGCACAAGTACTCCCGGCGAGCTTCAAGTTGCGTAATATGAAAATCAATATGCGTCAGATCGTGACCAATAAGAGTCCTACTGCGCCAAACCGGGGCTATTCGCGACTACCTCACCTCTGGTTCATGGAACGTTGCCTGGATATCTGTGGTCTTGAATTGGGTATACCCGCTGACCAGATGCGTTTGCGTAATTACATTGAAGAATTTCCCTACACGACGCCAAACGGCTGTGTCTATGACTCCGGCGATTTACCAATGATGTTGAAAAAAGCCAAGGCACTAGTAGGCTGGGATGATTGGCTCAAGAAGCAGGAAGAAGCTCGAAAAGAAGGCCGCTATATCGGAATTGGTATAGGTACGACTCTGGATTCAGGCACCAATAACTTTGGCCAGTCTCAGATCATCAATCCATACTTGCCTTTCACAGGTCAGTCTCAGGCCTCCACTGCCAAACTCGATCTTGATGGTACTGTCAGCATTGCAGTAGGTTCCTTCCCGCAAGGTCAGGGCCATGAAACCACCTCCGCACAGGTTGCGGCCGAGGTTTTAGGCATTGATACCGATTTTATAAATGTTAAAACTGGTTTTGATACCGAGCGAAATACGAATACCGGCACCGGTGGTACCTATGCCAGTCAGTTCGCGGTTACGGGATTGTCTGCCGTACATGGTGCAGCGGTAAAACTCAGAGATGAAATGAAAAAACTCGCTGCTTTTTCATTAGAGGCTAATGAAGATGATCTCGAATTCGGTGTAGGTGAAATGGGCCCTGAAGTGCGTGTTAAAGGCAGTCCAGACAAAAATGTCAATTTCTGGGCCTTGGCCAATTTGGCTAATTACAATACTGCTAGTGTGCCAGAAGAATTGCGTGATCTGCATTTGAATGTACGTCATGTTTACGTCGCCCCTTTCCAGCCAGTTGACGCGGAAAAGAAATATGGCAATCTGACATTGACTTACGCGATGCAATTACACATTGCTGTGGTCGAAATAAATAAAGAAACAGCTCAAACCAAAATACTCGATTATGCCATTGTCGATGACTGCGGCACGGTGATTAACCATATGATAGTTGAGGGGCAATCGCACGGTGGTGCGGGTCATGGTATTGCGGCTTCTCTGCTGGAAACCATGCCTCATGACAAAGAAGGTAACGTTATCTGCGGCTCATTTACGGATTACGCACCATTAACCATAAATAATATGCCTGATTTAAAGTATGAAAATATGGAATCCCCCTCTCCTTTCAGTTACAACGGCGCGAAAGGTATGGGAGAAGGTGGTGGTGGACCTTTACTTACGATTACAGCGGCTATGCAGGATGCGCTTTATCAGGATGGTATTATCATCCAGAATTCGCATCATTCACCAATGTTCCTTTACGAAGTGTTGAAAAATTATGAAGGAAGCCCTGTAACGGTAGAAACTCGTTAAAGTCTAATGGGAAAGGCTGTTAAGACAGCCTTTCCTTAATTAGCTGATTTATTTCAGCTTGATTTGCATTTACGTAACCTTCCACCATAGCGTGGAATGAATCACTCCCCCACACCTCTTCCAATTCATATTCTTCGACTTTCTTTCTCACTCTTGTCAGCCAGATCCCAATTTCTTCTTTATCCTGCCAGATAGAGGACAGACCAATATTCTGCATGCGTACCATGTACGGAACTGCGCAGGCGTCAATCAGAGAAAATGTATTACCAGTTAACCATTTATTATTGCCAATCAGTTCATGCATTAAATCGACTACTTTACATAGCGTTTGCAAAGCCACAGATGCTGAAGGTGCTTTCAATCCATCGGCATGCGTTCTTTGCTGTCTATCGCGGCGCATTGGATCGACGATATTTTCAAAATGTAATTTCATTTCAGCAGGTGTCTTAAGGCTATTCATTTGGTGCCTTAGAACTATCGCGTAGCTCAAAATTCCAACACTTGGGTGTACTTCTTCATCGAAAGCTTTTAATAATAAACGCATATTCGCTTTGTCATAAGCGGCTTCAGGCTTGAGGCGGGGTTCAGGAAAAACCTCATCAAGGTATTCGATAATCACCGTGGACTCACGTAACACCTTGTCGCCATGCAGCAGTGTAGGCACAACGGCTTTTCGGTTTAATTTTAAATAGTCTGGCTCAAACTGCTCTCCTTTCCTGAGGTTTATACTAATTTGCTTCCAGTGAAGTCCTTTCTCACTCAATACGATGCGCACTTTTTGTGAACAAGTAGATTCAACGCTGTGGTACAAGGTCAATTTATCTGGCACGATTACTTAACTCTTCTGTATTTGGGTTGCGTTAATCTAGCAGTTCATTTTCTATTCAACAACTTCGTTTAAACTGACAATTCCCCGCCCTGCCTTGCATCAGATTTAATTCTATATAATTGTAAGAATTCCCTGCGTAATATCACTCAATTAGCAAAAATCTGCGTTGCGTAGATTGATGTAGATACGTCATAATGCGCGTCTTTTTTTAAGGTTTTATTTCTATGTGGTTCAAAAATCTACGCGTCTACCGATTAACACAAAAAATTGATCTTTCACCTGAAATCCTTGAAGAATCTTTACTGAAACAGGCTTTCCAGCCCTGTGCTAGTCTCGATTTTTCCCGATTTGGATGGGTTCCGCCTCTTGGCAAGCATAGCGACTTACTATCCCATAGCTGTAACGGGCAAATCATGATCTGTGCACGTAAGCAGGAAAAAATTATTCCTCCTGCAGCGATAAATGAAATTGTTGAGGAAAAAGCCCTGGAGCTTGAGTCGCAACATGCACGTTCTATTTTTCGCAAGGAACGAATGAGTTTAAAAGATGATGCTATACATAGTATTTTACCTCGTGCATTAACGCGTTCAAGTTTAACCTTCGCATATTTCAATCCGCAGCAACAACTTCTGGTGATTGATGCTGCCAGTTCAAATAAAGCCGAGGAATTTTTAGAGCATCTAAGGGCAAGCCTGGGAGTTCTCCCTATATTACCTTTATCGTGTCTTGGTGACGCAGCTGAAATCATGACCCGTTGGATTCAGAAAAGTACTCCGAAAGGCTTCGAACTCGATGATGAATGCGAATTACGTAATTCGAGGGAAAGTAAAAATATCGTGCGCTGCAAAAACCAGGAATTAGAGAGCGATGAAGTGATAAGTCACATAAAGGCCGGTAAACGTGTTATTCAACTGGGTCTCAATTGGAAGGATGCAATTCGCTTTATCTTAACCGAGGATTTTGTGATTAAGCGCGTGAGATTTGAAGATATTGTACAACAACAGGCTCAGGGCGATGCCGATGATGAAGCAACCCAATTTGATCAGGATTTCGCCATAATGTCACTGCAACTAAATCAATTTGTCGAAGAACTGGTAGAGGCTTTTGGCGGATTGGAAGCACACTAAAATATCATGAAAGTTGAAAAAGACTGCGTCGTACAATTTCATTATTATCTAAAAGATGAAGAAATGAACCTTCTAGAAGACTCACGGAACGGTGAGCCAATGGCTTATTTACATGGCCACAATAATATATTTGAAAAAATGGAGACCGAACTGAGTGGCAAGGAAGTGGGGGACTCTTTCAGTGTGACACTTGCGCCCGAAGAGGCTTATGGCCTAAGACAAGAAAATTCAAGCCAACGTGTTTCCAGAAAACATATTTCGACGAAGGGAAAGCTAAAGCCAGGAATGGTAATAAGCGTAAACACTGACAAGGGTCAACGACAAGTAGTAGTTGTAAAAGTAGGTAAATTTGTCGTCGACGTCGATACAAACCACCCAATGGCGGGCTTAACCCTGACCTTCGAAATAGAGCTCATCGATATCCGAACAGCAAGCAATGAAGAGCTAACTCATGGCCATGCGCATGGTGCTGGCGGGCACCATCATTAGAGTAGTCTTTGCTTTCTGGATTAATTAGCATTAACTTGCGCTATAGTTACATAAGCCTCAAATTAGGCTGAATCTGGACCTTCTCACAGTTAATCCTTATGCTTTCATCATGAACAAAACTGAATTAGAAACAGACATCGACTCCAACTCAGTACTTTCGCAAAAACCTGGCGGCACTTTAGTGCGCTTTTTTATTGCAGCGTGTGTAGCGTCTGTAATTACCTTCACCTTGCTCTTTTTCATGAGATTTTTGATTATGGGCTATGATGAATCTGCTACTAATGCAATAAGCCAGTATTTCACTCTAAGAACCATAGATATTTCAGACGGTAAAGAAGAAAAGAGAAAACGTATTGAACGTCCAAGCGATCGCCCTGATGTTCCAGCACTTGAAGAATCAGACTTTAAAGAAGAGTCTGAGTCATTCCTTGAGCAGAGTACGCTAGACATACCAAGCACCGACGTACCAGGAAAAATTGCTGATACGAACATTGCACTGCCGCAACTTATTGCCCCTGCATTGACCACTCAGGAAAAATTAATGCAGATAAAAGAAGGTATACTTTCTGAAGAAAATTCAGAATGACATTTTTTTTTAAGTCTTTTCGCAGTCCCCATTAAAACCATGACTAAAACACTCAATGTGCTGGAAATTGACACGGACACTATAGATCTCTATAAAGTTTTAAAAGTAGAGGGTTTTTGTAGCAGTGGTGGAGAAGCCAAAATCGCCATTGCTAACGGTGAGGTATTAGTCAATGATGAAATAGAAACCAGAAAAAGAAAGAAAATTATGCCAGGAGACTTAATTCAATATTCTGAAGATAAAGTTCTAATCAAGCGACGCAAGGCAGTATAAAAAATAAAATGGACTAAGCTAATCCAACACGACTTGCTTTATCACTTTCACCAACTCCCTCTCTAAATAGAGGCAAAGACAAGCCTTTTACAAACTTTCACTCGACCTACCTCGAACATTCGCCTATAGTTCGCGACTTTTTCCGCTTAGCAATTTTCACAATCTGGGAACAAGCCTGTGATCTCTACCGCCAATGTAACAATGCAATTTTCTGCAAAGCCACTATTTGAAAATATTTCAGTCAAATTTGGTGACGGCAATCGCTATGGCCTGATTGGTGCCAATGGCTGTGGAAAATCCACATTTATGAAAATTCTCGACGGCAGCCTCACAGCTAGCGCTGGCAATGTAACAATCTCTCCAAATGAACGGCTCGGACGACTGAATCAAGATCAGTTCGCTTTCGAAAAATATAGTGTGATCGATACTGTCATTATGGGGCACTCAGATTTATGGGAAGTAAAACAGGAACGTGACCGTATCTATAGCCTTGATGAAATGTCTGAGGATGAGGGAATGAAAGTTGCCGAGCTCGAAAATGAGTTCGGTGAAATGGATGGCTACAGCGCTGAAAGTCGCGCTGGAGAACTCTTAATGAGCGCAGGTATAGAAGAAGCTCTACATGAGGGGCTCATGAGCGAGGTCGCCCCCGGGTTAAAATTAAGAGTTTTACTCGCACAAGCCCTCTTTTCTGATCCGGATATTCTGCTACTCGATGAACCAACCAATAATCTAGATATTAATACTATTCGCTGGTTGGAAACGATACTCAATGAGCGAAAAAGCACAATGGTCATTATCTCTCATGACAGACATTTCTTAAATGCGGTTTGTACCCACATCGCTGATATAGATTACGGAGAATTACGGGTATATCCGGGTAATTATGATAATTTCATGATGGCCTCGACCCAGGCTCGCGAACGATTACAATCAGAAAATGCGAAAAAGTCAGCCCAGATTGCAGATCTGCAACAATTTGTCAGCCGTTTTTCTGCTAATGCTTCCAAGGCAAAACAAGCGACATCAAGAGCAAGACAGATTGACAAAATTAAATTAGAGGATGTTAAAGCCTCAAGTCGACTTAATCCCTTTATTCGTTTTAATCAGAAGAAAAAACTGCATAGATTGGCACTCACACTAAAAAAACTTGGCCACGGTTTTGAAGACCTTGAGCTATTTAATGATGCAAGTCTGATACTTGAAGCTGGCACACGATTAGCAGTAATAGGGGAAAACGGCGCAGGTAAAACGACATTTATTCGTTGCTTAATGAATGAACTCAAAGCAAAAACAGGTTCTATACAATGGGCAGAGAATGCTTCTCTTGGTTATTGTCCGCAAGACAGCACGTCTGATTTTAATAATGATCTAAATCTGTTTGACTGGATGAGCCAGTGGCGAAATCCATCTCATGATGACCAAATAGTTCGCGCTACCCTTGGCCGCTTGCTGTTTTCCTCCGATGATTTCCAGAAAAAAGCCAGCGTTTGCTCTGGCGGTGAAAAAAACAGACTGCTTTTCGGTAAGTTAATGATGTTGGAATGCAATGTGATTATCATGGATGAACCAACAAATCATCTAGACATGGAATCTATTGAAGCACTTAATCTGGCTCTGGAGCATTTTGAAGGCACACTCATTTTTGTCAGCCATGATCGGGAATTCGTTTCATCATTGGCAACGCGTATTATTGAAATAAAAAACCAGAAGCTTGTTGACTACAAGGGAAGCTACGATGAATACCTTGAGAGTCAGGAACCTGCAAAAATGGCTGTTAATTCAAGATAATTATTCAGTGAGGGGTGGAGTTAAATTTTTTATAAATGACCACGCCTTACCCCCAGAGCTTTGTTTGCTAAGCCAAAGAAGATCTTCAGGCCTATCAACATCACGCTCAAGTCCCTTAATTAGTTCAACATTTACGGGGATATTATTTTTCACAGCGAAGCTTCGATAGGTTTCTAAACTATCCTTACCAAACATTAAGGGAACAGGCAGAGGCACATTGAATATCATTGCATTCGTCCCGCCATCGATAATCGCGGGACAAAGTGTAATTCCTTCCGTATGGTTTTTTGCTAGTTTCGACAAATCAGCATGACTCAGTTGCGGCACATCCGCAGGAATAATACCTATTGTTTTATACCGGGATGAATCAAGAGTGTTTAACGCATGTGTTGCATCTTCAGAATAGCCACCGTCAGATTCAATTTGTATAAAGCCTGCCTGGTAATTTTCAGCCAGCTCTTGAATTGATTTGTCGCTGGAAACAATTGTAACTCCTTGAACATCATCGGAGGTATGTAAAGTGTGCAAGATATCATTCAACATATGATCACTCAGCTCGATCCTTTGCTCCAGAGTGAGCACCTTAGACAGACGCATTTTTGCATTCTCGAATGATTTGACCGGTACAATAACGTGCATAAGTTTATTGAAAACCTGCTTTATAAATTGCCAGAAAAATCAATAACGGCCTTCGCAAGGTTCTTTTTATCCTCATCATTAGCCATCACAATGTTTTCAAGCATAACATCGAAACCCATGCTACTTATTTCATTTGCCTCAGCTTCATCCTGCTTATCAATAACAATCGTTGTAGCAATATCTTTATAAATCTCAGCGATGGTTTTCACATTGCAGTTTAGATTCATCTCTCGCATGAGTTTTGCTGTCGGACCCTTAATAGAATCTCCGTTAACGATCGGGGATATTACAATAACGGGCTTACCTGAAGCTTTTATCTTTTCTCTTAATGACGGTATAGATAAAATGGGCTGAACACTTAGAAAAGGGTTCGAAGGGCAAATTATAATTGCTTTTAAATCTTCATCATTTAAACAATCTACCAAGGCAGTTGATGGTCTGGCAGACTCTTTACCCTCAAAATGTATATTCGAGACAATCGGCAGACATCTGTTTTTTACAAAATACTCCTGAAAAGACAAAGTGCCCTTGTCAGTTTTGATGACTGTGCGTACAGGATCGTCACTCATCGGAATAATGGTTGCCTGAATTTTCAAACGATCACAAAGCTCACTCACGACCTGACTCAAACTTGCTCCTAGTTTAATGCGCTGACTCCTGTAAAAATGGATTGCGAGGTCCCTATCTCCGAGTTTAAACCACGTATCCAAACCAAACTGTTCGCACGCTTCGGAGAAATTCCAGCTCTCGTCTTTTCGCCCCCAACCAAGTTGGGAATTATTCATTCCCGCCAGCGTATAAAGTAAAGTATCAATGTCCGGAGAAATTAATAAGCCGAGATGTTCAAAATCATCACCCGTATTTGCCACTATTGTTAATTGCGATTTTTCCAGGCAACAATTCAAGCCAAAGGCGAGCTTCGCGCCACCAATTCCACCAGAAAGCGCGAGATATTTGTCAGAAACATTATTCATGATTATTACAAACCGATTTATGATATAGACAGAGAAGAACTTGCATACAACTTGCCCTTCACTTAAATTTACGTCCCTTTAGCTGCTTCACTACATTATACGATAAACATGCCCGGATTATCTTTGACACTACTTGCAATCCCTGGAATACCCCTTATTAAGTCGGGGGACAATCTATCAGAAATAATTCTCGAGAGCATTAGCGAAAGTAATATCGAAATCAGCGATGATGACATCCTTGTGATCGCCCAAAAAATTGTTTCGAAATCTGAAGATAGAATTGTTCAACTGGCTTCGGTGTCACCCAGTGAAGAAGCACTGCGTCTGGCGAAAATAGCAGATAAAGACCCGAGATTAGTTGAACTGATTCTACAAGAGTCCAATGAAGTCATTCGTTGTAAAGAAGGTGTCATTATAGTTGAGCATCGTTCAGGTACTGTAATGGCGAATGCAGGCATTGACCATTCTAATGTCGCTGATAGTAAAAATAATGACTCCGTCTGTCTGCTCCCGCTTAATTCTGATCGTTCTGCAAATATTTTGCGTAAAGAGCTGGAAAGCAAAACAGGACGAAAACTAGGAATAATAATTAACGACAGCGTCGGTCGAGCCTGGCGAATAGGTACTGTGGGCCTGGCAATCGGATGCGCCGGCGTGCTTCCTGTTCGTGATTTGCGTGGCAAACAAGATCTGTTTGGTCATACCCTGAGAGTCAGCGAAACAGCCGATGCAGACGCTCTTGCCTCAGCAGCTTGTATTTTAATGGGGGAAGCAGATGACGCATCTCCAGCTGTCATAATCAGAGGGTTTAAATTGGATGAAAGCCAATTAGACAGCAACTGTCTTATCCGATCGAAACAAGATGACATGTTTCGCTAATCGTCATCGAATAGCAAAAGAATCAACTCTCCCTTCTGACTTACTTGTCTGGTCTTCACCTATAGTTCTCTGCAAAGGTCAAATATTTGAGATATATCAATATAGTCAGAATAATAATAATATGTCGCTATCGGTATTTAACGCAGTTTTGAATAAAATTTCCGCAAAAACATTAAGTTTCTAATGCTAAAAAAACAAATAGCAGCAACTATCGGGCCGGGTTTACTCTTTGCCGCAGTTTCCGTTGGCGTTTCTCATCTCGTTCAATCAACTCGCGCCGGCGCTGTATATGGTCTGGCAATGTTGTTGTTTATATTTTTCGGGCTGTTGAGCAAATACCCCGCATGTCGGTTTGGTCAGCAATATGCAGTTGCAACAGGCACTACCTTGCTAGAGGGTTTTCGCAAGCAGGGGATCTGGTCTCTCGTTCTTGTGGCGATAATCACTTCCAGTGCCATGTTCACTGGTGTAGCTGCTGTTACATTAGTTACAGCTGGCATAGCCAAAGCTTCATTTGGACTTAGCCATAACCCTGTATTCATATCTGCCTGTATATTAATTTCTGCCATGTTGTTGCTCACAATCGGCAAATTTCACTGGCTTGAAATCACGATTAAAGTACTGGTGATAATTATGGCAATCTCCACCCTGGCAGCGACTTTTTTCGCCATCCCAAATATTAACTGGGAGTATTCTGCAGTTTTATTGCCAGAACATTTCGATCTATTGACAATTATGTTCATAGTTGGACTGGTTGGCTGGATGCCAGTGCCTCTCGACACGGCGATCCTGCAATCAATATGGACTGTCGCAAAGGCTCATGAATCACAAAGTCGACCATCATGGAAAGTTGCAAGTATAGATTTTCATATTGGTTATATTGGCACGGCTTTTCTTGCTGTCTGTTTCCTTTTACTTGGCACTGCGGTAATGCATGGTAGCGGCGTAGCATTAGAGACCAGCGCTGCCGGTTTCGCTACCCAGCTTATGAGTCTCTATCAACAAACGCTTGGCGACTGGAGTAAACCAGTGATCTCTATAGCCGCTCTGGCAGTAATGCTTTCTACGGTGCTAACCTTGCTCGATGGTTACCCACGTAGCGTCGCAGTTTTGGTGTTACGATTTCGATATCCTGAAAACCCTGAGGTAAAAGATGACCTCAAAGCAATGCAGCCAATTTACATAGGTTCAATGCTTATATTAATAATCGGAGCACTTATTATTCAGATGTATTTCAGGGAATCCTTTAGAACACTTATCGCTGTCGCAACAACAATTTCTTTTATAACAGCGCCCATTCTCGCAGGTCTGATTCACAGAGCCATGCTTTCTGAAGATATTCCAGAACAGCAACGTCCGAAAACCGGACTTCGTATGTATAGCCTGGTTTGCGTATTTGTGCTGGCCGTCTTTGCTATATATTACCTCTATTTACTGACTAGCTTATAAATACTGTATTCTTATTTAAGAACCAATTCTCAATCGTAGATTAGGAGCGTTCATCAGGTGCCAGCAGCAGAACAAAAAAACAGTAATATTTTTGGAAATCCCGCGAAGAATAATTTCAGTCTATCTGACTACCCTTTCTACCTGATTCATCAAATCAATCTTAGTTATGGCGCTGAGATGGAAGCAGTTTTACGCAAGCATGATATGGAGCGTACGGAATGGCAGATATTACTAATACTTCGGGAAAAAAACCCTAGCAGCATAAGCGAGCTTTCCGATCGTAGTGGCAAAAAACTTTCTACCGTTAGTCGAGCAATCGAGAGGATGCGCAAAGGTGATTTGGTTTCAACAGCTCCACGTGAGGCGGACAATAGAATTACCGATGTAGTACTAAATTCCTCTGGTCTGCAGGCACTCGACAAAGTACTGGAAGTTGCAAGTAGACAATATGAACGTGCAATAGAGGGTTTTAGCGAGGAAGAAATTAAAAAGCTACATTCTCAACTGCAGACAATCCTCGCTAACCTGAATCGCTCTCCTTTTGATTAAAATATTAGACTGTCTCTTTAATTTTGAGATAACTCTTAAATAAAAGCCATTCTTGGTTTATAATCAGGTACCTCAAAAAGATCAATTAAAATGAAAAAAATTATCACTAGCCTGTTTACTCTGACTACTGCAATTCTCGTTTTTAATTGTCCTACTGTTTACTCAGAGTCAGAACCTGTCGCCGTCGACAAATTTGGTATTGTTGAAAAAGTGCCTGCACAGCCTTCTGCGCATTGGTTATGGGTCTATGATACGAATTTCATCTCATTTTCTGATGGGCGAGCACATTTGATTAACGGTGATACTGGCCACTATTACGGCTCGCTAAATACAGGCTACGTGCATGCCAAATTCACCCTGCCTTCACATTATAAAGAAATATATTCGGCTGAAACTTATTATAGTCGGCATGTTGGTGGGATTAGAAGTGACATGGTCAGAATTTATGACCCAATCGATTTATCTTTAATCGACGAAATTATGATCCCAAATAAGCGTGCCACAACAATCCCACGATTAACGAACAATGCATTGACTGAAAATAACCGCTTCATGGTGGTATCGAACCTGACACCCGCGACATCTGCTAGTGTTGTTGATCTAAAGACACGAAAATTTGTTGGTGAAATCCCCCTGCCCGGTTGTACATTAGCAATACCTGCTGGTGGCATGCGCTTCATTTCAATTTGTAGCGATGGT
>Ga0055584_100000534_pt1 | contig 36267 bp, 27 predicted proteins | sample OSDHelmetaG_FD_58716 | JGI IMG/M metagenome (GOLD analysis project Ga0055584, IMG submission 58716) | Pelagic marine sediment microbial communities from the LTER site Helgoland, North Sea, for post-phytoplankton bloom and carbon turnover... | ecosystem: Environmental > Aquatic > Marine >...
ACGACGCGGTGGACGACGACGACGCGGTGGACGACGACGACGCGGCCGACGACGACGACGTGGTGGGCACGGACTCCGACGGCGACGGCTGGGCCGCGCCCGAGGACTGCGACGACAGCGATCCGGCCATCCGGCCCGACGCGTGGGACCCGGCCGGCGACGGGGTGGATGGCGACTGCGACGGCGGCGACGGGATCCTGCTGAGCTCAGCCATCGCCTGGGTCGACGGACTCGCGTCGGCCAACGGGGCCGCCGGCACGGCCGTGGCGTTCGTCGGCGACTACGACGGCGACGGGTGGGGCGACTTCGCGCTGGCCGGACCCCAGTCGGGCGAGGTGACGGTGGTGGCCGGTGAGCTGGCGCTGTACCAGGGCGGCTCCTTGATCCCCGGTGACCTGGGCACGGTGGTGCTCGACGGACCCAGCCTGTTCGGCTTCAGCATCGCGGGCCCGGGGGACGTCGACGGGGATGGGCTCGCCGATGTGCTGGTGGGTGCGCCGTCCGGGCGGAGCGCGGTCTACGTCTACAGCGGAGCCCAACTCGTGCCGACGACCAGCCTCGGCTGGGCCGACGCGTGGGTGGAGCTGCAGCTCTACGACTACGCGCCCGACGGGAACTCCTGGACCGACAGCGGCATGGGCGCGGACGTGGAGGGCCTCGGGGACTTCGACGGCGGCGGCCGGGCTGACTTCGTGGTGGGCGCACCCCAGGCCGGCGCCGACGATCACGGCCGCGTGCTGGTCTTCCGGGGCGAGGATCTGACCGGCGGCAGCCCCGACGTCGATGCGACGGTGCACTGGTCGATCACGGGCGACCAGGACTCGGCGTTCGGCGACGCGGTGGCGGGTCCCGGCGACTTCAATGGCGATGGCTACGTCGACGTCGCCTGGGGGGACCCGTTCCGACCGTCGGGGGCCGGCCAGGTGTGCGTGGTGTCGGGCGGCAGCATCCTCATCGGCGGCGACCAGTTCTCGCCGCTGGGCAACTGCGCGGTGGGGGGCGCCAACCTCTACGGCGGGGATGTGTTGGTGGGCGTGTCGGACCTCGACGGCGACGGTCGGCGGGACCTCCTGGCCCACGACCTCGCCGGCCTCGCGGTCCTGCGCTCCAACTTCGACGCGGGCAGCGACGTCACCTGGACGTCGCTGCTGTCCATTCCGGGCGCTGGCATCGACGGCTTCTGGGGCGGCGATGTGGATGGGGACGGCCTGGGAGACATCGTCGCCTCGGCGGCGGTCCCCGGCGCGCCGGGCGTCGTGGGGGCGGCCGTCTTCCTCGGCGCGGGGTCCCTGGCCGCCGCTCAGGTGGCCGGCGCGACCCAGCTGCTGGTCGCTGACGCCGACGCCCATATCTGGTCCGGAGGCAGCGACAGCGTCCGCCCCGCCATCGCCACCGGCGATCTCAACGGCGACGGCCGAGACGATCTGCTCATCCGACACTCCGACGGCGGCAGCGAGCGCGTGTCCATCATCCTGGGCCGCTGACCGCGCAGGGCTCGGTCCTCCAGATGCCGACGGGCAAGCCCCCGTCGGGGTCTTCGATCCGCTCGAAGGTCGACCACCGGCCGCCCTCGAGCGGTCGGAGGTCCGGCGGCTCGCCGCCTTCGATGGCGAGCACGATGACGTCGGGCGACGGCGCCGCGGCGATCTCGTCGGCGGAGAACGGCGGGCCGGGCTCGTCGTCGTCCTGGTCGAGCCGATCGCGGGCATTTCGCGCTTCCCACCAGAACGAATCACCCGCCCAGAGTTGCCGCTGAAGCACGGTCACGGGGGGGCCTCCGCCCCGGGCTCGCAGGCCGCCCTGAACGCGCCACCAGTCGTGTTCGCCGTGGTCGTCGAAGACCCAGGTCAGCACCGCGACGTTCTGACTGCTGCAGGCGTTCACGCGGTCCCAGACCGCCCGCCGGAGGGCGCCGCGGCGCGGCCGCTCCTCGTCGGCTCGCGACCAGCCCCGGCCGTCCACGCTGCCCGCCGCGAACACGCCCCGGACCACACGGGCGGGGCGGGTCTCCGTGGCTGCGCGAACCTCCAGCGGGCGGTTGTGCAGGCCCGATGGCCCGAGTGCGGCCTCGGCGCAGACCAGCAGCCCGACGCTGGCCAGCACGGCCCCCCGCCGGACGGCGGAGCTTCGGGGCAGGGTCGCCAGGCCCGCGGCCACCACCACGCCGACGACGGGCAGCAACGGCAGCAGCAGTCGGTCGTCGGCCCCCGCGGTGCCCCACCCGACGAGCAGGCAGGCTCCGGCCGCGCCCCCGAGCAGCGCGACGATCGCGCGGCGCCCGTCGTGTTCTCGGGCTGCGAGCAGGGTGGGGATGGCCACGGCGAGCAGGAGAGGGGACAGCCCGGCGACGGCCGCGACGGCGTACCAGGCCAGGGGCGCAATCGGCTCGCTGCCCAGGGTCTCGAGCAGCCGCACGGGGAAGCCCCTCGCCGGGTCGGGCAGCGGGCTGGCCAGGAGCGCCGCGAACCCGGCTTCGGGCGGGTCGGCGTCGAACGCTTCGGCCATGCCGGAGAACGAGTCCGAGGAGGTGGCGAGCCAGGCGTTCAGCGTCGACAGCCAGACCATGGCGGTGACGATGGCCGCGGCGACCCGGTGCCCGGCCCTCGCCGGGTGGCCGACCAACACCGCCAGCGCCAGCACCGCCACGAGCGGCATCGTGGACCAGGACAACAGGCCGCAGGCGGTCAGCCCGAGTCCCGCGACCAGGCCGCCGGCCACCACGCCGGCTCCCCGCGGCACGGCCAGGGCGGCCAGCGCCATCCAGCCGACGGCCGCCGCCGGGAGGTCGTGGTCGTACCGGGCCGCCGCCCCGTGCAGCGGCGGCAACAGAACCACCGCGGCGCTCGTCATCCACCCCACGCGCCCGTCATCCAGAAGGCGCGCTGCGAGCAGGCCCACGCAGCCCGCCAGCAGCACCAGCGATCCGAGCCCCAGCGCCTGCACCGCCGCCGGCTCGCCCATCGTGAGCGGGTCGAGCGCCGACGCGATGGCGTGCAGAAGGGCGGACTGTCGAGCGCCCTCGTTGGCCGCCAGCGTCGCCACCAGGCCCCCGGCCGGTTCGCAGGCCAGTCGCTCGACGTGCCGCGCGTACTCGGCCCCGCCGAAGCCCCGGGGCGCGACTCCGGTGGCCAGTCGCCACGCCACCAACCCCAGCCCCGCGGCGGCGACGCCGGCGGGAGCCCAGCGCGTGCACTCGGGGGTCACCGGGGCTCCGGGGCCGCCGCGACGAGGAGGGGCCCCAGCGCCATGAGCGCGACCTGAAGCGCCCGGGACACCCCGGTCAGCGCGAGGGCGGGCCCCGGGTCCAGCCCCGCCGCGGCGACCAGGAAGGCAGCGAACGCTGCGTCCCATCCGACTTCTCGGCCCGGCAGGAGGAACAGCACGATGGCGCCGGCGCTGACTGCTCCCTGGGTCAGCAGCACCCCGCTCAGGGTCGGCGCCAGGCCGAGCCCCAGGGCCACGGCCCAGACCCCGAAGCCCGCGGACACGTGGAGCACCAACGACCAGCCCATGGCGATGGCGTGGCCCCGGCCGAACCCGCGGCCGATGGCCGATGCGCCGGCGACGAAGTCCCGCACCAGGGTCCAGACCGCGCGCACGCCGTCGCCGATGCGCCCCGGCCGATCGAAGACCCCCGGCAGCTCGCGCTTGAGCAGCACGTCGGGCCACCACGCAAGCGCGGCCAGCACGCCGATGAGGGACGCGATCACGGCTGCGCCGAGGCCCAGGGGGAGCGCCGCTCCTGCGGGCAGCGCGACGGGCGCCACGAACCAGGTCAGGGCCGCCACGACCACGCCCGCCACGAGCCCCAGCACCCGGGCGTGGAAGCCGGCCGCCAACGCCATGGCGGTCGGCACGTCGTACCGCCGCTGCACGATCAGCGCCGCGGCCAGCTCGCCCACGGGACCCGGCAGCACGACCGAGAGGAGCTGCCCCGTGCCGGCGATGGCGCCCAGCATGAGGCCGCTGCCTGGCTGCCCAGGGATCAGCGCCTGCCATCGCCGCCCCATGGCCGGGAACACCAGCAGGAGCGAGGCGACGCCCACCGCCAGCCACCCCGGAGAGGCACCCAGGTCGAGGCGCGCAAGCCAGGCGTCGTCGAGGTCCAGACGGGACAGCGCGAGGACCCCCAGCAGAAGCCCCGCCGGCCAGATCAGGGCCGCCAGCAGTCCCCGCCGCGCGCCCCGGCGCAGGGCGTCGGGGCGGGTCGCCTGCTCGGCCTGTTGCACGTCGGGAGAGCCGGTCACCAACGCAGTCTGGCACCGCCGCCGCCGCTCCGGGCGCACCGGGGGCTGCAATGGTGAGCCCGCCGCGTGCGTAACCCGGCGCGTGAGCCTCCTTGACCCAAGGTGGGCGGCACCCAATGATCCGCGCCGCGGCAGGCGCCGCGAAGGAGCGAACGCATGGGCATCCTGGACTTCCTCAAGGGCGAATTCATCGAGGTCATCGAGTGGACGGAGTCCAACCGGGACACCCTCGTCTACCGATTCCCCGTCCGCGACCACCAGATCAAGATGGGCGCGCAGCTGACGGTCCGCGAAGGTCAGGCCGCGGTCTTTATCAACGAAGGCGCCCTCGCCGACGTCTTCGAGCCCGGCCGGTACGAGCTGACGACCAGCAACATGCCGATCATGACGAAGCTCCAGAGTTGGAAGCACGGCTTCGAGAGCCCCTTCAAGGCCGAGGTCTACTTCGTCAACACGCGGCAGTTCACCGACTGCAAGTGGGGCACCCAGAACCCGGTGATGATGCGGGACACCGACCTGGGGATGGTGCGCGTCCGCGCGTTCGGCTCCTACTCCTACCGCGTGTCCGACCCCGCGAAGTTCATGCAGGAGATCGTCGGCACGGACGGCCACTTCACCACCGACGAGATCAACGGGCAGCTGCGCTCGCACGTCGTGACGGCGTTCACCGATTCGCTGGGCGAGGCGAAGATCCCGGTGCTGGACCTGGCCGCCAACTACAAGGAGTTGGGCGCGACCATCGGCGACTCCATGAGCGGCGAGCTGGGTGGCTACGGCCTCGCCCTGACGACCTTCTTGATCGAGAACATCAGCCTGCCCAAGGCCGTCGAGGAGATGCTCGACAAGCGCACGTCGATGGGCGTTCTGGGCGACATGGGCAAGTACACGCAGTTCCAGGCGGCCAATGCCCTGGAAGCGGCGGCGAAGAACCCCGGCGGCGGAGCCGGCGACGGGATGGCCATGGGCGCCGGTCTGGCCATGGGCCAGGCGATGGCGTCGGCGATGTCTGGCAGCCAGCAGCCTGCGGCGCCGGCGGCCCCCCCGGCGGACGACCTGGTGGCGCGGCTCGCGAAGCTCAAGACGCTTCTCGACGCGGGCCTCATCACCGAGGACGACTTCAACAACCGGAAGCTCGAGATCATCTCCGAGATCTGAGTTCGTCCCGGTTCGCAGCAAAAACCCTTTGATCGGCGACCGGTTGCGTCCGTTCGGCTTGTCCTGCGCACCGGCAGTGGTAATATGCGCCCATGCCGGCAAAGCAGACGAATCAGGCGACCGAGCGGCTCGCTTCGCCGCCCAACGACATGATTGGCAAGTACCGGATCCTGGGTGAGGCCGGCAGCGGCGGCATGGCCAAGGTCTGGCAGGTCAAGGGCCCCACCGGGCGCGTGTGCGCGCTCAAGGAGATGCGCCCCCAGGCCGAGGCCCGGCGGGAGATGACCCGCCGCTTCAAGCAGGAGTTCGAGGTCACGTCCCGCATCGAGCACCGCAACGTGGTGCGGGTCGAGGACTTCTTTGCCGAGCAGGGCACCTTCCACATCGTCATGGAGTGGGTCGACGGGCTCGACCTGCGCGGCGTCCAGCGGCACGGCGGACTGCTCGACGCGGGCCGCCTGGCGGCCATCGGGGCGGAGATCGCCTCCGGCATGGCCGCCGCCCACGCCGTGGGCGTCCTGCATCGGGACCTCAAGCCCGAGAACGTGCTCATGGACAGCCGCGGCCGGATCAAGGTGGCGGACTTCGGGGTCGCGCGGGTGACGGGCACCCGCCTGACGGCGACCGGGATCATCGTTGGCTCGCCGGCCTACATGAGCCCCGAGCAGCTGGCGGGCGTGTCGGGCCAGAAGCTGACCCCGGCGTCGGACGTCTACGCGCTGGGCGTGATCCTCTACGAGCTGGGCGAAGGCCGAGACCCCCTCGGCCTCAAGAAGCACCAGGATCTGCTGACCGTGCTGCGGGCCAAGCGCGAGAAGGCCCCGCGTCGATTCAAGCGACTGGACGACGAGCCCCTGCGCGAGTTGATCCTCGCCTGCCTGGAGGTCGAGGAGATCGACCGCCCCCAGACCATGGAGGCCGTGGCCCGCGAACTGCGCCGGATCGCGCGCCGCTACAAGACCCTGCGCGCGGACCTCGAGCACCTGATCGGCTTCGCCCGGCACAACGCCGCCGAGGGCCTCAAGGCGGGCCTCGTCGTAGCGCCCAGCCGGCCCCCCGAGCCGGCGCCGGCGGCCGAGCCTCCCGCCGAGCGCCGACCCCGGCGGACCCGAGCCCGCGAACCCCGGGTGCCTCCGCGGGAGCCCCGAGTCCCGGCGCGCACCCCGGCTGCCTCGGCTCGCGTCGAGCTGACGGCTCCTCCGTCGATCGCGCCGTTGGGGCCCGCCCGCGCGCCCAGCGTCGTCGAGTCCTGGGACGGCGTGGATCCCGCGCACGACTCCGTCGAGGATTACGGGACCCCGGAGCGACACACGAGCCGGATCGTGCACCTGTCGGTGAAGCGCTACGGCCGGCCCCGCGAAGCCGTTGGCCTGTTGGCGTGGTTGGCGCTGATCGCGCTGGGGGCAGCGGTGCTATTCTTCGGCGCGTCTGCGTCCTTGACGGGGTCGCCCCTGGGCCTGGTGGAACAATTGGTCCCGATGCCCTGAGGCAGCGGACGTACAGGAGCCGAGCCGGGTGCCCCAGGACGAGCCCACCCTCATCGATCATGTCCCCCCCGAGGTCCGGGCGGAGGTCCAGGCGGGCCTTGCCGACGAGGCCCCGCGGACGCCGACGATCACGATCGCCTCGGGCGCCGAGTCCGGCCGCTACCTGAGCATCGAGCCCCAGAGCCGGGCTCTGTTCATCGGGCGTGACGCCACCTGCGAGTTCACCATCGACGACCCCTCGGTGAGCCGTCGCCACGCGCGGCTCTACCTGGACTCGTCCACGCGGGAACTATCGGTCGTGGTGCAGGACCTGGGCTCCACCAACGGGACCCGGGTCAACAACGAGGAGATCCGGCGCCGGGTCTTGGAGCACGGCGACCGCATTCTCGTCGGCGACATCCTGCTGCGGTTCGAGATGCTCGACCCCATCGACATCGCGTACCGAGACGGGCTCGCCCGCAAGATCGAGGAGTCGGACCAGGACCCGCTGACGGGGCTGCTCACGCGCGCGGCCCTCGACGAGCACATGCCGGGTCTGCTCCAGCGGTGCCAGGAGCGAAGCTGGCCCGTCTCTGCCGTCCTGATGGATCTGGACCACTTCAAGCAGATAAACGACACCCGCGGGCACACCGTCGGCGACACCGTGCTGCAACGCTGCGGCGAGATCGTCTCGGCGACGATTCGGGCCGACGACCTGGGCGTCCGGTTCGGCGGCGAGGAGTTCCTGATCATCTTCCCGGGCGCTCGGCGGCTGCACGCCCGGCTGCTGGCCGAGCGGATCCGCGAGGCGGTCGGCGCTGAGCCGTTCCCTCAGGTCGGGGCGATGCAGGTGACGGCGAGCTTCGGAGTCGCCGAGAAGGGCCGGCTGGAGTCGGTCACCGAGTGGCTCGAACGCGCGGACCAGGCGCTGTATCGGGCGAAGGACCGGGGCCGGAACCGCTCCGAAGCGGCGCCCATGCCGCGCCGCAACTGATTCGACGCAGCGATCCGCTGCGCGCGCGGAGCAGGGGTTGCGTCGCAGGCCGCGGGGCCCCACCATGCGCCCGCTCCGAACCCCAAGACCAAGTCCTCTCCATGATCCGACCCCGCTTCCTGCTGCCCGCCCTGCTCCTGCTGGTGGGCTGTCACAAGATGGACGACGCCGGCAACGCCGACGTCCAGTTCACCGATGGTCTGATCCATCAGGTGCAGCTGTCGGACCAGCCGATCCCCACGAGCGACGCCCGCATCGCTGCGTTGGGCCGGACCCAGGTCGAGCCGGCGCCCGCCGCGCCCCCCGCCCCCGAAGCGACGCCGGAGCTGGTCGCGGAGCCCCCCGCCGAAGAGCCCGCCGTGGCCGTGGTGGACGAGCCGGCGGCAGACGAGCCCACCGGGGACGAAGCGCCGGCCGACTCCCCCGAAGGTCGCGAGGACGCCGCGCTGGCCGATCAGGTCGCCGCGGAAGCCGCCGCCCAGGAGGCCGCCCAGGCCGCCGTGCTGGCCAACTCCCCCCTCGCCGGGCCCACGCCCATCCCGACTCCCGAGCCCGCCGGTGACGACGACGACGACAGCGCCGCCGAGGAGCTGACGGCCGAGGCGCTGGTCGCGGCCGCCGTGGAGGCCGTCAACGCGGCCGAAGCCACCGCCGAGGCCACCGCCATCGCGCTGCCCGAGGCCCCCGACTCCGATCTGGACGCCCTCGTCGCCCTGGCCAGCGCCACCGTCGACGAAGACGCCGGTGCGGCCATCGCCCGAGGCTCCCTGGACCTCGCTCAGTGCGAGCCGGCCGAGCCGGTGCAGCTGCGCGAATCGGTCCGGGACATGGCGCTCATCCGCACGTGGCCCGTCGACGGCCGCATGCGCGCCGAGGTCCAGGTCGGCGACGCGGTCCTCACCGTGGTGCAGGGGGACCGCCTCGGTCCCGACGGTGGCCGGGTGGTTCGCATCAGCCGCGACGAGATCCTGGTCGGCGAGATCGGCTTCGACCTCAACGGCGAGGCCGGGATCTTCACGCGCGCCGTCCGCCTGAGGTAGCCAGGCTCAGAGCAGTTGCGGCTGCTTGCTCCGCGCCGCGTCCAGGGCCTTGCGGCTCGCCGTCGGCAGCGCCAACTCCCCCAACTCCGCGTCCGTGACCCAGCGCTGGGTTGGCCCCAGCGTGACCGCCTCGGCGCGCGTCGCGTAGACGTCGATCGTCCAGTGGCGGTGGCTGAAGCGGTGCTCGGCTCCCCCGACCCGCGGGCCCGCGGTCACCCCCAACGCGTGAGCCAGGGGCTCGACGCCGGCGTCGGCGGGCCCCGAGGGCAGCTGCCACAGCCCGGCCAGCAAGCCCTCGCTCGGCCGCTTCTCCACGACGAAGGAGCCGTCGGCCCGCTCGACGAGCAGCGCCACCCGCCGCTCGGCCACGACCCGGGCCTTCTTGCCCGCCACCGGCAGCTCCTCCACTCGCCCCGCCGCATAAGCGCCGCACCCCGGCCGCAGGGGGCAGGAGTCGCACCGGGGGCTCGTCGGCGAGCAGTGCTGCGAGCCGAAGTCCATCAGCGCCTGGTTGAAGTCGCCGACCCGCGCGGCCGGGAGCACCGCCTCGGCCAGGCCCCACAGGCGCTTCTTCGTGGCCGCGCGGTCGACGGCCCCGTCCACGACAAAGAGTCGGCTGAGCAGCCGGATGACGTTGCCGTCGAGGATCGGCAGCCGGGCGTCGTGGGCCGCCGACAGGATCGCCCCGACCGTGTAGCGACCCACTCCCGGCAGCGCTCCGAGCAGCGCGGGATCCGTGGGCACCACCCCGCCGTGGTCGGCGACCACGAGGCACGCCCCCCGATGCAGGTTTCGAGCGCGCCGGTAGAAGCCCAGGCCGGACCACTGCGCCAGCACTTCGTCCTCCGTCGACTCCGCCATCGACTGGACGGTGGGGAAGCGGGCGATGAAGCGGTCCCAGTGCTTGAGCCCGGTCTCGACTCGGGTCTGCTGCATCATCACTTCGCTCACCCAGATGGCCCACGGGTCGCCGATGCCGCGCCAGGGGAGGGTCCGGCCGTGGGCGTCGTACCAAGGCAGGAGCACCGGGGCGAGGGACTCGGGGGACAGCGTCTCGGGGGCGTCGGGGAGCACGGTCGGGCAGGGTATCGCGGGACGAAAGCCAGCGCCGCCCGGGAGTTCTCGACGGCAACCCGGTCCCCGATCACCCGGCGCCCCCGCCGAACGGGTTACCCTCGCCGCCCGTGACCGACCGCGCCCCCCGCTCCACGGCCCCGCTGCCGGGATTCGTTCGCCTCTTCGGCTCGCCCGGCGTGCTCGCGCAGCGCGGCGGAGGCGACGTGGGCCGCACGCGGCTGGCCCTGCTCATCCGCTTGCGGTGGGCGGCGATCGCGGGGCAGCTGGCGGTGGTGCTCCCGGCGCTGTCGTCGGGGTGGCTGCGGGGCGAAGACCTCGCGCTGTACCTGGGGGTCGTGGCCTCGCTGGCGGTGTTCAACCTCTGGAGTGTCTGGTTCCTCGCCCGCAAGCCGCGGCGCCGGGTCGACAGCGCCTTGCCGCACCTGATCGTCGACATGCTCGCGCTGACCGTGCTGCTGGTGCTGTCGGGCGGGGCCTGGAACCCGTTGGCGCCGGTGGTGTTCATCCACGCGGGCCTGGGCGCCCTGGTGCTCGACGGCTGGAGGAGCTTGGCGCTGGCGGGGATGCTGGTGGCGGTGGCGGTGGCCATCACCTTGCTGCCCGACCTCCCGCCGGCGGCGCCGGACCCGCCCACCCCCAAGGCCGTGATCCTGCCGGCGCAGGTCCTCGTCTCCCTCGTCGTCTGGGCGATGACGGCCTGGGTGGCCCAGGGGCTCAACGCCCAGCAGCGTCTGCTGAGAAACCTGCAGGACCACCAGGGCCGGGTCGATCGCCTGCGGGCCTCGGGCGCCCTGGCGGCGGGCTTCTCCCACGAGTTCTCGACTCCCCTCAACACCTTGCGCATGCGCCTGGAGCGCTTGGGGCGGAGGGACCTCGACGAGGCGGCCCTGGCCGATCTGGGCGCCGCGGAGGCCGCAGCGGATCGTTGCGAGGGCGTCCTGCGATCCATGGTCGCGCGCCAAATGGACCCCAACGAGCTTCGGCTCGAGGCCGTAGAGCTGGGCGGATTGCTACGCCGGATCACGAGATCGTGGAGTAGTGAGCACAAGCCGGTTGCGTTGGATCTGCCGGTTGTGGATCACCGCTGCGTCATGGCGCCGTTGCCCATGACCCAGGTGATCCTCGACCTTCTCGACAACGCCGACGAGGCGATGGGCGGGGAAGGGGAGCTGGAGATCGGGCTGCGGTGCAGCGAGGACGCATGCATCATCGAGGTCCGTGATCGAGGCCCGGGCTGGCCCGACGTCGTTCGCAAGTACCTCGGGCAGCCGTTTCTGACCACGAAGTCCGGGGGCACCGGCCTCGGCTTGTTCAACGCTTGGTCCCTCGCGATGGCGCTCGGTGGCACCCTGCGCCTCGAAGACCGTCCCGGGGGCGGCGCCATTGCCGCCCTGGACCTCCCGTGCACCACCGCTGAGGAGCACCCCGCATGAGCTCGGATCGCCCCAACATCCTGATCGTCGAAGACGACCTGGGCTTCCGCGAGACGCTGTCCCTGGAGTTCGGAGACCGTGGCTACGACGTGCGCGTCGGCGGCTCTCTTGCCGAAGCCGAGGCCATTTTGGCCGGTGGGTTCCGTCCCCGGTTCGGCGTGCTCGACCTGCGCATCGGCACCGACGACGGACTGCAGGTCCTGGAGTCGACCCTCGCCGTGGCTCCCCAGGCCCGCTGCGTGATGCTGACCGGGTACGCGTCGCTGGCCACCGCCGTGCAGGCCGTGAAGCTCGGCGCCGTCAACTACCTCGCGAAGCCGTGCACCATCAAGAAGCTCGAGCGCGCCCTGTGGACCGACGAGCCCGACCCCAAGGATGTGGCCGTGCCCGAGAGCCGCGAGAGCCTCGCCCGGCACGAGCGGGAGTACATCGAGTACGTGCTGCTGCAGTGCGACGGGAACATCAGCAAGGCCGCGCGCTGGCTCGGCATCCACCGGCAGTCGCTGCAGCGCAAGCTGCGCAAGTTCAGCCCCTGAGCGGACTCGGGCCGATCGCTACGAAACGCTGCCTTGACTTGCGGTAGCCCCTTCGTACACTCCGCGCGCCCGAAATGGACACCACCCCCCAAGCTCCCAATCCGCCTTCGACCGCTGGCCGCGACAAGCACGCCGGCTACTGGGTCGTCGGTGCGATCTTCGCGCTGTCGACGGTTCTGGGGACCTGGTTCGCGGTCCTGCTCATGAACTCCGAGCAGCACCTCTGGGAGAGCCAGTTGCAGGCCCAGCAGGCCGGGGTCGAGCTCGACGCCGAAGGCTGCGTCGGCTGGGCCATGGAGTGGCGCCAGGGCTGCACGGCCATCGAGTCGCTGTGCGACTCCACCATCGACCCCATCGTCGAGTCCTGCATGCAGGGCGCCGACCGGTCCGGTTGGTGCGGTGAGGTCAAGGGTCACAGCGGGTCGACGTCCTTCGACTTCGCCCGGTGTGAGGCCCGCGGGGTGCCTTGGAAGAAGCCCGCGAAGGGGTTCTGGGACCGGGCGCTGTTTGGCGGGGGACGCACGACGTCGGCCCGCAAAGCGTGCGCGTCGGCCTACCGGGCAGCAGCGGATTGGTGCGAAGGCCGCACCGTGGTGGAGGTGCTTTGATGGATCTGCGTCAGCCGCTGCGGGACCTCGTGACCCTCACCAAGCCTTCGATCACGGGCATGAACGTCCTCATGGCGCTCGGCGGTGTGGCCCTGGCCAAGACCGGCGCGGAGCCCCGATTGCTGGCGGCCACGGCCATCGGCACCGGCCTGGCGGTCGCGTCGGCCAACGCCCTGAACATGGTCCTGGAGCGTGAGGGCGACAAGCACATGGCCCGCACCGCGGGCCGCCCGCTTCCGACGGGCCGCATGACCGCGAAGACAGCGACGCTGTTCGGCGTGACGCTCGGGCTGATCTCGCTGGCGGTGCTGGCGACGATCAACCTGCTGACGATGGGCCTCGGCCTGTTCGCGCTGCTGAGCTACGTGCTCGTCTACACCCCCCTGAAGCGGAAGACCCCCGCGGCCCTGGCCATCGGCGCCATCCCCGGTGCGATGCCCCCGCTCATGGGCTGGACGGCCGCGACGGGAAGCATCGAGCTGCCCGGGCTCGTCCTCTTCGGGATCCTCTTCGTCTGGCAGCTGCCCCACTTCATCGCCATCGCCTTGTTCCGCAAGGACGACTACGGGCGCGCGGGCATCAAGACGGTCCCCGTCGTTCGCGGGGACCAGGTCGCCAAGGCTCAGGCCATCGCCTGGTCGTCGGCCCTGCTGGTCATCAGCCTCATGCTGGTCCCGCTGCAGATCGCCGGCTGGCTGTACGGCGCCGTCGCCGCGGTCCTGGGCGTCTGGTACCTGGTCTGGAGCCTGCGCGGGTTGAAGCGCGATGCCGGGGTGCCCTGGGCGCGCAAGTACTTCTTCGCGTCGCTGGTCTACCTGCCGGCGCTGACGCTGGCCCTCGCCGTCGACGTCGCGCTGCTGTGAGCCTCTACGGCTCGGTGTCCGCCGGCTTCGGCCGGATGTTCCACACCGGCGACCCCGAGAACCCGCCGCCGTTGCACCGAAACCCCTGGTGGTGGGGCGTCGTGATCATGCTGTTGATGCCGCCGTTGCTGCACCTCAGCGGCATCACACGGCGCATCCCGGATCCGCCGGAGGTCGTGGCGACGCTGCCGGCGTTCGACCTCATCGACCAGAACGGCGAGGCGTTCACGTCCGCGGACCTCGCGGGGCGGGTGCACATCACGGGCTTCTTCTTCACGTCGTGCCCGACCAGCTGTCCCCGGATCATGACCCGCATGGCGGAGATCGAAGACATCGTGTCGGAGCAGGCGGAGTTCGCTGGGTTCGGCGACGACATCCGCTTTCTCGCGATCAGCGTGGACCCCGAGACCGACACGCCCGACAAGCTGCGGGAGACCCTCGTGAAGTACGGCCTGGACGCGAAGCGCTGGACGCTTCTGACGGGCCCGAAGGACCAGGTGGTCTCCCTGGTGCAGGACGGCTTCAAGCAGGCCGTCGGCGATCGGACCGAGACCGAACCCGGGGTGTTCGACATCGCCCACAGCAACAAGCTGGCGATCGTGGATGGAGACGGGGGTGTCCGGGGTTTCTACGGGCTCGATCCGGTCTCCGAGCAGCTCTCGCTGGCGGGGGCCCGACTGGGCACCGACTACGACGGCCCCGATGCAATCCGTGGCTGGGCCCGGGTGATCTGGGCGGACCAGGTGATGCGCGAGCGACGCGGTCGCTGATCGCCGTCGAACCATCGCTGCAACGATTTGCTGCGATCGCCCCGGCGCCCTCTCGACCTCCACTACTGAACAGCGATTCATCTGGTCGTAACTGTTCAGAATCATGAACAAAAAAGAGCAACGATGTGCTGCGCGACACAGGCTCGCAGGAGGCGCATCTTCCCGGTGTGGCGAAACGCACCCGACACCGCTCCCCGACCCCTTCGGGGGCCGGTTGATGGCCCCCGGACCCTTTGTTACGGTCCGCGCGCTTTCGACCTCAGGACTCCGCGAAGGCCTCGTGGAGTTCGGGACTCCGGAAAACCGGGTCCGGGGACGTCAGCCTTCGGCAGGTAGGCCCCATTTCGGGCCTTCCCGGACCTCCGCCCACTTTGCGCAAGGGTAGGCACGTGGCTCTCATCTTTCCTCGATGGACCAACTGGCTTCCGCTCCTGTTGGTGCTTGGTGCCCCTCCCGCCGGTATCGGCGCGGCGGTGGGCGTCTGGTACTTCGGCGCGCCCCAGTTCACTGACGTTGGCTACTCGCCCGAGCAGCCCGTGGCCTACAGCCATGCGCTGCACGCTGGCGAGCTCGGCATCGACTGCCGGTACTGCCACAACACGGTGGAGCAGGGCGCAGCCGCGGCCGTCCCGCCGGTGGATACGTGCATGAACTGCCACAAGGTCATCAAGCCCGAGTCCAAGAGGCTCGAGCCCATCCGCCAGGCCTACGCCGGCGGGGACCCAGTCAAGTGGGTTCGGGTGCACATGCTCCCGGACTACTCGTACTTCAACCACAGCGTTCACGTCGCCGCCGGCGTCGGGTGCGTCTCCTGCCACGGCCGCGTCGACCAGATGGTCGAGGTCGCGCAGCAGGAGCCGCTGTCGATGCTCTGGTGTCTCAAGTGTCACCGGCACCTGGAGGAGAACCTCCGCCCGCCGTCTGAGGTCACCAACATGGACTGGACGCCCGAAGACAGCCCGGACTTCGACCCGGTGGCGGCCGCCGCCCAACTCGATCCACCGGAGCACTGCTCGGGGTGCCACCGATGAGCAAGTTGATCTCGATTCGCGGACGCAAGCCCGCCGCCAAGAAGCAGTGGCGCAGCATCGACGACCTGAATGGGTCCGTGGACGCCGCGGACCTCACCGACGTCGACTCGCCCAACGCGCAGTTCGACACCGAAGCGGACCTGTCCCGTCGTGGCTTCATGGGGGTGACCCTCGCGGGCGCCGCCGCCGCGCTGTCGGGCTGCATCCGCAAGGACGTCGAGTACATCGTCCCGCAGACCGAGCGCCCCGAGGATTTCATCCCCGGCAAGCCCGCGTTCTTCGCGACGTCGGCGGTCATCGCCGGTGAGGTGCACGGCCTGCTCGCCAAGAGCCAGGACGGGCGCCCCATCAAGCTGGACGGCAACCCGCGCCACCCGGTGACGCAGGGCAAGTCCTCGGTGTTCTCGCAGGCCGCCATCATGGACCTGTACGACCCCGACCGGAGCCAGGCTCCCGAGGTCGACGGAGCCCACAGCGACTGGGCTGCCTGGGACGCCTGGTCGTCCTCTCACTTCGGGGACCTCAAGCGGGCCGGCGGCAAGGGCCTCGCGTTCCTGGTCGACGACCAGCGCTCGCCGACGTTCAACCGCCTCCTGGGTGATCTGCTCAAGGCCTACCCGGCCGCGAAGCTGTTCCGCTCCGACGCCGCCGCTCGCCCCAACGGGGACGCCGGCGCCGCGCTGCTCGGGCTCGAGGGGCTCCGCCCCCTGCCGAACTTCGAGGCCGCGACCGTCGTGGTCGCGCTCGACGCGGACTTCCTGGGCACCGACGGTGAAGTCGTGCGGGCCACCCGCGAGTTCTCGGCGGCCCGCAAGGTCGAAGACACCAGCTCCGAGATGAGCCGCCTGTACGTGGTGGAGGCGCAGTTCTCCAACACCGGCTTCATGGCCGACAACCGCTTGCGGCTCAAGAGTTCGCTCATCCGTGGCTTCGGCCTCGCGTTGGCGAAGGCCCTGTTCGATGGAGGCCTCGCGGTCCCCGCCGGCGCCGCGGACGTCGTCGCCGCCATCGCCGCTCCGGCGCTCTCCCCGACGGAGGAGCTGTGGGTCCAGCAGGTCAGCAAGGACCTGCTCGCCGCCCGCGGCACCGCCCTCATCGTGGTTGGCGAGCGGCAGCCCGCTTCGGTCCACGCGCTGGCGAACCTGCTCAACGCCGCGCTCGGCGCGGTCGGGACGACGGTCGGCTACGTGCCCACCAACGACCTGGCGGCGGGCACGCTGACGGAGCTGGTCAAGGACGCTGGCTTCATCGACACGCTGGTCGTCGTCAACGAGAACCCCGTCGATCGCACGGCGGGCAGCCTCGGCCTGCACCACGTGCTCAAGAAGATCCCGCACACGGTGCACCTCGGGCAGCACGCCAACGAGACGGCGCACGCGTGCAAGTGGCACCTGCCCACGAGCCACTTCCTGGAGGCCTGGGGTGACCGGCGCAGCGACGACGGCACCGTCGGCCTGCAGCAGCCGCTCATCGCCCCCATGTTCGGCACCCGATCGGAGGTCGAGGTCCTCGGCGGTCTGACCGGTGAAGGCAACGACGGCCGCAAGCTGGTCATGGCGACCTGGGCCGATGGCCCGGGCTTCGAGACCACCTGGCGCGCCTGGCTGAACCTCGGGTTCGTCGACGGCTCGACCGAGGCTCCGGTCGCTCCCTCTGCGGGCGCGGCGGCCCTGGCGATCCCCGCCGACGGCGATGCGGCTCCGGCTGCGGCCACCGCGGCGTTCTCGTTCTCCGACACCGCCGGCATCCTCGGGGGGGCGCACAGCCCGGCCGAGGAGTCGCCCATCGAGGTCGTCTTCATCAACGACCCCTGCATGTACGACGGGGCGTTCACGAACAACCCGTGGATGCAGGAGCTCCCCGAGCCCCTCGGCAAGCTCACCTGGGACAACGCCGCGTTCCTGTCGCCGAAGACGGCGGCCAGCGCCGGCGTCACCTCGGGCCAGATGATCAAGCTGGAGCTCGAGGGCCGGAACCTGAGCATCCCGGCGTGGATCACCCCCGGCGTCGCCGACGACGTGGTGGTTCTGCCCCTCGGTCGGGGCGAGACCCGCTCGGGTCGATTCGCCAAGGGCACGGGCTTCAACGCCAACAGCCTGCGCGGCGCCGACCACCCCTGGTTCCGACTGGGCGTTGGCCTGAGCAAGGGCAGCGGCGACTTCGTCCTCGCCACCACGCAGCACCACCAGCGCATGGAGCCCCGCGACGGTTGGGCCGCCCGCCCGCTGGTTCGTGAGAACACGCTGGCGGAGTTCCGCAACACGCCGGACTTCGTGCAGGGCTACGAGCTGCTGGACGAGCACCACATCAAGTCGCTGTGGACCGAGCCGAACGTCACCACTGGCCACCAGTGGGGCATGACGGTCGACCTCAACTCCTGCACGGGCTGCAATGCCTGCGCCATCGCCTGCACGGCCGAGAACAACATCTCGACCGTCGGCAAGGAGCGGGTCCACCGCGGCCGCGAGATGTCGTGGATTCGCATCGACCGGTACTTCACGGGCGACCCCGACAACCCGGAAGTGGTCACCCAGCCCGTCGCGTGTGCGCACTGCGAGACGGCCCCGTGCGAAGGCGTCTGCCCCGTGCAGGCCACGTCGCACACCCCCGAAGGCCTCAACGACATCGCCTACAACCGCTGCATCGGCACGCGGTACTGCGCGAACAACTGCCCGTACAAGGTCCGGCGCTTCAACTTCTTCAACTACGCCAAGGAGAACGACGCCGAAAACGAGCGCATCTCCCTCGTGCGGAACCCGGACGTCACCGTCCGCTTCCGAGGCGTCATCGAGAAGTGCACCTACTGCGTGCAGCGCATCAACTCCGCCAAGATCGAGGGCAAGCGCGACGGCCTCCGCAAGGTGCCCGACGGCCGCATCACCTCGGCCTGTCAGGACGCGTGCCCGGCCTCGGCCATCGTCTTCGGCGACATCAACGACCCCAAGACCCAGGTCGCGAAGCTCAAGAGGAACCCGCGCAACTACGCGATGTTGGCTGAGCTCAACATCCGTCCGCGCACCTCGTTCCTCGCCAAGCTCCGCAACCCCAACCCGGAACTGGCCTGATGACCACTACGACGGCGCACGTCCCGAAGGTCTACACGGATGCGGACCAGCTCTCGGACCCGGTTCATCACCGGGCCCCGCTGGTCCTCGGCGGCCTCTCCTTTGCTGACGTCACCAACAAGGTGGCCTCGGTGGTCGAGAAGCCGGTGTCCCGCACCTGGTGGCTCTTCTTCCTGTTCAGCCTCTCGCTGCTCAGCATCTACGGCATCAGCGTCGCTTGGCTGGTGTGGAACGGCACCGGAGTCTGGGGTCTGACGAACCCGGTCTACTGGGGCTGGGCCATCGTCAACTTCGTCTTCTGGGTCGGCATCGGCCACGCCGGGACGCTCATCTCCGCCATCCTCTTCCTGTTCCGGCAGAAGTGGCGGACGGGCATCAACCGCGCAGCGGAGGCCATGACCCTGTTCGCGGTTGCCTGCGCGCTGTCGTTCCCGACCATTCACGTCGGGCGGATCTGGCTCCTCTACTACGTCGCGCCCCTGCCGAACCAGATGAACATCTGGCCGAACTTCCGCTCCCCGCTGCTGTGGGACGTGTTCGCGGTGTCCATCTACGGGTCGGTGTCGCTGCTGTTCTGGTACACGGGCCTCATCCCGGACCTGGCGACGATGCGCGACCGGGCCCGCACCAAGTGGCGTCGCCTGCTCTACGGCGGCTTCGCCCTGGGCTGGCGCGGCTCCAGCCGCCACTGGCACAACTACGAGGTCGCGTACCTCATCCTGGCCGGCATCAGCACGCCCCTCGTGCTCTCCGTCCACACCATCGTTTCGTTCGACTTCGCCGTGTCGCAGCTCCCGGGCTGGCACACGACCATCTTCCCGCCGTACTTCGTCGCGGGCGCTGTCTTCAGCGGCTTCGGCATGGTGGTGACGTTGATGGTGCCCTCGCGGCTCATCTTCGACCTCAAGGAGCTGATCACGATTCGGCACCTCGAGAACATGTGCAAGATCATCCTGCTGACCGGCTCGATGGTTGGGTACGCCTACGCGATGGAGTTCTTCATCGCCTGGTACGGCCAAAACCCCTACGAGAGCTTTGCGTTCGTGAACCGCGCCTTTGGGCAGTACGCCTGGGCCTACTGGATCATGATCAGCTGCAACGTCATCTCGCCCCAGTTGTTCTGGTTCAAGAAGGTCCGCACCACCCCCTGGATCATGTGGATCATCTCGATCTTCGTGAACATCGGCATGTGGTTCGAGCGCTTCGTCATCACGGTGACGAGCCTCGCGAACGACTTCCTGCCGTCCTCCTGGGACTACTACAGCCCCACCATGTGGGACGTCGGCTGCCTCATCGGGTCGTTCGGCTTGTTCTTCACGCTGTACTCGCTCTTCGTGCGCTTCCTCCCGCAGGTGGCCATCGCAGAGGTGAAGGCAGTGATGGAAGAGGCCGACCCCCACTTCGAGGGTTACTCCGCGGCGGAGGGTCACTGAGATGGCAACGCGACGCCTTTACGGCCTTCTGGCCGAGTTCGACAACCCGGCTGAGCTGTACCACGCGTGCGAGCAGGTCCGGGACGCGGGGTACCGCGACTGGGACAGCTTCTCCCCCTTCCCGGTGCACGGCATCGAGAAGGCCATGGGGTTCTCGTGGTCGTTCATTCCCTGGGTGGCTGCGGCCTTCGGCTTCACCGGCGCGGCCGGCGGCTTCGCCCTGCAGGCCTGGGTGGCCACGACGGCCTACCCGTTGGTCATCTCGGCCAAGCCCCTGCTGAGCTGGCAGGCCTTCATCCCGGTCACGTTCGAGGTCGGCATCTTGTCGACCGCCATCGGGACGTTGCTGTCGATGCTGATTTTCAACGGGCTGCCCCGCCTCCACCACCCGCTGTTCGGCAGCGAGCGGTTCGAGAAGGCGTCCGACGACAAGTTCTTCGTCGCCATCGAGGCGAAGGACGGGAAGTTCGAGCTCGAGGGGACGCGCGCGTTCCTCGAGGGCCTCGGCGCTGCCCACGTCGAAGTCGTGGAGGACTGACGGTCATGTCTGCCAACCGACACATCGTCCCGTTGCTCGGCGCCGCTTTCGCGATGCTGCTCAGCGGTTGCTGGGGCCAGATCTCGCGCAAGCCGCCGATCCACCCCAACAAGAACATGGACCACCAGAAGCGCTTCGAGGACCAGGAGCCGTCGGAGTTCTTCGCCGACGGCCGCTCCACTCGCCCGTACGTCGCCGGCACCGTCCAGGCGGCCGACATGGGCGGGGCTGAGCGCCCTTGCGTCCTCCCCGAGACGAACCCGGAACTCTGCACCGGTCGCGACTCGGCGGGCGAGTTCATCGCCGGCCTCCCGGCCGAGATCGAGCTGTCCGCGGCCCTGCTGGACCGTGGCGAGGACCGCTACAACGTCTTCTGCGCTCCGTGCCACGACCAGGCCGGTCACGGCGATGGCACCGTCGCTCGGCGCGGGCTCGTGCCGGTGACGCTCCACTCCGAGTTCCAGCGGAACAAGGGCATGGGCGCTCTGTACAAGACCATCAACGAGGGCGGCGCCATCATGCCGGCCTACGCCCGTCAGATGCCGGTCGAGGATCGCTGGGCCGTCGCCGCGTGGGTTCGCACGCTGCAGGCCAGCCAGTTCGCCGACGCCTCCGCCGTGCCCGCTGACAAGCGGGCCGGGGAAGGGAAGTAGTCATGGGTCACGGCGTCCACATTCCGGCCCCCGAGGCCGCGGACCTTCCCGACGGGCACATCTTCACGCGGGTGCCGAACATCTTGTTCGGCACTGCGGTGGTGGCCCTGCTCGGAGCCTGGTTCACGGCTCACGACGGCCACCAGTTCGCATTCAGCTACCTGACGGCGTTCCTGTACGCCCTCAGCCTCTGCCTGGGCTCGCTCTTCTTCGTGCTGATTCAGCACGCGGGTCGCGCCGCCTGGTCGGTGGTCGTGCGCCGCACGGCGGAGCACCTGGCCGGGGTCCTGCCCTGGATGGCGATTCTCTTCATCCCGATCTTCCTGTGGCGGCACGACCTGTACCACCACTGGATGGGTGCCCACGCCCACGACGACCCGATCCTCGCCGGCAAGGCGGCCTTCCTGAACGAGGGCTTCTGGATCCAGCGCGCGGCGCTGTACTTCATCGCCTGGGCGGTCATGGGCTGGTTCCTGCGGCGCAAGAGCATCCAGCAGGACCTCGTCGGCGGCACGAAGGCGACCTACGCGCTCGAGCGCTGGTCGTACCGGTTCATCCCGATCTTCGCGTTCACCCTGACGTTCGCGGCGTTCGATTGGGCCATGAGCCTGGACCCCCACTGGTTCTCGACCATGTGGGGCGTCTACTACTTCGCCGGGGCCGTCGTGTCGGGCTTCGCCATCATCACGGTCATCACGATTGCGCAGCTGCGCACGGGCCTGGTCGGCGAGTACGTGAACATCGAGCACATCCACGACCTCGGGAAGCTCGTCTTCGCGTTCACCATCTTCTGGACGTACATCGCCTTCAGCCAGTACTTCCTGATCTGGTACTCGAACATCCCCGAGGAGACGTCCTGGTTCCACCACCGGACGGGCAACTCGTGGGAGACCCTTGGGGTGATCCTCATCCTGTGCCACTTCGTGCTGCCGTTCATCTTCCTGCTGTCGCGCTGGCGTAAGCGCAACTGGAAGACGCTGCTGCCCGCGGCCATCTGGATGCTCTGCTTCCACTACCTGGACCTGTACTACATGGTCATGCCCGCGAGCCCCGAGGGGCACCACGGCCTGTCCTTGTCCGTCTCCGACATCCTGTGCGTCATCGCCCTGACCGGTGTGACGATCGGGGTGGCGCTCATCAACATGCGCGGCAACAAGCTGGTGCCGGTGCAGGACCCGCGCCTGCCCGAAGCCCTCGCGCACGTGAACTTCTGAGGGGCATGTCGTGAGCGACCACGATCACGGACACGATCCCGGCCTGGCGCCCGAGGGGGACAACACCCCCGCCGGCCTGCTGATCGTCCTCATCTTCGCCGTCTTCGCCTTCATGTGGGCTTCGATCCTGCTGGTCCTGCCGGTGTTCCAGAACGAGGCCCACAGCCTCAGCTGGCACCTGCAGATGAACGGCGGGGAGACTGAAGCGGACCTGTTGGCGGCCGAGCAGGCGGTGGCCCTGTCCTCCTACAAGGCCAACGACGACGGCAGCTACGCCATCCCGCTGGCCCAGGCCCGCGAGGCGGTGCTCGCCAACCCGGCGCTGCTGACCGGCGAGTGGTCGGTGACCACGGCGGCGGCGGCAGAGCCCGCGGTCGCGGTGAACCCGCTCGTCGCCGAGGGCAAGAAGATCTTCCAGGCGAAGATCTGCATGAGCTGCCACTCCGTGGACGGCACCCGCAAGGTCGGGCCGACGTTCAAGGACCTGGTCGGCAAGACGGAGAAGCTGGCTGATGGCAGCTCGGTGCTCGCGGACAAGGCGTACATCAAGGAGTCGATCCTCGACCCCATGGCCAAGGTCGTCGAGGGTTTCCCGCCCGCGATGCCGCCGGTCCTGGGCGGGATGACGGACGACGAGTTCGAGGCGCTCTTCGCCTACATGAACTCGCTGTCGGCCACCGGCACGGCGGTCGAAGCCGCTCCGGTCGAAGAGGCTCCCGTCGAGGAGGCTCCGCTCGAGGAGGCTCCCGCCGACGGGGCGCCCGTTGAAGAGGCTTCCACCGAAGCGCCGGCGACGGACTCGGCCTTCGCCAACGGTGCGCCGGTCGTGATTCGGCCCAACGAGGGTGCGCCCGAGGGGGCCCAACCCACCGCGGACGACGCCCCGAACAAGTACGCGCAGATGGAAGCGGCCCTGTCGGGCGGCTCGGCTGAGCCCGCGGCGGCTGAGCCCGCGGCGGCGGAGCCCGAGGCTTCGGCCACCAGCGCGCTTGAGCTGGGGAGCCAGCTGTACACCGCCAAGGGCTGCGTGGCGTGCCACACGCTCGACGGCAGCAAGGGCCTCGGCCCGAGCTGGCAGAACGCGTGGGGCCGCAGCGAGAAGCTGACCGACGGCACCACCGCCGTCGTCGACGCGGCCTACATCCGCTCGTCGATCCTGAACCCGACCGCCCAGGTGGTCGAGGGCTATGCCCCCGTGATGCCGCCGGTCCCCGGTGGTGTGTCCGAGGCCGAACTCGACGCCTTCGTCGCGTTCATCAAGGCCCAGTAGCCGCCCCTCACCGAAGGTCCCGACCGTGCGCCCCTCCCTCGCCCCGCTGTTGATCCTCGTCGCGTTGGCGATGTGTGTCTGCGGCGTGGCCGAGGCCAAGGAGTACATGCCGCGGGACCTGCAGGGCGTGGACGTTCAGGAGCGGCTCGGGGAGAAGATCCCGGCGGACCTGACCTTCACGGACCACACCGGCAAGCGGGTCCAGCTCAAGGAGCTCGTGCACGGCGACGTGCCCGTCCTCCTGACGCTGAACTACTACCGCTGCAAGATGCTGTGCAACCTGCAACTCAACGCCTTGCTCAAGGGGCTGCGAGGCACCGGTTGGACGCCCGGCGATCAGTACAAGATCGTCACCGTCAGCATCGACCCCCGCGAAGGCTGGGAGCTCGCCGCGCAGAAGCGGGAGAGCTACCTGGTCGACCTCGGTCTGCCGGACGCGGACTGGGAGTTCCTGGTCGGGGACCAGGAGTCCATCGAGGAGTTGGCGTCCAGCGTCGGCTTCCAGTACCGGTACCAGGAAGAGCTGGACCAGTACGCTCACACCGCCGCCATCTTCTTCCTGTCGCCTGACGGGACGATTTCTCGCTACCTCTACGGCCTGTCGTACATGGCCCGGGACATTCGCTTCGCGCTGCTTGATGCAGCCGATGGGAAGCTCGGAACCACCGTCGACAAGGTTCTGATGAGCTGCTTCTACTACGACGCCTCCATCGGCGCGTACGGCCCCTTCGCCTTTGGGGTCATGCGTGTCGGAGGCGCCTTCATCGTGCTTTCGTTGAGCATCTTCCTGAGCTTCATGTGGCGCATCGAGCGTCGCCGAGACGAGGAGATCCTGTCGTGATCGCCAGCCTTTCTGGGGCGGCCTTTGCCGCCGGTTTCGGGCACCTGCCCGAGGCTGCCTCCACCACCGCGAAGTACGTCGACGGACCGTTCTGGTTCATCTACGCCCTGTGCGCGATCACCTTCGTTGGCATCGTCGTTGCGATGGGCTGGCTCGTGGCCGCCTACAAGCAGCGCGGCCCCGACGACCGCACCTCGCCGATGGCGGGCAGCCACCTCATCGAGCTGGTCTGGTCGGTCCTTCCGACCATCGGCCTGTTCGCGATGTTCTGGTTCGGGTTCAAGGGCTTCATCGCCCTGAACGTCGTCCCGCCCGACGCCATGGAGATCCGCGCGACGGGTCAGAAGTGGTACTGGACGTTCGACTACCCCGACGACGGCATCACCGTCTCCGCCGCCCCCGAGCTGGCGAAGATGGCCGCCGAGAAGGGCGAGACCGTCGGCCTGGTGGTCCCGATCAACCAGCCGGTGAAGCTCATCGGCAGCTCGGTCGACGTCCTGCACTCGATGTCGATTCCCGCCTTCCGGGTCAAGAAGGACGTGATGCCGAACCGGTACACGGTCCTCTGGTTCGAGGCGACGAAGGAAGGGGTCTACGACTTCTTCTGCACCGAGTACTGCGGCACCGACCACAGCCGGATGGTGACGAAGGTCATCGTGAAGTCCCAGGCGGACTACGCCGAGTGGGTCGCCTCGCAGGCCAACAAGGCCCCCGCGACCGGCCCCGAGGTGTTCGCCAAGTATGGCTGCACCGCGTGCCACTCGGTCGACGGCGCCGCCGGCGTGGGTCCGACCATGAAGGGCCTCGCCGCCAAGGGCACCGAGCAGACCACCAAGGGTCCGGTGACCGTCGACGACAACTACCTCCGCAAGTCGATTGTGGACCCCATGGCCGATGTGGTGCAGGGCTTCGCGCCCGCCATGCCGACGTTCGCTGGCCGGATCTCCGACCAGGAGCTCGACGCCGTGATCGACTACATCAAGACCCTGAAGTAGCGGGATGTCGGAGAACTCCATGACCACCGAGCTGCAGAACCCGCCCGTCACCGCCGACGGCTTCGAGAACGAGCCCAGCTACATCAACGCCCGCAAGGGACTGATGAGCTGGATCGTCACCGTCGACCACAAGCGGATCGGGCTGCTCTACCTCTTCTCGACGCTGTTCTTCTTCGCCATCGCGGGCTTCAGCGCCGTCGCGTTCAGGCTGGAGCTGTTCACGCCGGCGCCCGACCTGTTCACGGGCGACACGTACAACAAGCTGTTCACGCTGCACGGCGGAATGATGGTCTTCCTGGTCATCATCCCGCTGACGCCGGCGGCCCTGGGCAACTTCCTGCTGCCGCTGATGCTGGGCGCCAAGGACGTTGCGTTCCCCAAGCTGAACCTGGCCTCGTACTACATCTACTGCGCGGGCGCCTTGTGCCTGATCAGCGCGGTGGTGCTCGGCGGCTTCGACACGGGCTGGACCTTCTACACGCCCTACAGCAGCTCGGTCGGCGGCCCCGTCACCTGGGCGCTCATGGGCGCGTTCATCCTGGGCTTCAGCTCGATTTTCACGGGCCTCAACTTCGTCGTGACCATCCACAAGATGCGCGCGCCGGGGCTGTCGTTCTGGAAGATGCCGCTGATGATCTGGGCGCTGTACGCGACGTCCATCACCCAGCTGCTGGCCACGCCGGTCCTCGCCATCACGCTTTTGCTGGTGACCCTGGAGCGCGTGCTCGGCATCGGGATCTTCGACCCGGCCATGGGCGGCGACCCCGTGCTGATGCAGCACTTCTTCTGGTTCTACAGCCACCCCGCCGTCTACATCATGATCCTGCCGGCCTTCGGCATCATCAGCGAGCTGGTGGCGGTCCACTCCCGCAAGCGCATCTTCGGCTACGGCGCCATCGCCCTGTCGTCGGTGAGCATCGCGGTCGTCGGGTTCCTGGTCTGGGGCCACCACATGTTCGTGTCGGGTCAGTCCGAGCTCTCGGGCGCGGTCTTCTCCTTCCTGACGTTCTTCATCGCCGTGCCCACGGCCATCAAGATCTTCAGCTGGGTCGGCACGATGTACGGCGGCTCGGTGCGGCTCAACGCGCCGATGCTCTACACGCTGTCCTTCCTGTTCCTGTTCACCATCGGCGGGCTCACGGGCTTGCCGCTGGCGACCATGGCGACGGACGTGCACCTGCACGACACCTACTTCGTGGTGGCGCACTTCCACTACGTCATGGCGTCGGGCGCGGTCATCTCCTTCCTGGGGGCGCTGCACCACTGGTGGCCGAAGATGTTCGGCACGATGTACGACGAGGGCTCGGCGAAGATCGGTGCCTGGTTGGTCTTCCTGGGCTTCAACCTGACCTTCTTCCCGCAGTTCATGATGGGCAGCAGCGGGATGCCGCGCCGGTACCACGAGTACAAGCCCGAGTTCGAGCTGATGCACCAGCTGTCCACCATCGGGTCGCTGCTGCTGGCGGCCGGCCTCATCTGGACGGCCATCTACCTGACGAAGGCGCTGTTCTGGGGCCCCAAGGCGCCGCACAACCCCTGGGGTGGTGTGACGCTCGAGTGGCAGACCAGTACGCCCCCCATCGAGCACAACTTCCATGAAACCCCGGTCTGCACGACCGGCCCCTACGACTTCCCCGAGATCGACGAGTCGCTCGGCGGCGGGCACCACTGAGCCGCCAGGCTCGGTCCGAGGAGGAGACGAAATGGGTACACACGCCCCCGCAGGGCAGCCCGAGTGGGTCCAGCACTACATGCACAGCGCCGAGCAGCAGCACGACGCTGCGAAGTTCGGCATGTGGCTGTTCATCGCTCAGGAGCTGCTGTTCTTCAGCGGCCTCTTCATGGCCTACATCGTGTTTCGGACGTTCTACCCGGAGACGTGGCTCGAGGGCGCCGACCAGCTCAACAAGTGGCTGGGTGGCCTGAACACGCTGGTGCTGATCTTCAGCTCCTTCACGATGGCCGTCGGGGTGCGCTGCGCGCAGCTCCGCGACATCCCCGGCCTGAAGAGGAACATCGCGATCACCATCGCGTGCGCGTTCATCTTCCTGGTCGTCAAGTACTTCGAGTACACGCACAAGTTCCACCTGGGGATCTTCCCGGGCAAGTACTACGCGTACGAAGGCGCAACAGGGCTGATGCCCATCTTCTTCGCGATCTACTACTCCATCACGGGGCTCCACGCGATCCACATCATCGCGGGCATCGTCGCCCTGTTCTGGGTCTACTGGCGCGCGGTGAAGGGGCAGTACGACACCGGGAACTACATCTCGGTGGAGAACGTCGGCATCTACTGGCACCTGGTCGACTTGATCTGGATCTTCCTGTTCCCGCTGCTCTACCTCGTCAAGTAGGGGAAGGAAACAAGCCATGCTGAAGCTTCTTCGACGCTCTGTGCAGCGCTCCGCCACGGCCGACGGCCACGGTGACGAAATCCACGTGATGCCCATGGGGCACTACTACAAGGTGCTCGGTGCGCTGTGCTTCCTGACGGTCGTCACGGTCGGTGTGTCTGAGCTCGGGCTCCCGATGCCGTACTCGGTCATCGTCGCCCTCGCGGTTGCCGTCGTGAAGGCCGGCCTCGTCGTCACCATCTTCATGCACCTCGCCTTCGACAAGCGGATTCACACGCTTGTCTTCCTGGCTGGCTGCGTGTGGATGTGCATCTTCTTCACGTTGACGCTCGTGGACTTGTTCAGTCGCGACATGATCAACAAGGAGGCCGGTCACTTCTACAAGTTCGACGAGCAGATGGCCGTCTACGAAGAGACCGGCGATCCCAAGGACGCGCCTCCGGGCTGGACGATCAAGAACCCCGACGCGGCGGCCCACGGTGGTCACGGCGATGCGGGTCACGAGGCGGCTCCGGCTGCCGACGGTCACGCTGCTCCGGCCGAGGATGCCTCCGGGCACTGACGGTCGGGTTACGCACCCATCAAGGGCCGTCCTTCGGGGCGGCCTTTGTGGTTCTGGCGCCGGTCGCGAGGAGGGCCTGAACGCTGGACGGGGGGGCGCCCGGTCAGCTCGCCCGGGTCAGCCGCTGGCGGTGGCTCGGTGCTCCTGGGCCAGCCGGACGTAGGTCTTCCAGCTGTGCTCGATCCACTCGGTGTGGGCCGCCGTCACGGACTTGACCACCCGGGCCGGGTTGCCCAGCACGAGGGAGCCCGGTGGGATCTTCTTGCCGCCGGTGACCACGGCGCCGGCGCCCACGAGGCTGCCGCGGCCGATGACGGCGTTGTCCAGGACGATGGCGCCCATCCCGATCAGGCAGTCGTCTTCCACCGTGCAGCCGTGGATGACGGCGCGGTGGCCGATGGTCACGCGCTCGCCGATGGTCGTCGTCGAGCGGCCGCCGGTGGCGTGCACGACGGAGCCGTCCTGCACGTTGCTGTCGGCGCCGACGATGATTCCGCCCTGGTCGCCGCGGAGCACGGTCGTCGGCCAGATCGACGCTCGGGCGCACACGCGGCTCTCGCCCGAGACGTAGGCCATGGCGTGAACAAACGCCGTCTCGTCGATGTCGGGGCGGAAGTCCAGGTAGCGCTCGATCAAGGGATCCCCTACTTCATCCAGCGGTTCAACACGCCGTGGAAGTGCGACGCGGCCGACTCCTCTTCGTGGAGGATCTGCACCGGCGTGCGGCGCGTCGTGATGCCGCTCTGGAAGCGGTCCAGGATCTCCCGGTCTTCCTTGAGGATGTACCGGGACGCCAGCCACGTGGCGTAGACCCGCGCCAACTCCAACCCCCGCGCGCCCCGGCGCTTGCAGAAGGCGTAGCGAAGGGTCGAGGTCCCGACCTCGGGGCCTGGCCACGCCTGCATCACCGTGAGGTGGTACGGCAGGACGTTGATGAGGAAGTTGGGGAAGACCATGTACTTGTGCAGCGAGCTGACCTGCTCCTCGCTGTAGGGGCCGCCGCGGGTGCACCGGCGGTCCAGGCGACCCCGCCACCCGTAGGGCGCGATCATCAGCCGCTGGCGGGTGTGATCGCCGTAGCTGCTGAGGTCTGGGCCCTTGTCCACGTGCTTGTTGATGGTCCGGCCGTGCACGAAAGGCACGTGATAGAAATCCATCGCGTTTTCGAGCATCGCCTTCCAGTTGGCCGGCACGACCTCGTCGTGGATTGCGATCGGGCGCATCTCCTCCAGCAGGTACGGCTCGAGCTCCGCGTCCAGGCCACCCAGCGTCTCGCGGAGCGGCGGCGGCTTGCTGCCCAGGTTCACCCAGACGAACCCGAACGCCGTGTCGCAGTGGACTTCGCTCAGGCCGGAGCGGCCGCGGTGCAGCGACCCGCCAAAGCCCTCTTCCCGCGGGACGTGGTTCAGCTTGCCGTCGAGCCCGTAGGTCCAGCCGTGGTACGGACACGCGATCGCGTCGACCCGGCCGTGGCCCTCGCACAGCTTGCTTCCGCGGTGCCGGCAGGTGTTGTGGAACGCGCGGACGGTGCCGCGCTCGTCCCGGACCACCACGATGGACTCACCCAGGCGCTCGAACACGAAGTAGTCGCCGGTCCGTGGGACCGAGTGGGCGGCCCCGGCCACTAGCCAGGCCCTCTTGAAGACTTGTTCGACCTCCCGCTGGGCGAACGACTCGTCCAGGTAGCGCGCCGAGTGGACGCGCTGGACGGGGCCGTCGGCCTGCAGGGGGGTGACGTTGGTGCTCGGGTCGCGCATCGGGTCCTCAAGGTCCGCCAGGGAGCATAGCCGGGCCCCACCTCCTACCGCAGGTTCGGGGCCGCCTTCTCGTCGGGTTGTTCCGCTGCAGGAAATCGGGCGAAAACCCCCAGGAAAACAAAGTGTTTTCGGGGGGTATGTGGTGTTTGACACCCTTGAAGATCGGCGGCTACGTTGCCGCCATGCGAGTCCTACTGGTCAATCCCGCGATGAACATGAAGGCTCTGGGCAAGTTCCAGGGGCTGCTCGAGCCGATGCCCGTGATCGGGCTCGCCTACATCGCCGGCGTGCTTCAGGCCGACGGCCATGAGGTTCAGGCAATCGATCAGTTCACCTACGGCATGACCGTGGACAAGGTGGTGGACCAGATCGTCGAGTTCAAGCCCGACCTGCTCGGGCTGGGCATGCTCACGCCGTCGACGCCGGTGGCCCTGGCCATCGCGAACCTGACGCGGGCCAAGCTCCCGAACACGAAGATCGTCGCGGGCAACGTCCACGCCGACATCTTCTACCGGGAGATCCTGACCGGTTCGTCTGTCGACTTCGTCGTGCACGGCGAGGGCGAGTACACGATCAGCGAGCTCTGCGAGGCGCTCGGCCGCGGGGACACCGACTTCTCGGCGATCCACGGTCTGTCGTGGATCGACGACGACGACCAGGTCCGCAAGAACGCCAACCGCCCGGTCATCCAGGACCTCGACGCGCTGCCGTACCCCGCCTGGAACCTGTTCCCGTACACGCGCTATGGCCTGCTGCCGTTCGCCGACGTCGCGCACCCCGTGTTGTCGATGACCGGCTCCCGCGGCTGCCCCTACCGCTGCGAGTTCTGCTCGCTGCTGTACACGGGCTCCAACTACCGCAAGCGCGACCCCATCAAGCTCGTGGACGAGTACGAGTACCTGCACGAGCGCTACGGCGTGAAGCAGATCGGCTTCGTGGACCCCATCTTCCCGCTGAACAAGAAGATCCTCTTCAAGTTCTGCGAAGAGCTGATGCGCCGCGGCCTGCACAAGAAGCTGTGCTGGCTCAGCGAGACCCGCGTCGATCGCGTCGACCGGGAGTCCCTGCGGATCATGCGCGCGTCGGGCTGCCGCCGGCTGCTGTTCGGGATCGAGTCGGGGGTCGACCTCCTGCTCGAGAACGTGAACAAGACGTTCACCACCGAGACCACGCGCAAGGCCATTCGCATGTGCCGCCAGGAGGGGATCGACTCGGTCGGTCTCTTCATGATCGGCCTGCCCGGCGAGACGCCGGAGATGACCCGGCAGACGGTCGACTTCGCCAAGTCGCTGGAGCTGGACTTCGCCAAGTTCGCGATCACCGTGCCGTTCCCCGGCTCGCAGATGTTCGAGGACTTGCGGCGTGAGGGCCGGCTCAACCGGGACGATTGGGAGAACTGGACCACGTTCCAGCCCGATCCGAACAAGATGATCTTCGTGCCCCGGGAGGTGTCCCCGGAGTACCTCTTGCAGATGCAGAAGCAGGGTTTGCGGGAGTTCTTCCTCCGCCCTCACATGATCAAACGGCACCTCGTGGACATCCGAACGATCAATGCTCGGCAGTTGTGGCATGGATTCAAGGGGATGTTCCTCTAGAATGCGATGGATTCGTTGACAGTGCCGGCTCCGGCCGGCTACCTCTAATCGTGTCCTGTTTTCAGGGCAGACCGCTGCAACAAGGAGGCACTCATGAACTGGCGTCCCGCTCCCGTTCCGAAGCCGACCCCGAAGCCCCGTCCCAAGAACTAGGCTTTTCGGGTCCCACGCTTCACGCGTAAGGCTCTGACCCCACCCGGGTGACGAGTCGGACCGGCGCGCCGCGACCTCGGTCGCGGCGTTTGTCGTTCTGGTCTCTGCGATTCCCGGCCAGTGTCTGCTCGACCCCCGGCCCGCCGGTCAGCGTCCGCGCAGCGCCACCACCGGAGCCGGCCCCGTGCAGGGGCCGCCGGTCAGCTCGGCGCGCCAGGCGCCGTGGGCCTCCAGCTCGACGAGCTTGCCGCCCTCCACGCTCGCCTCCACCTCGACGCCCTCGGCCGTCGGGACACGCAGCTGAAGCAGCCAGCGCGGCTTCTCGCCTTCTTCTTCGGACTGACACGTCGGGGTGTTGGGCTCAGCCCACGGACCCGATCGCAGGTCGACCTCGGGTGCGGTCAGGCGGAGGCGATCGCCGGGGCCGAGGACGAGATCCCCCGGCCGCCGGCGGTAGCGGCGCAGCGTGATCCCCTCGAGCTTCCACACCCCGTCGGGCTCCAGGCGCTGGTCGGCCCAGGCGATCGCGCGGTCGGCGACGGGCATCGAGAACTTTGGGCGCCCGAACATCCGCTCGTCGACCACCGCGACCCAGAGCCGCTCGATGTGCGCGTTGCGGGCGCTCGACTCAAAGGGCAACCGCTCGTCGATGGCCTCCAGGAAGACCCCGCGGTCCCCGAAGCGCCAGGTCAGGACGCCGTCGCGCTCCTCGAAGGTGCCCCCGGCCTGCTCGACGAGGTAGTGCCGCAGCGGTCCTCGCTGGCCCCACAGGGGCAGCGCCGCCACGGCGTCGCGGTCGCCCAGCTCTCTCGCCAGCAACTCGGCGGCGCCGGCGTAGTCGGGCCGGGCGCTGCCGGCGGCGGGGCTCAGCGCGAACGGCACGGCGGCGGCGAGCCAGACCGCGGCGGCGGCGGACCGGACCCCGAGGTCGAGCCGTCGGGGCTGCGGCGACCACGGCACCACGGCCCCGACGACGCCAAAGGCGATCGTCATGGGCAGCGCCCAGCAGACCCAACGGAAGCCCCAGAAGACGCGGCCCCCGAGCAGCTGAACGAGGCTCCCGTGGAAGAACAGCAGGCTGCCGAACAGGCCCGCCAGCAACCCGGTCAGCAGGAGCCCCAGAATGCGATCCCGCTGCAGCAGGACCCACTGGCCGCGGGTCACCAGCAGCAGGCCGGCCAGGGTCCCGGCAGTGGCGGTCGGGGGAAGGCCCATGGCGACGGCCAGCAGACCCTGGGAGAACGTCTGGAGGCCGGGGTCCAGGGGGTAGACGTCGGCGAACAGTTGGGTGTCCAACGCGACGGTCTCGAACCAGGCGAAGTGGACCAGGGCCCAGAGCAGCGGGATCGGCAGGAGCAGAAGCGAGGCCCCCAGGAGGCGCTCGCCAGCCCCCGACCAGGCGGGGTTGCGGCCGCGCAGGACGGCCAGGACGAGCAGGCCCATGAGCAAGGGGAGGCCGAACAGCGCGACGGCATAGTGGCAGAGGAAGCCCACCACGAGCAGGCCCACGCAGAGGCGCCAGTCGCGGGCCTGCCCGGTCCGCAGGGCGCGGAACGCGAGCAGCACGGCGCCCAGGGCGACGAGGCCTGACAAGGCGTAGGGGCTGGCGTCGCGCCCGAAGTGCTGGGCGGGGCCGCACAACGCGAGGGTGGCCGCGGCGATCAGGGCGGGGGCGCGGCCCAGGCGCCGCAGGAGCCACCAGACGCCCGCGATGGTGCCCAACGAGGCCAGGAGGGCTGGGAGCCGGAGCAGGGGCTCGGAGTCGCCCAGAACGCCCAGCAGGGCGTGGTACCCGGGGGGGTGGGTGACCTCGACGCTCGACGGGCGGCGGATGGCCTCCCAGATCGCGTCCAACCAGGGCCGGGCTTCGTCGTGGACCGCGCGGCTGCCGGGGCCGTAGGTCCACTCCAGCAGGTCCAGGGGCGCGGTGAAGCCGCGCAGGCGCACGGCGGCCCCGATGGCGAGCACGGCCAACAGAAGCCTCCGCTCGCGGGGCTCGACGGGGGGGGCTTCACGCTCGGCGAGGGGTGCGGGTCCCCGCTGCCGTCGGGCATCGCGGGCGGCGTCGGCGGCGGCCGGGCCTTGGCGCAGCGCGGTGAGCAGGGTGCGAGCGCCCTCGGCGGCCACCCGCCGCCAGCCCAGGGCGGCGCGCACCGCCAGGCCCCCGCCGCCCAGCAGGACTGCCAGCAGCAAGGGCTGGAGCCAGTACCCCGGCATGGGCCGACCGGCGGCGCGGATGGTCGCCAGGCCGGCGGGGATCGCCCGCAGCCGGGGGGCCGGGGGCGGGGACCCGGCGGCAAAGGGTTCGAGGTCCAGGGGCCGCAGGAAGCGCTGGGGCGGGGCGTCGTCGATCACCTGATGGAGGAACAGCCACGACGCCCGGCCGTCGTCGCCGGCGGAGTCGAGGACAAAGCGGCCGTCGGCGTCGACGGGGGCCCGAGCGCGAGGCTGGGCGGGGTTGGTCAAGTCGAGCTCGTCGACCAGCCAGACCTCTTGCCCGGGGGCGTCGCGGCCGAGCACGGTGCCTTCGATGGGTGCCGCGACGGCGGGGGCGGCGAGCAGCACCGTCAGGGCGATGGCCGTCTTCGGCCGCCAGGCGAGGCCCAGGAGCCCCAGCCAGCCCACGGCGGCGGCGAGGAGCGCGGCGCGCAGGCCGGGGGGCTCGAAGCGGGCGGTGAGTTGGTGCTCCCCGGGCGGCACGAGCACGCCGGTGCGCACCTGGTGGACCGGCACCGTCGGCAAGCGCACCCCGCCCGAGTCGCGCACGGCCCAGCCGGGGTGGAAGGGCAGCGTCCACACCAGCAAGGCCTCGCCGTCGGCCTGGACCGTGGCCGAGCGCTCGTTGCAGGCGGCGTTCGCGGGGCCCGGCGGGCGGGGGAGGGGGGACTCGAGGAGGTCCGGGCCATCGCCCGGCCGAGGCGTGGCCAGGGCGGCGGCGACGCGGGCCCGGGACTCGGGGACGACGGCGGAGGCGGTCGAAGCCCAGCAGCGCGGGGGCCCGGCGGGCATGGCGAAGACCAGCTCGTCGCTCCAGGCGGCGATCCCCATGCTGTGCAGCGCCATCGTCCGCGCGCCCAGGCCGTCGGGGCGGCCGAACAGGTCTTGGAGGACGTAGGTGCGGGCGGCGCTGTCGTGCAAGGCCTCGGCCAGGGGCTGGATGGCGGCTCGCTGCCGGGCCGGGGCGAGCTTGCTGCGGCCGGCGAGTCCGGGCACGCCCAGGGCCATGGCCGAGTGGGGAGCGAACGCCCGGCCCAGGAGGTCGGCTTGCTGGGCTGGGCCGTCCACCTCGGGCGCCTGCACGTCGCCTTCGATTCGGTGGCGGCGCGGCCGGGTGCCCAGGGCCCGCTCCGGGTCGTCGGCGAGCAGGGGGTCGGCTTCTTCGGCCTCGGCCTCGGCGAGGGCTGAGTCCCACCCCGTCGCGAGGTCCTGGACGTCGAGGAGCCCGGCCCCCAGGTCCGCCGTCGGCAGGGGAGACCTCGAGGCCGATTGCAGGGGCGTCGAGGGCACGGCGGCGTGGGACCGGGCGGCGTAGGCGCCCAGATCCACGAGACCCAGCACCAGCAGTGCGGTCGCCGCCACCGTTCGCCCCGGCCGCGACAAGAGCCAGGCCGCTCCCCCGGCCACCGCCGCGGCTTGCGCGATGCCGCCCCAGGCGTGGGCGCGGCCCAGCGCCGAGTGGGGAGCGCCGAGCACCCCGGCCGCGTGCAGCGCCGCCGCCACCAGCCCGGCCCCCACCGCCCACATCGCCGGCCGAAGCCGTTGCCCGCGCTCAGTGGGGGACGCGTCGAGCAGGGTCTGGAGGCCCACGGCCGCCAGCGCGGCGGCGGGGATCAGCGCCAACACGGGGTAGACGAGGTTGATGGGGTGGGTGAGGACCAGCAGGGGCGCGAGCAGCACCCCGATGAACGGAAGCCGCAGGCCGGCGAGCAGCAGGAGCCCGAGCAGGGCCGCCTCGCGCCGCCGCCGCCGGTCGAGCAGACCTGCGACGAGCCCAAAGGCGAGCACCGCCCCCAACCCCACATCGCGGGCGACCACGAACACCGAGGGCGCGACCCACCCGCCCAGTGCGTGCAGACCGAGGCCCTGGTCGACGGCCACGAGCAGATCGGGCAGCCCGCCCCGGCTGGCGCTGCGGGCCTCCAGCGCCATGGGCAGCCAGCCCGGTGCCCCGGCCATGAGGCCCAGCGCCAACGCGCCCAATCCCCCGAGCCGGTCGCGCCCCCGGAGCAGCACCCACAGCCCCAACAGCCCGCAGGCCGCGACGCTCAGGCGCAGGTGGCTGCCGAGCAGCAACAGGGCCAGGGCCGCCGCCGCCAACCCCAGCCAGCGCCGCCGTCGCGGCCCCTCGGCGCGGTCCAGGGACCCGAGCACGACCGGAAGCCACAGGAACGTCGGCCAGGCGTCCACCTGGGCGTCCACGAAGGCGGCCGTGCCGAGCGGACCCGCGCCGACGGCCGCCCCCGCCAGCGCCGAAGCGACCGGCCCCGCGCCCCGCCCCCGCGCCAGCCAGGCCACGGTCAGGGTCGTCCCGACCGCATGCAGCGCCGCCGCGACCCCCAGCGCGGCGACCACCGGCATCAGCAGCCCCAGCCAGGCGAAGGGATAGAAGGGGCCCAT
>Ga0055584_100000535_pt1 | contig 36230 bp, 30 predicted proteins | sample OSDHelmetaG_FD_58716 | JGI IMG/M metagenome (GOLD analysis project Ga0055584, IMG submission 58716) | Pelagic marine sediment microbial communities from the LTER site Helgoland, North Sea, for post-phytoplankton bloom and carbon turnover... | ecosystem: Environmental > Aquatic > Marine >...
TCGAACCGCCGACCTCTTGCATGCCATGCAAGCGCTCTCCCAGCTGAGCTATAGCCCCACTGAGCGCCGCACTTTACGGGCATCAGTACAGGGTGTCAAGAAGTACTTTTTTCCCTATTATTTCCTTCCTAATCAGTAGCTTGGAGGGCTCTAACCTTGATAAATTCTATCGCGGAATCAAGCCGAGCAATCGTCTTGTCCTGCCCCACTAGCATCAACGTAACATCTAGCGGTGGCGAAACAGACCCACCGGTCACGGCCACTCTGATTGGCTGGCCGAGCTTGCCCATATTGATCTCAAAAGATGCCGCCATTTCTTCAATGGTTTTAGCAATCACCTCTTGCGTCCAGGCCGGCAACGCAGCGAAGGCATCCCGAACTGCTTTGAGTGGCCCCAGAATCACTGGTCTTAGATTCTTTTTCGCAGCTTTCGCATCGATCTCGTCGAAATCCTCGTAACAATATCGAGCGCTCTGGGCCATTTGGCGCAAGGTTTCAGCGCGCTCCCTGAAACCATCAGCCACATCTCGTGGCGCCGGGCCATTCGATGGATCAAGACCTGCCTCCTCAAGAAATGGCACCAGGGCCTGGCCCAAGCGCTCTGCAGACGCATTGATGATGTGCTGCTGATTAATCCATAGCAGTTTTTCAGGATTGAATGACGACGCCGAATGATTGACGTCCTCAATATCGAAATGCTCGATCATTTCATCGATTGAGAATATCTCCTGATCACCGTGCGACCAGCCCAGTCGAACCATGTAGTTGAGTATCGCTTCCGGTAAGTACCCTTGCTCACGATAATCGCGAATATCCACCGCACCATAGCGCTTTGAAAGCTTGGCGCCGTCTGGGCCCAGGATCATCGGCAAATGGGCGTAGATCGGCGGCTCGGCGCCCAATGCGGTCAGCATGTTCATCTGGCGCGGCGCATTGTTAAGATGGTCGTCGCCCCGAATCACATGAGTGACCTTCATATCAAAGTCATCGATGATGACTGTAAAGTTATAAGTAGGGCTACCGTCTGATCTGGCAATGATCAGATCATCCAGCTCAGAGTTCTGAAAGACGACCGTGCCACGCACTTGATCTTCAATAGTGACAACGCCATCCAGCGGATTACGAAAACGAACCACCGGCCGCACACCCTCCTCCACATCGGACCGATCACGACACTTACCATCGTAGCGGGTCTTTTCGCCTCGGGCCATCTGGCCCGCCCTTAGCTCGTCGACGCGCTCTTTGGAGCAAAAACAATGATAGGCCTTACCCTCCTCTAACCACTCAGCGATGACCTCCTCGTATCGATCAAATCGCTCCGTCTGAAATATTGGTCCTTCGTCCGCCTGCAACCCCAGCCACAGCATACCGTCAAGAATCGCCTCGACATTCTCCTCGGTGGAGCGCTCCCGGTCGGTGTCCTCAATGCGCAGTATGAAGGTGCCCTGATGATGGCGAGCGTAGAGCCAGCAGAAAAATGCTGTTCGAACGCTCCCCAAATGAAGGACCCCAGTGGGGCTGGGAGCAAATCGAGTTCTAACGGTCATCTAAGCACTCTTTAGGTGGCTGAAATAGCGCGGCATTTTAACAGAAATACCTCGAACTAAAGGCAAAGACTTAAGCGAGTTAGCGTGCCAGGCTCTGGAACCTCAATATCCGTGAGACAAAGAGCCGACAGATAGTCGGCGATCGTTCCGATTACGCTAACGGCCGCAAATCTAATAATCAAAGACTTTCTAGGGGTCTGATTTCATCTCCTTCATAGCTCGAGATTTGAAGGCACTTGGTCAATTTTAGCGTCTTGCACTATTTCGGTTTTCTCAGGAGCATTTTGTCCTTGAGTGCCAATTTGCACACCCGCACATGACTTAAATATGTCCTATGCCTCCATAATCGCCAGCACTTCAGCGGTTTTTGCTCGCATCAGCGCAGCATCGCCGCGGCTTTCGACGTTCAATCTAACCACAGGCTCTGTATTCGAGACTCTAATATTGAAGCGCCATTCCGAAAACTCAAACCCGTATCCGTCAATAGCGTCTACGCTGATCGCACTGGGGGAAAAATGATCATATAGGGCCTTAATAGTCACGTTGGCGTCAGCTACCTGGCGATTGATCTCCCCGCTCGCCGGATACATCGCCATTCGCTCACCAACCAGTTCGGACAATGACTTACCGCTTACTGATATCAACTCGGCTACGAGTAACCAGGGGATCATTCCACTGTCCGCATAGTGAAAATCACGGAAGTAGTGGTGTGCGCTCATTTCACCGCCGTATGCTGCGTCTACCTCTCGCATCTTCTCCTTAATGAAAGAGTGGCCGGACTTGCTTTGTACAGCCTCGCCGCCCATAGCCTCAATAATATCCAGCGTATTCCAAATCATTCGCGGATCGTAAACGATCTTCGATCCCGGGATCTTCGCGAGAAACGCTTCGGCAAGCAATCCGACGATGTAGTATCCCTCGATAAACGTCCCGTTCTCGTCAAAGAGAAAACAGCGATCGAAATCGCCATCCCAGGCAATTCCCATATCGGCACCATGCTCGACGACGGCACGTGAAGTCACGGCCTGATTTTCTTCCAACATAGGGTTTGGAATACCGTTGGGGAAGGTGCCATCAGGTTCGTTGTGCACCTTCACCAGCTCAAACGGCAAGCTGCCCTCCAATCCATCAGACGCGATACCGCCACAACCGTTTCCTGCGTTCACTACGAGCTTAAGCGGCTTTAGTTTACGGAGACTCACGTAGCCAAGCATATGCTCGATGTAATCATCAAAAACTTCGATTTTGGTTCGCTTGCCACCGCCTGCTTGGCGCCGGTCACCTGCTTCGGCCAACGCTCTAATGTCTTTGAGGCCGGTATCCGCGCTAATGGGCCGTGCATTCTCGCGGACCAACTTTAAACCATTGTAATCAGCAGGGTTGTGGCTCGCAGTAACCATGATGCCGCCATCCGCATTCAAGTGGCTCGTCGCGAAATACACCATCTCAGTCCCGCACAGACCGATATCCAAAACTTCGACACCTGCATCGATCAGACCTTCGATCACTGCATCCGCAAACTCTTCGCTGGTGAGCCTCATGTCGCGACCAACGACGACCGTGTTGGCACTTAAGAAAGCACCCAATGCGTTGCCAATTCGATAGCAGATGTCAGGATTGATTTGATCAGGGATTCGCCCACGTATGTCATAGGCTTTGAAGCTTTCAATTCGAAGCGTCATAGAGTGACTCCTTCACGACCATAGCTGTCTTCGATATGAACAATATCGTGGCAAGCGCGATGATTGTCCATTTCCGCCATGCACCTCTGCTACGAGGCCGAGATAGCCGGATCCACATATGGTTATATTCATTGATTAATTCGAGTCTATTAGCATTGAATAAACACAGTATAACGTCGTTTCGATCCAATCACGTGGCATGTGGTTCTGGGTATAGTGAGTCTACTGATGAAGCTTAGCGCCTTTCAAGATCGCCAAAACCAGTCAGGAATGACTCAAACTAAACCAGCACGAGCGTAAGAGTATCGAGCATGAAGAATTATTAGTCACGCCATGACAAAGGATGCTATCTAGTATGTTCGCCTTCATTCAGCGATGAGGTAGATCTCACCGCGACAACTACTATAATGTAGAAAATATTTATATTTCTAGCCGATACCAATAATAAGGCATTACATGCACATGGAAAAAGTGATTGAAAGATGGGATTAGTTACATCATTACTTTGTACGCTATTAATCACTGTACTGCTTATATTGGCACTGCGACCAGCCGCCATCGCAATTGGGTTAGTCGATATCCCAGGGGGGAGAAAAACACATAAAAATTCAACTCCCATTGTTGGCGGGATTGCCATGTATCTTGGGGTATTGTTTGGTGGGATATCGCTGGGAGTCTTACCCTCTACAAGCTGGTTTCTATTGGGGGGCTCGTTATTAATTATAATTGGCGCGATCGATGATCGTTTCGGTTTATCCCCAATGATTCGCTTAATCGCCCAGGCCTGGGTCGCATTAATGATGATATTTCTGGCCAATATTCAAATCGAAAGCATTGGCTCGCCGTTGTTTTTTGATTGGAATCTGGGAGCCTTTTCCGTACCGCTTACGATCCTAATTACTCTGGTCATAATCAATGCATTCAATGCTCTTGATGGTATTGATGGATTATCGGGCGGGGTCGCTTTTATTGTGCTGAGCTTCATGGCTTTTTTCAGCATAGACAGCGTTATCTTAGACTTAGTTCTACTATTAATGGCAGCCATTTTCGGGTTTCTTCTCTGTAATGGCCCCTCAAGTATTAATCGAAAAGCAAAATGCTTTATGGGTGATGCGGGCAGTACCTTTATAGGCTTCTCTATAATTTGGCTGGGAATATCAATCAGTCAAGGCGATTCAGCCTCGATGTCTCCAGTGGTGGGGCTTTGGCTGGTCGCCATACCTATCTTCGATTTCACTGCTAGCGTTTTACGACGAATTATAAACGGAAAGTCCCCATTTCGTCCTGACCGACATCATTTACACTATCTTTTACTGGATGCCGGGCTATCCGCGCAGAAAGCTCTGCTATTAATCCTAATGATGACCTTTGTCACTGCGGCCATTGGACTCATTGGCCAAATATTTACCGTACCGGACGGTATTATGTTTTTGCTATGGCTCGCTTTAGGTGCAATCTATTATTACAATACAAATCGAGTGTTCGGACGCCCCTAGAGGCATCGGCTTCCGCAGAAAGTCCGCCGATTAATTACTCGGAATATACCCAGGCGATCCAGTAATAAGAGCTTTTTTTAATTCAATTTTCCTTAAAGATATCGCGTGTAAATACTTTATTTTTCTCTACTTCAAGCTCTTTAGAATCCCTATTAGCAACAATCAAATCAGACCTGGATTTAAATTCATCCAAATCTTTAATAACTTCAGAGCCATAGAAAACACTGTCTGACAAAGTTGGTTCATAAATAATTACCTTCACTCCCCTTGCTTTGATTCTCTTCATGACTCCCTGTATAGCTGAGAATCTAAAATTATCACTACCCTCTTTCATTACAAGCCGATAAAAACCAACAACATTTGGTTTGGCCTTTATAATTTCACCCGCAATAAAATCTTTGCGCACAGCATTGGATGAAACAATAGACTCAATCAATGTCTGGGGTACCTGCTCATAATTCGCCAACAATTGCTTGGTATCCTTGGGAAGGCAATATCCGCCATAACCAAAGGATGGATTGTTGTAACCACCCCCTATTCTCTCATCCAAACACACACCATTGATGATGCTTTTGGTATCTAACCCATGAGTTAAAGAGTACGAATCTAATTCGTTGAAAAATGACACTCGCATCGCAAGGAAGGCATTAGAAAACAACTTAATTGCCTCTGCCTCAGCCGATCGAACAAAGAGCACTTCAATATTTTCTTTTTCTGCACCTTGCTTTAGCAGATCAGCAAATTCTTCGCCGGCCTTACACTGGCTACCCACAATGATTCGTGATGGATGGAGGTTATCTTTAAGGGCTTGACTCTCTCTTAAGAACTCGGGCGAGAAGATAACCCGATCACTTTTCAGCTTCTCTTGAAGCGATTTGGTGTGGCCAACTGGAATCGTTGATTTAATCACCACCAGTGCGCCCTTATTTAAACTAAGCGCATCCTCAACCACAGCATCCACTGAACTGGTATCAAAGCAGTTTGTGTCTGAATCATAATGAGTGGGCGTTGCAACAACAATAAAGCTAGCGCCGTCATAAGCGACTTTTTTGTCCAATGTGGCGGATAAGGATATTGATTTTTCGGCTAAGAATAATTCGATCTCTGTATCGACAACGGTAGATTGCTTATTGTTAATCTTGTCGACTCTTGCCGCATCAATATCCAGTACAGTCACATCGCTGCGCTGCGCAAGGAGCACCGAGAGCGACATCCCAACATACCCGGATCCAACCACTGTTATTTTTGTTCTTTTCACCAAGATGATTAAACTCTTATAGTCCTGACCATTATTATAGGCTCCAAAAGCTCAAGAAATCCGTCCTTCGTAACTCTAATACCCAATAAGTGCATTTATCGCACGCCATGAGTTGGTGATGAAGGGTATATCCTAAGGTGCATCAATAAACACGAACATATTGGAAATAGCCTTCACCCAGCAAGCATCAGCACCATCTTAAAGACACTGCAGGAAGGAATACAATCTGGACCAAATGAACAACCACTAAGCGGTCATTCATTTAGGGTGGATGCAGCAATTGATCTGCTGGAACAAGGTGTGCCGCTGGAAAAGATAATACTTAGAAGAGGATGACAGACAGATTCGACTGCCATGAAGTATTTAAGGAGTTCTACCTACTGAGTAATAGGCAAAAGTAGTAAAAACGTAGCCTCTTACCTATTTCTTAACAACTTCATTAGCCCGCCTACCCCATAAAGATCATTACTATTTTGAAGAATTTTTTCTTCATCTCTGAAAATTATTGACCCTACTCCGGCTTATCTTTCGCAGCTGCTTAAACGCCCACTGCTCATAGCAGCATTAATTTTCGAGGTAACCGCCTGACCAATTGTACCTACCCTACCGATGACTAAAAATCGAGATTCATGTACGCAATCTCTCAAAGAGTTCTCTTGAGTCGCGATATCTGAATAGAGAGGCGCTGAATTAGGTCCAGTCATTGATAATGAATTCATACTACTCCTAGTATCATTTATTACTGAGTGAGTTGGACGCGTATGTTTTTACACCATCGACTACTGAGGCTATCGTCTATGCCTTCGATATGTAGCAGTTTAACTTGAGATTATCTAATATCGAACCCTTGGTTCGTCGAAATGTTGAAACCCGCGGTGATTAAGCCTTACTGGAACAGAAGCTAGGCGAACTTAAAGGCTTGCTGATTTAGGGCTTCTGTCTTCCCACCTAGAATGCTTTAATGCTTATTAAATTCAACCCCAAGCTATATTCCAGAGAGAATACTGAGAAAATTGAGAAATGCCGCAAATCCAATCTGTTAAAAAAGCTATTATCCCGGTCGCTGGACTGGGAACGCGAATGCTGCCGGCAACTAAGGCGATTCCAAAAGAATTACTGTCAGTTACGGATAAACCCGTAATTCAGCATGTGGTTGAAGAAGCTATAGCTGCTGGCATTAATGAAATTGTATTAGTGACCCGCTCTGGAAAAGAAGCCATAGAAAACCATTTTGATGCACACTTTGAGCTGGAGACCCAGTTAGAGCGTAAGGGCAAAGCTATTGTGCTTACTAGTATCAAGAATATTATTCCGCCCCATGTTCAAGTGGTCTCAATCCGACAGCCAGAGGCATTGGGATTAGGGCACGCCATTCTCTGCGCCCGCAGGATAATTGGCGATGAGCCCTTTGCCGTAATGCTGCCGGATGTGCTGGTAATGCCTGCTACCAACTCAGGCACTCAGAACGACTTTACCAATATAGTTAATCGCTGGAATGAAACAGGTCATGGCCAAATTATGGTGGAAGCCGTACCCGATAAAGATATTCATCGATTTGGTATTGTAGATATAGGAGGCGTCACTCTTAATGTTGGAACGGCATCCCCACTTTCTGCCATGATGGAAAAGCCCAAAACTGAAGAAGCTCCTTCTAACTTAGCCATTGTCGGCCGCTATGTATTGCCTACTAAGGTGATGCAGATATTAAAGGACACTCAGCCCGGCTCTGGTGGAGAAATACAGCTTACGGATGCACTGGATGAACTGCTAAAAATCGATGTTCTTGATGCTTATCGTATGGTGTCAGCCACCCACGATTGCGGAAATAAACTGGGATATCTGAAAGCTAATATAGCTATGGCCTTAGAGCACCCCGAACTAAAAGAAGGCCTGCGGTCCTTCCTCAATGGGTTGGCCAAAATTGACTAATTCGATGCCGATTCAACCCCTAATTCTTGCCGCCGGCAAAGGCACTCGAATGAAATCCGATCTGCCTAAGGTGCTACTTAAAATCGTCGATAAACCCATGCTGGGCGACGTAATTGAAAGCATTGCAAAAGACGCTAGATATAAGCAGGCTCTCAGCGGTCACTAATTTAGGGTGGGCGCAGCACTGGATCTGCTTGAGCAAGGCGAGGCTATAGAAAAGATAATACTTAGAGGAGGATGGGAGGCGGATTCGACTGCCATGAAATACCTAATAAACTGAACCTATTAAGTCAGTTACTCAGTTTCAAAAGTACGGCTATCTGAGTTATCTTCGATAAATTCATACCGAAGTATTCGGGCCAAGCCCTCCTCAAGACTTATGGGCGGCACAAGCCCAGTATCACTGGCAGACGAAGCAAGCTGGGTAGCACCTATGAACTTCGATGTTCGCCGTTTTTGATAGCTACAAAGGTTACCAGCAAAGTATTAAGACATATCACCATCAGCCACCATAACCTGCAGGGTTTTTACTTTGCCACCGCCAATGATCTTCACACATTTCTTCGAGCGGCCGTTCCGCTGTCCATGCGAGAATTTTTTCTGACAGTGAGGGGTCAGCATAGCATTCGGCGGCATCCCCCGCGCGCCGCTCTACGATTTCGTATGGGACCGACACACCAGAAGCTACCTCAAAAGCCTTGACCATTTCAAATACTGAGTACCCACGCCCCGTACCTAAGTTGAGAGTAAGGAGGCCATCTGACTTCAATGCGTGCTCCATAGCTCGCACATGTGCAACTGCTAAATCCACAACGTGCAAATAATCCCTAACGCCAGTACCATCCGGCGTGGGGTAATCGTCGCCATAAATCAAAAGTTTATCACGACGGCCAACGGCAACCTGTGAAATAAAAGGCATCAAATTGTTGGGCGTGCCATTCGGGTCTTCGCCAATCAAGCCTGATTTGTGCGCCCCGACAGGATTGAAATAGCGAAGTAAACCTACTGACCAAGCATTATCCGAAATATAAAGATCGCGTAAGACGCCTTCAGCAACAAGCTTCGATGAGCCATAAGGGTTAATCGCTTTAAGAGGGAAGCACTCTTTGATAGGCACTGCTGCTGGATCGCCGTATACAGCGGCTGAAGAGCTAAAAATGATATTCCGGCAGCCGAACTCCGCCATCACACCAGCCAATACTACCGTTCCATAAACGTTCGTTTCGTAATACGATAAAGGACTTTCTACCGACTCTCTAACCGATTTTAATCCAGCGAAATGTATTACCGCGGCAATTTCATGACTCCTAAACACATCAACGAGTATTGATCGATCGCAAATATTACCTTGGATTAATGTTGGTCGAATACCTGTAATTAGAGTGATCTTATCCAAAGCAATAATTGATGAATTACAGAGATTATCGACAATAACAAGCTCATAACCCGCCTCCAAAAGTTCAACACATGCGTGCGAACCAATATAGCCAATCCCTCCAGTAACGAGAATTTTCATTACCATATCTTTCCATAATCCATGTGATGTAATCTAAGGTAAGCGAGCAAGCCTATTGCACTGGTTTATAGTCAACAGCGTATAACAAGCTAAGCTAATTACGATAAAAAAATACCCCAGACTCAAAGCAGCCTCAGTCGCGCTAACAATAAAAAAATAACTAAATAATGGACTTAGTCTACATAATAGATTTCGGGTAGCCAAGCGGCGTATAGACCAAACATACGAAACAACAAATAAAAAGACGCCAAAAAGTCCAAACTCGAAAATGAGCTGTAAATAGGCGTTGTGCAAGCTACCCACATTGCCATCTCTATTGGCAAAAAAACTAACGATTTCTTCACCGAAAGAATAGTTTAGGTAACCTGAAGCTCCGCTACCAAAAATAAGTTTCGTAGTTGGAAGCTCACTCAGACCGTTAATTCCGATCATCCAAATCGACTCTCGATGGCTAAACAAACTAGATTCATCTCTAGTAAGTAGAGCAGACTGAATATCAGTAAAGAAGAGCAGGATGCCTATCAGAGGAATCAGTACAGGGACCAAAAGTAACGAATAATTATAAATTCTCGAGGGGCCAAACAGCTTAGATCCACAGTAGGCTCCAAGTATACCTAAGAGAGCGCCACGCGAGTCGATGATAAAGATCAGAAGCAATAAATGAACAACCATCCAGCCCTTCAAAAAAACACCAATTAAATTGGAAGACGAACCAAGGAAGTCTCGAGACCAGCAAAAAACCAGAACCAGGCTAAACCCCAAGGTAATACCATAATGATTTACGCCGTTTGAAAAATAGAAAAATGGCCGTTCGAGCTGATATCCCAGTAGACCAGCCCAAGAAGAATATCCATTAAAGCCTCCGCTAAAATCACCAAAAGCAATATAGAGAAATGTATTGAGCGTACTAACCAATATAATGAAGCCCACCAACTGATTAGTTATTTGATTCTGAAGGGGTACAGAACGACTAAGAAATAGAGCTATAATTGATAAAAATACTACCAGAGTAAGAGAGGATCGAAACCCTATTTGGTAAAATGAATTCGCCAAAAATAATGCGACAAGGAAGCTGAGAAGCAACAGCCAAATAGCGGATAACTTTATACTACGCCCAAAACGGACATTGAAGCATAGCAACAAAATTAAATACGCCAGGCTCACTGGCAACATTAAGCTTGAGTAAAAACCTATTATTGGCACTTAACCACTGATTTCCATGGATATATGAAAAATCCAAAAACACGACCAAAAAACCCCACAAAAGCTCCAGTCACATTCTTATAATCAAGTAAACATAAATTTTTTACAGAGGAAAGGAAGGGGTTTACAAATACATAGTAAAATGAATCGACGCCAAAATTCTTTCTAAAGTAGGCGCCGTGGCCAATTGAATTCTTAAAAACCTTAAGTAAAAACACTTTGTAACTTAAGGTTTTCGTCATGTCAGGGTGACAAACAAAAAGATCTGAATTATACCTCATGACAAGGCCGTTACTTAAACGACGCAAAACGTAATCAAACTCTTCACAACTATAATAATTTGCTCCTATACCGAAATCCTCATCAAACCGAAAATCATTATAAGGCACACCAAAGTTTACTGAAGAAATGTTTCGAAAAATTTTTCTTCTGGTTACAAAATGCTCTCCACGCTCGGAAGAATAACCTAATGCATAAGACCCGGACTCATCCAACACTAGACCCGCAACAGCCAATTTATCATTACCGGACTGAATTTCTCTGAATGTCTCAATAAAAGCAGCAGGATAAAAACAATCATCATCACTAAAAAAAAGGGTGCAATAATCGAGATTCGTGTTAGTGCTTTCCAGTATGTCCAAGCCAATATTCCGCCCCCTACTCAGCCCGATACCTAGATCGCTAGCAGCGATATATTGCACATTAGAGCATTGGATGGAACAACCTATATCGAAGTAACGATATTCCTTACCTTGCAGTACATGAATAATTAAAATATCCCAGCCTGGGTTAGATTGCCCCTCGATACTATTAATCAACCTAACAAATTGCTCATCTCGTGCGCTCCCGAAGGTACTTATGATAAAAATGTAAGTCATAAAAAATCTGACAGATTGCCACGCAAGAACACTTCAAGCTTGCCGCCATCGGTGCAATTGACGATAGTTGCCCCCCTAATACCAGCGGCAATATTGAAGAACCGATAAGAATTTTCAACATTATGTAATTTCGGATCGTGCCACGTCTTGCCTGCACCAAAGTAGTCCGGATGGAAATGGTTGGGGTCATCGGATGTGCTAAGGATTTTATGCCCCTTGACGATATGATCTTTTGGTATTATATAATCATGGTCCATTCCGACCAATAATATTTTTTGAAATCCCATATATAAAGCCAGTTGAAAGTTAATGAAAGTTACTGACTGATTACAAAAAATACGCTGATTACAGTCCCGCGAAAACTGAGGAACTTCGAATCCGTACGAACGCTGCTCATAGAAGCGACGATCCATCTTAAAGAAATAGCGATCCTTACGATCATCAAAAAACTTTTTATACATTGTCGGGAAAAATGAAGCCTTTTTGCCTCTGTATTTTGTTATTCGATCGACATTGTCCACCATAACGGCGGTATCCTCTACAACGTAATAATCAGGTATAAATCCAACCTCGTCTGTTTTGTAGAAAATACCATTTACGCCAAATGTAGTAAAATTCCGCAGCATTTCGAAGTCTACTGAATTCAAAGAAGGGCCATTGCCAATAACAACGCAAGTCTCTCCGTGATGCATGTTTTTAAAATCCGAGATATCAGACTTCAGAGAGAATGAGGGTGGGGAGTGCAAAAGATCTAAAGGTAGTAGTTTTTTGGCTAGCATCTTAATAAGCTCTTTCATTCTATAAAACCTTTTAATTTATCAAGCAAGATCTGAAACCCTTCTGCTGAATAGTGAATATTGTCAATGGTATATAGTGAAGGCGCTATATTGAATACATCAATTACATTATTGGAAATATCAGATGAAAATTTCCGCTCACGTGCAAGAAAAGCATTCATGTTTTTTGGGCGACTCCTCCAATAACTTCCAGCCCACTCTGTCTCTACAAAGCCTGTATTGACTACTATAATTTTTCCCCTGTACTTGCCAAGCCGTTCTTTTAAAAGCCCTATTATGTCATGATTAATTATCGAGTCAGTTGCTCCTCCATCCCAACGGACCTCTAAATCTAAAAACGAACTTCCCCTTGAAAGATTAGTGCAAATAGACGAAAGCTTAGTTTCGCGGATAGTTGCTGCATCAGTCGCATTTCTTGGTGAAAAGTCCACGACCCCCAATATAAGGATGATATATTTATACTTTTCGAGGTCCTGATCACTATAATCTCGAAGGAAATCGAGATAGGTTGTGGGCTGGTACTTATCAATTCGATGATCAACACAGAAATTTTTATGCAGGTAGTTGGAAAGAGGGCTTCTAAAACCATTTTTGTACGAAATAAAACTTCCCACTAAAAATCCTCGACTATCAGTAAAAAATAATACTTTTTCTTTTTTATAGTTTCGCAATTTCAATAAAACCGCATATATAGAAAAAATATGCGAAAAAATAATGCCTAATATACTACTTAGATATTTTTTCATAATTATTATTTTCCGAGAAAAGAATACCTATAACAAGCAGCGTAGCGACTACAAAAATATACGAAAAATTGAAAATACCTAGAACCCCAAAGCCAAAGAGCAAGGGCACCAAAAAAAGAAACCAATTTACCTGAAGTTTTGAGCACACTAAAAGTATCTGTGTATGCATTCCATAAATACGAGCAAAAATAAACCACAGGAACAGAGATAAAATTATTACCATATCCAGCTCAACCTTAAGAAGCTCTTTAAATATTTCCAACTGCACTATCAACAGTAATACACACCCTAATATCGCAAATTTAATAACAACAACTCTAGCGCGATATCTCATGTCACGAAACGTTAGCTCATCGCTATCTCGGACTCTATACCAACGAGGTAAGTGGCCATAGAAGCTTCCCCATGATATTTGATCGATAATATTCAAGCTCCGGTAAATTATAACCATTCCAGCAGCGGCACTAGATTCCAATGACGATGCTATCAATGGAAGTGTGAGGCTCGGCACTAATTGAATCGAGAAAGAAACAAACCCAAGAGGTCCAGCTAGCGACAGGATATCCCTGAAGTACAGCCAACTTTCTCTCACCCGAATCACAGAAGAAAAGCGCGGCACTTGTAGCCTCTTTACAAAAATAACCACGCCGCTACAAATGATAGAAAGGCAAGCATAATCAATAAATAACAGTGATTCTTTAACAAAAACCAGTAAACCCAGCATTAGACTGGTGGCTAAACTAGCAAATAGATCTATTTTATTAAGAGTCATATATTTTGACTCGCACTTCAGCTGAATATCCAATGGTTTCGATAAGTAAAGAATAATGGCGTAAACCGCAGTCACCCAATAATAGTCTGTCCACTCTTTAAGCACTAATGAAGTGTAAAACAGCATTATCGAAAATACTGGCACACTCAATAGCCAATAGACACCTCTACATTTTATTAACGCATCGCGATATATGCTACCGTCTTCATATCTGATTTTTTTTGCTAAATCTCGATTAAAACCGTTATTTATTCCTAAATCAGAAAACATTGACACAATTTGTGCACAGCCAAATAACAAGATTGCGACCCTTTCAGCAGGCCCTGAGTAGTATGCTGATAATATAAAAACAGCGGCTAATAAAACTAACCGGGCCACCGTCATTTCAAATATTAAGTTATTTATTCCGAAGAATTTTTTTATATACGACATCTAAAATTCCTACCGGCATTAATCTTAGGGAAATCGATATGGCCGTCCATATTAAAACTGGAAGACTGTAACCATACATCCTTTTTTTGCTTCTCAGTATTTCAATCTCAGAGACAATATTTTTAAACCCTCTTCTACGCTCAACCATCCCGCTTCCTATTCTGACATGTGATAAAACTGTGTCTATATTCTCGATCAAGCCTCCAGACTCCAATACTCTTAACCACAAATCATAGTCTTCCATAAACGCTACTCGCCGATAACCACCAATTCTTTTAATATAATTGGCATCAAACATCGCAGTAACATGGTTTACAGGACTTCTATACATAGCAAACTTTAGGATATCCGAATGAATGAGAGGCACTCGCCTTATTTGATTAATATCGCCAATATTGTTTCTAAATTCAGCAATGAGACCCCCCGTTACTACAACCTCCTTTCGAGCTTCAAGGAATGCAATTTGATGTTCAAACCTATTTTCAACCTGAATATCATCTGCATCCCAACGAGCAACAAATTGGCCACGACACGCAGCTAAGCCACAATTCAGTGCAAGACCTAAGCCTAAATTTTCCTCTAAACGCACAATTTTTAACACTTCAGCATGATGCTGGACTATCACTTCGAGCGTGCTAGGTATCGGACCATCTATTACCAATACTATCTCTTCAGCAGGCCGCGTTTGTGCTAAGACAGATTTTAACGCTTGCTCGAAGTGCTGAGGATTATCACTTTGATACACAGCACCTAATGCCGTGATTGTTACATTTTTAACCATAGAAACACTGCAAGGCACCTCAGGTAACTCATCGTACTGCTTCATTATAATTTTGGTTTCCTATTATTTAGAGTTGAAAAAATTTATGACTATTTCCAACCAGTCGCACCGAAGTATGAATTACTCATTCAGAGAAATAGCAGAAGCCCGAACCTCATAATCGTCTGGATTTTTTTGACTGCTGCCGTCAACTTGCTCATCACAGCTGAAGCTTGGAGCAATGTGTAATTCGCAATTTTCTCATAACCCCTTTGTTCGGCCTGGTACGTGCTGGAACAGACCATTGTTTCTAGCGGTTAAAGCAAGCCCTCCGCACTAATCAGTCTTGAGAATCCTAATTAGCGCCTAAGCACATCCTAAAAAGGATCATATAGCCTAGCCGAAATTCCGCCATCAATATCCAAAACCGCACCAGTCAGAAACCCCCCCTCATGGTCTGTGATCGCCTTAATAAAGGAAGCCGCTTCTTGAGGTGTACCGATAGATTTAGACGGGTGATAAGAATTTAGCTCTTGGAGTTTCTCGGGAGAGTCAATAAAGCCGGCTCTGAGCATATCGGTAGCGATTGCGGCCGGTGCGACGGCATTTATGGAGATACCCTTCTGTGATAACTCTAACGCCAACGATCTTGTCAAAGCTTCAATTGCAGACTTTGAAGCAGCGTAACAAGTAAAGTTAGCCTTAGTAAGCTTGGCATGAATGCTGGACACGTTTATTACATGCCCGGAGGTTTCTTCTAGCTCTTTAACCAAGCCCTGCACTAGAAAGAATGGAGCAACCGTGTTAACGGCAAACGATGCCTCCCAGTCCTGCCAGGAAATTTCGGGAACAGATTTCAATATCTGTTCCGCCGCGCAATTAACAATCACCAGCTTTGTTGGCTTAACTGGGATCAAGCCCCTGATTTTCTGTAGTATTTTGGCTCGAAAAGAATTCTCTTTTGCAAAGGTATGGAGGTTGACATCGAGCTCTGCAAAGGATGAAGCATAGTCCGATATCGCAGTGTTATTGGACGGATATCTATCAAGCCCTATGACAAAAAATCCATCATCCATATAGGTCTGTACAAGAGCTGCGCCTATGCCACCGCTGCTTCCGGTAATTACCGCAACTTCACTCATTCAGTTTCTACCTGCATTTTTAACATTCTGTCGAGGAGTCGAATTGCTTCATGGCTAGCTCGTATTACCGCGTCTATGGTATTAGATGCATTGTGGGAACCGACTATGCACTTGGGGTGAGCTAATATTTCACTGTCAGGCATGAGAGGCTCCTTTTCAAAGACGTCAAGCGCGGCTGAAATAATTATGCCGCTAGATAGTCCTTTCAAAAGAGCGCGCTCATTTATAAGCGCCCCCCGCGAAACATTGACCACTCGTACCCCAAGTTTGAGCAGGTCCAAGATCGGCTCATCAAACAGATGATGGTTATCGGCTGTAAGGGCACAAGCGAACACAATAAAATCGCACGATCCAATATCCCTGGGAAAATCATTTTTAAGTGTAATAAAATCTGGTACTGACTTAGCATATGGATCCCACCCAATGATATTGAGATCATGAGCTTCTGCTCTCTTTGCGATACTGCGACCAATATCACCAAGTCCCACAATACCCATAGTTTTTCCCGGGAGTGAAATACCTGCCGGCTTCGGCCACCCACCTTTGCGAATTTCACGATCAATGAAAAATGCATCGCGTGCCAAGCCTAATACATAGCACATCGCCAAATCTGCTACTTCAGCACCGAACATGGCCGGCGTGTTTGTAATTGGAATTCCAAGCCGCTCGCAAGCAGTAAAGTCGACATTGTCGACTCCTATACCCCATTTTACAGCTGCTTTGAGCTGGCCGGCTCTACCTGCCTCGAACACAGCAGCAGTGGCTGGATCATCTCCAATAATCCAACCATCATGTTGGGGTACGATCGATAATAGCTCTTCAACTGAAAGCGTTTGCACTACATCGGGCGTGGTAAGTTTCATATCCAATTCTGAAAGCACATGACTAAACTTATCAATCTGCTTGAGCATCGGCGGGCAGGTCACTAAGATTTTTAGGCTCACACTAATATTCCGTTTTTTCTGCAGTATTCAACAATCACTTCCCCTAAATCCCAATCATCAGGGGTGTCTATATCTGTTGATTCATAGGGTGCCGTCTCAAGCATTATTGGACTGACGCCAATTCGCGCCTGAGTTTTAAAAAAGCCCTCTTTGGTAAAGAGGTAGAGATTGGAGTTTTCCTGATACCAAGGCTCTAGATCTTGAGTCCGAATTAGATTGTTTGGATCGTGATTAATTGGCTTCACATTGCAGTCATAAAATCTTTCCTGAACCTTGTTTACCGTAAACAACGAGTCAGCCGCTCCAACTTTAGCCGCGGCATGAAATTTCTCAATAGCGGCCACTATAGACTGTCGACTTAGGAGTGGATTAGTTGTATGCGTCATCAGATAAGTATCTGCTTCGATATTTTCAATATCGTCCTTTATGACTAAATTCATAGAGACCATATCACCGCAAATTTTCGCGTTTCTATCTCGAATTAAAATACGATCATTTTCAAGCAAACCGTTCTGGGCGAGCATATTGCGCGCATCCGTATTGATTACAATCAAATCAATTTCTGAGACGCTCAGCAAGGTATCAAGCATCCATCTAAACAAGGGCTTACCGCCGAATTCCCTGAAATTCTTACCTTTTACTCGCTCACTATTGGCTTTCATTGGCAATAATGCGACTACTCTCATACTTCAATCCTCTAAAGTACTACTGGGATAGAAATAGGCTTCCTTGCGCCTCTTTGATAATGCTCGATGTTCATGGTTGCCTCTATAGCCGCCTGCATACTGAGCGATGCGAAATTTTACGATTCCGGTGAATTCTTTTAAGAAGCAGCGCTCCTTCAATGCCGCTTGGCTGTCAGAAATTACGGATATCCATATGTAACGAATCATATCAATCATGCTGATATGCACCTCTGGCATTATTATCTGTAATGCTATCGATTCTCGCTCATATCTTCGTCGCGTCTGACTCCAACTCTCGTTGTGAATATGATAAATACAAGCTTCAGCGACATAAGCTATTTGTCCGCCTTGCGAGCAATAACGCTTGGATAATTCCATATCCTCCAAACCAGTCACTTGCTCATTAAACTTAAATTCAGACCATGCGCTACGGGCAATAGCAGCATTGGCGTTGTTACAAAAAATACCGGATTGGGGAACTTTAGAAACCGATGGGAAATATTTATCAAAAATTCTTCGCTCAGCATATTTCGTAGTGTCACGACCTACCTGGCGGCCATAAGAGTAGAGTGCGGTACCCTGCATAATCGGTCTAACCAAATTAATCAGCCACTGCTCACATGAAGGAACGCAGTGGCCAGATATGTAGACTAGGATATCTCCATCTGCAAAATCTGATCCCATATTTAGTGAGCGGCCAAAGGTGAAACTCCCTTTATCAATGTGCGTGATACGAGCATTGAATGATTGGGCAATAGATAGGGTAGCGTCAGTCGAGCCTGAATCTATGATCACGATTTCCAAATCGAAGCCATTCAGCTTTTGATCAAAAATAGCGGAAAGCAGTTCTTTTAAATATAGTTCTTCATTCAAGGTTCTAATGACCACAGACACTAACATTTTTACAAAATATCCAAATCAAGCAAAAACGTACTTCCTGACTGTGGGTACTCAGCCAACTGACCCATAGTCAGGCCGTCTGAAGCACTCGTTACCCACAACATTGAAGTCCTTTGATCGTACTTACAATTGGTAGGCCTAAGAACCGGCATGCTAAGCATTTGCTTAAGCTCACCAACCTTCGTAAACACGCCAATTGCGGCGCCATCCCATAGAGCAATCAAAACAAACTCACCAACAAGGCAACCACCATCAGGCGCAATACCGGATTCAAGCTGCGCCCACAATTTTTTATTAGCTACGGCTCCACTAGCATCTAACTCGTAGAGCCATATTGTACTCTTTAATGAATCACTGATAAGTATCTTCGATGGCTCAATTTCAACAAACGTATTTGGAATATAAATACTGTCATCTAATAAGTTCCATGAATCGTTCGACAGCCTATAAATATAGCCTGCATGGACGTTCGGTTTACTGCGATGCATAAATCCTAACAGCTGATGCCCACCGCACCAACCACCATCATTACTGCGATATCCAGTCTTCACACTCGGCGGCGCGGCTATTAGCTCCTGCTCTTCTTCAGTTTCTCTGCACAGAGATACAAGTCCATTATCTGAGCCAAAGTGAAGATATTGCTGATCAAAACCAAACACCACCGAGGGAGTGCTTGTGGTTTTATATTCCAGATATTCCGAATAATTCGAGGTGAAAATTGAATTGCTATTGATGTCGACCCACGCTGCATGGCCATTCCGAACGAACAAACCCTCACCCAATGAGCATTTACATTGGTATGTATTTAAGTGCGCTAATGTGATCATTGTATTAGTCTTTTCAACTAGCCCACCTTCAAGTTATTCCACTACCACCCGCTAGCTAGCAACAATATTATCTAATCTATCGAATTTCAGCCTAACTAGGTATCCCCTGCAGTCCTGAATCCATAGTGCCTAATCAATACCCCCATAACGCTTAACATTCCGCCAAGAAGAGTTCCTAGTACACAGATAAGTGCACGACTGGGTCGAAACTTTATCTCCGGAATAACGGCAGGATCAAGTGTTCTTAACGTATATTCCGGTGACACTTTGGCCAGCATCACTATCTTCGTTTGCTCTTCAATGAGTTTGAAAAATACATTCTGTAAATCAGCCAGGGATGTACTCCCGATCTGTTCATTAAGGTAAGCAATAGCCTGCTCCGCCTCTGCAACATCCTGCTGCATGATGCTAGAATTAATATCAGCCACCAGCCAATCAACCCACTGCTTAGCAACGGTTGGCGAGTAATGCTCAACGGCTATATTTACAAAGCCAGATTGCTTGTCCTGGCTCACCGATAGAATTTCCATGAATGCTTCGTGCGCTTCCTGTAACGAAGGCACTGTCTTTCTTGGTGGTCTTACATCTCTTGTCCACCGGCCTGTCGCTAAATCGTAAACCTTTGGATCAATCTTAAGTTCCCCCGATTCTGCATCCCAATCCTCGACCGCCATTAATGGCACTAGAATGTCATGACGTTCAATGAACCCAGAAATGAATTTCCGAGACTTCAAAACCTCAAGCCCGAATGCCGTTTTATCGGCAGAGCCACTATTAAGGTTAATGCCAGCCAAACTTGCCAGGCCACCGTATTGGGCCGCCAATGCAGACAAGCCGCCGGTACCCTGGGAGTCGTTGGGGGCCAACAGAGCCTCGGCTCTGTAAATATTGGGCAAGCTCAATGCGACGGCGACGGCGATTATTGCCGCTGCGAAGCTAATGCCCCCAATCAACCACTTTCCCGCCCACAACACACGAAACAATTCTCGAAGATCAATCTCGTCGTCATAGAGTGCCGGTGAATTGTCCCGCTTTGATTCGCTCATGACTATTGATTAAACGTCTTAATGGCCGCAACTGCAATCGCACTCTGATACACCATCTGAGTAACATTCGTCCACAGCGACAACGGCCTTACCGGATCCGCTTCCAGCGGCACAACGATTGTGTCACCGGGTCGAATCTCTGTGCCTTTGCCCCTACGCCCAAACCACCTAGATCGCTTATGGATGACCTCACCGTTAGCGCGAACTACGTAAATCAACTTCTTGTCTGCTCTGCGCGTCAACCCACCGCTAAGATTAATGTACTCATCGCGTGACAAATTAGATTGATATAGGTGCGAGGAATTTTGTTGGGTTTCGCCGATAACGGTAACAACCTGTGATTCTATCGGTATTAATAAACGGTCACCGTCGCGGATCATGATGCCCCCTGCCGAACCGGTAATATCATTTTGAAGGTCAATGGCGAGGCGCCCAACTGCCTCCGAGGCCTTTAGCTGCTCCAGGAGTGCCTTACTCATACGAAGCGCATCGCTGTCACCCGAGTTTGCCGATTGCAATGAAAGCAAGGTGATATCCTTTTCCATGCTGCGTATCAAAATGTCGATTTGCTCCTGCTCCCTATCCTTAAGAGTTTCTCTCAAGAATACTGCGCCCTCGGGAAATGCATGCGATGCAAGCCCACCAGCACGCTGAATGACTTCAGCCAAAGTCTCACCACGGCGTACTCGATAGTTGCCTGGAAACAGAATCTCGCCCTCGAGTGAAACGCTCCAGAAAGAGTCCCATTCAGGACTACGTTTGATGATCAGGTAATCGTTTACCTTGAGAGCAACGTCCGCATTCTCATCACCGCGACGAATCGCATCCAGATTAATATTGATAAATTTAGCTTCGCGAGCACCATTTGCTTGTACTGAATAACGCGTTAGCTCTGCCTCCAGCGTATAGGCACCTTCAGTAAAGTTGCCGCTAGCACGAATAAGGTCGCTGACGCGCATTTCAGATTCAAATGGATACACTCCTGGTGCACGCACATCGCCCGACACCTGCACTTTCTGAAGCGGTGAATCAAGTGTCGCCTGCAATGCCAGCTCTTCAATTAATGGCAGGATTATTCGTTGTCGCCCCAGTGCAGCGCCGAATACGTTAACGGTATCGCCCGCCTTAAGCACTACATCGTCAGCACTACCCGGAGCCTGTAATGCTGCAGAAAGACTCGTCGAAAGAGTCACTATGGGCTCACCTTTCTTTCCTTCACGGCGAATAAGGACGTAACCCATGTCGACGCCAAGCTTGAGTTCCTCGGTCGATTCAATCAGATCGGTCAAACGCATCCCCGGATACCAGGCATAATCGCCGGGCCGGTGCACGTAACCTGCAAGTTCAATCGCTCTTTCTACTTCGGGAAGAATTGTGGGAATCAGTAACCCGTCGCCTGTCATGATACGAATTGTGTTTGCGGACTCATCATTCAAGTTGACTGCGAGAACGGTTCGTTCACCGCCCTCATCTATTCTTTGCAGTTGTGCGCCCTCCGCGTATGCCTCGGGCGTCAACCCGCCCGCAAGACCGACTAAATCAGCCGCTGTCGTCAGCCGCTTGACTTCATAAATAGCCGGACGGTTTACAGCACCACTGATGGACACGGTCTTGCCGATCGGCGGCACAAATATCACATCGCCAGGTTGCAGCCGGCTATTGCCAGACGTATCGCCTCGGATAAGTAAGTCATACGCATCCAATGACGAAACAACTTCACCGTTTCGTTTTAGCTGAATATTGCGAAGTGATCCAATAAGACTGATACCACCACTTTGATATAGCGCTCCGGTCATAGTCTCCAGTCCGCTGACAACAACGGAACCAGGGCGATTAACATCACCCAGTACATACACGCGTATCGTTCTCAACTGCCCCATCGTCACACTCACTTGTGTACCGATTAGCATTTCCTGTACGCGCTTATTCAGGTCAGTGCGAAATTCTGAAAATGGCAAGCCAGCGACAGTAACCGGCCCGATCTCCGGCAGATTCAAGGCGCCATCACGAGAAACTTCGTACTCGTAGATGCCGTTGATATTACCAAACAACTGCACGCGAATTGAATCACCGGGTCCCAACACATAGTCCGGCGGCACAGGACCACTGGACGGTGAACTCAAAGACGCACCCCCTGGCTTAAAGACGTCATAACCAAACGGTTGGAGTGCTTCAACGCCAATCGGTTTTTGGCTGAGGATACGTACGTCAATCGAAAAAGATGACAAAAACGGTTCTGCCATCAGTCGACGGTTGATATCAGCCTCCGAAAGACCGAGCAGTGGAATTACCTCTAAGCCCTGCAAAGACAGCACACCGGAATCATCAAGCACAAAAAGATGACTGCCAATCAGCTTCTGCAAAACCGTATCCTCGGTAAGGGTCCGTAACTGTTGCGTCGTTAATGTTTCGACCGGCGTAAAGTTGATGACAAGTCGGCTTCTCGACTGTGCTGTCGCTTCCACCGAAGTGAGAATGTCATCAACGTTATCTGTGCTGATTGAATTTGACTGTTGAATCGGCTCGTTAATTGACTGCTGTGATCCCGCCGTCTGTTGTGATTGCAGCTGCCGCATCGCATCCATTGCTTGTTCCCGTTGTGCGGGTGGCAGCTGGTTGAGCATTTGTTGTTGGGCAGGAGAGAGCTGGAAGGTTTGAGCAAGAGAGGAAGTGCTCGTCACCGAAACGATGCAAATCGCGATCGCTGCAAGGACGTATCGCGACCCAGGGTGACTCCTACGGAAAGAGGTCAAGATGAGCTCCATTGAATGAATTCGGTGATATCTAAGGTCGAGGATTGTACCAGTGTTGAACCCAATAAATCAGAAACGAGAGGCTTTTTTTATCTCCTTGGCCAGCAAAAAGCGTGCCGGCTCAATGGCTTATCCACCGGATGAAGCCTCGGGAATCCGATGAATTCGCACCCGTTGCCATAATTTTTCGACGCTCGCGGCCCATTCCGACCTCAAATAACCCGATCGGGGAATGTCGGGTGTGCTGAATATCGATACTCACCATCTCCTGAGGGACGATAGCCACTGAGTGATAGTGATCAGTCCCGACTCGGTTCAGGTCACCAAATCGGCCAAGTACTTGCCAGACATTGCCTTCAGCGGTCACGACGACCGCACCCATACTGTAAACCGAGGCGTCGTTGTCCAGTCCGTGTCCGATAATGCGGCCTTCGTGGATATAACCCGATTTGTAAATCGCCTGGCGGTAGCCGCAGCCGTAAAGGATCGGGTCTTTCAGAACATCGCAGGTTGTACCTGCCCACTCCACGAACCAGCGATAGGAATACTGGCCGCGGGTTATCCCGCTGCCTTCGACACCAAACTGCGCCAGATAGCGACTCGGCAGTCCGCCCGCCTCGTCTTCGCCGATCAATTGTCCATAGAGGGAAATCGGAATACCGGCCAACATGTTGGTCCAGCGAGCATCGACTCCTGCCATCTGGTTACCGGGTTCGTTTTCCGCGGTCGTACCGGCATCATTGATATTATCTTTGCCGAGCAATAGGTCCGTAAACGTGTTGAGGCTGCAAGGTCGGCCATCACCACACCATTGCGCTGTTCTGGATACGCCAATCTCCAGTGAATCCAGCGGTCGAAAATTGATCCGCATGCCGAAGAACTGAGCGTTTGGAATCGCACGGTCTTCTTCGAGTTGCCCGAACATCACGCTCATATCCCAGGGGCCTATCCAGCTCAGCCATTTATTCTGAAAAGCGTGCGTCTGATTTCGGCCAATTGTAAGTGATGGGATTGGCCGCGCGTTATTCGACAAGATCAGGCTGCCATCCCAGCCCGGACCCCACCAACGGTCCATTGTGCTGGCCGCAAACGACCAATTACCAAAGTCGACACCGATCTGGCTGCCATCAGCACGAAAACTTTCCCCATCAGACGGCTTCTGGGTAGCGCTAACATTGAGATCGATGCTCACGTACTTATGGAACCATGACGCGTTGCTATGAATTTCGCCTTTCTCACGCGGCGCATTAGAGAATCCGCGAATATTTATCGGGTCTTTGGCGAAAGACAGACCGCCCCCATAGGAGAATTCGCCACGGCGCGTTTCTCGCAAGGCTCGTGCGAAGATTCGATTAAATGTCGGTAATACCTTGTTCGGTAGAACGATATTATTGGCTTTGATCTTCTCGAAATCCGCCAGCAGCGCATCCCACGCGATCGGCCAGGTTGTCACTGGACCACTGATCGCGCCGTAGTCAACTAATACCTGAATATCGTGGCGCAGCGCCACGTCGCCCGGTTGGGCTTGCGGCGCTGCCCATACTGTTGATGATGCGATAGCCGCAAGCACAATCCAGATGATGTGTGAGATTTTGTGCACGCTGATATCCGTCACTCCAGGTCAAATCAATGGTAGCAGCTAAGGTATCGACGCGCTCCTACGACAAACGGACCTGTGCCAGTTTCTTGCCAAGCTCCACGCCCCACTGGTCGAACGAGTCTATGCCCCAGATAATACCTTCCACGAAGACTTTGTGCTCATAGAGGGCAATTAGCTGGCCAAGAACCTCCGGGGTCAGTTCATCAAAATGAATCATATTGCTCGGGCGATTGCCGTCGTGAATGCAATGTGGCTCCAGATCGTCATCCGTCGTTCCGTACATCAGAGCTTCGGCCTGTGCTCGGCAGTGCGCGGTGGCCAGATCAGAGCTCGCAGGCAAGATGAAATCGACCGGCACAAATCGAGTGCCCTGATGCAATAACTGCATGAACGAATGCTGAGCATTGTTGCCCGCCTCGCCCCAGATGATCATACCTGTATCGCAGCGCACTGGTTTGCCGTCCATTCGCACGCTCTTACCACTCGATTCCATCTGCAGCTGCTGCAAATACGCCGGAAAGCGCTCCAATCGATGCGTGTACGGCAGAATCGCTTGGTTCCCCGCGCCAAAAAAATTGTTATACCAGATACCGATCAGCGCCAGCAGCACGGGCATATTCTCACCCATCGCTGCATTGCAAAAATGCTGGTCCATTCTGCGGCCACCCGACTGTACGGCTTTAAAAACATCCATACCAACAATTAATGCCAGCGACAGCCCAGCCGCTGACCACAGCGAATAGCGCCCGCCAATCCAATCCCAAAAACCAAATCGAAAATCGGTACGTATGCCAAAATCATCCATCGCTTCATGATTCGTTGACGCCGCCACGAAATGGTATTGCACAGCAACCTCATCCAAGCAATCGGCCACCCAAGCTCGAGCGGTTGCTGCGTTCGTCATCGTCTCTTGTGTCGTGAACGTTTTAGAGCAAATCACGAACATGGTTGATTCAGCGTCGAGTTCCTTCGTCAGATCTTCGAGTTGCGTTCCATCAACATTCGACACACTGTGAAAACGCATCCCCTCTTTCCAGTACGTACGTAACGCCTTGCTAACCATTACTGGCCCAAGGTCCGATCCACCGATACCAATGTTAACGATGTCCGTCAGCTTCTTACCGGTGCTGCCCTTAATCACGCCGCTGTGAACGTCGTCCACAAACGCCTCCATCTTCGTCAGTACTTTCCAGACTTCTGTAATGCCCGGTGTATTGTGAGCGACGGAGTCTGCGATTTTGGCTCGTAGTGCAACGTGCAGGACCGAGCGATCCTCAGTCTTATTTATCTTTTCGCCTGCAAACATGGCCTCTATAGCCGCTGGCACGTCGGCTTGCCTGGCCAATTGCGCGAGCATCTTGTTTGTTGAGGTTGTGAGATGATTCTTGGAGTAGTCGAGTGTTAAATCGCCCGCTTCCAGCGAGAATTTCTCTTCGCGTTTCTTCGATTTCGAGAACAGGTCGCACAGGCGGGACTCACGCATATCATTCCGATAATGCTCTCCCAGCCTTTTCCAGGCCGGCAGGTCAGTTGGATATTGTGCGGAGAGTTTTCTTGCGGTGTAGGTGTTAGCCACTGTTATGCGCTTTCTTCAAATTCGCCCTTGCAGCGCTCAAGATACCACTCGCTGGAGTTTTTCACACCGATTTGATATCGAAGGAAATTTTGCGACTCATCACGAACTCAGGGCTCTGGATATCATACCCAGAGCCCTGCTTCACAGTAGTGGTTCGCATCATTACATGAGACGTGGCATATACCAGAGCGCCAGCAAGCCGGTAGTGCTCATCGTGAGCGTATACGGCAGCGCCATGATGACCATTCTGCCGTAGGACAAACGAATCAATGGAGCGATTGCGGACGTTAGCAGGAACAGAAACGCCGCCTGGCCGTTCGGTGTTGCGACGGACGGGATGTTCGTGCCGGTATTGATCGCAACAGCCAATGATTCAAAATGCTCACGGGACATCGCGCCGTTGCTGTTGAGGTACATTTCTTCGACTTCGCCTATATATACCGTCGCAACGAATACGTTGTCACTGATCATCGACAATGCGCCATTAGCAATAAAGAAAAGCGCCTCTTGCATCTTGCCGTCGTATGTCATGACCCATTGAATGATCGGTGTAAACAAATGTTGCTGCTCGATGACTGCGACAATCGCGAAAAAAACGACGAGCAACGCAGTAAACGGTAGCGCCTCTTCAAACGCATGACCGATACGATGTTCCTCGGTAATGCCATTGAACGCCGTTGCGAGAATGATCACCATCAAACCAACTAAGCCAGGAGCGGCTAACCCGAAACCCAGCGCAATGATCAGCAAGAGCGCGACAACTATTTGAACGACGATAATCGTCATGTCGGACTTGGTACGCTTCTCCGCTGCGTCCGCTTCAAATTCTTCAAGTACTTCTCGCACCTTCGGCGAAAGCTGCGCGCCATAACCGAAACTCTTAGTGACCTCAAGCATCGCACACGTCATCAATCCAACAATCAAAACGGGCATTGAGATATGCGCCATCTTGAGGAAGAACGTCACAAAGCTCCATTCCATCACTTCCGCTATCAGAAGATTCTGCGGCTCACCGACCATTGTGGAAACACCACCCAGCGCCGTACCGACAGCGCCATGCATCAGGAGATTGCGGAGAAACGCGCGAAAACCTTCCAGATCGCTACGATGCAATTCATGGACTTCATCGTCCGTGCCATGATTGTGGTCGTGATCAAATTTCTTGCCCGACGCGACCTTGTGGTAGACACCGTAAAACCCGACCGCGACGGTGATAATGACGGCGGTGACCGTTAGCGCATCGAGAAATGCAGACAAGAACGCAGCCGAAAATGAAAACATCAGCGATAACAATATTTTCGAACGAACGCCCAACAAGATTTTGGTGAAAACGTACAGCAACATTTCCCGCAAGAAATAAATACCGGCCACCATGAACATCAACAACATAATGACTTCGAAGTTCTTCTCCGCCTCGTGTACAACGAGCTCAGGAGTTGCGAGACCCAGCAAGACTGCCTGTATAGCTAAGAGACCACCGGGTTGCAATGGGTAACACTTCAGCGCCATCGCCAGAGTGAATATAAATTCCACAACCAGTGCCCAGCCAGCAACGTGCGGATCCATCACCACGATAAAGGGGTTAATTACTAAAAATCCGAGAATCGTGACTTTGTACCAGTCCGGCGAATTTCCCAGGAAGTTTGAGCGCAGTGCTGCTGCCATTGTTCTGGCCATAGAGTTCTTATCCTTTTTTTGGCGCTCCCCCCGGAGCTAACCGCTAATACTATTCAATATCCCAGACGCATGCACCAGATTTACGAATTTTTTCGAGTATCACATCGTGGGCGGTTATCTCTTCTTTATTTGCCTTGATAACCGATAGGTCACTTGCAGTACTTCGACCCTGCTTGACGGGAGCGACGCCAGGTCGCGATTCCGCTTCCTCCGCAAGAGTGTGACTCAGGGTCACTCCTACTTCATCAGAGTCTGCGTGGTGGCCAAGTACATCATCGTCCAGCAGCATCATCGTTTGTCCGCCGGTCATGGCCAGGTAAACATTCGCGAGCAACTCGGAGTCAATTAATGCTCCATGAACGTCGCGCTTCGTCGCGTCCACTTCATAGCGCTTGCAGAGCGCGTCCAGGCTGTTGCGTTGCCCTGGGTGCATCTTGCGCGCAAGCGGCAAGGTATCCAGAACCGTCGCATGATCATCAATCTTCGGCTTCTTGTGCTTCATAAGCTTCAGTTCATGATTCAAGAAACCGACATCGAAGGTCGCATTGTGAATGATAAGTTGAGCGTCTTTAATAAATTCCAGAAAATCATCGGCAATCTCGGAAAACCGCGGTTCGGTTTCAAGGTCTGCCCTGCTGATGCCATGGACTGCTTCAGCACCCGCATCAATATCTCGGTCGGGATTGAGGAAGCAGTGAAAATCGCGCCCGGTTAAACGTCGATTAACAAGCTCTAGGCAACCGATCTCGATGATGCGGTGGCCCTGGGCCGTCGAGAGGCCAGTGGTTTCTGTGTCGAGTACAACCTGCCTCATAATTCGTCTATGCCTTTGTTCGCCAGCTCGTCAGCCATTTCGTTGCCGGGGTTACCAGCATGACCCTTAACCCAGCGCCAATCGATCTTGTGACGACCTACTGCTTCGTCGAGTCCCTGCCAAAGATCTTGGTTTTTCACGGGTTTTCTCGCCGCCGTTTTCCAACCGCGTTTCTTCCAGTTCGGCATCCATTCGTTAATGCCGTCCATGACGTACTTCGAATCGGTGTACAGAACTACGCTACTGTCGTCTTTCAGTATATTCAAGGCCTTGATCGCAGCGGTTAATTCCATACGATTGTTCGTAGTATCGGCTTCACCACCATGCATCATCTTTTCATGCTTGCCACTGATGAGCAGTACACCCCAACCACCCGGGCCGGGATTTCCCCTGCAGGCGCCGTCGGTATAAATCTCAATTACTTGGGTCAATTTTACTTCTCTCAAAACGGATTCGGGAGACTCGTGTCTGTGATTCGGCTAGGCCGGCAATGATCTGTGGTTGGCGGTGCCACAGCGGCCGCACACGCGTCAATGTGCTGACCCGTTTCTGCACCGAAAGCATATAACAAGCCGCAAGTTCCGGCCACCATGCCTGACCTCGCAGTTCCCACTCACTCTTTCCGCGTGCTTTATTGCCCAGCAGCGGCCAGCGGAAGAAATACCGCGTCGCGCCCTCGATACGCATATCCAATAACTGCAGCCAGTCTTTCATGCGTCGCTCCGAAATTAGATGGTCCGCACCCGGAGGAATGCCCGCACCCGGAATCAATCGGCGCAACCCCCAGAGACCACCAGGCCTGAAGCCAAGAATGATCACTCGTCCATCACGGCGCAATACGCGGTTCACTTCGCGAAGAATCGCATGCGGCCGGTCGCTGTAGTCGAGACTGTGCGGCAGGAGAACAGCATCAATTGAGTCGCTATCGATGGGTAGTTGGTGCAGATGGCCGATCGCGCAGGGCTTACTGGCATGATCCTGAATAACGCGGGGCTCAGATATGACCGAGCAGCGCTGCGTCCGCGTAAAGCGCATGAATGTGCGGCTATCGCCCCAGAGGCCAAGTTGCAGGCATTGCTCGCCAAAAACGCCGTCTAGGGCTTCTTCGACAACTCGGCGCTCTTGCTGCAAGAGCGCCGCTCCGAGTGGAGTCTTCAGCCAATCTTGCGTTATTTGTGATCGATCTACTTGCACAACTGTTCTGCCTCAGTAGGATGGCCCGATGCTTAACTTAATGTCATCACTATTCAGGCGATTATCGCAGAAATTGGCTGCCTGTGGCGCCCTCGGTGTCACCTTTTTATTGCTCGGCTGTCAAACCGCTCTCGTGACGACCGCGAATTCCACGGGCGGCCCAGACGAAATTATCCAGCCCATTTTAATATTGGCCTCACCGGTTTCTGATGTCGTGATGGAATCCAGTCCGGTCGGCCCGGGCGACGCGCTCGCCAAATTGCGCCGTGGCTTTAAGCTTGAGTATGCTGATAACCACCGTACGGAAGCTGAGAAAAAGTGGTTTGTCAGACACCCGGATTATATGACGCGTGTCCTCACTCGCGCACAACGCTATCTGCCGTACATCGTCGCTGAACTCGAGCGTCGCGATATGCCGCTCGAACTCGCACTGCTACCCATCGTCGAAAGCGCCTACGACCCGTTTGCTTATTCCCACGGTCGTGCCGCAGGTCTCTGGCAAATGATTCCAAGCACAGCGAAACGATTCGACATAAAACAAAACTGGTGGTACGACGGTCGTCGCGACGTTATCGACTCAACACGGGCCGCACTCGACTACCTTGAGTACCTATACAAATTTAATAATGGCGACTGGTTGAATGCGATTGCGTCGTACAATTCTGGCGAAGGCAATGTACGCCGCGCCATTCGCCGCAACAACAGTGCGAATAAACCGATCGACTTCTGGAATCTGAAATTACCTAAAGAAACAAGCATGTACGTGCCGAAGCTACTGGCATTGGTCGAAATCGTCGCTGATCCTGCGAAGTACAATCTAACTTTACCGGTCGTCGTTGACGTACCGCAGTTCAAGGTCGCCAATATAGGCGGCCAACTCGACCTTGCCCTCGCTGCCGAACTCGCCGGCGTTGATGTCGACACTGTCTATCAATACAACCCAGGCTATAACCGTTGGTCGACTGATCCTTCCGGGCCACACAACTTAGTCATGCCAATCGATGTGGCCGACGAATTCATTGCTGCGCTCAACGAAGTATCTCAGTCCGAGCGCGTTCGTTGGCAGCGCCATAAGGTCAAAACCGGCGAAGCGATTTCTCAGATCGCAGAGAAATACAACACAACCGTCTCAAGAATCCGCTCCGCCAATAATCTCAAAGACAATACAATTCGTGCCGGCCATCACTTGACGATTCCAGTCGCCACCAAACCGCTTAGCTACTACAGCAAGAGCGCTGATGCACGACTGGCCAAAACACAAAATCGAACACGATCTGGCAACAAGCTTGAACACATCGTAAAAAGCGGTGAGTCTTTCTGGACGATTGGCCAACGATACAAGGTCACAACCCGACAATTATCCGCCTGGAATGGCATGGCACCTCGGGACATATTGTCGGTCGGCAAGAAACTTGTTGTCTGGACGCATGAGTCAATAGCACCACGAACGTCACCTACTCAGGCGCTGGGCAATATGACTCGTAAACTTCACTACACGGTTCGAAATGGCGACTCACTGTATTTAATCGCTCGCAAATTCAGGGTTGGCATCGATCAAATCGCTCAGTGGAATAAGATAGACAAAAACCAACTACTGCAGCCGGGCCAGAAGCTGACCATGTATGTAGATGTAACGGCGCAGTCCAGTTAAATCCCTTTCGTAAGACTGTCAGCCAAATGTGGTTTCTCTGGTTAGCCTTACTTCAGGTAGAATGGCCACCTCAATTTTTCACGAGATTAAAAATATGGGCTTTATGGCTGGGAAGAAGGCGCTGATTGTTGGTGTTGCTAGTGAGCGTTCTATAGCTGCAGGTATTGCAGAGGCATTTGCTCGTGAGGGTTGCGAGATTGCTTTTACGTATCAGAATGAGAAGCTTCTGAGTCGAGTTGAGAAGCTCTCCGCCCGATTGGGTCAGAATACCGATCTTCTATTTCCTTGTGATGTCACTTCTGATGATGAAATCGACGCGGTGTTTGAAGGTCTCTGTAAATCTTGGGATGGCATAGATATTATCGTGCATTCGGTTGGATTTGCGCCCCGAGAGCAGCTTGCTGGTGGCTTTGTTGAATCGATTACTCGCGAGGGCTTTGCCATCTCGCATGACATCTCGGCTTATAGCCTAGCTGCACTGGCCAAGGCTGGTTTGCCGATGATGGAAGGTCGGAATGGATCGATATTGACGTTGACTTACAACGCTGCGCTGCAGGTTGTGCCGAATTACAATGTAATGGGGCTTGCCAAGGCGAGTCTCGAGTCCTGTGTGCGCTTCCTTGCCGCCGATCTCGGTCCTAAAGGCATACGAGTCAATGCCATCTCAGCCGGCGCCGTAAAGACACTGGCGGCGGCTGGCATCAGTGGATTCAAGAAGATGCTGAATTACGCGGAAAAAGCCTCCCCATTACGCCGCACGGTCACAATTGAAGAAATTGGCAATACCGCTGCGTTTCTCTGCTCAGACTTAGCGAGTGGCGTCACCGGTGAAACAACCTTCGTCGACGCCGGCGCCAACATCATGGGCATGGTCTTCGACGAAGAATAGAAAGTCCTAATCCGCTCGCGATACACAAGTAGGCTTTTTACTTCTGCATGGGACGCAGGCGAAGTGAGAAGCCTACTTGTGTATCGCGAACCTACGACCAAGGATTGCGGCTTTAGGGCCGCTCCTACAATGCGACCTTAGTTTCCTCGCCCTCAAGCCGCGCAACAATCGTCGCACAACAGCAGTCACCCCAAACGTTAATACTGGTGCGACACATGTCGAGGATCCGATCGAATACCATCAAGACACCGATCGCTTCCAGCGGAATACCGATGGCGGCCAGAATAATAGCGATCGCGACCAGAGAAGCAGACGGAACGCCCGCAACACCGATTGATGTCATCAGTGCGATCGCAACGATGGTGAATTGCACGCCGAACGTCAGATCAAGTCCATAGGCCTGGGCGAGGAACAAAGCAGCCGCACATTCATATAGCGCGGTGCCGTTCATATTGACTGTCGCACCCAGCGGTAAAACGAAACTCGATACTTTGTTCGACACGCCGATATTGTCTTCCACGCTCTCCATCGTGATTGGCAGAGTCGCTGACGACGATGCTGTCGAGAATGCTGTCAGTATCGCTTGAGACGCGCCCATAAGAGTCTTGAGCGGATTTACCCGACCGACGAATCGCAGTAATAACATGAGTGTCCCAAACGCGTGCAAGCCCAGAGCCAGTAAGACTGCGAGTGCGAACATAGCCAATGGCCCAGTCGCCTTCAGGCCCGCATCCGCGATAACTGCACCAACGAGTCCGAATACGCCGATCGGAGCAAACTTCATGATGAACTCGGTCATCTTCATCATGACGTGAAAAATGCCATTCCAGAACCTGAACAATGGCTCCGCGAAATCATGCGACAGGTGTGTCATGAAATAACCAAACAAGATCGCAAAGAAAATCAGACCGAGCATCTGGCCTTCAGCAGCTGCCTTAATAATATTGGTTGGAATCATACGGACGAAGATTTCGGCAACGTCACCTGCACCCTTGTTACCTACTTTCGCGACGACCTCATCAACAGAAGCCGTTAGTGATAGTGCGTCTTTCGCTGGCTGCCCGTCGATGTAGCCGGGGCCAATCATATTGATTACAAACAAACCAATCAGGATCGCCGCCAGCGTAGTGGTAGCGTAGAATAGCAATGTCTTGCCGCCCAGTGCTCCGAGGTTCCCACCCGAACCGATACCGGCAACACCGACAATGATTGAGGAGGTGATCAAAGGAACTATGATCATCTTCAGCGCATTCAGAAATAGCGTACCGATGTAATTAAACATCGCAATAAACTCAATACCAAACACGCCTGGCTGATTGCCGGTCGCTTCTTTGATACTGAACATCCAGAGTCCCGCGATAAAAGCAAAGACAATCGCGATCAGAATCTGCCAATGCAGAGCGAGCTTACGCATATTTCCCCCGAACGGCGCTTCTACCGTGATGGTGTTTTTATGCGGGCTAGCTTACTGGAACAAGTCTTGTGCGGCTAGCACGTCCTCATTGACGATCACCTCAGCTTTCTCGCGCAGCGCCTGAACGAAGGCGATGAAATCACTAACACCGGCCTGGTCTACGAGTTCGAGCCTACCTCTATCGCGGTCCGCCAACGGAATTGATTCTGGTCGGCCCGGGATCACTGCATCAAGACTGTAGACCGTGTAGCCACCAACGCCGTTTCGAGTACTGCCAAGCGTTGGATTGTCGTCTGTCGGCTTCACTGCCGTAAAAATTACCGTGGAAAGAAACTGATCGGCATCCTCGGCACTGCGAGTCAGAACTGAAGATATTTGTGCTGTTGCGCCAGCAAATGCGGCCGCAGCTGCGAATTCTTCGCCTGCTCTTATCGCGTCCAAGACTCCTTGTGCGCTTGCAGCCATCAAAGACTCAGACTGCTCGAGCGTCAGCAACTCAGCGATCTGATCGCGGACGTTTTCTAACACATCGCGACTCGCTTGTTTGTGGTTCGACACGGAAACGATGATTGTGCGATCAATGTCGAGCTCTATGACGTCAGATAACTGCGCGCCACCGGATTGAGCCAGGCCGCCCAAGAGCCTCGGGTCAAAAATCGCATCGAATGCCAACTGATTGCCGCCGAACGGCTCCGCGCTATCGCGCTTAAATTCGTTCACTTTATACACTTCGCCACCCAGCACGTCGGCCAGTTGCTGAATGTTAGTCGCGTCAAACAACGCGTCCGTCATATTTCTCTTCAGCTCGAGGTATAAACCCTCACCCTGCTCTTCTTGTAATTCACTCAACAATGAGGCTCGTACCTGCTCATATGGTAACGGTCCAGACTCCAAAATCTCGTCAAGACGTGCAATATGAAAGCCGAAATCACCTTTAATCGGGCCCTGAATTTCACCCGCCTGCATGGAGAACACGGCAGCACCCAATGCTTCGGGTAGTTGCAACAGCGTTAACGCACCGAGGTCACCACCGTTAACCGACGTCGCGCTATCTTTAGAATGCTGCGCAGCAAGCGAAGCAAATGACTCTCCGGAGCGAATGCGTGTCAGCACTTCGTTAGCGACAGTTTCGGCAGTTGACTCGTCGTCACCAAACAATATGAGAATGTGACGCGCACGTCGCTGCTCATCCTGCAGGAAACGATCCTTATTGATCTCGTAATAATCCAACAGCTGTTCTTCCGTCACATTGACATCAGCTGCGACGGCATCACGATGAATCTCTACATATTCCACATCTACAGTTTCCGGTAGGAAATACGCTGTGGTGTTCTCGTCATAAGCGGCAGCAATCATTTCCTCAGTGACGCTGATCTCACTGGCGACAGATTCTGGCGTGATCGTAGCTGTTGTAATAACGCGGCTCTCAAACGCGAGATTCAAATAACGACGATACGCTGATGGTGAAACGACAGACGATCCACGAATAGCGCGCTGTAATTGCAACCGTCGTAAATTAATCTTTTGTGAGGCTTCGAATCTGGCTGGCGTCATTGCAGCCCCTTCTAGGTATAGCATGTACGTCGCCTGGTCGAAGCGACCATCAACGTGAAACTCAGGGAATTGATGTACGATCTCGGTCAGCTGCTCATCGGTGATTTTAAAACCCGCTTCTTCGAGGTAATTATCGATAACTCGTTGCTGTACCAATTGCTCAAGAATGTTACTTCGCAGTTGCAAACGGTACTCGGGAGGTAGCGCCGCGAACTGTGGATTCGCTTGCAGCTGCTCGCGGTAAGCTGCTTCGAACTGATTGACGCCGATATCAACGCCATCGATTCTTGCAACATAACCAGAACCTACTGTCGTGAAGCCGGCACCACCAACGAATACGAATGATAGGGCAATGGCGCCAAGAATGATCAGGGCAACCTTACCGGTTAAGTTATCGCGAATATTTTGCAGCATAGTCAATGTTTCTTATTTAAAGGCTTGGAATTCTAAAAAAAATCCCAGGCCCCCGCTAGAGGGACCCGGGATCTTCGAGTGGCGGAGCGGACGGGACTCGAACCCGCGACCCCCGGCGTGACAGGCCGGTATT
>Ga0055584_100000536_pt1 | contig 36212 bp, 33 predicted proteins | sample OSDHelmetaG_FD_58716 | JGI IMG/M metagenome (GOLD analysis project Ga0055584, IMG submission 58716) | Pelagic marine sediment microbial communities from the LTER site Helgoland, North Sea, for post-phytoplankton bloom and carbon turnover... | ecosystem: Environmental > Aquatic > Marine >...
TAGGGTGGCAAACATACCACCTATGATTGTGTCCAAAACTAGTGAACCACTTCATTAGTTGATGGTGAGGTGATTGCCGCAGTTGAAGAAGAACGCCTTTCGCGGGTTAAGCATCAAGCCGGATTTCCTTTGGAAGCGGTGCGCTTTTGCCTTGCGCAAGGGGGGCTCGATCTTGGCGACCTGAGTTGCATTGCGATCAACAGCAGTTCTGCTGCGCGATGTTTTGCGAAGATCGCTTATGCACTCAAAGCTAGACCGTCCTTAGCATTTCCTTAATAAAGGACAGGCTACATAACCGACCGCGTCGGGGTACCGTTACCGAGGCCTTGCGATCGCTGCAATCTAGGCCCGTGGCCGTGCCTCGGGTGGTGCGTGTTGAGTATCACGCGGCACATCGCGCCAGCGCTTTTTACGCCTCCGAGTGGGATGCGGCGACCGTAATTTCTATTGATGGTTTTGGTGACTTTGCGAGCGTTTGTTGGGCCAGCGTAAGGGGTAACACAATAGCCATCGGTGACGAGCTGCGCTTCCCTAATTTGCTCGGGATTTTGTACCAAGCGTTAACCCAATACCTTGGGTTTCGCAATTATGGCGATGAATACAAATTGATGGGGCTCGCCGCCTACGGTGATGCGGATGCAGCGCCTGACCTAAGGCCCCTGGTTGAGTTTTTGCACTGCGGTCAATTTCGCTTAGATCTGAGGTTTTTCGCCATCACATCGAGCGAGTTGCGTACACCTGGGGGCATGGTAGCCGGCAAATTGGTACGCTGTATGCGCCAGCCTTGGAGAGCTGGTTGGGGCCGAGTCGTCTTCCTGATGAACCGTTAACGGGCGCCCATAAAGCGCTCGTGGCTGGCACGCAGAGATTGTACGAGCAGGCTTTGTTCCATGTGCTAAATAGCGTTTCGAAGCGTATCGAGTCAACCCAACCCGATGCAGCCAGCGCTCGGTTGGTGCTGGCTGGTGGTTGTGCGTTGAACAGCGTTGCGAATGGCACAATAAGTGCTGCGACGGCGTTCCAGGAGGTATTTGTGCCGCCCGCGCCGGGCGATGCAGGTGGTGCGGTGGGAGCCGCTTACCTTACCGCGGTAGAGCTCGATCCCAAGTGCAGACCGCAGCCAATGCGTAGCCCTTATTTGGGCCCAAGCAGTAGTGGTGACGAGCTTGAGAGCCTATTGCAAAGGCAAGCGCTCGCACTACACGCGGGTGCTATCCGGTGCTCGCGCCCGCACCCAAAAGATCTTTACCCTTTGGTCGCACAGGCATTGGCTGATGGCGCTGTAGTCGGATGGTTTCAAGGCCGCGCTGAGTGGGGCGCTCGAGCACTGGGGAACCGGTCGCTCTTAGCTGAGCCGCGGCGCGCTGATATGCGTAGAACATTGAGCGCAAAAATTAAGTTGCGCGAGACGTTTCGTCCGTTTGCCCCGTCTGTGTTGGCAAGCCAAGCGCATGAGTGGTTCGAGATCGCCGGTGAAGTACCTTATAGGAGCAGCGTTGTGTCGGTTCTTCCCTGTTGCAGGGCGCGCATTCCGGCAGTTGTACACGCGGATGGCACGTTCCGACTGCCCGCGTGCAAACGGTGAAAAGCACAAAATCCTCGGTAACATCAGCTTATATCGGCATTTCATAAAATTAACGATGTGCCGATGGTGTTGAATACGTCGTTCAACGAAAATGAACCCATAGTTACGAGCGCGGAACAGGCCTTGGCGTGTTTCCTGCGCACTGGTATGGACATGATCGTTCTTGGCGATCATGTCCTCAGTCGCTAGATCGCAAACCGTGCGCGACTATCGCTATTTTCCCGTGCTAGGATTGAGCTTATGCACCGCTCAAGAGAATTATTAGACCTCACAAGAGACGCCCGCGACTTGGCGCGTCTTATTGACGTCTATGAAAGTAACTTTGTGCGCTTGGAACGTTTGATACCTGAGCTAGACCTCATCCGTGGCAACGTTGTGTCGTCTGTGGCTGGAGCAACAGATCTGTACTTGAGCGTCTACGAGCGCACCCGTTATACCACCACTATCGGGCTGACCTATCGATTTGACGATGGCACCAATGTGTTGCTTGAGCCGCACGCTCGGATACGAATTTATCACGATGTCCGCGCCGCTGAGCTACTTTCACACACGCGTCGACGTCGCTCGGCGCAGGTGCGTCCATGGCGTCCCGGTCGTCGGCCAGAACTTGACCGCAAATGGGATATGAACCGTTTCTTGCAGAAATGGCTTGGCTTTTGTCATCGACAAGGGCATTTGTTCCTAGCTGTTTCTGCCCGGCCGGTGGCCGCAGAGCTGCTTGAGCCGGTTTAACGCTCGCGTGAGATGTCCCTGATTGCGCGCGACGAGTCGGATTTAGCTGAAACGCGAGCTCGCCGCATCGACACCAACGGCGTGGCCAAGCAAAGTTAACCGTCTTTTGTGGTGCCGAGCGCCACTGGAACCTGCGGCAGACGTTCGCTCAACCTTACTTGCTCTTGCTCTAGGCGCCATTGATAGATCGCTTCGTAAGCGAAAACACTTTTTACATAGCGCCGCGTCTCATGGAACGGAATCGTCTCAATCCACTGGTCGCTCTCCAAAGCCGTCGCCGGCAGCCAGCGCTTAGAACGATGTGGCCCGGCGTTATAGCCAGCTGTTGCCAGCGCCGGGTGTTGGTCTAACGAGGCCAGTAGGCCGCTTAGGTAGCTACTCCCAAACAATATGTTTCTAGTTGGTTCCGCGAGGCTCCGCGCGCCGGTGTAGCGAACTCGAAGGGTGCGCGCGATTTGGCGTCCAGTCGCGGGCATGATTTGCATCAAACCTCTAGCACCGACCGGCGATCTTGCATCTGCCATGAATGCGCTTTCTTGGCGCATCACGGCAAAGATCCACGCGGCCGGAAGGTTCCAACGCTTCGCGTTCAGCAGCACTTGCTGTTGATGTTCAAGCGGAAAGCGCACGACCGCGTCCGCGTATTGCTTGATTCGGCCCAAGGTCAGTATGGCGCCAGCATGCCAGTTCCAGCGGTGTGCGAGGATCGCGCTTTGTGTTTGTGCTTTGGGCGTGAGTTTAGCCAGCATCGCAAACCATTCTCTGCGAGCCTTGGTGGTGTCATTTAGATACAAAAACTCGCGGACACGCACCGCGGCGGGACGCGCGCTGATCGCGGTAAGCTCGGTTGCATCGGGAACCAAAGGTTGATGGTTGATGTGATAACCAAGCCCGGCTCTGTCCGCAGCTAAGAATCCGTAGAACTCTCGCCGCTCCGCCAATGCGGCGAAAGTCTTCGCCGCGGCGCTGCGCCGCCCCAGCATCGCGTCGGCGCGAGCGCCCCAATAACGCCACTGGGTGGTGTTGCGCTCGGCTGGCAGTAGCCGTTTGATGGCGGCACTAACATCAGACCAACGGTTGTGCCGTAAGGCTGAACGGATCCGCCATTCGCGTACGGTCTTATCCGCCTGCGTGTCACTGATTGCAGCAAGCCACGGATAGGCCTGCGCATGATGCGCTGTCGCGAGACTGATGCCGATACGCTTACTGACCGAGACACGGGTCGCGCGGCTGTAGCGTGGATTGGCTGTGGTCAGATTTTGCCACACTGCTATGGCGGCTTGCGGATCGCGCCGCGCTAGACGTGCTACGGCGTAACGGGTCAGTGGATCACCGCGGCGATCAAGGCCCGCAGGCATAGCTTGAATCGCTCCGGGATCGGCACGAAGTGCGCGCCAACGCTTGGCAATTGAGCGCTGCTTGCGCGGCAATAATTTTTCCAGGTGACGTGCGAGCTTGAGCTCGCCCGCTTGCATTGCTAGTTCAAATCGCTGCCAGATGTGGCGTGTGGATAGCTCACCCGTTGCACGCAATGACGCGAATACTGGGTCGCATTCGGACGGCCGGGATTTACCGTGCAGCCAGAGTTTATCGGCAATCACAAACGCGCCTTTGCGATCGGCTTTGGCTAGCCGTGCACGCGCGGCCCAGCAGCGTAAACGCACATTGCTGGTAGGGCGATAATAGCGTCGATATGCGCCCCAAGCTTTACGCTTAGCCAAGGTCTGTAGCCAGGCCCTGCGCATTTGGCCAGCCAATGGTGTGTCCGCGTAGCGGCGTAGAAAATCGTCGACGACTTGCGACTTCGTGCTTAGGAGCTTTCCGCTTAGTTCCGCAAACTCAAGGTAAGGGTAAAGCGCGTAGTTAACCACGCGTGGGCGCAGCTTTGCGTATGCTTGCTGGTCTGAGTTGCGCAGTGCCGCGTGCGCGGCTTGGTATAGCGCGCGCAGTTGAGCGTGCGCATCCGTATTGGCTTGCGCGGATACAGCAAACGGCGAAGACAACGCCAGACATGCGAGCAAGACGCGTGTGGCTACCATCATCGTATACACAGATAAAACATTAGCAATTGCCTCAAAGCATAGTCGAGCTTGTCTGTTTGGGGTGTTCTAGGACGTGCGTGCGTCCTATCATTGCGCCCCCAACATCTGCTCAGACAGGAGTGCGCATGATCACATTCGAGCTATCACCGTCTACCGAAGCGCAAGCGACTATCAGCCCGCTATTGGAAATCATGCGCGAACTGCGCGACCCATCTGGCGGTTGTCCATGGGATGTTGAGCAAGATTTTGCTTCGATCGCGCCTTTTACCGTTGAAGAAGCTTACGAAGTCGCTGATGCGATTGCACGCGAAAATATGCCCGATTTGCTTGATGAACTCGGCGATTTGCTGCTGCAGGTCGTATTCCATGCGCAGATCGCAGCGGAGCGCGATTTGTTTACATTCTCTGATGTGGTTGCCGCGATCGTGGACAAGATGATCCGCCGTCACCCGCACGTGTTTGCGGACGAAAAAGTGCTTGATGCCGCGGACCAGACGCGAGCGTGGGAGGCAATCAAGGCGCGTGAACGGGGTCCAAGTGCAAGTGTGTTGGATGGTGTGTCAAGCGGGATCGCGCCTTTGCTTCGAGCAGAAAAGCTGCAAAGACGCGCCGCCAAAGTGGGTTTCGATTGGGTTGACCGAGATGGTGTCACGATGAAGTTGGACGAGGAGCTAGCCGAGCTCAAGGCCGCGCGCACGCCCGCGGAGATTGAGGCGGAGTTGGGTGATTTGCTGTTTACCTGCGTGAATTACGCACGGCACACGCATATTGATGCCAGCCAGGCATTGTTAAAGGCGAATTTGCGCTTTGAACGGCGCTTCCGGCACATGGAGGAAGCCAGCGTGGCGCAGCCCTTGGAACATTTGAGCGCGGTCGAGCTCGACAATTTGTGGCGCGCAGCCAAGGCCATGGCGGGTTGAACATGCCAACGACTCAATTTCACTGGCGCTGGCTTGGTCTCGTATGTGGCCTCAGCGTTGCCGCATGTTTGCTTGCCAGCTGGTTCACGCTGCCCTTACGACCGGCTTGGGATGTGTTCGATCGGCAGGTATTTTTCTTGCTCAACGCAACGCTCGAAAGCGGAGATAGTTGGCGTTGGTTTTGGGCCGCCGCAAATACTCGCATAGTGGACGCGGTATCAGCACTGCTGTTTGGTGTGATTTTCGCTGTTTATATCTGCAGGCCAGGCTGGCGCGGGCTGGCTGAGCGTGTTGCCGAAGGCTGTTTTCTGGCTGGCTACACTATCTTCGTTTTGGATATAAGCAGTAATTGGATTTTCACGTTCGAACGGCTGAGTCCAAGCTTGACCTTGGAACCGGTGTTTCACCTGGCAGACGTAATTACCTCCGTCAAGGTCAAAGACGTCTCTAGCAACAGCTTTCCGGGTGACCACGGTACCGCCGTGATGATGTTCGCAACCTTAATTTGGTTCTACGCGGGCACCCGCTATGGCTTATGGGCGAGCCTGTTGGCTGGGTTGTTGGTGTGGCCACGCTTAGTGAGCGGTGCACATTGGATCACTGATTTGTTTGTTGGCAGCGCCTCTATTGCAATTATCGCGTTGTCGATCGCACTGGCGACGCCGTTGGCGCGCGTGGCGCCACTGCTATTGGTGCGGCTCGTGTGGGTACTGGCAACGCCGCTGATCGAACGCGGTTGGGTGTCTGCGGCCGTGTTCGAGCAGCGGCGCTAAGGCGCGCAAAGCGTCCACGGGCGCCAGGGCTAAGTAAGGAAGTTTTCGCATACCAGCACCATATTTTGATGTGCTAGACGCTTGCATTAGCAGCTTCGTCGAAGCACCTCGAGGCTATTCCATTGATTTGGGTGTTACGCCAGAAGGAAAAACCTTATTGGTCGAAGTCAATGATGGATGTTCTTTAGGGAGTTATGGGTTCGGCCCAAGAGAACATGCGCAACTTCTGTGGGCCGGCTGGCAACAGCTATCGAAAAGCAAGCTTGAAGCGAGATAGCGATTCGCCGGCAGTGCAAAGCAACACATCTCTCATTGCAACGTTGATCTCAAAAGCAACTGACAAGCTGCGGCAATGCAGGCTCACGCGTGGCGCGGTTTTGCTGGCGCAATCCCTGCAGTGCTCAAGTGCCGCTGACAAAAGCCTTTGACGGCTGTGTTAGTCCGCTGCCGGCAGCCAAACCTCGAATGTCACTGCATCTGGAGAGCTGTGTTGTAGTGCCCGCACGTAACCGAGGTGATGCTCGACGATGAGTCTGACTACATAGAGACCGAGGCCGAGATGTGGTTCAGCGCCAGAACCGTCAGTTCTGGGCCGCGACGAAACCATCGATTCGAACAGCCGGCTGCCTAAGTCATGCGGTAGTCGCGCGCCGTGATTGGTCACTGCCAGCCTGAAACCGGCAATGCCGCTGTCGTTGGCATGCGCTTCCAGCGAGATCTCTACGGCGGCGTCTTCGGCACTGAAATCCACTGCGTTCGAAACTAGCTTGTCCAACATTTGCACCACCAGATCGGGCGAGCCACTCATGCGGCATCGCTTCGCACGCGTCGTGAGTTCGATCACCTGCGCGGGCCACGCGTCCACATATCCGGAAACTGCTGCCTGCACCAGTGCAGCTAAATCGATGTCTTCTGGTTCACTGCTGCGCACCGCCTCCTCAATACGGCTCGCCTCACTCATGCGGGTCAGAATAATTTGCAGTCTGGCAATACCAGAGCGGGCGCGCTGCAGGTACTGCGCGGCGACTTCAGGGCGTGGATCGAGTTCGAGATTGTCCAGTGATGAGCGGATCACGGCGAGTGGTGTACGTAGCTCGTGCGAGAGTCGAGCTGCCAGTCGCTCCAGGTAGTGGTTGTACTCATTCAAGCGATGTAGCAGGTCGGCGAAGGTCTCGCCTAAGTCACCGATTTCATCACCGCGAGGCAATCCATCCATGCTACCCACTACACGGCCATGAGCATCTATCGCGGCCTGCGCGGCGGTTTGTAGGCGGTTCAATCGACGGCTTAGATTTGATGCAAACCAAGCCATTGCACCGGCGGCAACTATGAACACGATGAGAGTAATAAGCAGGAGGCGTAAAAGCGCATCGTTACGCGCAATTTGGATCGGTGTTGAGCTTTCTTCAACCAGTACCGCACCGACCACCATGTCGCGTGCCCAAATCGGGTGCGCAACACTCAAAATGAGTAGCTCGCCGTCAGTGGAGCTCTGCCAGCGAGTCGATATTTGCCCTTTGACCGCTTGCGATATCTGTGGGCTTTCGATCCGGTCAACAGGACCCGGATCGGTGGACTGCGCACGCCCAGAGCTGCCCAAGAGATTCGTCAGCCATGGATGTAAACGTGAGGAGGCCGGCCGCCACAAACTACCGCCGCGGGCTAACACTCGGTGTTGCGTATCGACAATCCATATCCGGCGACCTTCAGTTCGGCCCAATGCCTCAATGACGCGGTCGATGGCGTCTGATGGACGCACGAATAGGCCTAGCGACTCACTTTCTGATGCGGTCGCCGCCTTACGCACCTCGCCAGCCTTACCGTGGTCGGTTACTTGCAAGCCGAGGCGGGCGCCGATGAGCTGCAGTGGGATGCGAATCTCGACCGTTGTTCCACTGCTAGTTGATCGCATAACACCTTGAATTCTTATTTCTTTTTGGGCTATCGGTTGGCCTAAGGGATCGAGCAGTAATTCGTGCGCCTCGACTGGACCGGGCGTAGCGGTATCGAGTAAGTAGTGGTGTCGGTAGCCGCGTGTGTCAATGATGCGCACGACCACATGGTCGCCGCTTAGGCGGTCGAGTGGGTCGGCTTGAGTGCGAGTTTTATCCGGGATCTGAATCAGTAAATATGCGTGATCACGGTAACGTCCGGCCGCATAGCGCGGCGGCTCGACTGACTCACTGACGCCGGCCTGCCATGGGATCGGCGTGAGTCGGCGCGCCAACGCATTCCAGTCCTGCGCATAGCCATCGAGCTCGGGGGCTGCGCGTAGTGGGTGGGCATGAATATCGGCGCTGTTTGCGTCTTCAGCCGGAAACAGGCCGGGCCGACCATGCAAGGCACCTGCTAGGGCTTTGGCGGCACCAAGAACGCTATCCTCAAGGCCATTGCGCATGAATTGTTCCATTTCACGCACGTATTGGTAGCCGACATACGGAATTGCCAATAGCGCTAGTGTTAATGCCAACATGCGCGCGCGGATCGAGAGCCGAGGCCTCACAGCGGCCAGTTCTTAGTCACGTTGCGCCCGCTCAGGAATCACAAACCCACCGGTAGCCAGCGCCATAGACGGTCTCGATACAATCGAATTCCGCGGTGATGACCTGAAACTTTTTACGAATACGTTTGATGTGCGAAGTAATCGTGCCGTCGTCGACGACGACGCCTGCATCTTGCATCAATTGGTCGCGATTTTTTACATGGCCGGGGTAGCGCACCAGCGAGAACAAGAGCCAGAATTCTGTGATGGTGAGCGCAACAATATGGCCGTCATAACTGACTTGCATTCGGTTTTGATCGACAACGGTACGACCGCGATCAAGAACTTGCCCGGCATCGACTGGCGAGCGCAGCGCCTCCACTCGGCGCAGCAGCGCCGCGACCCGTGCCAGCAATTGCGCAATGCTGACGTCTTTGGTGATGTAATCGTCTGCGCCTAGGCGCAGTCCGGAAATTGTGTCCAGGTCGTTATCGTGTGCTGTTAGAAATATGATCGGCAAGCTGGTAGATCGCCCACGTAGGTAGCGGCACAACTCGAAGCCGCCCTCTGCCTCGTCTTTCAGGCCAACATCTAGAATCACTAAATCAGGCAAACGCGTGGTGAACGCTTCCATCGCACTAGGTCGGTCGCGCAGTGCGATTACGTCATAGCCTTGGCGCCTGAATGCGGCGACATAGTTGGCGAGAATATCTGCTTCGTCTTCGACGATGGCAATGCTTCGGGCCATGCTGAGAGCTCCTGGTTAGTGCGTGGAACGATGTAACGCGGGCTTAAAATAAGAGCCTGCGCCGGTACCGCGGATGTGCAGGCTAGTCAGCGCGACGCCAAGACTACCGGAGTTGGCGCAACTGCCAAGGGCTGTGTCCAAATTTCCGCTACCTTGCCAGCCTCAGGTCAGAGTTTCGACAGATTTGGCCTCGCGGCGCATCAATTGACACGACGCAGAGTCTATTTAGGTCCATACCCTGCAAGAACTGCTAAGTACCGATCGGCGTGCGTATCGATACCATACATGCATATAAAAACGAACATGTCTCGGCCTGCGGCGGTCGAGACCTAGGCGCGCATGGTTGGGAGTCCTTGGAACGATGAAACGCAGGCACGGCATCTAGCAATACTTACCGGAGTTAGTCGCCTCACAGATGATTCTGAGGTGGATGCGTGTGCGACCACACTGGTTAACGCCGACACATCGAGTGTCGCGCAAGCGCTGCGCGAGCAAATTGGAGGTGCTGAAGTGATGCCGTTTGTGTGCGCGCAAGCCGCTGAACACGCTGACGGCGCTGCCCTGCAACAGCCGCCTGCCGCCGCTTGCGTCACTGGCGAGCGGCTCGGGCGCGGCGCTCGAGTCAGCGATGATGCGATCGCGGAGTTGGCTGCACGTGACCCGTGCGCCGCGTTTGACTTATTCGAGCGCCAAGCCGGGCAAACGGCGAGCGCATTCCTGCGTGAGTGGCATTATGACTACGAGGAAATGCTGGCGAGCACCACTGCGATTCACGCACGGGTGCAATACAGTTTGCTGCCGCTAGGGCCGGTTCACTGCGTCACGGCCGCGACCGCGCATTTCATCGAGACTCTAAATGGCCAGCCAGCAATGGATGTGCTGCTTCGCGATACCGGCGAGTTGATGGCACGTAATCCAATGCACTTCCTGGATTTCGTGTATGCAGCGACCCTCGCTGAAGACGGCTCAGATGAGCACATGACGGTGCGTGATCTCGTCGGGCGCATCGATTGCAAGGGCATGGTGGCCTTGGACCAAGCTGTAAGTCCTGGTAGTAAATTGATTTTTTGCAAAGTCGATGCACGCGAATCGCACAACAACATAATTGCCGGCCTCAGTGATCTAGAGTCACAGCTAGACGGGCGTCGGCCTCGCGCAGGAGTTTATTACTCAGCGCGGGACTGTATTGGTGTGAGATCCGTCGCAGACGAGTTGGGTCTTATACACTCGACTCTTGGTGACTTCCCGATGGCAGGTCTGTTTGCCAATGGTGGCTTTGCTGGTCGTGGTGTGACGGGTGATGCCGCGCATCTGACTGTGTTTGCTTGCCCCCCTTCAAGCGAAGGCCAGCAAGCTTACGACCTGTGTCAAAGGGTCTAGCTGTCGCTTGTATTTCGTTATAGCGCGGCGGCACGCGAATCGAGGCAGGGAAGACCTGCACTTAGCAGCGATGGCTGTGTTGTCATCGCTCCCGGGAACCTATCGCTCTCAGGAACGCCATTGGCGTTACCGCAATCAGCAGGTGTTTGATTAGTGCGTTTTAGTGAGTACGATTAACGATATATTCAGACAGTGATCGCAATGGGTCGGCGCGCGCGTCTAAGGTAGCGATCGAAGCGAGCGCTTGCGCGTGCTGCGCCGCAGCCATCTCGCGAGCTCGCTCCAAGCCGACCAAGGCTGGGTAGGTCGGTTTGCCGAGCGCTTCGTCAGCGCCTTGTTGTTTCCCCAAAACAGCAGTGTCCCCGACCACATCCAGAATATCGTCTTGGATTTGGAACGCGAGCCCGATCGCCGCCGCATAATTGTCTAGCGCTGCAAGAGTGGTGGCGTCGACACTGTCAGCTGCTAGGGCACCAATGCGCACCGCGGCCCGGATTAGTGCGCCGGTTTTGTGGGCGTGCATATTTTCTAGTTCTGGCAGCGTCAGTTGTTGGCCGACGGCAGCAAGGTCGATTGCCTGTCCTCCAGCCATACCGCCCGAGCCGCTCGCGCTTGCGAGTGTCGCGATCATTGGCAGGGCCGGTCCGCCTGGGAAATTTAGTGCGCTTGCTTGGGCTAACAACTGAAACGCGTGAGTCTGCATGGCGTCACCGGCGAGTAGGGCTGTAGCTTCGTCGAATGCAATGTGGCAGGTGGGTTGGCCGCGACGCAAATCGTCATTGTCCATGGCCGGCAGGTCGTCGTGTACCAGCGAATAAGCATGAATGAGCTCGACCGCGATGGCGGGCGTGTCGAGTCGCTCCTCCGGCGCTGAAACCGCGCGGCCGGACAAATACACTAGTGCCGCGCGCACGCGCTTACCGCCGTTTAACACGGCGTAGCGCATGGCTTCGTGCAATTGCCTTGGCTCCTCGCTAGCGCCCGGTAGCTGTGCGTCTAATGCCGCCTCTACGCGAGCGCGGGCGACGGCGAGTATGTCGCTGAGCGTCTCATTCGTCATCGCTGAATGGCTCCAACGATGCCTCGGCATCATTCGCCGTCAGGATGCGCACTTTTTGCTCGGCCGTATGCAGCGCCCGTTGGCAGCGATCGCTCAATGCGATGCCGCGTTCAAACAAGGCTAGCGAGCGTTCTAAGGTTAGGTCTCCTTCTTCCATATTCTCGACGACATTCTCTAGCTCATCGAGCCAGGTTTCAAACGTCTCCTCTGGTACCTCAGGCGAGGCGGCAATTTCCTTCGGCATGATTTCTGTTCGCCATTTTGGCTGTGCAACATCGAGGCAGTGTAGCGCAGTAGCGAACCCGGCAGGAGTCCGAATTAGCAGCTTGGATTACGCGGGTTTCGCTGGACTCCGGCGCGTCAGCCCGGCACCATGCGAACTAGGCCACAGAGCCGCATTACGCCGTGCTGGACGAGCACACGTAAAAACACCCGAAACGCTCCTTCACATTTACGCAATTTGTCGTGTATGCGACAGGGTGTGCTATGCCTCGATTTCTAGAGCGCAATTGCGCATGAGTCCGAAATAATTCGTGAGGTGCTCAATGAGACTATTTCGTTTGCTGGCGCTGGCGTTGCTGAGTGTAAGTACGGCGGCGCAGGCGGCTAGTGAGCCGCGTTACTACAACGACAAAGACGGTAACAAAGCGATATGGCAAGAGTCAGGGACTGAATTGCCAGCGTTCCCGCAGCGCGCCAACTTGATACCGTTGGTGGCGCCGGAACAGTCGCAGGGTAATGAGTACTTCATCGATGCAAGTTCCCTGCTGCTCGGCACAGATGCGGTAATGCGTTTCACGGTCGTGATTGTTAGCCCGAGCGGCGCCGTCAATGTGCTGCACCAAGGGCTCGCGTGTGAGCCCGAGGTGATAAAAACGTACGGCTATGGCACCTCCACCGGAATCATGGTTCAGCGAAGTCAGCCGAGTTGGCGTCCTATCATTCGCGATGGCGTTATGGGCTATCAATTCGTGCTGATGGACCGTTATTTATGTGATGAAACGCGGCGCTCCACCACAGTCGCCAATGCACTCACGCGGCTGCGTGATCCAGATGCGCACGATGATGCTATCGACGGCAGTGATGTCGACAATGTCGACTCTTGAGAAGGTAAGAAGACGCCCCTGATGACTACCACTTACGACGCATCTGCTATCGAAGTACTGGCTGGCTTAGAGCCAGTGCGCAAGCGCCCAGGCATGTACACCGATACCACCCGACCCAATCATTTGGTTCAGGAGGTTTTGGATAACAGCGTTGATGAGGCGATCGCCGGTCACGCGGAATCAATCGCTTTGATTTTGCACGTAGACAGCGCAGTTACTGTGGTAGATGACGGGCGCGGCATGCCGGTTGATATTCACCCAGAAGAAGGAGTTCCGGGGGTCGAGGTGATCCTGACGCGATTACACGCGGGCGGGAAATTCTCGAATAAGAGCTACCAGTTCTCTGGCGGTTTGCACGGCGTCGGCGTCTCGGTCGTTAACGCGCTGTCCAAACAGTTGGATGTGTGGGTGCGTCGCGATGGGCTTGAGCAGCACATGTCTTTCGCTGGCGGCGAGAAAGTGTCCGACCTAGCGGTGACTCGAACCGTAGGAAAACGCAATACCGGCACAACCATACGCTTTCAGCCTGACCCCAAGTACTTTGACTCGCCGAAGCTGTCGCTACAGCGCCTGCGCCATTTGATGCGGGCGAAAGCTGTATTGTGTCCGGGTTTGCGAGTATCCCTGCTAGACGAAGCGAGCGGTGAACGTGAAGAATGGTGTTACGAAGATGGGCTTAGTGCTTATTTGCTGGATGCTCTAGGGCCAGAACTGCGGCTGCCGCAGGAGCCATTTGAAGGCAGTATGCAAGGCAATGACGAGACCGCAGATTGGTCCTTGGTTTGGTTGCCTGAGGCAACCCCGGAGTGCACCGAAAGTTACGTCAATTTGGTGCCAACGAGCCAGGGTGGCACGCATGTCAACGGCTTGCGTAGCGGCCTGTTAGAGGCATTGCGCGAGTTTTGCGAATTCCGAAACTTACTGCCGCGTGGCGTCAAGCTTGCGCCAGATGACGTTTGGGAAAACTGCGCATACGTGTTGTCGGTGAAGCTCCACGATCCACAATTCTCTGGGCAGACCAAAGAGCGCTTGTCATCGCGTGAATGCGCGTCGTTCGTATCCGGCATTGTGAAGGATGCGTTTAGCCTGTGGTTGAACCAGTATCCAGAGTCTGGTGATAGCATCGCAGAGCTTGCAATTGCACGCGCCCAGAAGCGCTTGCGTGCATCGAAAAAAGTCGCGCGCAAGAAGATTGCTAGCGGGCCGGCGCTACCCGGAAAGCTCGCGGATTGTTCGAGCCAAGACCTGGGTCAAACTGAGTTGTTCTTGGTCGAAGGCGATTCCGCTGGTGGTTCAGCTAAACAAGCGCGCGATCGCGTGTTCCAGGCGGTGATGCCATTGCGCGGCAAGATCTTGAATACCTGGGATGTGGATTCTAGCGATGTGTTGGCCTCCCAAGAGGTGCATGACATCGCGGTAGCGCTGGGCGTTGACCCGGGTTCTGAGGTGGTGGAAGGGTTGCGCTACGGCAAGGTCTGTATTCTGGCAGATGCGGACTCAGACGGAGCGCATATCGCAACGCTGCTGTGCGCGTTATTTGTGCGCCACTTTCGCACCTTGGTCGCGTTGGGGCATGTGTTCGTGGCTATGCCGCCGCTATACCGGATCGATTTGGGCAAAGACGTCTTTTATGCCCTCGACGATGCTGAAAAACAAGGCGTGCTGGATCGCCTGGCCGCCGAGAAACGTCGCGGTAAAGTCAACGTCCAGCGCTTTAAAGGCCTTGGCGAAATGAATCCATTGCAGCTGCGCGAAACTACGATGATGCCGGATACCCGGCGGCTAGTGCAGCTAACCATCGCCCTTGACGACGATACGGATGCGATCATGGATATGTTGCTGGCTAAAAAGCGCTCATCGGATCGTCGTGCGTGGCTGGAATCGACCGGCGATCTGGCCGAGAGATAACTCGGTTCGCACACCGATATCACGTTGAGCAATCATTGCCTGCGCGCTAATGCGCCACTAGAAACACTGAGCTAATCATGCTGTTGGACGCCGAAGAGACTCTCCCACTCAAAGAATTTTCGCAAAAAGCGTACCGCGATTATTCGATGTACGTGATTTTGGACCGCGCCTTGCCACAGCTCGGCGATGGCCTAAAACCAGTACAGCGGCGCATTGTGTACGCCATGTCAGAGCTAGGCTTGTCGGCTGGCGCGAAGTTTAAGAAGTCTGCGCGAACCGTTGGCGATGTACTCGGTAAATTCCACCCGCACGGCGACTCCGCTTGTTACGAAGCCATGGTGTTGATGGCGCAGCCGTTCTCTTTCCGTTATCCGCTGGTGGAAGGGCAAGGCAATTGGGGGTCCCCTGACGATCCAAAGTCTTTTGCGGCGATGCGCTATACCGAGTCACGGCTAACTAAGTTCTCTGAATTATTGCTGTCAGAATTAGGCCAGGGCACGGTTGATTGGACTGCAAACTTCGACGGAACGCTGGATGAGCCGCTGTGTATGCCGGCGCGGGTACCGCATGTACTGCTAAACGGCGCATCCGGAATTGCCGTAGGCATGGCAACCGACATTCCGCCGCATTGTATTGAAGAAGTTGTTGCCGCCTGCATTTGCCTGTTGGACAATCCGAAAGCCGAAATGGATGAGGTTCTCAGCCATTTGCAAGGGCCAGATTATCCGACTGAAGCTGAAATTATCACACCACGTGAAGATCTCGCGGAGCTGTATCGCATCGGCTCTGGCTCGGTACGTATGCGTGCCCGTTATGAGCGCGAAAACGGCGTCGTAGTCGTCACCGCGCTGCCTTATCAGGTCTCGGGCGCAAAGGTGCTTGAGCAGATCGCGGCGCAGATGATCGCGAAGAAACTGCCATGGGTGGAAGATTTGCGTGACGAGTCAGATCACGAAAATCCGGTACGTCTGGTCATCATGCCGCGCTCCAACCGTATCGATCTTGACCGGCTGATGTCGCATCTATTTGCGTCGACCTCGCTTGAACGCAGCTATCGGGTGAATTTGAACAGCATCGGTTTGGATGGCCGACCGCGGGTGCGCAACATCGTCGATCTGCTGCGCGAGTGGCTGCAATTTCGCACGACAACAGTGGAACGTCGCTTACGCTACAGACTTGATCGAGTCGAGACCCGGTTGCACAAGCTTGAAGCATTGCTGGTTGCGTATCTGAACGTTGACGAAGTCATTCGCATTATTCGTACCGAAGACCAGCCCAAACCGGTGTTGATGGCGACCTTCGGCATCACCGATGCCCAGGCTGAGGCCATCTTGGAACTCAAGCTGCGCCACTTAGCGCGTTTAGAAGAGATGAAAATCCGTGCCGAGCAAGATGAACTCGAAATAGAGCGAGCTGCACTCGAGAAACTGTTGGGCTCACCACGTCGCATTCGCACGCTGATTCGACAGGAATTGCTAGCGGATGCCGAAACGCATGGCAATGGCCGGCGCTCACCTTTGGTCGAACGCGAGCAGGCGCAAGCGCTAGAAGAAACTGATTTACTTGGCACTGAACCAATCACCGTGGTGTTGTCCGAGCGCGGCTGGATTCGTGCCGCCAAAGGCCACGATGTCGATGCGGCCAGTCTCAGTTATCGCTCGGGTGACGCTTACAAAGCGCTCGCGCGTGGGCGTAATAATCAAGTGGCCGTGTTTTTGGATTCAACCGGACGCACTTACAGCATCTCCGCACATACCTTGCCGTCGGCACGCAGTCAGGGTGAGCCGCTGACCGGACGCATTAACCCACCGGATGGCGCTACGTTTGAAGGTGTGCTGATTGGCGAGCAGGACTCGCGCTACTTACTGGCGACCACTGCAGGCTACGGTTTTATTACCAGCTTTGCTGACTTGCAAGGCAAGAACAAGGCCGGGAAGTCGGTGTTATCGGTGCCGGATGGCGCGAAAGTGTTGCCGCCCATTCTCGTGCCCGTGGTCGACGGCCTTGAGGTTGCGGCGATCTCGAATATCGGGCGATTATTGGTTCACGATGCGTCCGAGCTACCCGAGTTGTCGCGTGGCAAAGGCGTTAAAACCATTCACCTACCGTCCGAGAAAGTGCGACGTGGGGAAGAGTACGTGGTTGGTCTTGCGCTGTTACAACCAGGCCAATGCCTGACTGTTTTTGCTGGGAAGAGACATTTGACCCTGCGCTACAGCGACTTAGAGGGTTATCGTGCAGGACGTGGTAAGCGCGGTCGCGCATTGCCGCGCGGCTTTCAGCGAGTCGACGGTGTTACGGTGGAGTAAGTCCGCGCCAAGACGGGCTCGATTGAGTCGCCCTGTCGGTCAGCGCGGGCGCCGCACTACACTTGGGTGAACTCGTAACTTAGCTCTCTATTGGGTTCCTGGATGTAGTAACCCCGCGCGTAACGCACACCGCATTGCCATAGCATCGCCAGCGTGTTGGCATCCTGAACCGCAGTTGCAATAGGTTCCTTGCCAAGCAATCGTGCCGTGTTTTGCAGATCGCGCAGAGCCGTTTGCGCGTCAACTCAGTGTAACTAATTCGCAGCGGACGCACACCGTGGCCTGCTTTTCGCAGCGTGGTTACCACCGCTTCTACAACGTGCGATGACTGTTCGACTAACAACACGTTTAGCGGCGCTTCACGACTGCTCGCGGTTTGTTGGCACTCGGCGCGAAATGAGGGCGGGGATTGCATCAATCTAGAGACATTGGCAAGGGTTCAAACAAGCGCTGCATGGCAGCAGACCTTATTGACTACCGGAGACAGGCGTTGACTCGGCCTAGATTCGACGAGAACATACACGGTTTGTTCAAACGGCCTTGCGTCATGCAGTACGACTAGCATATGCGTGGCCGTGGTAGCGACCACATTCACAGCTTTACCGAGGTTCCGGCACTCCAATGGCGACTTTCAATACCAACGAATTCCGCGGCGGCATGAAACTGCTCATCGATGGCGATCCCTGTGTCATCATCGAAAACGAGTTTGTTAAGCCCGGTAAAGGACAGGCTTTCAGTCGGGTGAAGATACGCAACCTTAAAACCGGGCGCGTGATCGAGCGCACATATAAATCGGGTGAATCAGTCGAGGCTGCGGATGTCGTCGATGTCGACCTCCAGTATTTGTACAACGATGGCGAACAGTGGCATTTCATGCATGAGGAGAGTTTTGAGCAATACGCTGTTGACGCGGTTACCGTTGGTGATGCGTCTAAATATCTAAAGGAGCAAGATGTATGCACAACCACCCTTTGGAACGGCGAGCCCATCACTATTACGCCGCCCAATTTTGTACATTTGCGCGTGGCGCAAACTGATCCAGGCATTCGTGGAGACACTGCGACCGGGGCGGTCAAGCCGGCGACAATGGAGACTGGCGCGGTAGTGCGGGTGCCCTTGTTTGTTGAAGAGGATGAGATCTTGCGCATTGATACCCGTACCGGTGATTACGTTTCTCGCGTCAAGGAGTGAGTCACAGCGACGATGCGCGTTGGCTACCGCGCGCTGATATTGAGACGCTCAAAACACGCGCAGCAGCTTTGCGCCGGATTCGCGCTTTCTTTAGCGCGCGCGGCGTCTATGAAGTCGAAACACCGTTGTTACATGAATATACGGTGACGGATCCCCAGATTGAGTCTCTGCGCGTAGCGGTTGGCGCGCAGCAATGGTTCTTGCAGACCTCGCCGGAATTCTTCATGAAGCGCTTGCTCGCGGCGGGTTCAGGCGCGATTTTCCAAATTTGTCGAGTGTTCCGCGACGAGCAGCCAAGTCGATTGCATGATCGCGAATTCTCGATGCTTGAGTGGTATAGGCCCGGTTTCGACCACCACAAGTTAATGCGCGAGGTCGCAGATTTCATCCGTGACCTGAGTCCAACGATGAACATTGAGACGGTCAGCTACGCCGCTGTGTTCACGCAATGGGTTGGTTTGGACCCGCACGGCGCAGCCCTCGATCAGCTGCAAGAGCAGTGTGTTGAGGCCTGTGCACTCGCCCCCAATAGCGCCCAGTCTTTGGGACGCAGCGGCTGCTTAGACCTGCTGTTTAGCCTATTGGTGCAACCTCGATTGAACGATGGCGCATTCTTGGTGTCGCAATACCCGGTGTGCCAAGCTGCGCTGGCACGGCTTAGCGCTGATGGGCACCATGCTGAACGATTTGAGTTGTTCATCAATGGCATCGAAGTTGGGAACGGCTATCATGAACTCTCCGATGCCTGCGAGCAGCGCGTCCGCATGGACCGTGATAACGTCGAGCGCACGCGCTTGGGCGCGCTTGCACATCGGCCAGACGAGCATCTTTTAGCGGCACTCGCCTCCGGCATCGGTGACGTTGCCGGAATTGCCATTGGCGTAGAGCGACTTCTCAGCGCGCTACTCGACGTTGAGTGTATTGCCGGAGTGAGTACATTTAGTGATGGGACTTCGTCTTAATGTCGCCGCGCATAGATTGATGCTGATGCAAGGTTGCGAACTTCGCGCCACGAGTATTGTCTATCGTAGTGGAGCACACGGAGTCTGTGTACATCACGAGTGCAGTGATTGGGACCGAAACTGAATGTCTGGACAAAGAGCCGATGCGGCTCTGGTAGAACGCGCCCGCGCCGGCGACAACACGGCATTCAACCTGTTGGTATTGAAATACCAACACAAGATTGTGCAATTGGTGGGACGCTACGTGCGCGATCCGTCAGAAGCCGAGGATGTTACGCAAGAAGCATTCATCAAAGCTTACAGGGCGCTGCCGCGATTTCGAGGTGATAGTGCGTTTTATACTTGGGTCTATCGCATAGCGATTAATACCGCCAAGAATCACCTCGCGGCCGCCAGTCGGCGCACGCCTGCTGGCGGCTTAACATCGGCCGATGATCTGTCGCTCGAACACGAGGCTAGTTTGGCCGAGCATGCAACGCCAGAGCGGATGGCTCTGGCGGCTGAGATTCAGGAAACCCTGCAGGCAGCGCTGCACGAACTTCCTGAAGATTTGTGCACCGCAGTGACTCTGCGAGAGCTTGAAGGAATGAGCTACGAGGACATCGCCACAACGATGCAGTGCCCAATTGGAACTGTACGTTCGAGAATTTTCAGAGCCAGAGAGGCGATTAATAGACGCCTTGCACCATTGCTGGATGACACGACATGACAGACCAAAACAAAGAATTGATATCCGCCTATATTGACGACGACTTGTCGGCGGAAGAAGTAGCTGATATGTGCGCTCTATGGGATGGAGACCCCGAGTTGGCTGCGACATTTACGCGTTACGCCACGGTCGGCCAACTAATGCGCGGCGCCAAGGCGCGACAGCCATCGCAATCCGCAACACTGTTGCAAGGTGTGCAAGCGGGCATAGAAGCGCCTTCGTCTGAAGCTCACAGCGCTGCCGAACTTCCTGTAAACGTCGTGGGCACGCACGATGCTGCGTGCACAAACGTTGTACAGTTCGGGCCGCGCACAGAAGACCGGGCAGGCGCGAGAAAAAATACTCGTTTCGGTACCCCGCGGGTGCGCAAATTTGTTGCTTCTTTGGCTATTGCGGCATCCGTTGCGGCGCTCGCAGTTGGTAGTTTGCGTTTTCTTAATGGACAAGACCTTGAGCCAGTCGCCACACCGAGCATCGCCGCGGTCATAGCCGCTCCCGCTGTCGCGCAGGAACTACGCTGGAACGTTCAGCAAGTGGCGGTGGAGCAGCGTTTGAATGCTTATTTGGTGCAGCACACCGAAGTGCTGCGCCACGGTATGCGCGGCATGTTGCCCTACGCGCGAATCGTAGGGTATCGGCCGTCCCAGCAGTAGCAAAGGACCTTGATGCGATCCCAAACAGCGCGAAGCAATTCACCTTATGGCCGCTCGGTTGGCTGTTTGGCGGCGCTATGGATCGCACTATCAACGGTTACCGCGCATGCCCAGCAAAGCGAAGATCCGCGCGTGTGGCTGGATCGCATGGTGCAGGCCGCGCAAACGCTGAACTACGACGGTACGTTTGTGTATCAAAGCGGAGGCAATACTGAGTCGATGCGTATTATCCATCGCAGCGACGCCAATGGGCAGCGTGAGCGCTTGTTGTCGTTGAGCGGTGTCGCACGTGAAGTGTTGCGCGACAATCGTCGCGTAACGTGCATTCTTCCCGATGATGGTTCAGTCATGGTCGGCAAGACCCGCGGAGTTAACACCGGGCCACTTTTCTCCGGCGTGGCGATTCCCGATAACTATGATTTGCGCATGCACGGCCTCGATCGGGTTGCTGGTCGCATGGCTGAGCGTCTTGAACTCGCTCCGCGCGACATCTATCGCTATGGCTATCGTTTGTGGCTCGACCGAGCCAGCGGTCTGCTGCTGCGCAACGATGTTGTTGACGCCAATCAGCTTACGCGTGAATCGGTTGCTTATACGTCTTTATCGCTACCGGCTGAGATCCCGGATAGCTTGCTCGAGCCAGGCATTTCCGGGGTCGGCTTCAAACGCCTCAGCTGGGACGAAAGCGATGTGCCGCCGACTGCGGCAGAAGCGGCAGGGGACTGGCTGGCGCAGTGGGTCCCGGATGGTTTTCAGCTACACGAGCACGTGCGCCAACTCCGCACTGGCTCCGATGTGCCAGTTGAGCACATGGTCTTTTCCGACGGCTTGGCTTCGGTATCCATTTTTATTGAACGCTTAAACGCTAGCTCAATGCCCCTTAATGGGCCATCCAGCGTCGGCGCAATATCGGCCTTTGGGCGCATGCTTGGGGAATACCAGATCACAGTTGTCGGCGAGGTTCCGGCAGCAACGGTCGAAAGGGTGGGACAAGGTGTGCAGCGCGGAAGCGCGGAGCGCGCTGCTAACTCGGACAACAAATAGAGGTAGGTCATGCGCGGTGTAGTGAGCGGATTTGGATGGGTGTTGGTATCTGCGCTGATGTTGTTGCGGGTCGCGGAAGCTCGAGCGTTACCGGATTTCACTGAACTGGTGGAGCGCAGCTCACCGGCGGTGGTCAACATTTCTACGTCACAAAAGCGTAAGCGCAGTTTGCCCAAGGGCTTGGAACTTCCGCAGCTGCCGAAAGATAGCCCGTTCAATGAGTACTTTAAGCGGTATTTCGGCGAGCAAGAGCAGGAGGAACTGGAGAGTCAGTCACTAGGCTCGGGTTTCATTGTCTCGGCAGACGGTTTCATCATTTCCAACAATCACGTTGTCCGCGATGCTGACCAAATTATTGTGCGCCTCAGCGACCGCCGGCAATTCACTGCCACTGTCGTTGGCACTGACGAACGCAGTGATATCGCGCTTTTGAAAATTGACGCAAGCGGACTACCGGTGGCGCGCTTGGGGCGCAAGACCGAACTTAAGGTGGGTGAATGGGTGCTTGCTATCGGGTCGCCATTTGGCTTCGACTATTCGGTGACCGCTGGCATTGTTAGTGCGAAAGGCCGGGCGTTGCCGCGGGAGAACTACGTACCTTTTATCCAGACCGATGTCGCTATCAACCCTGGAAACTCCGGCGGGCCCTTATTCAACCTTGATGGCGAAGTGGTCGGTGTCAATTCGCAGATTTTCAGTCGCACTGGTGGGTTTATGGGTTTGTCGTTCGCCATCCCGATAGATGTTGCGATGAATGTGGTTGACCAGCTGCGCGCCAAGGGTAGCGTTACCCGTGGCTGGCTCGGTGTACTCATTCAAGATGTAACTCGGGAGCTAGCCGAGTCATTTTCGATGGCGCGACCCGAGGGTGCGTTAATCGCCAAGGTACTCACAGATTCGCCGGCGGAGAAAGCAGGTATTCAAGTCGGGGATATCGTTTTGTCCTACAACGACATGCCGGTTTATCGCTCGTCAGACTTGCCGCCTATCGTGGGTCGGTCTCCTGCTGGGATCGCTGCAAAAGTAGAAATTTTGCGCAGTCAAGCAGGGGCTAATGACACGGTTCGCAGCCAGCGGCTGATCGTGAATGTAGTCACTGGTGAATTGCCTACTCAACGAGATTTGGCGGAAGCCGGCCCTCCGGGCGCCCGGCCTGGCCGTGCAGAGGTGCTGGGCGCTGAAGTAGCGGATATATCAGCGGCGCAGCGTGCTGAATTGGAACTTAAAGAAAGTGGCGGTGTTCTGGTTGGAGAAGTGGGTCCCGGTGCGTTACAGGCGGCAGGCGTTCAGTCTGGCGACATCATCCTAAAACTCAACCATGCGACAATTCAAGACAGCAAACAGTTTGCCCAGGCAGCGCGTGCGCTGCCGCCCGGCAAGAACGTCGCTTTGTACCTGCTGCGCGACGGCGCTCCGCAGTTCTTACCGCTGAAAATTGCCAAGAAAAAATAAAGGTACGATCTCAAGGCTGCGGTTACGCGCCGACTGACGCTATACTGTGCGGTTGAAATTGGAATTACTGATTCCAATTCATTTCTGCCCTCAGATGAGCGATAAATGAGATTCGATTTCCCGACGATTATGGTCGCGCTAGTGGCCCTCAGTGGCGTGGTTTGGCTGATTGATGCGATGCTGTTCGCTCCGAAACGCAAATCAGCACTTGCGGATGAGCACAGCGACGACGAAATCAACGCACACGACTTCGCAGATCCCAGTATGCCGAAGTTGGTTGAGTACGCGCGTTCGTTCTTCCCAGTATTCTTAATTGTTTTGCTGCTTCGCTCCTTTCTATTTGAGCCATTCCGGATCCCCTCCGGTTCGATGATGCCGACCTTATTGATCGGCGATTTTATCTTGGTTAACAAATTCCAGTATGGGATCCGTTTACCAGTGACGGACTACAAACTCATCTCGATTGGCACCCCTGAACGAGGCGACGTGGTGGTGTTTCGGTTTCCCAAAGACCCGTCAATTCCATTTATCAAGCGAATCGTCGGCTTGCCTGGTGACCGCATCGAATATCGGCGCAAAACGCTTTATGTAAACGGGCAAGAAGCGGTCCAGACACCAATTGGGGCTTACGTGGGCCAAGGGTCCGGGAGCAAGTTCACTGGCGCGGTTGAACTAACAGAGGATCTAATTGGTAAAGATCACGCCATGATGGTGAGTCCGCGGATGCTGCTTGCGCGTGAGGGCTCCTGGGATGTACCTGAAGGACATTACTTTGTGCTGGGCGATAATCGTGATAATAGCGAAGACAGTCGGTACTGGAATTTTGTCCCGGACGAAAATCTGATTGGACGAGCGTTCTATATTTGGCTCAGCTGGGATTGGGGGCATGGCCCTAAGTGGAAACGTATGGGCGACAGTATTAACTAAGCGCGTATAGCGCTCGCGGAGTATTTGAAATGAAGTTACCTCATAAGCAACGCGGCATGAGCATCTGGATGTTGATTTATGTGCTTTTCACACTGTCCATATTCGGCTACGTCGGGTTGAAGCTCATGCCTCTGTATCTTGAGGGTGCAAAGGTCGAACGTGCGATTAACAGAGTCGTAGAAGATCCGAGCTTAGTGAACAAGCCGAAGGCAGCGGTCGTCACAGCCATCGTCAAGCGCTTGGATGTGGACGGTGAATATCGCATTACCGAACGAAACTATGCGCAATACCTGACTATTTCGAACAAAGGAAAGCGCATTCGAATTCAAGCGAAGTACGAAGTCGGAGTGCCGCTGTTTTATAATCTGGAAGTGACCGCGAAATTCGAGTACGCGGCACAGGGCGGATAGTTCGCTTGCAATTCACGTGATCACTATCAAACGCTTGTTAGAACGAGAGTTCGATGTAAGTTGCGACAACGAAGCGTTTCTTGAGCAGGCCCTAACTCACCGAAGCGCAAGTAAGCGTAACAATGAGCGCATGGAGTTTTTAGGCGACGCGGTGCTTGGCATGGTGATTGCTGACGCGCTTTTTTGCCAGCATCATTCACTGTCAGAAGGTGAATTGACCAGAGCTAGGGCACGCATCGTTAAACGCGAGTCGCTAGCCACCGCCGCGCGTCGCATTGGTTTGGGCGCTTATCTGATTCTCGGTCCAGGCGAACTGCGTTCCGGCGGTCGCGAGCGTGGCTCAATTCTGGCTGACGCAATGGAAGCGCTATTTGGCGCGGTGTATTTACACTGTGGAATTGAATCGGCGCGACAGTTTGTTATCGGCGCACTGGATGTCGAGATTGTTGCGAGTGTGGCGCTTACTACCGGGCGCGACAAGGATCCGAAAACTACGTTGCAGGAATTTTTGCAGGCGCGCAAGTATGGATTGCCGCTATATTCAGTTATCTCTGTACAGGGGCAAGATCACGACCAAAGTTTTTCGGTCGAATGCTTGATACCCGAACTCACTCTGTCGGTTTCGGCACAAGGCACTTCACGGCGCCAAGCCGAGCAGACGGCCGCTGCGCTTGCACTGCAACTAATCAAGGAAAAAACCACAACATGAGCGATGAAACCCTGCCTGTAGCTGAGCGCTCGGCGCCACCCGATGGTGCCAACTTGCCGTTCAGGTGCGGCTATATCGCGCTTGTTGGCCGCCCCAATGTGGGAAAATCAACACTGTTGAATGCAATCATTGGACAAAAACTCAGTATCGTAACGCGTCGTCCCCAGACTACTCGTCATCAACTTCTTGGTATTCACACAACGGCTGATGCGCAGATGTTGTTTGTTGATACACCAGGGATGCATTTGGGCCAGAAAAAAGCCCTCAACAGATACATGAACCGCGTTGCGGACAATGCGCTCGAAGGTGTAGATGTCGCCGTTATGGTGGTTGAGGCACTGCGTTGGGGGCCGGAAGATGACAATGTTCTCGCCCGTATTCGTAGCCATGGTGTGCGCGCAATTCTCGCTGTGAACAAAGTCGATCGGATGCGTCATCGCGACGAATTATTGCCCTTCATAGCTGCCCACAGCCAAGATTTCGAGTTCAGCGACGTGGTACCGATATCAGCGCGTAACAAGACTAACTTGGACTCACTTCACGACTGCATGATGCTGCACTTACCTGCGCGGGTCGCTGAGTTCCCTGAAGACCAAATCACTGATAAAAGCGTGCGTTTTTTGTGTGCCGAAGCGGTACGCGAGAAGCTGACACGGCGCTTAGGGCAGGAATTGCCTTATGGTCTGGGTGTACAAATCGAGGAGTTCGACGAGCAACCTGGCCTGACCACGATTGGCGCAATTATCTGGATTGAACGTTCTAGCCACAAACCGATAGTTATTGGCAAAGGTGGTAAGAATCTAAAAGAAGTTGGCCGTGAGGCGCGTGCGGATATTGAGGCGATGATAGAAAAGCATGTGTTTTTGCGCTTGTGGGTCAAGGTCAGGGAAGGTTGGGCAAATGACGAACGCGCGCTGCAGCAACTCGGTTACCGCGACTGAGCCGCAATTGTGTGTCGCACATCGTCCTTCACCGGGACGCGCTTGCGTGGATTCGCAATGGCTTGCCATTTCCAAGCGATGATTAGCTCGCCGGTGCACACACGCAAACCTCATGTGGATTGGAGTAGGGCGGTTTCGTGGCGCTGCGCAGCGCGGCCTGCAAACCTTGTCGGTGTGTCTGGAAAATGACTTCAGTGGCCGAATCCGTGCATGCTTTTGTGCTGCACCGTCGGCCCTATTCTGAAACAAGCTTTATTGTTGAGCTGTGGACTGAGGAGCACGGTAGGGTCGGGGTGATGGCGCGCGGCGAGCGAAAGCGCTCAGCGCAAGGCCGCGGGGCGCTGCAACCGTTCCAGCTCCTGAATGTAAGTTGGCGCGGGCGCGGCGAATTGCCGAACTTGGTAGATTGCGAGGCTGAATCGATGGCCTTGCGCCTACAGGGTAAAAAGCTGATTAGTGCGCTCTATGTCAACGAACTACTAATGCGCCTGCTGCAGCGCCACGATCCACATCCGAGCCTGTGGCAGCCTTATGCAGATGTGTTGCAGGCGCTAAATACCGAAGCCAGTGCAGAGCCGCCGTTGCGAATTTTCGAAAAACGTCTACTAGCGTCAATCGGCTACGGACTAGAATTGACTCGTGAAGGCGACACTGGCGCGGCGATTAGCGCGAACCAAAATTACGCTTACGATCCGCAAGCAGGACCACGACTGGCATCCGGGCCGCAGTGTGTGAGCGGCACTACACTGTTAGCGCTAGCAGCAGAAAATCTCTCAAGCCCAACGCAGCTGCGCGAGGCCAAGATGCTGATGCGAAACTTACTTGATGTTCGCCTTGAGGGGCGCGCACTCAGTACGCGCAAACTGATTCGGAGCTAGTGGACAATCCGTCGCCCGTGCGTTGCATACCCGGAAGCGCGCGGCTCATGTCTCAAATCCTTGACGCGCAGATTAACCGTAGCGCAGATCGACGCCAAATCGTGTCTGTTGACTGCGATTCGACGTCGATAGCTTTCGCTCAAGCACAAAAGTTAAGGCCTAGCTGTCACTCGGTTTTTCTGGTGACACGACTGGTTTTGCCGACACCGATGGCGTGGCATCTGCTGCCGCCGCGGCAACTGCCACCGCAGCTGGTACAGACGCCTCTTGCGGCTTAGGCCTTGTAGGCGGCGCCTGCACATTTGTCTGCTGTCCGGCCGATGGGCTGTCTGGCGCCTTCGCGCCTTCATCGACTTGCACGGCCGCAGCAGCGGCCGTTGGCGCTGGCGGCGCTATTGGTGGTTGCGTTGCGGCTGGTGCTGCCGTTGCGAAGCTGCCAGCGTCCACTTTCGGGGCTGTGACGGCGGCTGGCGCTACGCTATCGGCTGGCGGTGCCATCGGCGCGGGAGCCGCTGCACTCGCAGCTGTACTTGGCTGCGAGACGCTTGTCTCTGGCGCTAGCTGGGCAGGCTTTTCAACCGGCTCGCTGCGTGGCGTAGCAGCGGGTTCAGCTGCTGGTGCTTGCGGCTTTGGTGGCTGCGGTTCTGCTGCCGTGTGACCCGTCTGCGATGGTGCCACCGTGCTTGCGTCAGCCGTGTTGGTGCTGGTTTTGGCAGGGCTCCCGCTATTTTCGGAATCACTTACGCTGGCAGCCACTACCGGTGCTGGTGACGGCGCGTCATGCCTTACCGACTCGGTACTAGTGTCTGCAGCGACAGTGCTCATCTCGGCGGTGTCACTGTCTCGCTCCGACGCGACGGCATTGTCGTCCTTCGCTGCGGCTTCGTCAGACTGGCCACTGTTATTAGAGCGTCTGCCGCGCCCGCCGCGAGAGCGGCGGGGTCTCGATGAGGCTGCTGGAGTGTCCTCCTTCGAATCACCGACGCCGGCTACAGCCTGACTGGATTCGTGCGCATCGGTGCCTTGCTCCGGCGCCGAATCATCCGCGCTATCTGGCGCAGTTAGAGTGTCGCTTTTGCGCAACGCCGTTGGCGCGTCATGGTCAACCTCTTGTGCGACTCCAGCCGCGCCTTCCTCGAACTCCTGCATTGAGCCAGATGCCGATTCAGCGTCTGCATTCGTGCCGCCAGACTCTGTGTCCGCACTCTTGCGCCGTCCACGGCCACCACGGCGACCGCGACGGCTACGCCCGGTGCGCTTCGGCTGCTCGCTTTCGTCTCCATCTGGGCCAGTACCGTCGTTTGTGGTGCCGTCGCTCAAAGATGCTTTTTCTGGTGTCGTCTCAGCATCGTTTTCAGCCGAATCCGAAGGCCCGTGGATCGGCGCCGAACCTGTCTTTACAAGATCGCCGCTTGCATCAGCACTGACCGGCTCTGCACCGTCTGTTGGTTTAAGCTCAGTGGGGGGCGTGTTATCGCGATTGTCGCCACGTGGTTTACGGCGACTACGACGGCGCTCGCCATTGTTAGTGGTGTTTGCGTTCTCATTATCCTGGCTATTTTGCGACTCTTCATTTTTAGCGCGGGTTTCGGCCCCACGCTCGGCATTCTCGCCCCGACCCTTTGGCTTGTCACCGCCTTCGTTAGAGCGTTTGCGAGCGCTTGAGCGATCGCCCTGATTGGCGCGCGATTCATCTCGATTACCAGAACCTCTACGTCCGGTACGTCGCCGACTATCGCCGTTGCCGCCGCGCTCGTCGCTGTTGCCATTACGCCGAGCTGGTTTGCGCGGCTCTGAGTTCGAATCAGAGTCAGTGCTTGCTGGCGCTTGCGCGCCGCCAAATAGTGTCGTCCACATCCGTTTCAGTACACCCTCTTCGCGCTCTAATGGCGCTGCCACAGGCGCCGCAACGACCGGAGCCGGCGACGGTGGTGCGATGCTTTTCACCACCGGTTCTTGAACTTTTGCCGCCGCCACACTGGCCGCGGTGACGAACTCCGGCACGGTTTCGGTGGCTTCTACCAGATCGTAGCTGACGGTGTTGTGCACCTCGTGCTCGTCATCGTCAGAGCGAATCCGTTGGATATCGTGATGCGGCGACTCGACGTTGGGGTCTGGCACCATGATGATGCTGATGTGATTGCGTTGCTCAATCGCCTGAATTGCGTCGCGCTTCTCATTGAGCAGGAAGGTGCCTACCTGTAACGGCACACGCACCATGACCTTGCCGGTTTTCTCTTTCATGGCTTCTTCTTCGAGCAGCCGAAGAATTGAAAAAGCGAGTGATTCGGTGCTGCGTACTACGCCTTGGCCGGTACAGCGTGGGCATACCATTAGGTGTGATTCACCTAATGATGGACGCAGCCGCTGACGCGACATTTCGAGCAAACCAAAGCGCGAAATACGTCCGATTTGCACGCGTGCACGGTCACGTTTGAGGGCTTCGCGCAAACGATTCTCGACTTCGCGCTGGTTTTTGGCTGGCGTCATGTCGATGAAATCGATCACGATGAGTCCGCCAAGATCGCGCAGCCGCAGCTGGCGCGCTATTTCGTCAGCAGCTTCCAAATTGGTATTGAACGCGGTTTCTTCAATGTCGCTGCCCTTAGTGGCGCGCGCTGAGTTGATGTCGACGGCGACCAGCGCCTCGGTGTGGTCAATTACGATCGAACCGCCTGAGGGGAGGCGCACGTCATGTTGGAATGCGGTTTCAATGCGCGATTCGATCTGATAGCGATTGAACAGCGGCACGGGGTCGTCGTAGAGCTTAATTTTGCGCAGATTCTCCGGCATTACCAGCTCAACGAACTCACGTGCTTGGCGACATACTTCAGGGTCGTCAATGAGTACTTCGTTTAGGTCTTGCGAGAAGTAGTCACGAATCGCGCGTACGATAAGGTTACTTTCTTGATAGATAAGCAACGGCGCTTTATTTTCGTTGGCGGCGTTCTCGATCGCAGACCAAGCCTTGAGCAAGTAATCCAGGTCCCACTGGAGTTCATCAGCTACGCGACCGACACCTGCGGTGCGCACGATTAAGCCCATGCCAGCAGGAATGTCGAGGGTGCTCAAAGCTTCGCGCAAATCCGCTCGCTCGTCGCCTTCGACGCGCCTAGAGATGCCGCCTGCGCGCGGGTTGTTTGGCATCAACACCAAGTAACGGCCAGCCAAGCTGATAAACGTGGTTAGCGCCGCACCCTTATTGCCACGCTCTTCTTTTTCAACTTGGACGATCAGCTCCTGACCTTCAGCGATCGCGTCCTTGATACTGACTTTGCCGCCGTCAGGCGCTTCTTTGGTCTTGAAGTACTGCCGCGCAATTTCCTTGAACGGCAAGAAGCCGTGTCGTTCAGAGCCAAATTCGACAAACGCCGCTTCTAGGCTCGGTTCTACACGGGTGATCTTGCCTTTATAGATGTTGGCTTTTTTCTGTGCTTTGGAAGGGACCTCGATGTCGAGGTTGTTGAGCTGTTGACCGTCAACAATCGCGACGCGTAGCTCTTCTGGCTGCGTCGCGTTGATTAGCATTCTTTTCATTTATTCGCCTGGTACTTTGGCCGCTCGTGAGTGAACACGGGCCAGCGCAATTCAATTAGCGGGCACGCTAACGGACAGGCGATTCAGGTCTAATACCATTCATTCAGGCAGGGTTGAGCTTACCCGTCATCGGAGCGGAAACAGACCGCAGCAATGTAACGGAGCTCTAATGCTCGAATCGGCAGCGGCCGATTCGCAGCAATGCGACACCGCGCTTGAATTATACTCAGCGCACGCGCATGGAGGCTGCTATCTGCGCTGCCTTTGTAACGGCGCGCAGACGCTAAAAAAATATGCCTGCCAAGGTCGTCCTTTTCTTGTGTTTTACAGGATCGCCTTGGGTACATCGAATGGTGCCGCGTTGTTTGTCTTCGCGACGACCTGTATTACTTAACCGCTTATCGCGTCAGCATACGTTCGAGCGCCAGAATATAACATTATATATGTCTTCGATGAAATGGAATTCGCAACGTCACGTTGCGAGTGGGCGCTGGCACTTTGCCCAAATCGGTGCGCGCGAGCATTACGCGTTAGCGCGCGCCGCGTTGGCGGCTGGAAGTTTGGCGCGCCACTTTAGCTACGCAAAGCGGCCGACGCGCTACCGCATGCAGTTATGGCGAGCCCACTTAGAGCGTTGGCTGGGCGCGGTCACGCGGAAATTGCAGATGAATTTGTGTGCAGTCGCAACCGCGGTTCTGTTCTTAAGCGTTTGTTGGCGCCAGTAAATGTCGACGCCGATACGCAGTATTTGCGCACCGGTATGCAATTCGGAACCTGGCTGCGTCGTCAGTTGCAGGCGGCGGAGATACGCGCTGGTGTTGCGTTTTTTACTTACAATACCGATGGCTTGGAGGTCTTGGAGTGGTTCAAACAGCGTGGCCTCTTCACCGTCATTGGCCAGATTGATCCGGCACGTGCCGAGTACGAACTTACCCGTGCGCAAGCGCAGCGCTGGCCCGGCTGGCAACCATCACGCGCGGTCGTGCCGGAGCAGTATTGGCAGCGCATGCAGGCCGAATGGCGCGTTGCAGACGCGGTGCTGGTGAACTCGAACTGGTCGCGCGATGCGCTTATCAGTCAGGGCGTGCCAGAGCGCAAATTGCTGGTTGCGCCGTTGGCGATCGGGTTATCGCAATACCCTGCCTCGGCTAGCATGGTGCCGGCGCCGACCGAGGGCTCCGATAAAGCTGGCGACGCGATGCGTTTGCGAGCGCTGTTTCTCGGCGAGCTTAACTTGCGTAAGGACATCCACTATCTTACTCCAGGCAGCCGCGCGACTGACTGATGTGGCAAGCGAATTTACCTTGATCGGGCCCTGCGCTGTGCACGCACAGCGCTTGCTGATACGCGCAAACATTACGCCCGCGCGCAGGTGTTCGTGTTACCGACATTATCCGATGGTTTTGCTCTGAGCCAACTCGAAGCGATGGCTTGCGGCGTGCCGGTTGTCGCCACGCCCGCATGCGGGGACGTAGTAGAACACGGTGTCAATGGGTGGCGAGTGGCTGCTGGTGATGTGGACGCAGCGGCGGGACTACTGCGTGACATTGCTGCGAATCCAGCTCAACTGCCAGCTATGCGTGTTGTCGCGCAAGAGCGCGCGTGCGAGTTTCCGCTGGCGCGACCATTCGAAGTTTTGGAGCAAGCACGGCAGGATTGGCATCTTCGTGAAGATACTGGCCCAATACGCGCATGACTATCTACCAGCTGCGACAACTGTATTGAGCACGCAACAGCACAATCAGGTCCGGAAAGTGACTGTCGATGCGGAATTCGCTGGCCAGCGCATCGACAACTTTCTAATGCGTGAACTGAAAGGCGTGCCGCGATCGGCTATCTACAAAATTTTGCGTCGCGGTGAAGTCAGGGTGAACGGCGGCAGGGCGCGCCAGACTTACAAACTCAGCGCTGGCGATGAAGTCCGTATACCGCCGGTGCGGACCACTGTATCGGCTGGTCCTGTTCACGTTTCCGAAGGCTTGAACGAGCTGCTTGCGCGTTCAATTCTCTACGAAGACCGCGACTTGCTAGTGATCAACAAACCCGCCGGGCTGGCGGTGCATGGTGGCAGTGGCCAGAGTCTGGGATTGATCGAGGCGCTGCGAGTAATGCGCCCAGGCGTGCTCGGGCTGGAGCTGGTGCATCGCCTGGACAAACCCACTTCAGGTTGTTTACTCGTCGCCAAGCGCCGCAGCAAGTTGCGCGCTTTGCACGAGGCGCTACGGGAGGGCCGTATGCAAAAGAATTATTTTGCGCTCGCGCAAGGCCGCTGGCCTGCCAAGGTGAAGCAAGTCGACGCGCCATTGCGCAAGTCGGTGCTGCGCTCGGGTGAGCGCATGGTTACGGTTCAAGCGGATGGCAAAGCGGCCCTAAGCCGATTTAAACGCGTGGCAGAAGTCGAGGCGGCGACGCTTTTGGACGTAAACATTCGCACCGGTCGTACCCACCAAATTCGGGTGCACGCAGCGCATGTTGGCTGTCCGCTTGCTGGCGACGAGCGCTACGGCGATACGCAGTTCAACGCGATAATGTCGAAACATGGCTTACGACGATTATTTTTGCATGCTCGTCGCGTCCATCTCGACGACCTAACTGTGGTGGCGCCGCTGCCGGAAGACTTGTCCGCGTGTCTGCGACAGCTCGGTATTAACCCGAGCGCGGTTGAAGCTGCGCTGGCGGGAAGTTAGTTGAGGTACAACAAGTGAGTTCGACCCCTGAGTTCAGCCTTATAGTTTTCGATTGGGACGGCACATTGACCGATTCAAGCGCTGGCATTGTTGCGACGCTGCAGGCTGCCGCGAGCGCTGTCGGATTGCCGCCGGGGGATGCACTGGCTATTCGTGCGACGATAGGCTCAGGCATGTTGGCCGCAGTAAATCAGGTTTACCCAAATATCCATGCAGGTGCGGCGCAACAACTCATCGCCAAGTTTCGCCAAATGTCGGCGCGCGTAGATGCGCCGGTGCCGGATGCATTCCCACGCGTTGCTGCGACTTTGACGGCGCTGCAAGATGCCGGTGCGATGCTGGCCGTCGCAACCGGTAAGAGTCGTGTTGGGCTGGACCGAGATTTGCGCGACCTAGGCCTCGCCAAGCATTTTGTCGCTACCCGTACAGCGGATGAAACACGTGCGAAGCCGAATCCGCAAATGTTAGAACAACTGCTGCGTGTCACTGGCGTCATGCCAGCCGACGCGCTGATGGTCGGTGATACAACTTTTGACCTCGAGATGGCCACCCATGCGGGCATGCGAGCGGTTGGTGCAACTTACGGCGTGCATAGCCGTGCGGCCTTGCAAGCCCAGCAGCCGTGGGCATTTATCGACGCAATAGATGAACTTGTCGCGCTACTTGGCGCAAGCACTGCTTGATCGCTCGCAATATGCCTCCAGATACACACGGCCTGCGGCTAATTTCGCTGCGACAGACATTGTCTAGGCGAACGAGACCAAAACAGCAGCTAGAGATGAGCTAATGAGTGAGAACGAAGCCGGGCAGGTTGACCGAGCGAGCAGCACCACCAGCAAGCCGGAGGTGACGGAAGCGCCGTGGGAGCGCGCAGCGCTCATGCGCTTGGCTGAAACTGGGTTAAAGGAACAGCGTAGCGCGCGTCGCTGGAATGTGTTCTTTAAGTGTCTGTTTTTTGCCTACCTTATTGGCATCGCAGTTCTTTACACGCCGAGTCTGTGGCCGGATTCGTCTTCTTCTGAACCACATACCGCATTGGTGGAGCTCAAAGGTACGATTGCGTCCGGCTCGGATGCGTCCGCTGATCGCATGGCACAAGGCTTGCGCGCCGCATTCGAAGACGAAAATACCAAGGCGGTGATCCTGCGCATCAATAGCCCCGGAGGCTCTCCGGTGCAGTCGGCTTATATTAATAACGAGATAACGCGCTTACGTAAGTTGCACCCGGACACGCCGCTGTACGCGGTTATCGCGGATGTGTGCGCATCGGGCGGTTATTACGTTGCTGCCGCAGCAGATAAGATTTATGCCAACGAATCGAGCTTGGTCGGCTCAATTGGAGTGCTCACCAACGGCTTTGGCTTTACGGAATTGATGGAAAAGGTTGGTGTTGAGCGACGTTTAATTACCGCCGGTGAGCGCAAGGGTTTTCTTGATCCATTTACCCCGCAAAAGCCCGAAGATATCGAGCATCTGGGGGCCATTTTGGGCGAACTGCACGCGGAGTTCATTGATGTTGTTAAACGCGGACGCGGCGATCGCCTCAAAGGCGGGGATGAGCTATTTAGTGGGCTGGTGTGGAGCGGGCGTAAGGCTAAGAGCCTAGGCTTGGTTGATGAGTTCGCGAGTGCTGGTGAGGTCGCTAGGGATGTCGTCGGAATCAAGGAGATCGTGGACTTCACGCCACGCCCTAGCTTGCTTGAGAAGCTCGCCAAGCGTGTCGGCGTATCCATTGGCACTGCGCTCGCAGTCGAGGTTGGACTCACCCCGCTCAGCGTACGGTAGCGCTTTAATCGATGTCGCTGGTGTCACTCGCGATCTGGGTGTACCGTCGTTAATAGGTCAAAGTTTTCCGCGCGCAGCATCCGCAGCAGCATAATCAGGGGTAAACCTATGATCGCGCTGGGGTCGTCACTACGCTGGTAACGCATAAGTGTGCAAGCCAAGGATTCTGCTTTGATGGACCCTGCGCATTGATAGGGTGCATCGGCGCGCAAGTAACGCTCGATGGTGTCATCGCTCAGCTTACGAAAACCCACCGTTGTTCTGGCGACGTCGATTTGGACGCGCTGTGTGTGTGCGTTGATAACTGCGACGGAGCTCAGATATACAACTTCGCGTGCGCTGCAGCGACGCAGCTGGGCGGTTGCGCGTTCGTGGTTGCCAGGTTTGCCAAGCACCTGCGCGTCGACTAAGGCAATTTGGTCTGAACCGATCACCAAGCCGTGCCGCAGGCGTGCGGCAACCGCGCTGGCTTTTACAATTGCTAAGCGTTCAACCAAGGCGCGCGCGGTTTCGTGCGCCAGCGCTTGCTCATCGACGGCGGGCGCGACGCAGGTAAAACGCATGCCTAAGCCCTCAAGTTGAGCACGACGGTATGGCGATGATGAGGCGAGGATGATTTCTTGCATGGGCGACCTAAAATGCGTCAGTGCTGCGTTCAATATGGATCGTATGGCTTAGGTGCAGACGTCGTTTTGCAGCTAGTAGGTGAACACGGAGGCAAATTTGCTAGCGAATACCCGAGTTTTGCTCGCTATTAATCAACAATACCTACGAAAGCGAGTGTTTTTGCAATTTTACTTTGACACTAAGTCCATAGAGTCAATAAAATTAGCAGGTTATGGTCACTCAATTACCTCCATCTCCACGCGCTGATGATTTAGCGGCCCGTGATGCGCAGTATAGTTGCGAAATTACCCTCGCGAAGATGGGGCGTTTGGCGTTGTCGACGGTCACACCACCCGACACCGCCCAAGTGGACTGGCAATTTGGCTTGAACGCGGCTGGACGACCAGCGTGTTGGGGCGAGGTGAGTGCTTGGTTGTCGTTGACGTGTCAACGCTGTCTTGAGCCTACGAGTCAGAATGTGGTCGCGCAAACACAGGTCGAGTTTGTCGCCACTGTGGACGACGTGGCTCGCGCACACGGATTTGAACCGGTGATAGCTGACGACGGACGTGTTGATACACTAGGGCTCATAGAGGACGAATTACTGTTGGCGTTGCCGATTGCGCCAAATCACACGCATGCGTGTGGTGACTTGGTGAACTATTCATCAGAGCCC
>Ga0055584_100000537_pt1 | contig 36190 bp, 36 predicted proteins | sample OSDHelmetaG_FD_58716 | JGI IMG/M metagenome (GOLD analysis project Ga0055584, IMG submission 58716) | Pelagic marine sediment microbial communities from the LTER site Helgoland, North Sea, for post-phytoplankton bloom and carbon turnover... | ecosystem: Environmental > Aquatic > Marine >...
TGAAACACCCGCTGAGAAATTTAACCAATGTGTTGCGATGACCGGTTGAGGTCGCAAGCATTAGCGGTCGCCGTGAGGTGTTTCGGTATTTCGTCAATGCCCAACTTGGCTTACTTCGACGTGTCTTCCGCTTCCTTCGCCGCGCGCAAATCGTAGGTGATGTAAAATTCGGTTTCGTAGGCGCCCCAGGCGGTGTGCTCGATTGCCCGGTTTACGATCCGCAGCATATCCGGTGGTAACCGCAACACGATCACCTGGCCGATTCCCATCATCACATAGTGATTGACGATTTCGACACCCTCAGGCGGGAAATTTTCGTTAAACCCGGCGGCATCGAGTTTCTCGGCGCGCTCGACATTGTTCATCGATTGATCGTGCTTCAAAAAGACCGTCAGTAGGATTGTATCGTTTTGTGGGAGTTTGGACGTCATATCGAAATGCCTTCTACAAAATCGAGCCGCAGGCCTGATTGCCGATCTGACCTAGCGCCCTATAGGAGCCAAAAGGCTAGAGACGTTTTCCGGCACCGTCAATGCGAACAGACCGGGTTTATCTACCGATATAACCGCCGAGGCCGTCGACAAATCAAACCGTTTGGCATCGCGTCCGTCTTTAGCGTGTCGCCACCACTTCGCCGGTTTCGGCGGATTTGACGGCGGCTTCGAGGAACGCGGGCACGGCGATTATTTCTTCGGCGGTCATGGGGTAACGTGGAGGATAGGGGGCCGTCCCCGTGACCGCGTCGGCAAAGCCTTCCAATTCGGCACGCTCCATATCCATTTTGTCGAAAATAGTGCTGACGGGTTCTTCGCCCTGCATATGGACGATCAGTTCGCGCCAGCCGCGCATCTCTGCGGTGCCGTCGACGCCGAATATCTTGATCTGCCAATGGGGCGTGGTGGCGTTTAGCGTGCCCAGATAGCCGGTCATGCCGTTCTTGAACCAGAGAAGGCACGAGGTGGTGTCGTCACGAATTCCACCAATGCTGTTGTAAGCCGTCGCGATCACTTTCTCGACCGGCCCGCAACAGCCGACCATAGCGTCCAACGCATGGACGCCTCGGTTGGTCATGGAGCCCAGCGGCGATTCCACCACATCGCTGCGCCAAGGGCGGGCTTCTACTGCATTTCTGAGAGCGGATTCACCGGAAAAGTTCGCCTCCATATGATGGAGTTTGCCGAGCGCGCCTTCACGGGCCAGACGCTGAAACTCCTGATAGACTGTATTGAAGCGGCGGTTATGCAGCACCGTTAAGAGAACGCCTGCATCGTCGGCGGCCTTAACCGCGGCGCGCGCGCTTTCGGCATCTAACGTAAATGGTTTTTCACAGGCGATCGGCTTGCCGGCAGCAGCGACGATGGCGATCTGTTCCCCATGAATGCTGTGTGGGGAGGCCAGCACCACTGCGTCCACATCGTCGCGAGAGATGGCCTCTTCCAGGGAACAGGTGAGCAGGTCGAAGCCTTTTTCTTTTGCGTAAGCCTTCTCTTCGTCGTTTGCGGTTGTTTTCAATCCGGCGACGAAGGTGATTTTGTCGCTGATGCCTTGAACGGAATCCACCAAGACCCGTCCCCAACGACCGGCACCCACCAACAATGCTCTAACCATAGCTTTCCCCCAACATCCATTCTTCGGCATCGTACGCTACGTGCCGACTTGGACCAGTATCGCGACGACGCGTTTCCCTTCAAGAGGCATTTCCTTTATAAACTGATTTTAACGAATTGAGTTTCCAAAGTACCCGTGGAGAAAAGAACAATGACCAGCGCTGCATCTATTGCCATCGAAGATACGTCCGACGTCGTCGCCGAAGATTATTGGGCCAAGAAAGGCGATGTAGATCTTTATATGCACCGTAAATACAAGGCGGATTCAGATACGCCGCGCCCGGTGCTGGTGTTGGTGCACGGCTCTAGTCAGGCGGCGCGGACGAGTGTGGATCTCGATATTCCCGGTCATGGCGAATACTCGACGATGAAAACCTTCGCGCGGTTGGGCTACGACGTTTGGACCATGGATCATGAAGGATATGGAAAATCCAGTCGTACGGAAGGCTATTCTTATATTCTGGACGGCGTAGAAGATCTCAAGGCGGCCATTCCGATTATCGAGAAAGAAACCGGCCAATCGCAGTTTGCTTTTTTTGGATCGTCTTCGGGCGCGCTACGCGCCGGTGCCTATCAAAATGCCTGCCCTGAACGGGTGGAGCGTATTGCGCTCTCGGCTTTTCCCTATACGGGCAAAGACGCACCGTCGCTGATTAAACGCGCACTACGACTGGATGAATGGCAAGCAACGAACAGCCGACAGGTTGATGCGGAATATTTCAAAGCCATGGTCACTCGCGATATCGTCGGTCTTACGGTGCCAGAGTTGCCGGAAATTGCGGCGGCAGCTGAAATGGCCAATGGCGGCGGCAGCGTACCCAACGGCACCTATATCGATATGTGCATCAATCTGCCGATTATCGATCCGGCGAAGTTCACTTGCCCGGTCTTAATGCTGCGCGCTGAACATGACGGCATCACCACCAATGAGGACATGGCGGATTTTTACGCCAAGCTGGCTACGCTGGATAAGCAGATCGTGCAGATTTCCGGCCAAGCCCATAACATGACCTTCGGCATAAATCGTCATCGGTTCTGGCATGCGCTTCTGAGTTTCCTGGAAATGCCAGCCAGGCTCGATAGCTTGCAAGCTTAGGAAAGCTCAAGAAAAATATTAGCTCTGTGGGAATATCATCGACAGGGTGAAGCCCTTTTTAGCATCACTGTCTATTTGCAGCGTGCCGTCGTGCGCTTCTATTAGGGACTTTACGATAGCGAGGCCGAGGCCACTACCTTCGTGGGCTCTGTGCGGGTCGGTCTCGCCACGGACGAAAGACTCGGTCAAGTGCGCCAATAGTTCGGACTGAATTTTCGGCCCTGTATTGTTGAGCACGATGAAGTGGCTTGCTTTAGAAAATTGGGTCGTGAGCGTGATATCGCCACCGGCTGGTGTGAACTTGATGGCGTTCGTCAAAACATTGAGCAATATCTGTTTGATTGCACGAGGGTCCGCGTTCAGAGGCGGTAGATTGATCGCTAGGTCGGTTTGATACGATATGTCTTTGCTCTCCATATGGGGGGCTACGGTGGATGAGCAATCCGCAATCATTTCGAAAAGATCGACAGGTTCAATATTGAGCGGCTGATTGCCCGTTTCAATTGCGGCGAGATCTAGAATGTCATTAATCAGATTAAGCAGGTGCTTGCTGCTTGCATGGATGTCTTTGGTGTAGCCCAAGTATTTTTGGGAGCCCATAGGCCCGAGCATTTCGGATGCCATGAGTTCTGAGAAACCGAGAATAGCGTTGAGCGGCGTACGGAGTTCATGGCTCATGGTTGCCATAAATACGGATTTGGCTTCATTGGCGCGGTTGGCTTCTGCCAGGGCGAGGCGAAGCCGTTCTTCAGCATTCCGTCTTTCGCTGATATCCGTGCGGATCGTACCAAGCCCGTCCACTTCTCCGTCTTTATTAAAGACAGGGAATCTTTGGTTGAGGGTCAGTAATTCAGTGCCATCGGGCAATGGCAAATTTAGCACACGTTCGTGGACGGCCCGGGTTTTGAAGACCTGCCGGTCAGCTTGTTTCGCGGTAACAACGTTGGCCGGTAGGAGGATGTCCTTATCAAGAGTGCCGACCACATCTTCGGTTACATTAGGATGCCATGCGTACCACATTTTATTGGCGAACCAGAAACGGCCTTCCTTGTCCTTTAGTGAAATAGAGGCGGGGCAGTGTTCTATGAAGGCCTTAAAGCGGTCGTCGCTCGCGCGCAGTTCATCTTCGGCCTTTTTTAATTCAGTAATGTCTTGAATGACCGAGATTGCCTGGGTCGGCGCGCCGGTTTGTCCAACGACCGCCGACAGCCAAATATTTGTCCAAACGATTTCACCGTCTTTTCGTAAATAGCGTTTCTCTCGAGAATAACTTCTGATTTCGCCATCAAGCATTCTCTGGTTGTAGTCGGTGGCGATCTGACGGTCCTCGGGCACGCTGATGTTTAACGAGGTCAGTTGTTGTAACTCTTCCTCGGTATAGCCGAGCATATCGCAGAATTTTTGGTTTGCCCGAAGCCACCGCGACCCCTTCGGGTCTATGGTGCGCAGCGCTATGCCAATCGCATTCTGGTTAAAGACGGTGCTGAATAGTTCTTCGGTAACTTTAAGCTCGGTGATATCGCTGGCGGTAAGTGCTCTGCCGCCGTCGGGCGTTTTGCTTTCTTTAATAATCACCCGGCTGCCATCGGTTCGTTCGCGGATAAATGGCCCGACGGGGTTTTTGTGCTGTTCTAAGCGATTTTGGAAAAATTCGTTTTCGCTACCGGTTTCGAACACTGGGTTGCCGATCTCCATACTGTGACGCAGTAGGTCTTCGAATGGCGTGCCGGGAACCAGCAAATCCACTAAAGTTGGGTTTAACTGTTTGTATTCCTCATTGGCCATGACGATACGATCTTCGGAATCGAACAAGACAAATCCTTCTTGGAGGTTTGAAATGGCGCCGCGGAATCGCGCTTCGCTCAAGTGTAGTTCTCGCGTGCGCGCCTTCACCATTTCTTCCATTTTCTCATAGGCGCGGCGCAGCGAAACTTCTGCCTCTTTTCGGGCATTGATGTCGGTCCGCATTGAGCATATGGCCGGTTCTCCATCCCAATCGATCACGAAGGAGCGCCGATCAAGCCAGAATGCCTCGCCGTTTTTGCGAACCCCTTTAAATTCGGCATCTCTCGGCTTTGTGTCACCGGCTAGGCGACTATTTTGACTCGTAGTCTGAAAATCGGGATGGACCAATATGCTGGTGGAATCGAGTGTTAAAATTTCCGCCGGAGAGTCGTATCCGTAAATCCTTGCCAAGGCCGGGTTTGCATAAAGTGGTTTATGATGCCGGTGCACCACGATGCCTTGATTTGCGTTGTCGATGAGGGTGCGAAAGCGCGTTTCGCTCTGGTTCAGTGCATCTGTCGCGTGCTGTTGGTTGGTGATGTCGGTGCGGATGGTAAACGTGCAGCCATCCTGCGTCCTATGGTCCTGAATTCGAATAATCGTTCCGTCTTCAAAATGGCGAAGCAGGGGGGCTCCCGGATTTCGTCGTTGTTCGAGCCGTTGTTGAATCCAGGCGTCGTTTCGTACTTCGCCATCTTTGCGTTGGTTCCGCTCGGTTCGAATCCTAAGAAAATCTTCAAACAGGATGCCGGGTTTAAAAATATCCCACACATCGTCCATGGCTTTGCGGAAGGTCTCATTGCAAAAGATGAGGCGATCATCGGGCCCGTAAAGTGAGAACCCGTCTGTGAAACTATCTATTGCATTAACGAGGAGCTGGTGCGCGGCGGCGAGCGAATCGTCAGGTGGCGGCAGAGCGGGTTGTTTGGCGAACTTCTTTAGGGTGTGGTTTTCCTCACGGAGGGCCTCCAGCTGCTTGATGAGCTGGGCTTTGGTAAGACGAGAGCTGGAGCCGTTTGCGGCCACTATTTTCACACCTCAATATTGCGATGCTTCATTTCCATTCATTAGACACGATGTTAACGGTGTTTGGTAAATTTTTAGTTAATTGTCGCGAATTGACGCCTCATTGTCTTGATCATTGGCAGACATGCCGTAACGGTCGCAAATTATTGCATAATCTGCTACAGTTGGCTCATTGGTGGGCAATAACAAACCGGAGGCATAAGTCATGTCCGGCATAATAAGAAGTATATGGGTGCGTTTTATAAGTACGCTGTTGATACTTGTAGGAACAGCTGGAATAAGTTTTGCAAAATCTACAAGTAATGAATGCTTTTTACTTGGCGCTAAGTTTGCGCCCGATGTAGAATTAAATACATTTTATACAATTGACGAGTCTTTCGACAAAAGTCATGCGTTCCGTGGTTACGATTCAACCGCCTTTCCGGTGTTGAACCGGCGTGCGTGTATTCAGTTTGAATTGAACGCGCCGCGCGGGTCGGTAGGTCTGAATATTACGGCGAGCGCGCAATTTAAGAATAAATTTACAAAACAAGGCCAGGTGCAGCCGCGTCTGAAAGTCTTCGTGGTGCCGAAGGATCGGCTCTCCTATGGGCCGGGCGGGCGCGCCAAGTTGGATATGGCCGGCCTTGAGCAATCATTGTGTTCGCAGTCGAAACCGTTTGCGCAACAGGGCGCGGCGAAAATGGGGCTTACCACGGCTTGCATGGGACGTTTGCACCATAACAAGCCGACCTTGGTGATCCTCTTTCTTGGGTCCGGTGTTGATAATTACATCGAGCCGAATTCGGTGCGTATGCGGATGGATATTTTGCCCGTGAGGGGTAATTAGGCTAGCTGCAGATTTCCATGAGCCGCGCCACTTCATTGGCGCTTAACTCGTGGAGGCGGCTTGCCAGTGACACGAACTCTTCTTCCGCCTCCTTGGTGAGGACACGCCCTAGGCAATCGTGAATTTTTACCCGATGCCGTTCTGCTGTGACTGGCTCGCGATGGTAGTGGCCAAGCGGCTTGTCGATGCGGATATTAAGGCGCTGACCAGACTTCAGGACGATCTCCAAATCCATCCAGCGTTCGTAGGCGGGTTCCGGGCGCGCCGGGTCGATGCTGAGGCTGATTTTTTTCATCAGCGCTTGTATGTCGTCTCGCGCCACGCTCTCATCGAGAAAATGGTCGATGCCGAGTCGCCCATCAATCAGGGCGGCGGCCAAGGTATATTGCAGGCTGAATTTGCCATCTAGCCCGGTGACGGGGAGAGGCCGTCGGGCGTTCTCAACTTCGGGTACGGTGAGCGTTGCGCTTTCAATATCGTTTATATCGTCAATTTGCTCGCGGGCTTCCAACCCTGCATTGATCCCCCAATGGGTGGTGTATTGAGCGGGGAACAACTTTATCGCGTAGCCGGGATCGACGATGCGCCAGGGTTCGCCATAGGCGAGAAGGGAGGCTGGGTCTAGATCGTCCTTCAGGAAGGCCTGCGCATAGCCGCGTTTGTGATCGAGAATGTCGCTACTCGCTGTGAATCCGCGCGCGGCCAGAAGTGCGCCGTCCAATCCATTGGCGCCGCCATAGCCGCAATGGGTGCATTTGGTCATGGTGCCGCTGTTGGCTGATAGGGCGCCTGACCGGCTGCCTGCGATGGCGATGGCATAGGCGGTCTGCTGGGCATCAAGGTCCAACATGTGCGAGGCCGCGACGGCACTACCCATGGGGCCGACAACGCCGGGCGCATGAAATCTATATCGGCCGGGATGGCCTTCTGCGATGCGCAGTCGTCCCTCCATTTCAATGCCTTTGATCAGCGCAGTGGCGACCTTACGTCCATCTGCGCCGGTCTTTTCCGCCAGCGCCAGCACGCCGGGTAGCACCGGCGATGTGGCGTGATTGGCGGGGTTCGACATGGGTTCGAAATCCAGCACATGCATGGAGGCGCCGTTGAGATAGGCCGCATAGAAGGGGGAAGTCTTAAAGCCAAACCCAATGGCGGTGGCCTCCGGCGTGGCCCCTTGGTCGCGTATATGGTCGGCGAGAATCTTTGGGGCGTCTTGAGTGGTACCGGCGAGCGCTACCGATAACGCATCCAATGCCACCTGATCTGCTCTTTCGAACGCTTCATCTGGGATATCAGCTTCGGTGAGGGTTACAATTTTTTCGCAAAAATCTGCCGTAAGTCCCATAGCATCCTCCTGGTTTATCCTTTACAGGGCTTCGTGTCCGCCTGTCATAAATGCGAGAGCCTCTTCTGCACATCGTGCCGCATCGCTGGCGGCCACGTGATAGGAATCGCCTGGTAGTACGAGCAGTCGGGACTGAGGAATATTCTCCTGCCATGCACGCGTCTCTTCGACGGTGCCGAGCGCGCTGCCCTCTGTGGTAATCACCAATGTGGGCGCGGTTATTTTCGCCATATCGTCGCCGATATCGGTTGCCGGAATATGCTGCATAAATCCGATTTGCGTGGATTGTGCGGTCTTGCCCATCAAATTGATCCACCAATCCACCCCTTCATCGGGGAAGTCGCTGCCGAGGCGGCTTCGCATGGTGCGTTCGGCCCAAGATGCGACGCCATTTTCTTGTTCGAACTCTGCGGTCCAACCGGGCACGTTGGCCGCAACTGCGGAGCGGTCCGGGCGCGGTGCGCCCACGAGGGTGAGTGTCTTTATACGGTCGGGAAAGCGCGCGGCCACACGGCGGGCGGCGGTACTGCCGAGTTTCGCGCCAACGAGGTGGAATGTGTCCACGCCGAGCGCGTCCATGAGGGCGATGTAATCATCGGCGAGGACGTCGATGTTCCACGGAAAATCCCTCGGCATCGGCGTCGATTGCCCGAAGCCACGCATATCCGGGCGAACAAGGCGATAGTGTCGCGCCAATGTGGGCACCCAGCCGTACCAAACAGCACCGCTTTCCGCGTTGCCATGAAGCATCAAAACAGTTTCCGCCTCCGACCATGGGTCGGTGAAATCATCCACGCGGTAATGCAGCTGGACGTCATCGGTGAGCGTGAATTTAGGCATGGCTAGGGTCCTCTGGCTGGCGGAACTCTTACCTTAGCGGACAACGGCGCTTTGCGGGAGAGGCCAGGGGGCGGGGAATTCTTGTCGCTAGGGATGGTGGGGCGTAGACTTAAGTAGGGGAGATGTTATGACGGCGAAGGTGGTTTTAAGCGGCGCGGCCGCGGGGGCTGAAATCGAGAACGTTGATGTTGGTAGTGGCGTCGACGACGCTGATTTCGCCATTATCGAAGCCGCACTCAATGAACATTTGATCATCGTGCTCCGCAATCAAACGATCACGCCGGAGGACCAGGTGGCCTTCGGCAAGCGATTTGGCGATTTGGCCCCCAACGTGTTTGCGGATTATCACCGCCATCCCACCAATCCCGATATTCTGGTGAACTCAAACATCAAGGAAAACGGCGCCTATATCGGCAATCCCGATGCGGGCCAGACCTGGCATACGGATCAATCCTATACGGCGACACCGCCCCGGGCGACGATGTTGTTTGCGGTGGAAATTCCCGTGCGCGACGGCGTTGCACTGGGCAACACGCTCTACGCCAGTTCGGCCGCCGCATACGACGCGCTCTCTGATGAGATGAAGGCGCGGATCGATGGGTTGAAGGCCATCCACAACATCAATGCGCGACCCCGCCAAGGCACCGCCATGAGCCGGGTGACCGCGACACTGGAGGACCGCTATCCGTCCGTTGCCCACCCGGTGGTGCGCACTCATCCGGTAACCGGGCGGAAGTGCCTGTATGTGCGCGAGGGCGAATGTATCGGCATTGAAGGCATGGCCGAAGAAGAGGCTCTGCCGTTGATCGCAAAATTGTCCCACCACACGATCAAAGACGAGTTTATCTATACCCACAAATGGCAGGTGGGCGATGTGGTGATGTGGGATAATTGTGGACTCCAGCATTTGGCGATCAAGGATTACACGCCGGACGAACGCCGTTTGCTGCATCGGGTTGTGGTGACCGGTGGAGCACCGTTCTAGCCTGATGAGTGTCGCACTCGTTAAGCTGGCCGCCGCCCTGGTTGCGAAAATTGGTGAAGCGCGCTAATGAGCCGTCTTCAATAATGGTGGTGCTATGAAAATCGGATTCCTTTCCAAGACCGAAATTAATATCCAGCGCCTGTCGGATGCACTGGCGCCGAGGCAAATTACCGTTTGCCGGTCGAAGGAAGAGTTACACGGTGAAATCGGCGGGTTTGATGCCCTGATCGTTCAAAACCAAGGGTTTAAACGGGGAACGATTGATGCCGATATTTTGGCGCGGGCGACGCAATTGCGGATGATCCAGCACCATGGGGTGGCAACGGATATCACTGATATTGAAGCCGCCGCCGCACGCGGTATTCCCGTGGCGACGGTGCCCAGCCAGAACAGCCGTTCGGTTGCCGAACATGGGATGCATCTCATGTTAGCGCTCGCGCGGCGGGCCCCTTTGGTACGGCGTTTGGTTGCTGAAGGCAGCATGGGCGAGGTGGAATGTTCGGAACTTGAAGGCAAGACCCTATGCGTGGTCGGCCTCGGGACCATCGGCAAAATGATTGCAGTGGCGGCCAATGGCTTTGGCATGAATGTGGTCGGTGTCAGCAAAAACATTGCCAAAGGCCCGCCTATTCTAGGCGTGGTGCAAGCGTTCGCGGCAGTGGACTTGCATGTGGCATTGGCGCTAGCGGATTTTTCCATTCTGGTGTTGCCGTTGAATGACGAGACCGAGAATATCATCGACGCAGAAGCGTTCGCGGCGATGAAACAAGGCGCGTTCCTCATCAACATGTCGCGCGGCGGCCATGTGGACCGGACGGCGTGCGAGGCGGCACTCGACAGCGGGCAGCTCGCCGGCTATGCGGCCGATGCCATGTGGCAGGAGCCGGTTGATCCCAACGATCCGATGTTAACCGATGAGCGCGTCGTGCTCACCCCGCATATCGGCGGTAAGTCCGCCGAAGCAATAAAGCGGATCACCACGACCGTGCGCGCCAATATTCTTCGGTTCGAGCTTGGCGAGCCGTTGGAGAATGTCGTCAATATGGACGTCTCTTGAGGTCTTGTAATGGATAGCGCCGCCATCTCATTTCGCGCGGCGACTGAAGCGGACTTGCCTGCGATTGTGGGCATGTTGGCCGATGATGAGATCGGTAAGCTTCGAGAAGATTCCAGCCTGCCGTTATCTTCTGTCTATACCGATGCGTTCGCTGCCTTGGACGCGGATGAGAATCAGCTGCTGGCGGTGGCCGTTGCCGTGAATGAGAAAGAGGATGGGGCCGAAACAGTGATTGGTGCCTTACAACTCTCCTTTATACCGGGTATGGCGCGTATGGGGGCGTGGCGCGGCCAAATCGAGGCAGTGCGGATCGCCACATCTCACAGGAACTCCGGATTGGGCCGTGAGATGTTCGAATGGGCGATTGAAAGATGCCGCGAAAAGAACTGCATGTTGGTGCAATTAACCACCGATAAAGGTCGTCCCGATGCGCATCGGTTTTATGATTCCCTCGGGTTTGAGGCCAGCCACGAAGGCTATAAGCTCAAGCTGTTGTAGGTTGATCCGACGCTTAGGAACTGTCGCTCCACAACGTGCTCCTCCTACTCGTCATTGCCGTGTCCGCGTGTTAGACCGCGCATTCCATGAGTAGTATTCCCAGATCCAGTTATTTAAATTTTGTCCGCGCGAATGGGCGTGTGCTGGCATTCGGGTTTCTGATGGCGTTCGCCTCCACATTTGGGCAGTCCTACTTCATCGGGATATTCAGCCCCGATATTGAGGCGGCGTTTGGGCTCAGCCATACGGAATGGGGTTCGGTCTATATGGTCGGTACGCTGCTGTCGGCGGCTTTGCTCACCTATACGGGTAGTTGGGCGGATCGTGCGAATTTGCGGGTTTATGCGTTACTGGTATGCGGCGCACTCACTGCGGCCTGCTTGGCTGCGGCCTTAGCCTCCAGCGTGTGGTTCCTTGTGTTCGCGATTTTCCTTTTGCGCCAAACCGGCCAGGGTCTTGCGACCCACACAGCCGTTACCGGCATGGTGAAGATTTTTCAAGAGAACCGGGGCAAAGCGGTGGCCGTCGCGTCGCTCGGCTTTCCGACAGGGCGCGCCCTTGCGCCGGTGATTGCAGTTGCCGCCATTGCCGCTTTCGGCTGGCGCGAGACATATGTCGGCTGTGCAGCCTTGGTGGGGTTGATGATCTTGCCGGCGGTTGCGTTTCTTTTGCGGCCCACGGATGGGGCGTCACCGGAAGGCGCTGCGGTGGTGTCGGGAAAAGACGGCGAGAAACCGGTCGAAGCAACCCTTCGCCAAGCGGTGCGAGGAGCGACGTTCTATCTGTTGCTACCGGGCTTTCTGGCAACAGCCTTCTTCGATACCGCACTGGGTTTTCATTTGCTGTCTATATCGCAATTGAAGGGATGGTCACCCGAATGGGTAACGGCGGGCTATATCGCCCATGCGGCAGCATCGCTGGTCTTCTCCATTTGGGCGGGCAGTTGGGTAGATCGCTATGGGGCCGTCCGATTGCTACCCTATTCCATGGTGCCTTACGTCATCGGGCTTTTGGTGCTGGGCTTTGTGGATCATGCGTTCGGTGCGTGGGTTTATCTCGCGTTGTTCGGCGTCGGTTTTGGCATTAAGGCGACCCTCATTCCCGTTGCGCTCTCGGACCTCTACGGCACGAAACATGTGGGTGCGATCCGTAGCTTCACCGCGACCCTTAGTGTCTTTTCCACCGCATTGGGGCCGCCGGTTCTAGGCTGGGCGTTGGATATCGCAGCCCCCATTTGGGCGATGACCTGGATTGCGGTCGGTTACTTTATATTGTCCGGCGTGATGATGGGCTTCATTCGCCGTTGAAATGACCGCGTGGTTTTATAGTTTAAGACTATGACCCGATTTATCGACGTACATGACAGTATGCAAACCGATTATCGTTATGAATGCGTGGCGCCGGCGGGTGCCGGGTTTGCTGATGGCTTTATGCCCCATGTGAGCCCTAAGGAGATGCTGGAGATGGGGGTGTTCGAGGGGAAGTATTGCAATGATTGCACCGGCGAATTTCCGCCAGATTGGTTTGAGAAGGCCAAGATATCCGACAAACCTGATCCGACCCTCAATTACTTTGGTATCAAGAGCCGCCAACCGCTATCGGTTTGGCGGGAAAAGAGTTGGATTTTTGGGCCCGATCCGCGTGGCTGGTTTCAATGGTACTGTCGATACTATCTAGGCAGACGATTGCCGGAAATTGACGATATCCAGATCAAACGCTGGCGCGCTTTTTCTCGGCATGCGGGGCAAATACGGGCGAACTGTGAGCCGGGCGACATTTTCTGTCGCCGCCGCCAACGTCAAGCATTGTTGCAGTGGGCCTATGACCCCTTGATCTGAGGGCTTCAAACACCCTTGAAACCCGCCCGGCATGTTTGCCCTAGTTTTTCGTTTGGCATTTCTGTCTGAGTCACTTCTTTCCGACGCGCGGCCGTAAGGCAAATTGCGATGCCGACAAATAGTACGAGCCCGCCTTGAATTTGCGCTGTCACAGGTTGTTCACCGAGAATGAGGAAGGCGGCACCAATGCCGGCGACCGGAGCAAAAGATGTACTCAACGAAACATCGATGGCACGGGAATTCCGGATGCCGTAATCCCAGGCCAATTGGCCGCAGCCAATAATGATGCCGCCATAAAGCACCATCCATTGCCACAGGAAGGGTGAACCCAGATCCATGAAGTGGCTTGGGCTATAGAGGATGGAGGCGGCGATGAAGAACACCGCAGTGCCGATAGCGGTGCGGGTCACGCTAAAAATACCGAGTGGCACATGGGAAAGCCGCCAGCGGGCAAAGACCCAGGACGAGGCATAGGTGATCGCGGCTAAGGCAGTATAAATTTCACCTTCGCCGATCATGACACCATCGGCGGCAGGCCGCAGCGCCACGGTCAGCACAATGCCGGTTAGGCATAGCGCGACGCCAGCCATTGACCAGAGGCCTAACCGTTCACCAAACAATACCCAACTTAAGAGAAGTACCAGCGGTGGTTCGATCTGCGCCACCAGAACCACGCTTGTCACCATGGTGCTTTCCAGTCCTAAGAAGAACAGCCACGGCGCAATGCCGTTTGCCATGATGGCTAGCCCCAGCAGAAACACCCAATCCAGCGCCGATAATTTGCGCAGTGTTTCGCGGGTCCAGCTTTTGCGGTGCACGGTGAACAGCACGATGGCGGCGCAGGCATTGCCCGCAAACAACAAATTACAAAAGGAGATGGAACTGCGCCCATCGGCAATGGGGTTCTGCGCCCCGATCTCAATGAGAATGCGAATGATGGAGGCCCCGGCGCCGAACAGAATGACGGCAATCCATAGATAGGCGGGACCGGGTATGCGTTTGAGAAAATTCATCTGATTTCCTGTGCGTTACGCATACGAAAATATGACTTTGCTGAGATCAAAACCAATCAAGTAAACGTCAATTTAGGCCAGATACTCGTTGCCGTTCACATGGAGCATGGTGCCGGTGATGAAGCGCGACGCGGGCTGACAGAGGAAGCCGACCGCATTGGCGATATCGGATGGTTCGCCAGGAAAGCCGATGGGCGGGGCATCGGGCACATTTTTGGGGCTGGGGCCGGCTGAGGCCGCCCGTTCGCCACCAATTTTACCGACGCCCACGGTATTGACCGTGATGCCCTGTTCGCAGAACTCACTCGACAGGCTGCGGGTCATGGCATCCAACCCGCCTTTGCCCGCATGCACATGGACGCGTTCCGCATAGCCCACATAATTGCCGACACCGCTGATATTAACGATACGGCCCCATTGTTGGTCGATCATGTGGGGCAGGACGGCGCGCGAACACAGAAAGGCGCCTTCGAGGATGATCGCGACGATGCGGCGAAATTCTTCAAGGCTGAGATCGAGTGTTTTCACGCGGCCTCTGTCTGCGGCGTTGTTTATGAGTATGTCTACGGGACCCAGCTCATCGGCGATGTTGGCCACCATGTCGGCGACGCCCTGTTCGTCAGTCACATCACAGAGGAATACGCCTGCCTTCACGCCCAGCGCCTCTAGTTCCGCTTTCACCGCGTTGGCTTCATCAGCCGATTGGCGTGTGTTGATGGCGATTGAGGCGCCGTGTTTGGCGAGTTCCAGGGCAATTGCGCGGCCTGATCGCCGGACGGCGCCGGTAACGAGGGCTGTTTTGCCTGCAAGGGTTTGTTCAGCTGTGCCGGTCATGTTTGGTGTCCATAATTGGGTTTGATGGGGCAATCTTAGCGCAGGTGGGCGGCGTTGGTCACCCAGGCGTGGGGCGGCGTAGCGGGGTGCCCAATTCGTCGCGTAAATAGTGCCCAAGGAGGCGAAACTCCTCGCCCCGTTGGGAAGTCTTACGCCACACCAGTGCGATTTGTCGGGTTGCTTTCGGACTGGAGAAGGGGCGAAAATCCACTTTAAGGCCACGCAGAATACCCGCATCGACGGCCATCTTCGGCAGAACGGCAATGCCGAGGCCGTTGCTTACCATTTGCGCCAATGTATGAAGGCTTGTGGCTTGGAATTGGCTCGGGTGAATGCGCTCTGTGGCTTTGCCCTTGCCGTTACTCCTTCCGTTACCCATGGCCAAAGTTTGCTCGGTCAAACAATTGCCCTCTTCCAACAATAAAAGCGCGTCCCGCTGGAGGCGGGTAGGGGTCATGGTTTCAAAGTCACCCATGGCATGGCCGCGCGGGAAGATTGTCATAAAAGGATCGTCGGCAAAGATGAAACTCTCGGTTTTCTCGGTCTCATAGGGCAGGGCCATCAACGCCAAGTCGATAACGCCGTCGTTTAGTTTGCGCAGCAGGGCACCGGTCGGTTCCTCGCGCAGATAGAGGCGCAATTCCGGATAGGTATCACGCAAATCGCTAAGTACGCGGGGGAGCAAAAAAGGGCCGATGGTCGGGATTACCCCCATCCGAAGGTCACCTGATAACGGTGCGGCTGTGCTTCGGGCAGCATCCATGAAATCATCAAGGCGAAGGCAAATATCCTTCGCGCGGTCCACAAGGTCAGCTCCGGCCTCTGTCACCATGACCGAGCGTTTGGTGCGCTCGAACAAGCGGGTGCCAAGGATGGATTCCAGCTCCTTGATGCTCGCGCTCAATGTGGACTGCGTGACGAAGCAGGCATCCGCGGCATGGCCGAAATGACAATGCTCGGCCAAGCTTAAGAAATGACGGAGTTGGCGCAGCGTGGGTTCGGCATTCATGCAAAAATAATAATCGAAAAAAACGATTTATATAAGGAAAATAACTCATTTCATAAGTTTGTATGTTTTCCGTAATGTCTCTTCAACAGAACGGCGGCAAGCGTTGACGCCGAGAATGATCCAAACGGAGAAAGACAATGTCACTCACCCGAACCCAAGTGCCCAACACAACTTTCAAGACCCGCGTTCGCAATGATGCCATCGACGGGCCCAACCCGTTCGATTGGAAGGACCTCGACACCGACGAAATCTTCAAAGGCAAGCGCGTGGTCCTTTTCGCCCTGCCCGGTGCATTCACACCCACTTGCTCCACCAGCCACTTACCGCGTTATGAAGAGCTGTTTGAAGACTTCCGCGCCGAAGGGGTGGATGAGATTGTTTGTTTGTCGGTGAACGATGCGTTCGTCATGTATCAGTGGGGCTTGGCCCAGGGCGCGAAGAACGTCTTCTTGTTGCCCGATGGTAACGGCGAATTCTCCCGCAAAATGGGCATGCTGGTCGACAAGTCGAACCTAGGTTTCGGTATGCGAAGCTGGCGTTACTCGATGCTCGTGGACAATGGCGAAATCATCAGAATGTTCGTTGAAGATGAGTTTTCGGATAACTGCCCTGTCGATCCGTTTGCCATTTCGGACGCGGACACGATGCTGTCCTATCTCAAACAACAACGCCAAGCGGCTTAACCGTTTTGGGTCGGGTGATTGCCGCCGGTTCCGTGTCTTCCTCATTTTGGGAATATGCGCGCCGGCGGTGATCAACCAAATTGGATTATTTAATGGCGGTTGCCCCACCAGCATCCGCAAAGTCCTCTATCCCGCCTTCGAGGAAACGCGCATTCACACCCGCATCGCGTAATGCTTTGGCGGCGTTTTGGCTGACTTCATGGCCGTGTACGCAATAGACCACGACCGGGCCATCGGGCATGTCGGATGCCCATTCGGCGGCGGCTTCATGATCGCGCCACTCGGCACCGGGAATGATTTTGTCGGATGCGTCATACGCTTTCTTGCGGCGCACATCGACGAGTGTAGGACCGTTCGCCCCACTCAACGCTTGCGTGAGATCATCGATGCTGATTGCATTCTCGGAACTGCTCATAGTGTTTCCCCGGTAAATTCATTGCGCAGCGCTATAGAGCGGGAGACTGCGATATCCCATCTTGCTATGGTAAGCGAAATGGCCTGCAACCCGCCAATGGATTAGTGGGTTCTCACGAGGAGGTGAGCATGCTCTTGCGAGGTTTTCTCATATTGGTGTCGTGCCTTTGGCTGACCGCCGCATCGGCCGGGGCGTTGAAGGTGGAATTCATCGGTGCCAGCGCGGCCGTTCTCGGCAACCCTCACGATTTGAAACTATCGCCGGACGGCAAGTATCTGTTCGTCGCCGATGTAGATAATAATCGGGTGGCTGTGCTCGACCCGAAGACGTTGAAGCTATTGTCGTCGTTCGGCGCCGATCACCAATCGGGCACCCACGATATCGATTTCGATGCCAAAGGCCGTATGTATGTGGCTGACACCCATAACAACCGGGTGACGATCTATGAAATGAGCGGGTCCACCGGCAGTCTGGTCGGTGAATTGTCCGAGCGTATTCGGGGGCCGGAAGGGGTGCTGGCGCATCCGAATGGTCTTCTATATGTGGCCGGTGCCTGGTCCAACAATGTGCTCGCCTATAATAAAGACGGCAGAATCACCGCCGAACTGGCAGCCGGCCTGTCCTCGCCCCATGATCTCGAACTTGCGCCAGGCGGTGACATTTGGCTGGCGGACGCGGGCAACGACCGAATGCTGTTGGTGAGCGCGGACCTAAAGATCAAACGGGAACTCAAGGGCGCGCCCTACCATTTTGACGGCGTGCGGTATCAAGATCTGCTCGCGGACGGCACGCTGATCGCTGCGGACAAGAACAACCATCAGGTAAAATTCATCGGCCCGGGCGGCAAACTATTGCTGACCCTCGGCACCGGCAATGCGGGCAAGGGGCCGGGGGAATTCACCACACCGGAAGGCGTGGAAGTGCAGGGCGATACGGTGTTCCTGTCGGATTCCGGGAACAACCGAGTGGTGAAGTATCGGGTCCGCCGCCGTTAATTTTTCACCGTCGCGCGTGCGATGTCAGCGGCATCATCCAGCGTATCGGCTTCCCAACAGAGCCCCACTAAGCGCTTCGCGGCGTCCACCCCTAGGGCGGGTTCTACCAAGCTGAGGAATTTATCTTCCAAATCCTGATCGCTCATTGGGTTTTCCAGGCTTCCGATGGCGTGCGGGATATGGCGGTCCAGGACCGTGCCGTTGGTGAGCGTGATTTTGATATGGCAGGAATCCTTGACGATGTCGTCTTCCACGGTCGCGGTGACCCTTTGGCGGAGCTTGCCCAGGACCGGGTCGTTGGCAAGCGCGTCGGTGAATTGCGGTTCGCCCGCTGCCCCGTGGACCAGGGCCAAGGCTGTGGCATGGCTAAAGCTGAATTTGGCGAGGAGGCCTTTGTCGGGATTTTCGCGGCCGGCCAATTTCACCACATTGGGATTGACCCGGAGCGCCACGCTTTTGATTTGATCGGCTTCTAGATCGTGCTCATTTCGAAGTTGAATGCAGCCGTCGATGATCGGGTGGAGCACGATGGCGCAGGCGAACGGCTTATACATATTGAACATGATCTCGAATTCGGTGCCGAGGTTCTCGGTCAACCCGTCCAGTTCGGTCACATTCATCAACACTTTCGCAAACCCCATGGGGGCTTCGATGGCGGCTTCCGAACTGCCGAAGCCTTTGCCCGCGAGTAGGGCGGAGGCGAGGCCGTTTTGACAGGCCCGGCCCGGGGTGAAGCTTTTGCACATGGTGCCGTACATTTCGCGAATACCGCCTGGTTGGGTGGCTGCAATACCGAAGGCGCGGGTGAGATGATCCTCATCAAGGCCGAGCATACGCCCGGCACCGGCGGCTGCGCCGATGCCGCCCACCGCGCCGCTTACATGCCAGCCGGGATTATTCTTGCCGAAAATTACATTGGCGAGGCGGCATTCCACTTCGACGCCCAATAGGAACGTATGCATAAGCTCCGCGCCGCTGATGGGCGTGCGTTCGGCGAGCGCCAAGAAGGCCGGCAGAACAAGGCCGCTTGGGTGGATGTTGGTGAGCTTGTATTGTGTCGCGTCGAAATCGAGCACGGTGGAGGCAATGCCGTTGACGAGCGACGCATGAAGGATATCCATTTTCTCCGCTCTGCCGAGCAGGGTTGCGGTGCGGGGGCCGGAAAATTCATCCAAGGCGGCGAGAGCGATTTCGACCGCTTCATGGTGCGCACCGCCGATGGTGACGCCCAGGAAATTGACCAGCGAGCGTTTTGCTTCGTGGCGCACATTTTCGGGAATGTCCTCGAACCGGCTTTCCAGGACATAGCGGGCGAGGCGGCGGGTGATTTGTTCTTGGGCCATGGTGAATGCTCCTTTTAGAGGGATGCTACCCCATGGAGCGCTCGCGTCTAGTCCATTGGGGGGAAATGCACCGTCGACTCCGGGGCTGCGCTAGGTGCCGAAAATTCGCCAAGAGGCTCGAAATGGACCCTAAAAGGGAGCTTCGGCCACAACGGTTTGTAACATTTTAACGCAATGCTACGTTTTAGATGTGTTTTGGAGAGTAAAATATTTATGTAAAACAATAAGATAATGCTATTTCGGCTACGCAAAACAGGTTCGGTTAATTTAAGTAAAATTTAGTAATTATTTTGAAACATCACCCGTGGGGGTGATGACGGCTGGCTTGCTGTGGTCCATATTAGCGTCACGAACATGCAACATTAATTCAACGTTGTTGGTTTAAGGGCCGATCGAGCAATAGAGCTGGCCGTTGATGAAGGTTTGCCAATGTGGCGAATGAAACGATTTCGATATTGGGCGCGCAAGAGCAGCTAGCACAGGGTGCCCCCACCACTACAGAGACAATTACCATCACGCTCACCGCAGCCGACGGGACGACGTCTACCCAGACGGTGGCGCCCGGCGAGACGTTTAATATTCCAGACGGCAGCACGGTTACGGTGGATGCGAATGGGTTGGTGCTCGACGTGGCGGTTGATGCCGACGGCAACATCACCTTTACGGATCCGGCGAATGGTAATGTTTTTGCGCTGGGCGGGCTCGGTTCTCAGCTCACGTCGGAAACCTCAACCCTTAGTCTTTTTAACAACACCACCGGCGGCAGTGAGGATGTTGCCATCGCCGATATCCTCACCGGTATTCAGACTGCGGCAGGCGGCGGTGTGGCCACAGGCGGTGGCACCGGTGATGACGGTAGCGTGGAAATACTCACCATTGGCGCATCGGGCGATGGTCTCGGTGCCGGCCCCGGCGCTGGTTCAGGCTCGGGCGGCGGCACGGGTGCCGGTGGCGGCGGTGATGACGAAGTTATTCCGCTTGATGCCCCTGGCACGACACTGCCTGCAGGTGTTTTCCCAGGCGATGTTGACCCGAGCACGCTAAACGGATCGAACGGTTTTGTCATAAACGGGGTGCGCACCGGCGATGATGCGGGGGTTTCCGTCTCGAACGCGGGCGATGTGAACGGCGATGGCATTGATGATTTTATCATCGGCGCAAAGGACGTGAGGTCAACCGGCGATGATAATGGGGCTGCCTATGTAGTGTTTGGCGGCACGGAAAAATTCGGCAGTGTGTTTGAACTTTCCAGCTTAGCCGCCGGTGACGGTAGTTCGGGAACGGTTCTCAACGGTATACGGTCAGATGATTATGCTGGTTTTTCTGTCTCCGCGGCGGGCGATATCAACGGCGACGGGATTGATGATCTTGTAATTGGTGCCCCGTATGGCGCAGGCGATTGTGGCTGCGCCGGCGAGGCCTATGTGGTTTTCGGCAGTGCCACCGGATTTGGCGCGACGTTTGAACTCTCGACGTTGGCCGCGGGTGGCGGCGCTGATGGGTTTGTCATCCAGGGCGACACGCCGAGTGGCCAAACTGGTTTCTCGGTTTCTGATATTGGCGACTTTAATGGCGATGGGATCGATGATCTGGCGGTAGGCACGCCTGCTTCGTACGGCGGCGGTCCTCTCTTCAGTGGCGAGACCTATGTTATTTTCGGCAGCAATGGCGGGTTCGGCGGAACACTGGCGGTTAGCACTCTCGACGGAACTAACGGCGTTGCAGTCATAGGCCCCGACGCCTTCGCTTTTTCTGGCCACTCTGTTTCAGGCGCGGGAGATATTAACGGCGATGGAATTGACGACCTGATTATCGGTGGGCCTTCTCCCTTTGCCCTTCCCGGCATTCTTACGGGCCACAGTTCTGTGGTGTTCGGTAGCAACGTTCCGTTTGGTCCGACTTTCGATATGGCCGGATTGAATGGAACCAACGGCTTTTCCATTGCCGCGGAGGTAGACGACTTATTCGGCGAATCCGTTTCCGGTGCAGGTGATGTCAATGGTGACGGTATTGACGATTTGCTTATTGGCGCGTCTCACGCGGATGCGGAGGCGGGCAATGCCTATGTGGTCTTCGGTACGACGGCGGGATTTGGGGCGACGCTGGACGCTACAACGCTCGACGGCACAAACGGGTTTCAAATCGTGGGGGAGGCTGCCGGCGATCACGCGGGCCTCTCGGTGTCCAATCTAGGCGATGTGAATGGTGACGGTATCGCGGACTTTATTGTCGCCGCCCCGTATGCGAATGCCTATACGGGCTCCGCCTATGTGATTTTTGGCGCTGACGGTCTCGGGGCCGGTGGGACGTTTAACCTTGCAACGATTGCCGCCGGCGATGGCTCTACCGGCTTCATGTTAGACGGTATTGATCCAGCAGATCTGTTCGGTTTTTCCGTCTCAAACGCAGGCGATGTGAACGGTGATGGGGCCGACGATATTTTGATCGGCGCGCAGGATGGCGACCCGAACGGCAATGATTCCGGTGAGGCCTATGTAATCTTCGGTGTTCCGGCGGGTGGCACTTTTGTAGCCGGTACGGTCGATGATTTTGCCGGCGTAGAAACGCCCATCGGCGGTGGTCTGGTCTCTGCGGTTGTCGGCGATGTGCGGGCCAATGATCCAGATGGCATTACGGTGACCAAGGTCAATGACAGCGCGGTTGGCGTGGACTCCACGACCACGGGTAGTTTTGGTGCACTATCGATGTTGGCGGACGGTGAGTTTTCCTATCAGGTCAATGGGACTCAGGCGGAAATTGTCGGTCTCAGCGGAACCGAGTTTTTACTGGATAAATTCACCTACGAAACAACAGACGGCGCGGGTAATCTCTATACGGCGGATTTAACCTTGGTAATGAGCCCCGCCAGTATTGTCAGCGGTAGCGCATTCGACGATGTGGCGATTGTGGGTACAGCTGGTGATGATCTCATTATCAGTGGCGGCGGCGCCGATAGTGTTGACGGTGGTGGGGGCGATGATCGGTTCCTCATTTTGGAAACCGATGTGGGTACCGATACGATCATCAATTTTAATACGGGCGATCTACTCGATTTGAGCGATCTGTTGGACACGGGCAATGTGGCCGCCAATATGATTGCCTTTGAACAGGACGGCGCTGATGTACGGGTCATTGATAATACCACGGACGGTGGTGGCGCGACGGTGGCCGTGCTTGATACGGCGACTGCGGCCAATATCTCCGTCGATGCGGACGGCGTGGTGACAACCGTTTAAGCCTGCTGCTTAAGCGGCTTGGGCCTGCATCTCCAGTTCGGAGCCAGGTGCGAAAATATCTTTGAACATCGATAGTAAATGCTGGTCTATTTCTCTGGTCATGCTTTCGAGAATGTTGAAAGCTTTTTCCTGCGGGTAGGCGGGCTTGTAGGAGCGTGCATCTGTCAAAGCACCGAATATATCGACGATGGAGGACATGCGCGCCAATTCGTTCATCTCCTTGCCTTTTAGCCCATGGGGATAACCGCTGCCGTCGATCTTCTCGTGATGTTGGGCGGCGATGATGACCGAGCCCTTGGTGACATCGTCTGACTTGCCGAGAATATCTGCCGAATGGACTACATGTTCACGCATCACCGGCCATTCTTGGTCGTCTAGCTTATCGGGCTTGTCGAGTATTTCGTACGGTGTGACCAGCTTGCCCACATCGTGGATGAGCCCCCCAGTCGACAAGATCACTAAATCCTCGCCGGTCATGCCGAGCCCATGGCCAAACAGCGTCAGCAAGGTGGCGACGCGCATTGAATGCACATAAGTGTAATCATGATGACTGCGGACGGCGTTCAATATTTCATGATGATTGCCGGCTCTGACCGTATCTGCCAACGGTTGGCAGCTCTCGGCAGCGGCGTTGCAATCAACCGGTTCGCCTTCGGCGATGGCGTTTGCCACGCTTTGATATTCCTCAACGCTGAGTGTGAGCGGGCGGCCGATCTCCGGCGGCAGGTCTTTCCAGCCCTCTTCGGCTTTCCGTCCGATGAGATAGGAAATCGAATCCAGTAATGCTTTAGGGTCTATCGGCCAGTTTAGAAACTGCGACGGACGCCGATCTCGCTCTGCGCTAGGTCGAAGGTAACGTCCTTCGTCGCGGTTAGCAGCAGTGCCGGGCATTTGTCCTTGAGCCGCTTCGAATGCTCCTGGAACAGGCGGCAATTATCGTCGTCAGGCATGTTTTGGTTGATGATGATGACCGGCGCGTAATCGCGCTCACAGTCTGCAATCGCTTGGTCTACATCTTGATGCACCGAAACCAGGAAATACGGTTTCAGCGTCGAGATAAAAAACCCCTGACAGTCAGGATTAGGAGACACCACTAACAGCTTCGGTAAATGCTGTTTGGCGTTCATGTCTGTATTCTTATCCATGCACACCTCCACTTTAGACTTGCACAGTATATGCAATGGAAAGAATAATTCTAGTAAATAATATTTATTATTTAAGTAATTGTATATCATTAGTTAATCATTGCTTTGCGAGAGATTTTAGCCGGTTTTCTGCCGCTTGCGACCGTCTGGCAAAGCCCACGGCTTGGCCTTACAATCACCTCTAGTTTCGCCAAATGAGTGAAATGGGGCGATTGGGAGGGTGAATATGGCGAACGATCAAATCGAAATTGTGCCCACAGGGGCGGCGCTCGGGGCCGAGATCAAAGGGATCGACCTGTCGAAGCCGGTAAGCGATGATACTTTCAATGCCATCGAGCAGGCGTTCGATACGCATTCGGTGACATATTTCCGGGATCAACAATTAGACGAAGCGCAGTTTCAGGACTTTGTCTGCCGGTTTGGTGAGATGCAGGTGAACTTTCTGAAGCGCTATACCATTAAAGACCGCCCGCTCATTTTGCAGGTCTCCAACATCAAAGAGAATGGCGAAGATATCGGGCATGCGGATGCGGGCCGCGTTTGGCATTCCGATATGTCCTATGAATGGAATCCGCCGCGCATGTCGGTGCTCCATGCCCGAGAGGTGCCGGTGAGCGAGGACGGCGAAATTAAGGGCGACACGCTGTTTGCCAGCGCGGTGCAGGCTTATGACTCGCTCAGCGATGAGATGAAGGAACGCTGCAAGGGGCTCAAGGTGAAGCACGATGTGGCCGGCAGGCGGCGCAACACCGGCACGGGCTCCCAAGACAACGCCCAACGCGAGGCGATGGAAAAGGTGGTCCACCCGGTCATCCGCACACACCCCTATACGGGCAAGAAGGCGATCTACGTGAATATGGGTGAATGCGTTTCCATCGAAGGTATGGACGACGAAGACGCGCTCGACCTGATCAACGAACTGGCTGCCACCATCATCCGTCCGGATTTCCAATACCGCCACCAATGGCAAGTGGGTGACGTGCTGATGTGGGACAATTGCGCGCTCCAACATCTGGCTGCCCACGATTTCGAGCTGCCGCTACGGCGCATGATGTGGCGCATATCGGGCTGTCCGACAAAGGTTTACGAGTAGGGAATCATGACCAAGACAATCGATTATTTTTACAGCCTGACCTCGCCGTGGACTTTCCTTGGCCATCGGCGGTTGCTCGGTTTGGCAGCCTCGGTGGGCGCGTCGATAAATTTCATGCCGTGCAACCTTGGCGCGGTGTTTCAAGTTTCAGGTGGGTTGCCGTTACCAAAAAGGGCACCCCAACGGGTTGCCAATCGCATGGCGGAGCTGAAGCGTTGGCGAGACTATCTCGGCATTCCAATCAATGTAGAGCCGAAGTTCTTTCCGGTGGATGCGACGGAGGCAACATTATTGGTGATAGCGGCGAATGCGTCGGGCGAAGATGTGGGAGCGCTTTCCGAAGGAATATTGCGTGCGGTGTGGATTGAAGAGCGGAACATTGCCGACCGGGAGGTCTTGTCCGTCATCGCCGATGAACAGGGGATGAATGGCGCGGCGCTTCTGGAAAAGGCGGCGAGCGCGGAGGTTGCAGCCCAATTTGAGGCGAACACAAAAGCGGCGGTGGATGCCAACGTGTTTGGCGCGCCCACTTATATCATCGACGGTGATTTGTTCTGGGGCCAGGACCGGCTGAATTTTGTGGAACGCGCGCTCGCGGGATAAACGCGCTTAGGGGCAGGCGCTATTTTTATAGCCCACCTTGTCAATCAGCCTATCGATATGTTCCACGAAGGTGTGGCGCTTCTGCCGGAATTCCTCCACGACCTTATTTGCCATGCAGTCGCAATATTTTTGATTCTGTTCCGGTTGGCTTTTTTTGAGCTTCCCAATATCAAAGCGTCCCATTCCGACGCATCGTTTTTCTGTGTAGTCGCGAATTTCCGCTTCGTTACCGCATGCGGAATTATCGGTTCGGCGGAGTTTGCGCATGAATCTCCACGCGATGGATTCGGGAGCGCCGGCGGCGACTTTTCGCGCTTTTGCCATCTCCTCGTATTTATCTGCAGCGCACCCGCATTTCACAAACTTGTAAGCATAGCCTTCACAGCGAGACAGAACTTCCTTCCGCGTTTTGGCGATGAGATCGGGGCTCAAGTTGGGCTCTCGGGTTATTGTGTGCAGGTCGGCCGCATACTGGTCGATCACTTCCTTCGGTTCGTTAGCAGAAATCGCAAGGGCGCTGCATATGCTGCTTTTCAACAAGCGGCGCATTTTCTTGTATTGCTGCTCGCCGGTTTCTTTAACCGTAACGGTGGCTACGCCGACGCGGTTCTCGCGCATATAGCTGTCCGCCTTCCAGCCTTTCGGAACACACACTCTGATCCGCCGCATCCCAAGCATGTCTTTCGGACCACGGCGTTTGTCGGCGAAATAGTAATAACCGTCATAGGCCTTGCTTGCGCTTTCCGCCTTCGTCGGCAGAGGTAACTCGATTTTGCTCGGCGCTGCCTTCGAAGCGGTGTCTGGCACAACCGGGAGTGCTATCGCGGGCGGTGGTGGTGGGGCGAGTTCTGCTGCGGTTTGGCCATCAATAGGCGGCGGCGGTGGAACGTTTGCGGTGAAAGCGGCAGATTTACTTGCGGGTTTTGCTTTTTGCGTTGGGGCAGGGTTGGCTTGAACGGCTTTGCTGGAAGCCGGAGCCGGCGTTACCGGAACCTGAGAGGTAGCTTCGGGTGTCGGTTTACTTGCCAAGGCTGCACGAGATTTCGCGGTAATCTTCTTTTTGTTGTTAGCGTCCGGTACTGCCTGTGCGGAAGGCTCTGCCTTGGCGGATCGAAGTGGTTTTTTGGGCTCGGGTATCGGTTTCTTCGGCAATGGCTTTGGCTTGGCCTTTCTGGGCTGCTGCGGTTTGACCTTCGCGGCGCGCACGCCCTTCGCTCTAGCGTCCTGCAATTGTTTGATTAGCTTGTCGGTGACTTTGCCATCCACGCGAAAGCCCATTTGGCGCTGGAAGGCCTTAATGGCGTTACGGGTTTGCGGCCCCATGGCACCGTCGAAGCCGCCGGGTTTAAAGCCCATCAATTTGAGCCGTCCCTGAACTTCGGCGACTTTATAAGGGCTGGTTGCCGCTGCCAGTTGCGTGGTTGCGAGGGATAGGGTTGGCGTCGCTTGCGTTGGTAGGGAATAAGCGAGTGCGCACAGGGTGAAGCTAAAGAATGCTAGTTTCGAAAGTCGCACGGCTCGGCCCCGGTCGCGTTGTTTAAACTCTCGTGATTTAGCGGGAAAAAATCGATTCCGGCAACTTAATCATTACGCAGGTGTTGGCGGTGCTTTCACCAGTTCAGGTCTTGTCGCGCCGCTGTCACACCCTTGTCATCGGGTGCAGAAGACGATTACGCTCATGTCACGCTTATGGGGTATTGGAGGAGATGCCATGGCCATCACGATCCAGGGCTTAACGCCCACATTTGGCGCTGCGATTACCGATGTTTTGTTACGTGATGTGAGCGAGGAGGACTTCGCGGACATTCGCGCGGCGTTTGAGGAATATTCCCTGCTATTGTTCCCCGCCCAGGAATTGGATGACGAAGCGCTCATTGCTTTTAGTCGCCGGTTTGGCGATATCGGTAAGACCTACGCCCATATTGGGAATAATTTTAAGAGTAGCCATATTTCGCGCATCACCAACTTGGATAAGGATGGTGCATTGCTCAAGAAAGGCGATCCGGTATTGGAGTTCCGGATGGGGCAACGGAATTGGCATTCAGATAGTTCGTTTAAGCGCGTGCCGGCGACGGCGTCTTTACTCCATGCCAGGATTTTGCCAGCGGAGGGGGGCGAGACGGACTTTGCCACCATGCGGGCGGCCTACGACACGCTACCGGAGGCGCGTAAACAGGCACTCGATGGATTGATTGCGATTCACCATTATGCCTATTCACGACGCAATATGGAGATCACCTTGGCCGAGAAGGAAGAGGATGAGAAGTATCCGCCGGTGCCCCAGGCGCTGGTGCGCACCAACCCGGCCAACGGTAAGAAAGCGCTCTATTTGAGCGGTCATGCGTCCCATATCGACGGGATGGAAGAAGCCGAAGGGCGAGCATTGATCGAAGAGCTGATCGCCTATTGCACTCAGCCGCAATTTACGTTTCGCCACAAATGGGGCGAGGGTGATTTGATCATGTACGATAATCGCTGCTTGATGCACCGCGCCCGGCCTTATGCCATCACCGAACACCCCCGTGTTCTGCACCGCACGACAGTGCTGGGCGATGGGCCGACCGTTTGAGGATGATCTCATGAGTATTGCACTTCGCGAATTGACCTCTGCTTTTGGGGCGGAAATATCCAATGTGGATTTGCGTGTCTTGAGCGATGTGGATTTCGCGGACATTCGCGCAGCGTTCGAGGAATATTCCCTGCTGTTGTTCCCCGGTCAGGATTTGGATGACGATGCCCAGATCGCCTTTAGCAAACGGTTCGGGTCGCTGGAGAAAACCTACGCCAACATCGGTAATAACTTCACCGAAGGTTATGTGGCGTGCATGACCAACTTGGATAAAGACGGTAATCTCCTGACGGAAGATGATCCGCGCGTGCAGCTCCGGATCGGCCAACGTCATTGGCATACGGACAGCTCCTTCAAACGCGTACCCGCGACAGCGTCATTGCTGCATGCGCGGGTGTTGCCGCCGGCGGGTGGGGAGACGGAGTTTTGCTCCATGCGGGCGGCCTATGAAGCGCTCGATGACAAACGCAAGATCGCACTCGAGGGACTGGTCGCCATTCACCATTACGCATATTCAAGGCGCGATATGGATATCGATCTTACGGATAAGGAAACCAATGATCGTTTGCCGCCGGTGCCACAAGCTTTGGTACGGGAGAACCCGGCCAATCATCGCAAAAATCTTTATGTGAGCGGGCATGCGATGCATATAGACAGCATGGACGAAAAAGAAGGCCGCGGGATTTTGGATGAATTGATGGCGCTTTGTACCGAGGACCGCTTTACCCATAGCCACACCTGGCGGGTTGGCGATCTGATCATGTATGACAATCGCTGTCTCATGCACCGCGCACGTCCTTATGAGATCACCAAGCATTCGCGCATATTGCATCGGACGACGGTGGCCGGTGCGGGGCCAACCGCATGAGCGCGGTCTATGTGCACCACCGGATCGACTGCGCGCCACTGCAATGGAACACGGTGGCCGAGCGGCTACTGTCGGCAGGTGGAGAGATATACGGAATTTGGCGAAGCCAGATCGGATTACCCCGGGATACGATTACAGCGATTACGGTTTGGCCAAATACGCCAGCAGCGCAAGACGGGGCTGCTCTGTTCAATAATATCGAAGGCGTAATCCGAACCGAAACCGACATCATGGCGCCCACATTGCGGCCGAAAACGTCGGAACCTCCGCGCCGTCAGGGCAACTATGCGTTTCGTTGGTTCGACACCCCAGAGGCCCATGTGCCGGAGTTTCTTGAATTGTGTGAAGGCGCCTGGCCCGGCTTCGAAAGCGCCTACGATTCACAAGTGATTGGCCTTTGGCGTGTTGAAGGCGGTGAGCTAGATGGATCGGCGGGGGCTGACGAACTCGTGCGTATTCTGCTGATAACGCGGCGCCCAGACCTCGCCATGTGGGAGCGCTCCAAGTTGCCAGCCAACGAGGAAGAGGCCGAAGTGCGGCGTAAACTGAGCCGACGCTATGATCTCTGCGATTGGACGCTGGTCTACACCACGACCCTAATCACCGCCGATGACGAAAAGGACGAGGCCCGCTGGGCGTGATGCGCGTTTAGTAAGGCGCTGTGCCTTCCAGTGTGCAGCGCTGCATTTTGCGGCGGAGCGGTTCGCCATAGTCGAAGGTGGCTTTGTGTTGAACCGCCGCATTATCCCAAATTAATAAATCGCCCAGTTGCCAATTGTGGTGATAGCGGAATTCGGGCCGGTAGAGATGGGCGAAGAGCGTGTCTAGGAGGGCGCGGCTTTCTGCTTCCGGCAGGCCGACGATTTCTTTCGTGTAGCCGTCACAGACGAACAAGCCCTTGCGTCCCGTGCGTGGGTGCGTGCGGACGATCGGGTGAACCACATCTTCCGGGTATTGTTTCATTTCTGCGTCGGTGAGTACCCGGCGCTTGCCGAATTCGCGGGCCTTTTTATTCCAGTGATGGCAATAGCTGTTGGCCGCCTTGAGGCCATCGATGCGCGCTTTCATGTTCTCATCGAGCGCATCATAGGCATCGGCCACCGCGGCGAAGCGGGTGTCCCCATGAACGACGCCGTCCTTTTCGGGTACCTCTAGGGCGTTGAGCAGCGTAACGCGGCTTGGGTTCGCCATGTAGCAAAGGTCCGAGTGCCAGTACCGCCCGCCGTCCCGCGAGCCGATGGGGGTGCCGTTCTCCAAGACATTGCTTATGAAGGTCATCTCCGAAAAGCCCGGCACATGGTCTTCGGTGCGCGCGTTGATCTGCGGCGTGCCGAAGCGCTTGGCGAACGAGAGCATGTCAGCCGGTGCCAGCATTTGGCCGCGCACCGCAACGACGGAGTAAGTGTCGATGGCGGCTTCCACGGCATCGAACGTGGCTTGGTCCATGGGGTGAGAAACATCCAGCCTTTCAATTGCCGCTCCGACGGATGTTGCGTTTTCGATGGCGGTTAGTTCGAAGGGCGGCGTTGTGGGCGTTTCAGCAGTACGGCTCATGATATTCTCCTTGGGCGCGCCAGCGTAATTTTACAGCGTAACTTCAAAGCATAGCTCATGCGACTGGTTTGCATAGGGAGAGGGGGGTGTTGTTGCCGCCCTTTACTATTTTGTGCGCGCTTTCCATTCCTCACTGTCCGCTCGCCAATCAGCATCGGGGCCGCTGACAGGCGGGAGGGCGAGCTTGCCGCCCATATTGGGTGGTACGCACAGCATGTTGATATCGCCGCGGTTACCGAAAACGTTGTTGCTCACGCCATTGAAGTTGTCTTCTTGAAAGAACCGGGCGAAGTGCCAGTAAAGCCGATAGCGACGTTCCTGGAAAAAGCGAATAATCTTGGGAGAATTGCCGTTTTTCTTGTTCTCCGTATAGACGACCGGACGAAGGCGATTAATGGTTTTCTCTGCCCCTTCCAAAACCGCCGGTTCCATTCCTTCCACATCGATTTTAATCAGGCGGCAGCTTTCTAGGTCGAGACTGTCGAGAGTGCGTATCTCCGCTTTTTCGCCATTATCACCCACCGGCGTGGCAAGGCTGACCGCGCCGAAGTTTCGTGGTTTGCCATAGTCGACCGGTGGCAAGGCGATGGTGCCATTCTCGGCACCGACGGCGGCGTTAATGCAGCGCAAGTTTGTGTATCCATTTAGTCCCGCATTGCCGCTGAGATACTGGAAGATTTGGCGTTGGGGTTCGAAGGCATGGACCGTTCCGCCGGGGCCAACCGTCTTGGCGAGACACAGCGCAACGGAGCCTACATTGGCGCCAATATCCACCGCCACGTCGCCGGGGCGTAGAAAGCGCGCCATGAGGAGATTCTCACTTTCTGCAAATTCACCATAGACCGCGAGTGCGCGACCGATAGCGGAATCATGGCGGTTGACCATCATTGCGCCCCATTTGCACCGGTAAATCGCCGTTTCGCCAGTTTGAAAGGCGGCGGGCGGCGCGGCAGGTGCTCCGTTGGGGGGGATGGGGGGCGGTAGTTTAAGTTTTATAGCCATGTGCACTCATCGTGTGGATTGGCTGCACAATACCAGTTTCCTCGGGGCGAAGGAAAACTCGGAAAAAAAGAAGGGCCGCGGGGAGTTGACCGCGACCCTTCAATTCAAGGCTATGACCGGGATTCACAGGTCATACCTTTGGGCAATAACCGTAAAGCAAGGTCATACCTTGCGGCAAAGACCGTAGGAAGAATGGCCGTTGCCATTTGGAGAAACCGTAGAGTTTTCGGTTCCGCCATAACGCCCCGATTGGGAATCCCGATAGGATGTTGGGGCGTTGGGGAGCTACCCGGCTGGCGGAGAGACACCCTGCTACGGGAGGGGCACAGCAGGTGGTTTTGTGTCTCTGGGTCCTGCTGGAGTGGTGGTGGCAAACAGCGGACCCGCCGGGCGGTTGACAGTGTTACTTTTTCAAGACCGGATAAGCCCGCAGGTAAAGCCAATCATCTTTTTGCGCCGGGACGTGACACCCCAGACATTCGGTTTTGTAATCCTTGGTGGCGGTTTTCTCCGGTGCGCTGGCTTTAAAGAAAGCCCAGCCCCAGCCGTCGCCCCAAAGACCGTGTGTAGCGAACCGGCCTTTAGCGTCTTTCACCATAACGAACCAACCGACCAAATCCGTCGGCCAACTTGCGGTGCCCGTGGTCAGTGCATCGGTCTTAGCGTTCCGTAGTTCTTTCACGATGACCGCTTGATCGGGAAATTTCCCGTTGGCTCGGAAATAGGCAACAGCACCGGGCTCTGCATAGACGGTGTGGAACCCTTTGGCGCCGTCCTTTTTGTCATAATCGATGGCCCAGGTGCCGAGCACGGTCCAATCCTTGCGGAAGTCCACTTTTGGGAGTGAGATGTTGCCTTTGGCATCGACCACCGATTGATAGACTGATTTGGCTTGAGCCGGTTCTATCGATTGAAGTCCCATCACGATCGCCACGATACTGGTGATTATGGCGACGGGGATGGCAAACATGGCGGCAGGTTTACAGTTTGATGGCATGGCGTCCTCCTACGGTTTGGCGGCCCGGATGACCGGATAGAATTGCGTGAAAACCCAATCTTCAGCAGCGGCGGCCTGGTGGCAGGCATTGCATTTTTCCGCAGGGAAGGCTGAGGCAGTTTTTGCGTAAGGCGGCTTTTTGTGACCGAAACTGAAATAGACCCAGCCGCCCGGTTCTTTCGAGAAGCGCTTGGTGTCTTTCACGGCAAGCTCCAGCCCTTGAAAGGTGCCTTGGAAGTAGCCGCGCCCACTCACTTCGCTGCTGGAACCGTCTTTGTGACTCACGCCGCCTTTGCGGACACTCACCAGCTCTTTGGCTATTTGTGTACCGTTCGGCCATTTGCCGGTTTTGCTGTAGTGATCGAAAGCGCTCGGTTCCACATAGACGTTGTGGAACTCCGGGAAGGCTGCTTTGCCGTTGTTCAGAGCATTGGGCGTTACCGGCGTGCCCACATAGACCCAGCGCCGCCAGTTCTTCGGTTGGATGACCTTACCGTCGGCGGTGTATTGCGGAACGTTGATTGAGGGGTTTGCCGCAACTTGCGCGCCCATCATATCTGCGGCGTATGAAGACATTGATGGTATTGCGATCGCAGCGAGGCCGGAGAGAGCGGCGGCAATCGCTAAATTTCTGATTTTCATTTGTGAATTCCCTTGGCGTGAAAAGGAGACTGGTATGGCGGGATGAATAGAGGGCCAAGCGGAAGCTTTGAAATATTATTTTTTTATGTCTGTAATACCTTTTGAACATAATGAAATTGGCCCTGTCTTTAAGGAGTACGTCGCTATGGAAATGCACCAGACCCGGTATTTTCTTGCGGTTTGTGAAACACTGAACTTCACCCGAGCGGCGGAAAATTGCGCCGTGTCGCAGCCCGCGTTGACGCGCGCCATCAAAAAACTGGAAGAGGAGTTAGGCGAACAATTGCTCCTGCGTGACAAGCGCCATGTATCGTTGACCCCGTTCGGCGAGTTAATTCGCAATCAATTGCGTAAGGTGGACGATGCCTGGCAGGACACGCTCTCCCGCGCGAAGGCATTCCATGGGTTAGAACGCTCGGTGCTCAATCTGGGGATCATGTGCACGGTCGGACCCGCGATGGTGATGAATTTCCTGAAGGGTTTCAAAGAGGCCAATCCGGGTGTGGCGCTCAATATCAAAAACTTGGATGCGGACGTTCTGGACGCGGGTCTTCTTTCCGGCGATGTTGAAATTGGATTGTTTGGGTTGGCCGAGCCGATGGATGAGCGGTTTGCCGTCGAGAGGCTCTACTGCGAGCCTTTGGTGGCGGTCTTCATGCCGGGCCATCGGTTTGGCCGCATGGCAAAAGTACCGTTCGATGCGCTCGATGGTGAAAAGTATGTGGACCGCCTGAACTGTGAATTCCGCGTCGCCTTTTCTGACCTCATGAAAGAGCGTCAGCTACAGTTTGAAGTGCCTTATGTGAGCGAACGGGAGGATTGGATACAGGAAATGGTGGCTGCCGGTATTGGTATTTCTATTATGCCGAAATATTCCGTGACGTTACCGGGGCTGCAATGCCGCCCAATTGTCGATCCGGTGGTGAAGCGCGATGTCTCGGTGGTCACGCTGGCGGGCCGGCCGTTGTCTTCGGCATCGTCGGCGTTTCTATCGTTGGCGAAGGGCTTTGTGTGGCCGAAGCCTTGATACTTGCCTAATAGCCTTAATAGCCCGTTTCCCAATCAATGACATTTTTCATCGGTTTGTCGTCCAGGAAGGCGCGGAGGTTTTCGCAGAACAAATCCGTTGAGCGGCGGTAGTAAATATCGGATTTTCCGGAGACGTGCGGCGTGATCAAAATTTTCGGATGTTTCCACAGATCTTCCGACGGAGGGTGTTCGAACTCGCCCACATAGACGTCGAGGGCAGCACCGCGCAGATGGCCGGAATCTAGGGCGGCCACCATAGCGTCTTCGTCGATAATTTCACCGCGCGCGATGTTTGCAACCGCGCCATCAGGCTTCATGGCTGCGAAGGCGGCTTTATTCATCAGCTTGTCGGTCTCCGGCGTCCATTGGCAACAGACTGCTGCGAAGTGACTTTCACCCAGGAGGTCGAGCAAGCCGTCCGGCCCACGTACCTCGGCAAACCCTTCGGGCAAAGCGCCATCGGGATGACGTCGCACGCCGACCACGCGCAAACCGAGCCCTGCGGCGAGCCGGCCCACATGGCCGCCAATGCCGCCGGCGCCGATGACACAGAGCGTTTTGCCTTCGAGCAGCATTGGGTTGTAGCCCGATTTATCGATTTGCAGTGCCGCGCGTTCACGTTCGGCATTGCCCAATGACTTTGCGAAATACAGAAGACCCGAAATGGCGAATTCCGCGATGGGTAGCGTGTTGCCATAGCCGCGTGAGGTGGTGACGATAATATCGCTACCCCAAAGATCGCTTTTCAACAAATTGCTGGCGCCGGCGGGTTGCTGGTTGAACCACTTCAATTTGGGCGCGCGGGAACGGATGTTGTAGGGGTAGGGCCATGTGGCAAAAACGACATCAGTCTCAGCCAGTAGCGCATCGCGTTCTTCCTGTGTGCCGTGGCCGGTGGCATCCGGCGATAGATAACGCTCGGAATTAAAAGCCGCCCAGCTATCGCGAATTTCCCCATCGAACCAGCCCGCCGCCATGGTGAGTTCGACCGACGGATCGACTGCGCGAATTTTTTCCTGATGGTCGGCGGGCAGATCGAAAATGCAGAGTACTTTCATAAGGCGGCTCGATTGCTATTGGTGGCGGGATTATCGCTTAAATGCCAGGTAAAAGCCGGATAAAAGAAATGCCGCGAGGGTTGCCCCTGCGGCTTTCCTTCTAGAAACAGCGTGCTGTTTCTATTTATTTTTGGCGCGAACCTGTTCCATGAAGCGTTCACGGATATAGATCGGGTTCGTCTCGATGATTGGCACGTCCACATTGCCACTTTCGCATTTGCAGACGATGATGGTCATCTGGTCGCTCTCCATGGCCTTTTTGACCTCGTCGGCGGCATCTTCGCCCTGACATTCGACAACATTCTCGGTGCCGCAGGCTTTGGCTACCGCGGCTAGCGATGTCTTCATGCCTGCATAGGTCGGCTGATCGCCGGTGGAGCCGTAAGAGCCATTGTCGATGATCAACAAGGTGAAGTTGGTTGCGACATTGTTGGCGATGGTTGCCAACGTGCCGAAATTCGTCAGCACCGAACCGTCACCATCAATGGCCAGTACCCGGCCTTTTTGCGTCAGCGCCAAGCCGAGCCCGATGGATGAGCAGAGACCCATTGTCCCCAACATGTAGAAATTGGTTGGCTGGTCGTCATGCATAAAAAGCTCTTGCGACGGCAGGCCGATATTGCAGATCACCAATTCATCGGTGATGACCGGGATGAGTGATTTTGTGACTTCGCTCCGGATCATGATGCGGTCCTCCAGAAGCTGGCATCGGTTAAAATGGCCGTTGGCTTCTTACACATGAATGTGTGATTCAAAATGCCATCGAACTCATCAAGCTGCGAGCCGTCATGGAAGTGATAGGTGGGGATGTTCATCTCCGCCAGCAGTGCCTTGGTGTGAACCGCCATTTCAACCTGACAGGCCACGCGCTCGCCCACTTCGCCGCGATAGCTGATCAGCATCGGCAATGGGATTTGATAATATTGGATCAAGGTCGCAAGAGAATTCAGCGTCACCCCGATGGCCGTGTTCTGCATGATGATGCAGCCACGGGTACCGCCCATATAGGCACCGGCACACAGCCCCATGCCTTCGGCTTCGTGGTTGGCGGGGACATGTTGAATTTGATTGTTCTTTTCGACCACTTCGATGACGCCGGCCAATTGCTTGCACGGCACCGTGGTCACGAACCCAACCCCGTTCTTAACGAGATCTTCGACGATTTTGTCGTTTACGCTCATGAGTATGGTTCCACC
>Ga0055584_100000538_pt1 | contig 36124 bp, 31 predicted proteins | sample OSDHelmetaG_FD_58716 | JGI IMG/M metagenome (GOLD analysis project Ga0055584, IMG submission 58716) | Pelagic marine sediment microbial communities from the LTER site Helgoland, North Sea, for post-phytoplankton bloom and carbon turnover... | ecosystem: Environmental > Aquatic > Marine >...
TCGCCGGATAGCTGCACGACATCGCCGGCGGCCAGCTTTTTCGCCAGCTTGCGTGCTAGATCTTCCGTTTCCTGCTCTGATCTTGTAATGATTGTCATAGCATGCATAATCTATTGGTTTTGACGAACGGATACAATGTCCTAAAATCCTTAAAAAGGTGAATAAGAGGGAGATTTCATAATGAAAACAACACCGCTACATGCTGCTCATGCCGCATTGAAGGCAAAAACGGGTCCTTTTGCGGGCTATGAGATGCCGCTTTATTATCCGGAAGGGGTGATGAAGGAGCATGAATGGACGCGCGCGCATGCGGGTTTGTTTGATGTATCGCATATGGGTCAGGTTATTTTAGAAGGCCCCGGTGCTGCGCAGTTTTGGGAGCGTGTGACGCCGTCAGCTTTTACAAAGACGAAGATCGGGCGCGCAAAATATACGGTGCTGACGAACGAGGCCGGCGGCATTCTTGATGATTTGATTGTAACGCGTTTGGATGATGAAAAATTTTATGTTGTTTTGAATGCGGGTCGTAAGGATGAAGATCTGAAATGGATTAAAAGTCATCTGCCGCCATCGCTGTCGCTGATATACGAAGAGGATAAAGCGTTGATTGCTTTACAGGGACAAGCCGCCGTTAAGGTTATGTTTGATGAGTTTGGCGTTGACCTGAAAGACATGGAATATATGACCGGGCGCTATGTTGATTTGCATGGTGTGAAGGGGTTTGTCAGCCGGCTGGGCTATACCGGTGAAGACGGGTTTGAGCTGAGTGTGCCCGGAAGCGGGGCTGCAAAAATATGGGACGGGTTGTTGACCCATGATGATGTGAAGCCCATTGGCTTGGCGGCACGCGATTCATTGCGGCTGGAGATGGGATATTGTTTGTATGGTCATGATATTGATGAAACGACAACGCCGGTGGAAGCTGGTTTACGGTGGGTGATCGGTAAGGAGAACAAGGACTTTATTGGTGCATCGGTTGTGCGGGCGCAGATGGAAGATGGCCCGGCGCGCAAGCGTGTGGGTGTAAGATTGCTGGACAAGGGTGTTGCCCGCGAAGGGACGGTGCTGCGCAATGAAGCCGGTGATGAAATCGGCACGTTAACCAGTGGCGGGTTTTCGCCGACATTGAAAATTTCAGTTGGGCAAGGCTATGTCGATGCCGTCCATGCAGCCTCTGGCACCAAAATTCTGGCGGATGTACGCGGGCGGATGATTGCGGCTGAAATCTGTGCCATGCCATTTATGCAAGCAAAAACAAAGGCCGCCAAGGCTGCCTGATCCGAATGCTTGCATTATCGCTATAGGTTTTGTACGGTCTTTCTGTTCTTAAAATTGTAACAGGGGGGTGCCAATGACAGGCGCAAATAAAGCAACGCAGGCGTATGAGCACTTAAAGAAAACTTTCGCTGAAATGGATGCGCTGGGGCAAGCGAGTTCCATTTTGGGCAAGGATGCCGAAACACATATGCCATCCGGCGCGGAAGACGCGCGCATTAATCAACGCATTGCTATTTCCGGCGCCATTCAGAGAATGATCAGTGATCCGCAATTGGCGGCGCAGCTTGATGAAGCGGAGGCGCAGGCAGACCAGCTTTCACCGGATGACCGCCGTAATTTGCAATTGATGCGTCATGGCTGGATTCATGAAGCATCGCTACCAGCGGATCTGGCAGCAGAGCAAGCACGGCTGGAAGCAGAGGGAGATGTTCTGCACACAAATAATTATAAGTCCGGTGACTGGGACAAGATGAAGGATTGGTATCAAAAGTCTTTTGATATTATGCGCGAAGTGGGTGCTTCGAAAAAAGATGCGCTGGGTGTTTCATCGGTATATGAAGCATTGCTTGATCAGTTTAGTCCCGGTATGCGCGTTGCTGTGGTTGAAAAAGCTTTTGCTGATATCAGCAAAGCATTGCCGGATATGATCCAGCAGGCCCGCGCCATTCAAAGTGCGGCCCCCGCACCGTTGCCTTTGAAGGGGCCGTTTTCAGAAGAAAAACAAATGATTTTGAACAATATAGCGTCAGCCGCGCTGGGGTTTGATTTTAAACGCGGGCGCCTTGATGCGATCAAGGGGCATCCCTCCAGTGGCGGTGCACCGGATGACAACTGGATTACGGCGCAGTGTTATGATGATAATTTTTTTCCATCTTTTTATAGCGCCGTGCATGAAAGTGGGCATGGATTGTATGAGCAGACTTTACCGCTTTCATGGCGTGGACAGCCGGCAGGGCAAGCGCTGGGTATGGCTATTCATGAATCGCAATCGCGTATCATGGAAGTGCAGGCAGGGATTACACCGGAGTTTATTGGTTGGTTGTCACAGCAGGCACAAAAAGTATTTGGTAGTGATCCATCATTGACGGCGGATAATTTACAGCGCTTGATTCAGCGCACAGAGCCAAGTTTCGTACGCGTGGATGCTGATGAGATGACCTATCCCATGCATGTTATTTTGCGATTTGAGCTGGAAAAGGCAATGATTGAAGGCAGTTTATCAGTCACTGATCTGCCGGACGCATGGAGTGCCGGTATGGAGAAGAAGCTGGGTGTGCGCCCGTCAAATAATGCGCAGGGCTGTATGCAGGATATTCACTGGCCTACCGGTACTGTGGGATATTTTCCAGCCTATACGCTGGGTGATATGCTGGCCGCGCAATTTTTTGCCGCTGCACAAAAACAATATCCGGATATTCGCAAGAATTTAGGTAAGGGCGACTTTACGCAGTTGCGCGGTTGGCTGCGGGATAATGTGCATTCCAAAGGGTCATTGCTCAGCGCGGAAGATATGATTATCAATGCAACGGGTGAGCCGTTGAACGCACAGCATTACTTGAATCATTTCAATCAACGCTATTTGAACAAAGCGCCGCAGCCTTAAAACGGAAAGCTTTTTTCAACAGCATGACGGCCACGGGTGAGCGTGAATGTTAGCGTTTGACCCATTAATTCCTGTGCCAGATTGTCAATGCTCTCTGGTTTTGCGATGCGTAGTAGCGCGGCATGCGGGTCGTCTTTGTCGGGTGTAATTTCTGGCGGCGCTGTTAAATAAAGATCACCGGATTCTACAAACAGATCTGTGTTTTCAAATCCTTGTGATGAGTAAGCGTGTACAACCAGTGCATCCGGGCCAAGAACGGCACTGTTGATTTTTAATGAAGATGTATCGCCTTTGGCTGGTAAATCATCACGCAGGCGCTTGATAACAGCACCATAGCGTCCGGTTGTGGCATCACCTGTCGGGAGAGTGAGGTTGATTTCAATATTTTGCGGCACACAGATGGTTTCACAAACCATGATTGCAGCCTTAAGGTTTAAGGAAACGGCTGCACCTGGTATTTGCGGCGTGATCGTCAGGGGGAAAGAAATCCGATCTTTATAGCCGAAACTGTGCAGGCCTTCTGTGATAAAGCGGCGCGGTGCAGGCCAGCCGATATCAACATTTTGTAAGTTTTGGGAGCCCGCCCAGTCAAAAACCGGTGCCAGACCACCATCACCCGGCATGCGCCAGTACGCATGCCAATTTTCAGCCAGCCGTACTTCAAGGGCAGCATGAATGGGCTTGTCCTGCCCCACGCTATCAGTCGCGCTTACCAGCCGCGCTTGCAGATAGTCGGTGGAGACCCATGGTGATTCCAGTGCGAAAGCCGGCGCCGTCCATGTAAGAGCCATAATAAATGTTAGAATTTTAAGCATGAAATCAATCCTATTTTGCGTTATAAAGCTTATGAGAAAGATACGCCAATGAAGCCTGAGGACAAGAGCAAAAAAGATAATTATCTCGTCGGCCGCCTTTTACTGGCGATGCCGCAGATGGGTGATCCGCGTTTTTACAAGGCGGTGGTGTTTGTTTGTTCGCACGATGAAAATGGCGCAATGGGGCTCGTTATTAATCATGCCTTGCCCGGCCTTGATATTGGCGCGCTTTTACAGCAAATGAAAATCGAGGTTGATGAGAGTACTCAGGATACGCCGGTCATGAGTGGCGGGCCGGTTGAATCGGCGCGTGGTTTCATTTTGCATTCTAATGATTTCAAACAAAAAGACACCGTTCATGTCTGCGATGACATTAGTGTAACGGGCACGGTGGATGCATTGAAGGTGATTGCAACGGGACAGGGGCCGGCGCAAATGCTGTTTATCCTTGGTTATGCCGGCTGGGGTGCGGGGCAGCTTGATCAGGAATTGCAACAAAATGCGTGGTTGGTTATTGATCCGGATGCGGATCTTATTTTTGGCCCCGGTACAGATGAAAAGTGGGATCGTGCTGTCCGTAAACTGGGTATTGATCCGGGAATGTTTTCCGGTGCGAGTGGGAGTGCCTAGGTATATTTAGGCGGCAAGACGCCCTTTAATCGTTTCAAAGTCTTCAAGTGTGGAAAGCGGGCCCAGTGCTGCAAGGGTGAGATCTGTTGTAAAAATATGCTGCGCAACGCTCTCAATATCCTTCACAGTGACGGCTTCAACACGGCGTAGCTTGTCTTGCAAATCCAGAATTTCATTAAAATGGACGAGTGTTTTAGCAATTTGATTGGCGCGGCTCATCATTGATTCTTGTGACATAAGAAGGCCTGCCCGGATTTGTGCTTTGGCGCGTTTAAGCTCGATTTCCGTGATGGTGCCGACAATTTTTTTCACTTCGTCGCACAAAACCGGCATCATTTTGGGAATGTCATCGGGGCCAGTGCCTGCATATATAATAAACTGCCCGTCATCTTGATAGGAAGATTGGTGGCTGAAGATAGAATAGACCAGCCCGCGCTTTTCACGCACTTCCTGGAACAGGCGGGATGACATGCCGCCGCCGAGAATCGTGGAAAGAATGATGGCTGCATAATATTTATCATCCAGTCGTGATACGCTGTGAAAACCCAGTACGATATGGCTTTGCTCCAACTCTTTTTCTGCGCGGCTTTCTCCTCCTTGATAGGAAGCCGGTTCGTGGCCGTTTTCCTGATCTGCGGGGAGCGCATCAAATTCTTTTTCTGCAAGCTTTACAAATTCATCGTGCTTGACGTTACCGGAGGCCGCCAAAACCAGCCGTGATGGCGTATAAAAATGCTGTACGTAGTGATGCAGCGTGTCTTTGCTCATGTTTTTAACAATGTTGGCGGTACCAAGAATGGGCGCGCCCAGCGCTTGTTTTGGATAGGTAATTTCCTGATGATTATCAAAGACAAGATCGTCCGGCGTATCAAGTGTCATGCCTATTTCTTGTAATATAACGTGGCGTTCACGTTCGATTTCATCTTCGGGCATGATGGAGTGTTGTAAAACATCGGCCAGAATATCAACGCCCATCGGCGTGTCTTCTTTTAGAAGATGAATGTGGTAAGAGGTCATTTCCCGGCTGGTCCATGCATTGACATTGCCGCCGACATCTTCGATTTCTTCGACAATCTGTGCGGCGGTGCGACGGTTTGTACCCTTGAACATCATGTGTTCGACCATGTGCGCTACGCCGTTATGAGCGAGATTTTCATCCCGTGTGCCGACATCGGCCCAAACACCCAGCGCGACACTGTCTACGGATGACACATGGTCTGTGATAACACGCAGGCCGTTTTTTAACTTTGTTTGTTCGATGGTCATGATAATCCTTATAACGGGTTAGGGCCGTATTGTTTTATATATGAAATCATTTAATTTATCAAAGCTGTTGGGCAGGGTATCAAAGCGCTCCGGCTTATCCAGCACAGCGGCCAAGCGTTCCGGCACGGGCGGTGTTATGCCTGTGGCCTCCTTAACAGCGTCCGGGAATTTTGCCGGATGAGCTGTCGATACAATAACGGACGGCGTATCGTTATTATAGGTGCCGGCTTGGCGGGCCGCGTGTACACCAACGGCTGTGTGCGGATCAATTAACATGCCGGTTTCAGTATAAAAATCTTTCATGGTTGCCAGTGTTTGCGCATCATCACAGCGATGTGCATGAAAATCGTTGCGTGCGCGTGTGATTAAATCATCATCAAGTATAAATGTTTTGTTTTTTGAAAATGAATTCATGCAATTTGTTAGTGTTTGCGCATTCCGGCCTGTCAGCTCAAAAAGATAGCGTTCAAAGTTGCTGGAGATTTGGATATCCATGCTCGGACTTAGGGATGGCACAACGTTTTCTGCGATCATGCTGCCGGTTTCAAAAAATCGGGTCAGGATATCATTGCGGTTAGAGGCGATTGTAAGGTTACCAATGGGCGCGGCCATTGATCGCGCTGCCCAAGCGGCAAAGACATTGCCAAAATTTCCTGTCGGCACGGTAAAAGATACTGGGTTTTCTTGTGTGCCCAGCTTGGTTGATGCACTCACATAATAAATGATTTGTGCCATGATCCGTGCCCAGTTAATCGAGTTCACAGCTGATGGGTTTAGGTTGGTACGGAATTTTTCATCAGCAAACAATGCTTTGACCAATGCCTGGCAGTCATCGAATGTGCCTTCGATAGCAATGTTGTGCACGTTTGGCGTGTCAATTGTAGTCATTTGTTTGCGTTGTACATCTGATGTGCGCCCCCGCGGGTGCAGGATAAAAATATCAATGTTTTTGCTGTGACGGCACGCCTCGATCGCGGCAGATCCCGTATCACCGGATGTGGCACCAACAATTGTGATGCGTTTGTTTTGTGTTTTTAGAACATGGTCGAATAAGCGCCCCAGTAATTGCAACGCATAGTCTTTGAATGACAATGTCGGGCCATGAAATAGCTCCAGTAACCATGTGTTGTCAGCACATTCTACAAGTGGGGCGATGTCTTGGTGATCAAATACATCCGGTGCATATGTTTGTTTTATAATTTTTTCCAGCGCATCATCGTTAATGTCATCGCCGATAAAGGCGCGTGTTATTTGTAGGGCTGTGTGAGCATAGCTTTTGTTTGCAAGGGCGGGGATGTCTAAGGTTGGCCATTTTTCCGGCAGGTATAAACCGCCATCCGGTGCCATGCCGGACAGTAAAGCAGCGGTAAAAGATTGCGGCGACCCCGCGCCACGTGTGGAAGTGTAGCTGGTCATGCTTACGCTGCCCTCACATACCGATTTTCAATATGGGAGAGTAGGTGTTTCGGCGTAATATTGCTGCCCGTTGCGTTTTTCATCAATGTATCCATGTCCTTGACACGTCCTTGCTGATGTATGTTTTCCCGCAACCAATTTGTAAGCGGTAAAAAGTCGCCACTTGCAATCTGCGCGTCGATGTTCGGGATATCTTTTGACAGGGCTGCAAATTGCTGTGCGGCCAGCATGTGTCCTGTTGCATAAGACGGGAAGTAACCGAACTTACCAACGAACCAGTGCACATCTTGCAAGCATCCTTCGGCATAACTTTGTGGTTGTACACCGAGCAGGTCTTCCATGCCGGCATTCCATGCTTCGGGCAGGTCAGCCACTTTCAAGCGCCTGCCTATCAGATCGCGCTCCAGCCGGAAGCGGTGCAGGATGTGATAGAAATAAGTGATTTCATCGGCCTTGCGGCGCACCATGGTTGGTTTGACTTGCGTGCGCAGTTTGTACAGATTGCGGGCGCTGAGCACAGGGTTTTTTAGTCCGTGAAACAGCCCTTCCATGCGCGGCGATAAAAATTCGAAAAAGGCGGGTGAGCGCCCCACGATCATGTCGATTAAAAGGGCTTGTGATTCTTGCATGGCCGCGCCCATATCCTGTGCAACCGGCTGGTATCGCCATGTTTTACGCGGTAAGCCTTGAATATAAAGGCCATGCCCGCCTTCATGCAGGGTGCTTTTAAGGGAGTCCATGAAATTGGATGTATCTGCGGTGCTGATGACAAGTCTTGTGTCGTCTGGCGTGCCGCCCTCTACCGGGTTGTGGCCGGTTTCATAAAGGCCACCGCGTTCAAAATCAAAGTCGATGGCTTTTAAAAGAGCGCGGTTCAGCCACATTTGGGCTTTGGCAGGATAATAATCAGTAATCGGTAGGGGCTCGGATTCTTTGCTCTGCTTTTCCAGTGCTTGCGGCAAGATTTTATCAAACCCGGTTTTGATGGTTTTGAACCAACCTTCCAGATCACCTTGCGATACGCCCGGCATGAATTCATCCAGTAGCACATCATAAGCAGAGTTTTTTCCTGTCGCGCGGCATGTGGCATCTGCCACACGGCATTTCATGTCAATTGTGCGTGATAAAAATTCTCGTGCCTGCATCCAGTCACCGGCTGCCAGCATATTTCGATGATGCCGTCGTCCTTCATAGGCCAGGCGGGCTTCGGTTTCGGTCAGCTCACCATCGATGCAGGCAGCGCGGCGGTGACTGCGCTCTATTTCTTGTAGATTGGCACGGTCCCATTCATCCCAGTTGTCGTTATTATTTTCAAGATGGCTTTTAGCGCGGTCAATTTGTCCGGCGATGGTACGATCTGTCATTTTTTCATGCATCAGGCGATGCATGTAGGCAATCTGCGACAGGCGGCTTTTCCATGCCCCTTCCGGCATAGCGGTCAGAAAGTCCCGCCCCAGCGTCTCTGCGACTGCGCCGATCCGGCCAATATCACGGAACTGTTTTTTAAGATCAGTATAGGCGGCGCAATCATGTTCTTCGTTTTGCCGGACGACAAGTGGCGCCGCTACATCATGGTGCGGCGCCTGTGTGTCTTTAGGCTTGCTAATCGCATCAGGTGCCGTTTTGCGGCCTTGCGGTATAGAGAGGTTTTTTAGAAAGCGTGTAAAGCGGTGAAGTATTTTCATACCACCAGTTTATATGATCTGGCGCCAAAATCCTACATCAGCTTTTCCAAGATTTTTTCCCGGCAGGTTCCGCCCATCACTTCATCCTGCCAGTCATGGCGGAAGAGCGTATTGGCACGGGCAAGAAGCTGGCCTCTATTGGAAGCGATTTCAAAACATTCTGGGTTAATTTCCCCCATGTTGTTTAGGGCTGTGTGTATATTAAACACCAGTGGCTGCGTCTCGCCCAGATTCTGCAGACGTGGCCCCAGAACCCGATAATCAATACCAAGACGGTTCAGGGTATAAAGTTGATCAACCTCATAGGCGGTGATGCAGTCGGTGATGTTTTCAGAAAGTGCGGCTTCAAAGGCTGCCGTCATCAGGCCCAGCGGTGCAAACGGAATGCGGCGCTGGAAGAATGGCGTGGGCCGCGCTTGATTTGATGCGCTTGCTTCTTCTTGCTCGTAATAAGCAGGCAGCATACGGCCATCTCGGTCACGCTGGCGGAAGCGTGGGGCCATACAAAAACGTGATATTTCACACAGGCCCATAGCGCGGTTTTCAATTTGAAGTAGTGGGTGATCGCATTGTTTTTGCAGGTCAAAACTGATCAAAGGCTCTTTGCCGCGTGGCAGTACCAGCCGCAATGTACCGGCGATTTCACCTGATTTTTTATGCATCAAAAGAAACTGGATGGCATGATCATCAAACTGGTCGCGCTCCAGTCCATCTGGATATGCCTTGGGATCGACAAAGCCGTTTTCAACACCAAAGACTTTGTAGCGCAAGCGGAAAGCTTTGCGTTTTTGTTCTTCTGTATCTGCGCGGACGACTTCAAAGGTCTTCCAGTATTGCGTGTAGAATGTTTTCTGTTTGATGGCCTTAACGCAGGCCTGCATAAATGTTCCGTCTTTCATTGTTTTATCCCACCGTTTTTTAAGATTAACCGCTTATGTAATAACCATTATATAATAGTATGATTTAAAGGGACTTTAACGATCCCCACGATTAAAGAATAAATTGTATAAAGTTATTCTTTAATTTCTAATTCCGTAATTGTTGATTTTGTTTATTGGGTGTTGTGGTTTTAGTACAGGCCGCCTGTGCCTGTTGTGGCGGAAACGCCTGCACCAGTAGCACTATTGATGGCATCCAGTTGCCGGATGCCTGTGCCGTCAAGGATATACATTTGGTCAGTTGGCTCTGTGCCGGTCAGGAAGGCTTCCCATATAACATGCTCATCACCCGGTTTGGCGCGCGCTCCGGTCTCGGCATTAATTTGTAGCTGGCGAATACCGGGCGGCACACGGAAGGGAATGGGTGGTGCATCTTTTAATGCTTCTGCCATGAAGTCACGGAAAATAGGCACGGCTACGGATGAGCCGGTTTCTTTTTTACCCATGGGCTTGGGTTCATCGAACCCGACAAAGACACCGACAACCAGATCAGGCGAAAATCCTATGAACCATGTGTCTTTGGAATTATTTGTGGTGCCTGTTTTGCCAGCCAGTGGCCGTCTTAGGGCACGAATGCGTACGCCGGTACCACGCTGGACAACGCCTTCCAGCATAGACACAACTTGATAGGCGCGGCGTGTATCGGCAATTTGTTCACGATCATCCGGAATATCCGGTGTGGCCATGCCCGGCTCCCATTTTATGCGTGGCCCGCATGTGTCGCAGAGTCGTTCATCATGTTTGAAAACTGTTCGCCCCCGGCGATCTTGAATCCGGTCGATGAAGCTGGGTGTTATTTTTTTGCCGCCATTGACGAATTGTGCGTAGCCGGTTGTCATGCGCAGCAATGTTGTTTCTCCTGAACCAAGAGAGTTCGCCAGCAGTGGTGGCAGGTCTTTCATGACACCGAATTTTGTGACGGTGTCTATAATGGGTTCCATGCCGATAAAATCAGCAAGCCGTACTGTCATCAGATTACGTGATTTTTCAATGCCGATGCGGATGGGTGTGGGGCCGAAAAATTCATTCGTATAGTTTGAAGGGCGCCACAAACCCAGTCCTGGTCCCTGATCGATGACGAAGGGTGCATCCAGAACCAGTGTTGCGGGTGTGAAGCCCTTGTTCAGTGCGGTCAGGTAAACAAAGGGTTTGAATGCGGATCCCGGTTGGCGCCAGGCTTGTGTGGCGCGGTTGAATTCACTGTTTTGATACGACCAGCCGCCTTGCATGGCGAGCACGCGGCCTGTGTGGGGATCAAGGGCAACAATGGCACCGTTGACCGCCGGGATTTGCCGTAAGCCGTAAACAGTTTTGCCGTCTTCCAGCGTTACGCGGTCAACTATGATGACGTCGCCCGTTTTGAGAAGCTTACGCACGGAGGTCAGGTTTTTTTCTGCCCACGCTAAATATTGCAGTAACAACTTTCCTTCGCTGCCGTCGGCGAAACCAATTGTTGCATTGTTTGTTGTTGTCTTTAAAACAACCGCCATTTTCCAGCCATCAATCATGGCGGAGGGCACTTCGAAATCCATCAATTGCTTTTGCCAGTTGCTGATAATGTCAAAATGCGCCAGTGGTCCGCGCCATCCGTGGCGCTTGTCATACGCGACCAGTCCTGCGCGTAATTGGCGTGTAGCGATATCTTGCAAACGGGGGTTGATAGTCGTGCGCACGGCCAGGCCGCCGCCGTAAAGCCCTTTGTCACCGTATTGATTTATTAACTCACGGCGTACCTCTTCGGAGAAATAGGGCGCAGCAATGGTATTTAAGGCACCGCGTTGTGACACTAGAAGAGGTATGCTTTTTGCCAGATCTGCTTGCGTTTCTGTGATGTAGCCATCGGCCACCATGCGGCCGATAACCCAGTTGCGCCGTCCGATTGCCTGGTCGTGATTGTGGATCGGGTGGTAATTACTTGGTGCTTTGGGTAGTGCGCCCAGATAGGCGCTTTCGGCAACTGATAATTCTTCTAGTGATTTGTTGAAATAGTTAAGCGCTGCCGCTGCCACACCGTATGTGCCATCACCCATATAAATTTCGTTCAGATAGAGTTCGAGCAATCGCTCTTTGCTCATCGCGCGCTCCATCCGCAGCGCCAGAATAGCTTCGCGAATTTTGCGCTTATAGGACACTTCGTTGGTCAGCAGAAAATTTTTGGCGACTTGCTGCGTGATGGTCGAAGCCCCCACCGGCCGTATATTTTTACCCATATTTTTCAGGTTGCTGACCATGGCGCGGGTAATAGCAAAATAATCTACACCACTATGGCTGTAGAAATTTTTATCCTCGGCCGCGATAAAGGCGTTCTTGACGATAGCGGGTATGGTTTCAACCGGTGTGAAGATACGTTTTTCGGTGGCAAATTCACTGAGCAGTCGCCCGTCGCCGGCATAAATGCGTGTGACAACGGGGGGATCGTAGTCTTTCAGAGCGGAATAATCCGGTAAATCACGCCCGTAATATGAAATTGCATAAACTGCGCCGCCAATCCCGACGACCAACCCGATCATGCCAAGCGAAAAAAGAGCTAAAAATCCATACCACAAAAACCGCATCCCCTTTATATGGCACGGAAATATGGCGCAGAAAAGGCATTATTTGCAGGCGGGCAGCGCGCGCCATTTTTCTTTTTGTTGTTTCTATAATAATGGATGTGTGGGTTGGCTCCTAAGTCTTGAAATGAATCTTGACATAGCACCTGTTTTTGTAAATTATGGCAATATTCTAGTGCAAAAAAGAGGAAGCGGATATGAATGCAAAATTGAAACTAGGCACTGTTTTTCTGGCAGCCGCATCGATTCTGGGTGGCTGTGTCTATGAGGTTAAGAGCTCCCTTGCACATTTCATGTCCAAATTACCAGATTGTCCGGCACCAATGGTGTTGGATACCAAGACTACCATTAAGATGGAAAATATTTTGCGCGGCACTCTGGCAAGTCTTGATCAGAATGGGACGGGATACATTTCTGATGGCACTAATGGTGAAACTGCGAGTTATCACAGCTTAGGGGCGATGCAGGATAAAGGAGTTAAAATTTGTTTTGCGACGCAGGCAGACCCGCTTGTATATGATTTCAACACGGCCACCTTGAATGTAAGTGATGCTTTGCCTGAAAAAGGGGCCGCAGCAAGGCTGGGGATCTTTATCAAGAGCAGAAGTCCTTCTTTTTGGGGTTTAAAGACGGCTGTTAGCGCGCAACCACAGCCGCAGTGATCCTGTTTTCCTGAAAATTCCGTGTTCCAAAATCCGGCAGTAAATGCTAATAATCCTTTGAAGGCAAAGGATTATGACTGACATGAGTGCAGATATAGCAAAACTAAAAGATGAGCTGGCCGGAATGGTAAGCGCTGCCAATGACTTGCAGGCGCTGGAGGCGGCGCGTATTGCGGCGCTGGGCAAGAAGGGCCGCATTACCGATCTGATGAAAACGCTGGGCAAGATGGAACCGGAAGCCCGTAAAACGACGGGTGCGGCACTGAATGTGCTGAAAGATGAAATTGCCACTCTTATTGAAACGCAAGAAGCAGCCCTCAAGAAGCAGGCGATGGCTGAAAAACTGGCTGGTGAAACGATCGATATCAGCCTGCCTGTACGCCCCGAACGCAAAGGACACATTCATCCGATCAGCCAAACAACGGAAGAGTTGATTTCTATTTTTGCTGATATGGGTTTTTCCGTGGCGGAAGGGCCGGATATAGAAGATGACTTTCATAACTTTACGGCGTTGAATTTTCCACCCGGCCACCCGGCACGGGAAATGCACGATACGTTTTATTTACCCGATGATCCGGATGCACAAGGCGAAGCTGCAAAGAAATTGTTGCGTACGCATACATCAACGGTACAGATCCGGCATATGGTTGAAAACAAGCCGCCGACACGTGTGATTGTGATGGGGCGCACTTATCGTTCCGACTATGATATCACGCATACGCCTATGTTCCATCAGATGGAAGGTTTGGTGATTGATAAGAAGACCCATATGGGGCATTTGAAAGGCTGCTTGATGGATTTTGTCCGCAGCTATTTTGAAATTGATGATCTGCCTGTGCGGTTCCGCCCCAGCTTCTTTCCGTTTACGGAGCCGAGTGCGGAAATGGATATTGGCTGCGATCGTTCCGGTGGCGGTTTAAAAATCGGTGCGGGTAAGGACTGGCTGGAGATTTTGGGCTGCGGCATGGTGCATCCGAATGTGCTGAAAAATTGCGGTATTGATCCGGAAGAGTATCAGGGTTTTGCTTTCGGCATGGGCGTGGAGCGTATTGCGATGCTGAAATACGGCATTCCTGATTTGCGTACATTCTTTGAAGGGGATGTGCGCTGGCTTGATCATTACGGATTTGATCCTTTGAACCGGCCGAACCGGGCGACAGGAAAATGACCCAGGCTGTAAAAGAAATTCCTGCGGGGCTGCCTGTTGTTGGCGACATCCACGAAGATGATTTCAAGGACTGGCTTAGGCTTTGGGATGGTAATAATGACGGCGTTCATAATGATGCTGTGACAAAAGAAACATGGAGCCGTCTTTTGACGCCTGTTTTTCCGGTGCATGGTTTTGTGGCACGCGTGGATGGTAAGATGGCTGGGTTGATGCATTACATTTTGCATCCGGTTACCGGTCATATTGATCCGGTTTGTTATATGCAGGATTTATATGTTGATCCGGCCTTTCGCAAGCGTGGTGTGGGCCGGGCGCTGGTGGTTCATCTGGCTGCAATCGGGCAGCGCGAAGGCTGGGCGCGTATGTATTGGCTGGCTGAAGCGAATAATGCAGCGGCGCAGGCGCTTTATAATGATCTAGGTGTAAAACTTGATTTCACACTGCATGTACTACCGCTTTCTTGAGGGAGTTTTTATACGATGAAATTCACATTAAGCTGGCTGAAAGATCATCTGGATACGGATGCATCGTTGGAAGAAATCACAAATAAGCTGACGGATCTGGGGCTGGAGGTTGAGGCTGTGGAGGATCGGGCAGCTGCCTTTGCGCCGTTTCGTGTGGCTCATGTGGAAAAAGCAGAAAAGCATCCTGACGCTGATCGTTTGCGCGTTTGTATCGTTGATACGGGCAAGGAAAAATTGCAGGTCGTTTGTGGTGCGCCGAATGCGCGTGCGGGCATGAAGGGTGTATTTGCTCCTGCGGGTAGCTTTGTGCCCGGTACAGGCATGACTTTAAAAAAAGGTGTTATTCGCGGGCAGGAATCAAACGGTATGCTTGTATCCGAGCGCGAAATGGGCTTGTCGGATGAGCATGAAGGTATTATCGAGGTCAGTGCTGATGCGGAAATCGGCACGCCGTTTGCGACGTTGTACGGGCTGGATGATCCGGTGATTGAAATTGGTTTGACGCCGAACCGTGCTGATTGCGCAGGCGTGCGCGGGATCGCACGTGACTTGGTTGCGGCGGGTTTGGGTAATCTGAAGGCGCTGGATGAAGGTGCGGTCAAAGGTGCTTTTGATTCAAAAATTAAAGTGCATTTTGATTTTGAAAAAGGTGATGCAGATGCCTGTCCTTTATTTATTGGACGTACTATCAAGGGTGTTAAAAATGGCCCGTCACCGGATTGGTTGCAAAAGCGTTTGACGGCGATTGGGATGCGTCCGATTTCAGCGCTGGTCGATATTACGAATTATTTATCTTACGATCTGTGCCGCCCGCTGCATGTTTTTGATGCGGATAAGATCAAGGGCGATTTGCGTTTGCGGATGTCAAAGGCCGGCGAAACATTTACAGGGCTGGATGAAAAGGACTATACGCTGGAAGATGGTATGACCGCGATATGTGATGATAGCGGCGTTATCAACCTGGCCGGCGTGATGGGCGGAGAAAGCACAGGGTGTGCTGATGATACCGTGAATGTTTATCTGGAGGTTGCGTATTTCAGTCCGGAGCGCACAGCGCGCACGGGACGCCGATTGGGCATCAGCAGTGATGCGCGTTACCGGTTTGAGCGCGGCATTGACCCGGCTTTTACTGTGCCTGCTGTTGAAATTGCTACACGCATGATTCTTGATTTTTGTGGTGGAGAGGTTAGCCACGTTGTGAAAGCCGGTGATGTACCATCATGGCAACGCAAGATCGCTTATGATCCGGCGTATGTGAAGCAACTGGCCGGGTTTGATGTAGATGCAAAAAAACAAAAAGAAATTTTAACGGCGTTGGGATTTGAGGTGGACGGTAAATGGAATGCGCAGCCACCTTCATGGCGTGCGGATGTGGAAGGGCGCCCCGATATTGTCGAAGAAATTGTGCGTGTGACCGGTTATGATTCTATTGTGCCGGTTTCCATGCAAAGCGCAGCTGCTGTAACGCAGAATGCGGAAACGCCGTCATTAACGCTAGCACGTAAAGCGCGTACAGCACTTGCCGGGCGCGGTTTAAATGAAAGTGTGACATGGTCCTTTATGTCCTCTGCGCTGGCGGAAAAATTTGGTAGCAATGATAATAAGGGCGCAGAAGCCTTGCGCCTTGCTAACCCGATTAGTGCAGATCTGGATCAGATGCGCCCGTCTTTGTTGCCGAACTTGATTGCAGCAGCAGGACGAAATAGTGCGCGCGGATTTTCCGATACGGCTTTGTTCGAAGTTGGTCCTGCCTTTACAACAGCCAAGGTTGATGGACAACGCCTTGTGGCGGCTATTGTGCGCCATGGTCATCAGGCTGCGCGTCATTGGGGTAGCTCAGAGGCCAGCCGCGATACGGATGCTTTTGATGCCAAGGCTGATGCGCTGGCTGTTTTGGAATCATGCGGTGCGCCAGCGGCACGATTGCAGGTTACGCGTGATGCACCGGATTGGTATCATCCCGGTCGTTCCGGGGTATTGCGGTTGGGTCCGAATGTCATGGCATATTTTGGTGAAATTCATCCTGCATTGTTGGAAGATATGGATATTAAAAGCCCCGTTGTTGCGGCAGAGGTTTTTCTTGAGACAATTCCGACGCCGAAAAAAGCACCGGCCACGGCAAGGCCTTTGTTGAAGTTATCGGCATTCCAGCCGGTTGCACGCGATTTTGCTTTTGTTGTTGATCGTAGCGTGGAAACAGATTCTATTATGCGTGCGGCGCAGATGGTTGATAAAAAGCTGATCGATCGCGTTGAAGTATTTGATGTTTATGAAGGCAAGGGCATTGATCCTGATAAAAAATCGGTAGCGATTAATGTTGTGTTACAGCCCGTTGAGCAGACATTGACGGATGCGGAGATAGAATCTTTAAGTAAAAAAATTGTTGATAGTGTTGCCGCTAAAACGGGTGGGCAACTGCGTGGGTAAAGGATGGATATGACATTGTATTTTTGTGCAGATGATCTTTTGAGTCGTTTGGAAAAAGAAAAGAGCAATAGTGACACTGCGCTTGATTTTTTAGTGCCTATCAGCACAGAGCCTCCTACGTGTGATGGATATAAAGCCGATGTTTTTGCGCTTTCGGATACGCCGGATATCATTGATTTAAACAATGATGATGGTTTAAAGAAACTGGTCGCGCTGTTGGAAAATACGTCTTTGTATCAGGTGAATATGGAGCTGGCCCTTGATCGTGCGCTCTGTGAGCGTCACAAAAATGCATTGGTTCGTGTTGCGATTGGAAAGGCGTTTGCCGGTAAAGCGTTGCCCAGTACGCTTCAAAAAGATGAAAAGTTCGGGCCGGAGGAGCTATCCGGTGATCTTCATCATCCTATGTTGGGTCATGCCGATCTTTATGATCTTTGCAAAATGTACGTCGCATTTTTAAATGCTATGGGGTCGGAGCAAACGGATTACAGTTTTGGTAAAGATATTATCGGCAGCCATCCTGATCGTTTTCTTGATTTTTATGATGGTTTTATTATGGGGTCTGCGGGTGCTATGCGCGCGGATACTTTGCTGGCGCTGGGGATGCGCGGTGATCACGACCCTGCGCGAGCTCTTGATACATACAGGGAAAGCGGTCAGAAAAAAGCGCAGGATATGGATTTGTCTGAGCCGCAGGATATGATCTGGGCCTGGTTGGAGGCCGATCATTATCAGATGCGCCGTTGTGCGGATTTGCATCGTTTGCTGCAGCTACCTAATCTTGCCTGTTGCCCGCATTGGGCGCGCGCAGATGTGTTTTGCTTGCTGGAGCATGAAGCCATGAAGCAGGTTTTTGCGCACCAGATTGTGAATACAGACGTTGCTATGGGTGTTTTGGAGACGATGCCATCGGTAAAAAAAGCTGTGCAGAGCAGTGACGCAGATGATGTTGATGGACGACTCCAAGCTTTGCTCGCTCAGGTTTTGAACGAAGAATCTGTGTATACGGGTGCTGCTGATGAGTTTGCGCGCGCTGCCTACGAACGGGCAGCGGAAGCGCAAAAAATACAGCTCGAATCCTAGCTTTTCAGTTCTGGTAGATCTTTATATAAATCCAGTGCCTGCGGGTTGCTGAGCGCTTCGGTGTTCTTTACCGGGCGGCTGTGGATCACATCACGCACAGCCAGTTCCGTTATTTTGTTTGATTTAGTGCGCGGGATATCAGCAACCGGAATAATTTTTGCTGGTATATGGCGCGGTGAAGCACCGGTTTTAATGCGATTGCGTATCGTTTTTTCCAGTGTGTCATTCATCGTTACGCCTTCTTTTAGTACAACAAATAGGATAACGCGGACATCACCTTGCCAATTTTGGCCAACCGCGATGCTTTCCACGACTTCGGGAATTTGTTCTACCTGCCGATATATTTCGGCTGTGCCAATACGTACGCCGCCGGGGTTTAGTGTGGCATCGGAGCGCCCGTGAATAACATAACCCTCATGTTCGGAGCGTTCGATCCAGTCGCCATGCCGCCATATATTGTTGTAGGTATCAAAATACGCATCATGGTATTTCTGGCCATCCGGATCATTCCAGAATCCAACCGGCATGGACGGGAAGGGCTTTGTGCAAACAAGCTCGCCTGCGCCCGCGCCTGACGGGATGGGTTTGCCCTGATCGTTAAAGACCTCAATAGCCATGCCCAGCGCAGGGGCCTGAATTTCCCCACGGTAAACCGGCATTACGGGTACGCCGCAAACAAAACATCCGATAATGTCTGTGCCGCCGGAAATAGAGGCCAGATGAACATCTTTTTTGACCGCGTCGTACACAAAGTCAAAGCTTTCATGCACCAGCGGTGATCCGGTTGAAGAAATCGTGCGGATGGACGATAAGTCATGCGTATCCATCGGCCGTATGTTTTGTGTTTTCAGCGCATCAATATATTTTGCCGATGTGCCGAACATGGTGCATTTATGACGATCAGCGTAATCCCACAATACGTTGCCGTCCGGATGAAATGGCGAGCCATCATAAAGCATAAGCGTTGCTTCGGAGGCGAGCGCACTGACCAGCCAGTTCCACATCATCCACCCGCAGGTGGTGAAATAAAAGACGCGATCATCACGCCGTACATCACAATGCATGCGTTGTTCTTCCAGGTGCTTAATCAATGTGCCGCCATGCCCATGGACAATGCATTTAGGTGTGCCCGTCGTGCCGCTTGAGAACATGATGTAAAGCGGGTGATCGAACGGCAAGCGCGCGAACGCAACTTCACCGGCATCATATCCGGCCGTCATATCATCGGCGCTTACGGTATCTTTCATGCCTGAAAGATCCGGTGCTTTGTTTGCAAAGGGGACGATGATGGTTTTCTTCAGGTTTTTCAGCTGTGGCTGGACTTCCTTTATTTTAGGCAAAATATCATGTGTCTTGCCGCCATAATAATAGCTATCAACAGCCACAAAAATTGTTGGTTCTGTTTGACCGAAACGATCGAGCACACCTTGTACGCCAAAATCAGGCGAAGCCGATGACCAGATAGCACCCATGCTCGCAGCTGCCAACATGGCGATAATGGTTTCTGGCATGTTGGGCATGTAGGCGGCGACGCGGTCGCCTTCTTTTAACCCGATATCTTTGAAGGCCTGCTGCCAGCGGCTGACTTCACCATAAAGCCCGGAAAATGTCAGTGTGCGCTCGGCACCGGTTTCATCACAGAATATAATGGCAGGATGATCATCGCGGCGGCGCAGGATATTTTCGGCATAGTTAATGCGTGCTTGCGGGAAAAATTTTGCACCGGGCATCTTATCGACGTTTTCAAGAGCAACATCACCCTTGTCGCCAATGACGCCGCAATAATCCCAAAGTGCTGACCAGAAATCCGCCGGATGATCGACCGACCATTTCCATAGGTTTTTGTAGTCGGTGAAATCGTCCCTGCCTTTTGCGGCAGCCATGTGACGCATAAATTTCCCAAGTTGTGAATTGTCCAGCAAGTCTTTTGACGGGTTCCATAAAGGTGCATTCATGCTCATTTCTACCTTTGCTGCGGTTTGTCCGGCCATCATTAACCTCCCTCTTTCCTTTTATATTGTGGGGGTATTACTTCACTTTTGTAACAACCTGTCAAGTTCTGACGAATATGGCGGAAAGGGGATTGCCCGCTCGGAAGTATGCGTTACACTTTGAAACTATGAAGAATTTTTTATATAGCCTTATCGTGTTGGCAGCCTTTTTTGTGCATGGATCTGCGTATGCGCAATTCAAGCCACATGCGCAAATTCGCCTTGTCCCTGAAAAAACAAAGATAGCGCCGGGTGATGCTATTTTTATTGCTATTGAGCAGACGCTGGAATCGGGCTGGCATAGCTACTGGAAAAATCCAGGCGATTCCGGTGAGCCTATGCGCGTGCAATGGACGATGCCGGATGGCTTTGAAACGGGGCCGCTTAAATGGCCGACGCCGCACAAAATCATGATCGGCCCGTTGGCAAGTTACGGTTATGAAGACAGGGCTGTTTTGCTACAGGAAATCATCGTGCCGTGGGACTTGCCGGAAGGCCCCCTGACGTTGCGTGCTGACATTGATATTCTTGTGTGCGAAGAAATCTGTATTCCTGAAACCAGCCATTATGAAGTGACATTTAATGCGCCCGGTGCTGCGGAAGATAATGCGGTTTATATTGATGCTGCTTATGAATTTATGCCGGCAACATATGATCTGAGCATTACATTCAAGGAAGAAAATGACTTGTTGGTTTTTTTCCTTGGCCCTCTTCATTATAACCGGGTGCAGGCCAACACAAAGCCGGGGACGACATTCACGCTTATTACCGAAGAATGGGGTCTGATTGATAATCCGTCATCACTCATGATTAATGCAACGGCACGCACCGATGCGGTGGTTCTTGCGCAACGGCGCGGGGATCGTCCTTTGGGAAGCTTTGATAGAATTACAGGGCTTCTAAGTTATGTGACGCCAAGCGATACTGTGGAGTCTATTTCTTTTATTGCGCTTCCCGATCCGGATTGGGACCGGACGGTTGCTATTGCGCCGCCAATGTCGACATCGACACCATCATCCGTTGATCGTTCTGCCAGTGGTGCGTGGCAGGATACATCCTTTATCAAGGCGATTTTATTTGCAGTGCTTGGTGGTTTGATTTTGAACTTGATGCCGTGTGTTTTTCCTGTGTTGTCGTTGAAGGCGCTTAAGTTGTGTCGTATGGGGGGTAAGGAACTATCCCATGCACGGATGCACGGAATTTTATATACGGGCGGTATTCTTGCTTCTTTTGCTGTATTTGCGGTGGCGCTTTTAGTGCTGCAGGCCGCCGGTAGCGGTGTCGGGTGGGGCTTTCATTTGCAAAACTCCGGATTCGTTGCGTTTTTGGCTTATTTGTTCCTTGTAATCGGTCTTAATCTTGTCGGGTATTTTGAGGTTGCTATCAGTATTGGTGGCCGTGACAGGGCGCGGGAGCATGGTTATGTGGCAACGTTTTTCAGCGGCGTTCTGGCCGCTGTTGTTGCGACACCTTGTACAGCACCATTCATGGGTGTGGCGATGGGCTATGCTCTGACGCAGCCGCCTGCAATTGCGTTGTCGGTTTTTCTGGCGCTGGGTTTTGGTTTGGCGTTACCAATGTTGGCATTATCATTCGTGCCGGCGCTACAAAAAATTATGCCCAAGCCGGGTGCGTGGATGGATACGTTCCGCAAGGTTTTAGCATTACCGATGTTGTTGGCAGCGGCGTGGTTGGCATGGGTGTTTATGCAGCAAAGCGGTCAAAACGGGTTGATTATATTAATCGCAGGTATGGTGGTTGTCTGCCTTGCAATCGCGTTTTTGAAATCAGGTAAAAAAACTTTGCGGTTGTTGGCATTGGTGCTGATTTTAACAGCGGCGTATCCTGTGGTTATGAAGAGCGAAGCACCTCCTGTTCCGGTCAGTACGGATGGGTGGGCTGCTTACACAGCGGTGGATTTTGCATCTCTTGAAGCGGGGCACGATCCGTTGTTTGTGAATATGACGGCGGCGTGGTGCATTACCTGTAAAATTAATGAACATGCGGTGCTGGCAAAGGATAGTATTCGTACTTTGCTTGACGACAATAATGTTGTTCTCGTGAAGGGTGACTGGACGAATTACAATGCTGAAATCACGGCGTATCTGGAATCATTTGGTCGTGATGGCGTGCCCTTGTATGTTTATTACGGCTCGCGCGATGATGCCGGTAAGCGTCCGGACCCGGTTATTTTGCCACAAATTTTAACGCCTTCTATCATTGAAAGGACGATCAAATAATGAAATACATTCTACAAATTTTTGCGCTTATTTGTTTTTTTGCTGCCCCTGCTTTTGCGATGACGGGTGTTGAGGTTGGACAGCCCGCTCCTGGTTTTTCATTGCCGGATACGCATGGGGTAACACAGAATCTCAGTGATTATCGTGGCAAAATAGTCGTGCTGGAATGGATGAACCATGAATGTCCCTATGTCAGGAAGCATTACGAAAGCGGTAATATGCAGGCTTTGCAAAAGGAAGCAACGGCGCAGGATGTTGTTTGGTTAAGCATTGTGTCGTCCGCACCGGGAGAGCAGGGCCATGTCAGCGCTGCTGAAGCGAATGAAATAATTGCGCAAACGGGTGCGGTGGCAACGGCGCGTCTGCTGGATCCGGAAGGAGCGACCGGTCGGCTTTACGGTGCAAAGACTACGCCGCATATGTTTATTGTCGATCAGGGTGGTGTGTTGGTTTATGCCGGGGCGATCGATGATTCGCCGTCATCGAATCCGAAGACGATTCATAATGCGACGAACTATGTACAGGTAGCGCTCGCAGATCTGGCTGCGGGGAAGCCTGTGGCACAAGCGGTCACACGTCCTTACGGGTGCTCTGTAAAATACGCACGGTAAATCTTAACCTTTTGTTAATCAGTGCCGGGCCAAGCTTTCAGTCAGGGGAGAGGGGCTTTCTTGTTGAAAACACGCTAATGGTGTTGGTTCAGGCCATTCTTTCCATTATGTTATATTAGTAACGTCCTCATACTTGGTTTTTGATTTTCTGATGGTTACAACCGTTAAACGCAAGAAGAATACCGCCCCTGCGCGCCGGACGAAGTCCGCACCAGCCGCCGAGGATGCACGTTTTGTGATTGATCAGGACGGTACCATCATTCATGCAACGGATGCTTTTGCAGCGCTGGTTGATCTTGAAAGCGATAAGATCGGCGGGCAGTCTTTGGCATCGTTGCTCGATTTTGCTGATCCTGATTCTGCGCTGCGCCCGCAAGGTATGTTTGGTCATACGCCCGGTGCTTATATCGATGCTTTGAATGAAGGCATGCATAAGGTCAAGCTATTGCGGTCATCCGGTATGGTGCAGGCTGTCTTTCAATTTGATTCTGTGACGGCACGCAATGGTCGTCGCTATGTGATTGGGCTGAAGGTACGTAAAGGCGGTAAGTCACCTGCGATTGATCAGGATTTAATCGATACCATTTTACCATCCACGGCCAAGACCAAGACACGGGACGTTATATCGACGGATAATGACTCCCATGCTGTCAGCGACAAAGAGATTCGTAGTTTTCTCAACATGTCGCATGAGCTGATGGTTGTTTTGGCGTCTGATGGCCGGTTTATAAGTGCGAATAGTACATTTAACATGCATTTCGGGTATCAGGATTCCGAGTTACAGACATCCGGCTTTGCTGATCTTGTGCATCCCGAGGATCGCTCGCATGTTCGTGCTGCGCTTTTAAGTGTAATGCATGATGAAACAAAGGAAGAGCGTATCATTGATTTTGAAGCGCGCTTTTCCGCAAAAGATGGCAGCACATTGTGGATCGACTGGCGTCTTAAGCGTGTCGGTGACAAAACCTATGTTTGCGGTCAGGATGTCACGGCCATTAAAAAACATGAATCGGCTCTGCATAGTGGGCAAACGCAGCTTGATGAAGCGCAGGCAATCGGCCACATGGGCCATTGGCGCTGGGAGGTTGGTGCTGACGGGATTGAATGGTCGGATGAAATTTACCGCATCTTCGGTGTAACGCGCGATGATTTTCACCCTACGCTGGATGGTGTGAATGCGATGTTGCACAAGCGCGATATCGGACGGTTGATGCAAGCTTTTCAGCGCGCGATTATCGAGCAGAATAATTACGATATGGATTTTCGCGTTTGTCAGCCGGATGGCACGGTCCGCTATGTGCGTTGTGAAGGGCGTTGTGAAAAAGATGAGCAGGGAGAAGTTGTTGCCCTGTTCGGTATTATGCAGGATATAACCGAGCGTACGCTGCACGAGCACGATCTGCGAGAAGCCAAGGAGGCAGCGGAGCGTGCTTATGCTGCCAAGTCACAGTTTCTTGCTAATATGAGTCATGAACTACGGACGCCTCTGAATGCGATTATTGGGTTTTCAGAGATGATGCAGCGGCAATTGCTGGGGCCGATTGGTACAGAAAAATATCTGGATTATATTAATGGCATTCGTGAAAGTGGCGAGCACTTACTTGATCTCATTAGTGATATTCTTGATATGTCGAAGATCGAAGCCGGAAAGTATGAGCTGGATCTTGAGGAGATTAATATCGCCAAGGTCATTCGTCTGGCTGTTCATATGATGGAAGGACGGGCACTGGATGCACGGGTTAAAATCAGTATTGATAAAACAGCAGAAGAGTTATCTATTATTGCGGATCGCCGCGCGGTGATGCAGATATTGCTCAATCTTCTTTCAAATTCGGTCAAGTTTACAAAGCCAAACGGCACTGTCGGCGTAGAGTGCTATGATCGTGGTGATTATGTTTCGATTAAAATCACTGATACCGGGATTGGCATTCCCGCAAACAAAATTAAATGCATTACGCGCCCGTTTGAACAGGCCGCCAGCCACTATACCCGTCATCACGAAGGGTCTGGGCTGGGGCTGGCGATTACAAAAGAGCTGACGGAGCTGCATGCGGGGGCGCTGCATATTGAATCGACCGTTGGTATTGGTACGGTTGTTACAATACGTTTGCCGCATGATGCTCATGCCGCTGCGAAAGCTGTGCAAATCAAGTCCTAATCATTTGTATCTGTAGAAAAATATTTTCGTTGCGCCGTGTATGCGTTCATCCAGCAATATAAAATTTTCTATGGCGGGGGTGTTGGCATTTTTTTCTGTTTCAACAATGCAAAGCGCATCTTCGGCCAGCCAGTTATTTTCCGCCAGTGCCGTTAATGTCGGCGTGACGAGGTTTTTATTGTAGGGGGGGTCAAGAAATATAAGGGATGCCGCGTCATTTTTGTCTGTGCGCGGCCCCGGTTTTGTCGCATCCCGGTGTAATAAATCCGATTGATCTGTCACTTTTAATGTTTCAGCGTTGCGGCGGCAAAATGACAGCGATTCCCGGCTTTGATCAATGAAGGTACAAAAAGCTGCGCCGCGTGATAGGGCTTCCAGTCCCAATGCCCCTGTACCACAAAATACATCCAGGACAACGGCATCTGCGGGCAATGCATATTTCATCAGCATGTTAAAAATAACCTGTCGCATTTTATCGGATGTGGGGCGGACATCGTGCCCTTCCGGTGCGTCAAGTTTACGATTGCGAAATGTACCGCTCGTAATTCTCATTTAAAAAAATCCGGTAATTGGTCGCGCATTATTTTTTTGCTGATTTCTTTGGCCGCGCCTTCCGGCAGGTTGCTGAGTGCAAAAGGCCCGTATGACACACGAATCAAACGGTTTACCGGTAAATCTAGATGTTCCATGACTTTGCGCACCTCACGGTTTTTGCCTTCGCGCAATGTTACCATTAGCCAGCAATTGGCACCTGTTTGTTTTTCCTGATCAATCGCAGCTTCAATGGGGCCATATTTTATATTCTCAATCCTGAGGCCGTTTTTCAAACGATCAAGTTTTTTCTGGTCAGGGCGGCCATGAACACGTACCCGGTAGCGCCGTTTCCATCCCGTTGCGGGTAGTTCCAGATAGCGCGCCAATTCTCCGTCATTGGTCAGCAACAAAAGTCCTTCTGAATTAATATCCAGCCGCCCAACGCTGATCACGCGCGGTAATCCTTGCGGCAGATTATCAAATACGGTAGGGCGGCCTTTTTCATCGCGCGCTGTGGTGATGAGGCCCAGTGGCTTGTTATATAGGAACAGGCGGGTTTTTTCCGCCGTCGGTAAAGGCTCGCTGTCCACTGTGACCGTATCATCGGGCCCGACTGTCACGGCGGGGGTCGTTAAAACCGTGCCGTTAATGGTTACGCGGCCTGCTTCGATCCAGCGTTCTGCTTCCCGGCGGGAGCAAAGTCCGGCCCGTGCTATGACTTTGGCTATGCGCTCTTTTTTATCTTCCATTTTTATGGTTCTATCACTAATGACCATGGAAGACAAAGACCTTCGTATTATGCAGATAGCCCTTGATGAGGCGCATGCCGCTGCCGCGCGGGATGAAGTGCCTATTGGTGCTGTGATCGTTCATGCGGAAACGGGTGAGGTTATTGCCCGCAATGGCAATCGCACGATTGAGCACAATGACCCTACGGCCCATGCGGAAATTACGGTGATCCGTGATGCGTGTGAAAAAGCCGGAGCGCAGCGTATTCCCGATTGCGATCTCTATGTTACGTTGGAGCCGTGTGCAATGTGTGCCGCCGCTATCAGTTTTGCCCGTATCAGGCGTATTGTTTTTGCTGCGTCTGACCCTAAAGGTGGCGGTGTTTTGCATGGCGGGCGCTTTTATGAACAGTTAACTTGTCATCACAGGCCGGACGTTATCTCAGATGGCCCTCTGGCCGCAGAAAGCGCCGCTTTGTTAAAGTCATTTTTTCAGAAAAAGCGCGCTAAAAACTAAGGCTTGATCTTAAAGCGCGAATTCTTCGCCCAGATAAACCCGGCGTACATCTTCGTGCGCTACAATTTCATCCGGCGTACCATGGTGTAATACATGCCCGTCATGCAAAATATAGGCGCGATCAACGATATCCAGTGTGTCGCGTACATTGTGATCGGTAATTAAAACACCAATGCCTTTTTGTTTTAAATGCGCGATGAGATCACGGATTTCGCCAACGGCAATCGGGTCAATCCCGGCCAGCGGCTCATCCAGCAAAATAAATTGTGGTCTTCCAGCTAGTGCCCGTGCAATTTCAACGCGCCGCCGTTCTCCGCCGGAGAGCGCCAGTGCCGGTGTGCGGCGCAGGTGACCGATGGAAAATTCAGACATCAAATCTTCTAGATACATTTCTTGATCGTCGCGGGAAAATTCCTGTGCCTGTAATACGGCACGGATATTATCTTCCACGGACAAGCCCCGAAAAATAGATGATTCTTGCGGCAAATACCCTACACCTAGCCGCGCGCGGCGATACATAGGCAGGGATGTAATGTCCTGCCCATCCAGAAGGATGCGCCCGGAATCAGCCGGTATTAATCCGGTCATGATATAAAAGCATGTTGTTTTCCCCGCGCCATTCGGGCCGAGTAATGCCACCGCTTCTCCGCGCTGCATGGAAACACTGACATCGCGCAGGACAGGACGCTTTTTATAGCTCTTGGATAAATGCCTTGCCTGTAACCCTTTCGGGACAGCTTTGATGCGGCGATTACGTGGTGGTTTTGTACTCATAGTTTCTTTATCTCATAAAAACGGTATGTATGACTATATAGTAAAGTCAATAAATATACCCATAAAAATTTTGTGATCTTTCTAGGTTGTAAAAGTGCGCACCATTCTCAAGGCATTTTTGTCGCCATAATAATAGCCTTTTAGAATTTTCTGTTTTACAAACCCTGCTCTTGCGTAAAGGTTGATTGCGCCCTCGTTATCTTCTCTGACCTCTAGTGAAATTTTCTTTGCCCCTGCCTTTTTCAAACGATTGCACACCCGGTTTAGCAGGATTAAGCCCAGACCTTGATTCCGGAACTTTTTATCAACGACAAGAGAGCACAGATCAGCATGGCCGGGTTTGTCAAAAACGGCAAAGCTGCAACCGGCAGGTTTAACAGCATCTGGGTTTGCGGACCTGTTGAAAGCGATGATGAAAATATCGGCTTTGCTGTCCGCATTTTTATCCAGATAGGGATAAAATTCATCGCGGCTCCACCTATCATCTTTTTGAAAGTTTTTTTCCAGGATGAGTATGGAATTCAGATCCTTAAGGCTAGCGTTTCTTATGGTTCCTTTAAATTTATTTTTGCTCATGGATTTTGTCCTTTTTCCGTTCCCGGATAAAACACGCCGCGGACACGCCCGTTTCCGGATGCCGGATCACCACCGATAATCCGGCTTATATTTGTGGTTAGGCTTACTTCTGCGCGCGCCCCTTCCAGAGTGTTTTGTCCGCGTTCGATTTTTACATTACCAATCAATTCTGCGGTATCTGATCCGGCATTGTACTTGCCTTGTGCGCCATACAGGGTTTCATCCGGTGTTGTGATGACAACATTTCCATTGGCGTTTAGTTCCTTTAGCGTACGCTTTCCCTGTGCATTTTGCGTGAAGAGGGCAGCGGCTGTATCCGCGCGCAGCTTGTTGCCATCAGCACGCAGTACGCGCACATCACCGATTGCATTCAAGCGGCTATTGGTTACGAAATACTCAAATTTATCACGTGCGATAACTTTTTGTTCTGTCGTGTTCAGAGTTAGATTTTTCCCTGTTATAACCGCATACCCTGACGGCACGTCATAGGTTGCTTTGTCTCCGGTTGCTGTGCTGCCTTGCGATAAAATAACAACATGGCCTGTTGCGGTCAGGCGGTAAATATCAAAAGAAGAAGATGGTGTTTCGTGATAGTCAGCGGTCAAAATATCGGCACGGATTTCAACATCACCTTGCCGCGCAATAACGGCACCACGCGCAATGAATTTTTGTTTTGCCTTGTGCCATTCCAGTGTTTCATCCGCTGTTATTTCGAGCGGTTGCGTATTGTTGTTGCTGGACGGGCTTGCACCCGTCAAGCTTTGTGCTTGTGCGGGGGTGATCATAAAAAATAAGATAGCGATGACAAGTAAAAAGCGCATCATAATCCTTTTACCGCCCTGTTCATAACCAGTTTTGCGGGGCCTGTGAAAATAAGCTTGTCTTCTGGTCCGTTGGCAACCATGCCTGTTGCGTCTAATGTGCCCGCCGGGCCATGCAGGCGCACGGGCTGGTCTGACCATGCTTCTTGTGTTTTGATGTTGACCAGTAGTTTTTCGGTCAGCAATTCATAGCCATCATCGTGAAACAGCTTCACATTGCTTTCGAGAAGTAGCTTTTCATCATCTTGGCGGTATGCCCCTTTTCCTGCTTCAGCCGCTAACCACGTGCCGTTTTTTAATGTAATATCGGCCATCGGCTTTTCCAGCAATACAACTTGCGGGTCACGGGCGCTTTGCACGGCGCGGCTGGCTGTGATGGTGAAGGGTTGGTCTTTTTTATCCCGGCTTTCAAAGCGCGGACTAAGAAGTTCATTGCCGCCAACATCTTGTTCTTGCGGTAGAACGGCTTCTTTGGGGATAGCCTCCATCGTGGTTTCTACACGGGGCCACGCGACCAGTAATCCAATCATACCGGCGGCTACCAGCGGCAGAACAACACGCATGAAGCGTACAAAGTGGCTATAGGTTTTGCCCTGTGTTTTGCGCCTGGTTGCAAATTGGTCCCAGAATGATTTTTTTTGAGGGCGGCTGTCCATGGCTGTTTCAAACCACGCCGGCTTGCAGGCAATCTTGTAAACGGATCAAACCGCAAACACGAGTGCCGTCCATTACAATCAGGCTGGTTAAATAACATCCTGGTGTTTTTGTCATGACATTGACGGCTGTTGCGGCCAGCTCATCAGTTGTTATTGTTTTTGGGTTTTTGCTCATGATCTCGCTTGCTGTGCGCGATAGTAGATCGGGCGCCATGTGTCGTTTTAAGTCGCCATCCGTTACAATGCCGATTAATGCGCCGCTATCCTTTTCAGTCACAATAACGCATCCCATGTTTTTTTCCGTCATGGTCAGCAATGTTTTATCCATCGCTGTGTCGATATGGGCAAAGGGCAGAGCCTCAAGGGGCTGCATAATTTCGGCAACCGTTTTTAGTTTTTGCCCTAACTTGCCACCGGGGTGGAATGTGCGGAATTGTTCCGGTGTCAGACCGGTGCGTTCCAGTAATGCTACAGCCAGCGCATCGCCAAGCCCCATCATCATCGTTGTTGATGTTGTCGGTGCCAGTCCGTTGGGACAGGCTTCGGGTACAGGCGGCAGGGCCAGTAAAATATTGGCATGTTTACCCAGTGTGCTTTCGGGTTTGCCTGTCATGGCAATTAATGTCACGTCGAAGCGGCGCGTGTAGTGGATCAAATCGGATAGCTCCGCGCTTTCTCCGGAATAGGATAGCAACAGCACAATATCGTTTTCTGTGACCATACCCAGATCGCCATGACTGGCTTCTCCAGCATGAACGAAAAAGGATGGCGTGCCGGTGGAGGCCAGTGTTGCCGCCAGCTTGTGTGCGACATGTCCGCTCTTGCCGATGCCGGCAACGATCAAACGTCCGCCGCTGCTGTTTTTCATTTGTTGGACGGCTTCAACGGCTTTTGTGAAGTTGTCATCAAGGCTCCGGGCCAATGCCTGTAGCCCGTCAGCTTCCGCTTCCAGTACGCGTACGGCGTGGGTCAGGTCGTTATCGCCGCGCGGTTTATCCTGTTTTGACAAGGGTTTCATGCCAAGAAAATGGGCTTAATGAGCGAAAATGTCAACTTCTGGCCACCCGGCCAGATCCAGCGCTGTGCGCGTGGGTATGAAATCCATAACATCTTGTGCCAGTTTATCGCGGCCTTCTCTCTTAAGTATATGTTCTAGCTTGTCTTTTATTGCATGAAGATAGAGCACGTCATTCGCGGCATATTGAAGCTGATCGGCGGATAGTTCCTCCGCGCCCCAATCGGAAGATTGTTGCTGCTTGCTGATTTCAATATTTAAAAGCTCCCTGCAGAGCTCACGCAGTCCATGCCTGTCCGTGAAGGTGCGGGATAGCATGGAGGCAATCCGCGTACAGTAAAGAGGCGTACAGTCGATGCCGAGATAATGGTTTAAAATGGCATAATCAAAGCGCGCAAAATGGAAGATTTTGAGAACTTTAGAGCTATCCAGCAGCTTTTTCAGGTTTGGCGCATCATATTGCCCCGGCGTAAATTGCACCAGGTGTGCATTGCCATCTCCGGCGGATAGTTGCACGAGGCATAGCCGGTCACGATGATTTTTCAGCCCCATGGCTTCGGTATCCACGGCCACGGTTTTGCCTAGATCGATGTTTTTTGGCAGATCGCCTTTGTGCAGGGTAATTGTCATGGCTCAACAGTGCCTTGCCCGGCGCGAGCGTTCAAGTATTTTTTACGGCAGACACACAGCCCATGTATCTGCGCCGCCTTTTGGCTTGCGGCGGCCATGGATCACGATGTCTCCGGTAATTCCGGTTTTGCACGAAAATATGGGGATCAGTGTTCGCAGCACCAGTTCCAGTTTTCGCCCTTCATAAAACGGACCGTAGGTACAAAACTCGCTTTTGAAGTTCGTTTTTAGGCGGAAATTGGAGCGGTGGCGTGCTTTGGTGCCGCCTTCTGCGACGTAAATATTCGTTACAAACGTGCCATAAACGGTATAGGGCGCGGTGTTAACGACATTAAAACAAATTGGCTCATCACTGATTTCGCCATCTGGCATTGTCGTGGCTTGCACGGGTGGTGCCGTGGCGGTCTGTGCCGGTATGGATGTATCCTGCGCGCGGGACACATCTGATATCAGCAAAACCATGGCAAGACAGGCGTAAAGAAAATAAGCCTTCATACACACATTATAAGAAAGGGAAATAAAAATAGCCAGCGCTCTTCTGGGCGGGGTTAGTTTCTATTGAAATGCAGGGCCAGTTGTTGCTCGATCTGGCGGGCCAGATCATCCAGCGCGCTGCGCTGTGCGTCATCTTCGGATACGCGGGTGGTGAACTGGCTTTGCAGTATGTTGTAACTGGTGAGTGCCCGCAAATCACGTTTCAGCAATATTGAGCCTGTTTTGCTATCACTCAAGGTTATGGTTGTGTTCACCTGTAGTTGCGCGCGTGTGGCTGAAGAGCTTTTCGTGATATCCAGATCGCGGCGTTGTTGGTGTATGGCCGAGACGTTGAGGTTGTATTGAGGCGTGCCGGGGCGGCCCTGATTGTAGAGGCGGTCCATCAGGGCATTGCGCAAATATTGCCCCTCCCTGTCTGGAATATTGTCGATAAAGACAGCGTTAAAGCTTTGTTTTGCTGTTGTCTGGCTACTATATAGGGGTTTGAAGCCACAGGCGGCCAGAAACAAAAATGTTGATAACAAAAGTGTTCGTACAAAAATCATGCGGGTACTTTAGCAGAAGCCTTAAAGCTCTAGCAACAGCCGCCATCTTCTTCTTATGGGCATTATTTTGCAGGTTGTTGCATAGGTTAATGCATAAAAAGCTTGTCTTCCTGCGCAGCCTATAGAATATTCAGGGTGATGAAGAATTTTCCTACATTTTCGTCTTTTGGCAAAATGGCCCTGATTGCTGGATTGGCTGCATTGTTGCTGTTCCGTATGGACTGGCCGCGTGTTGCTGATATGGTAATGCATCTTCACCCCTTATCATGGTTGGCGGCGCTGAGCGTTATGGCCGCGCAGATTTTTATTTTGGCCTGGCGCTGGAAAATTTTGTGCTGCGATCATGCCATGACTTTCCCCCGTTCTTTGAACGCAACGCTGGCGGCTCTGTTATCGAATCTGCTGCTGATTACATCGGTGAGCGGCGTATTTGTAAGAATTGGCTTGAGTGTGCAGCACGGTATCTCCTGGGTTAAAGCCAGTTGTGCGGCCATCGTTGATCGTTTGATGACATTATTTGCTCTTGTGTTGTTGGCCGCTGTGTTGATGCCGGGGCTGGGCCAGTTTGTTGATCCACAACTTTACCGGACGGCTGCAATAACACTGAGTGTTTTTGTCGGTATTGTGGTTGTGTTGATCCCGTTATTCTTTGGGCAAAAGCTACAATCATTTTTGTCGGGTAATGATAAAATCGCAGCTGTGAATGATTATATTCGTGTGTTTTTAACCAACCCGTCACAAATTTTAAGCACCGTTGTTGCAAGCCTTATTGCCCAGATTTTGTATTTTGTTTCTGTGTTTATTATTGCCCGCGCGACCGGAGCGGAAATTACCTTTCCGCAGCTTTTGACGGTATTGCCGGTGATTGCGTTGGTGGCCAGCCTGCCGCTTAGCGTTGGCGGCTGGGGTATTCGGGAAGGTGCTTTCATATACGGGCTGGGTCTTTTGGGTGTGCCTATGGAGGTCGCTTTCCTGATTTCTGTGCAGATTGGTCTTCTAAGTATGTTGGCAGTTGTCGTGACGGCCATACCAACTTTATCGCTCAGTGCGGCGGGACGCTCCTTCCTGTTCAAGCGTCGCCGTCTTGTTCCTTCAGTTAATTATCAGAGATGAGTGACGGCAGGTTGCATCGCTTTTGTCTGCTGATGGCGGCGTTGGCAGCAATTTTGATCCAGATTCAGATGTCGGTTATGACGGCACCGGGTTCCTATTTAGGCTTGCGTGTGAATTTGGCTGATCTGATGTTGCCGGTGGCAGGGCTGGTTGTTCTGGTTACATTGCTGCGCAAAAAATCTCTGTGGCCGCGTTGGTCCTTGTCCGGCACGTGGGTGTGGCTGATTGTTTTAAGTGGTTTGATGCTGTTGTCTTTTCTTTACGGCTATACTGTAACCGGTGAATGGAGCCGCTGGGCGCTGACGAACAAGTTGGTGGGGTGGTTTGTGCTGGTTGCCTATTTTTGTCTGGGTGGTTGGCTGGCAACGAATAGCGGCGCTGCTGTTCGTGCGCGGTTTTTAAAATTTTTTATCGCTACATTCTGTCTGGCGGCGATTGGCTCTTTGATAATTTTGCTGCTTAGCGATCTGGGTTTTACCATAGTCCCTTATAAAGTGTATCCGCTGGCAGGCGTGATGGGTAACCGCAATGCCTTTGCGCTTCTTTGTGTTGTTGCTTTGGTGATTGCTGTCTATGAAGACCAGCATGGGGCGGCGCACAGGCAAGCGCGCTGGATAGGCGGGCTGCTGCCGGTTATATCATTTTTGCTGCCGGCCTTGCTTGTGGGGATTGGCTCACGTACGGGTGCGGTTGTTATGGCTGTCGCATTGCTGGCTCTGGTGTGTTTGCGGCCGGGACCGTTTTTGCGGCGGATAGTCCCCTATATCGCGGCCGGGATGGTTGTGGTTGTCGCTGTTTATTCTGTTACTGGTAAGTCTTTGCTGCGTGAAAATCAAATATCTCGTACTATTATTGCTGCGGATTTGGCGCAGCAAAACCCGGAAGCTCTTCTGGAAAAAAGAACGGGAAGCGAGGCTATACGTCTGCGCGTGAATTCTGATGCTGTTGTTTTATGGCAGAAGCATAAATTAATCGGGGCCGGGCTAGGCTCATTTTTGACTTTTTCACACAGAAGCTATGACGGCACAGATATCGTTGTTGACCTGATCGACTGTACGCCGCTGTGGCTTTTAACGGAAACCGGGCTTGTGGGGCTGGCGCTGTTTGCTACATTTTATGCTGTGGCTATGATAGCGCTGTGGCGGCGCAGAAAAGATGACCCCTGGGCCGGGACAATGGTGCTTATTTTGTTCCTTTTTGCGCTTATGGCGCTGGTGCATGAAGTTATGTTCACACGCTTTATGTGGCTGCTGCTGGGGTTGTCGCTCGGGACGGGGGCTAATTTGCCACAACATTCACAATCCGCCCCGGTACAACAATAACCTTGCGGATGGTTTTGCCGTTAATAGCGTTTTGCACGCTGGGTTCGGCCAGCGCGATTTCTTCAGCGGCTTTTCTATCGGCATCTACGGGCAGTGTTATGGAAGCGCGTAGCTTGCCATTGACCTGTACGCCGATGGTTACGCTATCAGCCTTCAATAGTGCCTGTTCGGTCTGTGGCCAAGGCGTATCGACTGTTAATTCTTTATGGCCCAGCATGGCCCAAAGCTCTTCCGCCAGATGCGGCATCATTGGATTCATGCATATAACAAGGGCTTCCAGCGCTTCTCGCAGGGCCCATTTTGCTGCAGCATCGGGTGCAGCAAATTTTTCAATCGCATTGGTCAGCTCACGCAGTTTTGCGACGGCTTTGTTCATTAAAAAGGCTTCAATGTCTGTGCCGATGCCGGCTATTGTTTTGTGTGTTATACGCCTTAGATCCAGCGTTTCATCCGAAAATTGCTGCGGGGTGGCTGTATGGGCCGCAGGAATTTGCTGCAGCAAATCATCGACCAGCCTATGGACGCGGTTGATATAGCGCCATGCGCCCTCAATCCCGCCTACTGTCCATTCCAAATCACGCTCCGGCGGGGAATCAGACAGAATAAACAAGCGTGCCGCATCCGCCCCGTAAGTGTCCATAATATCTTCTGGGTCAACGACGTTCTTCTTTGACTTGGACATTTTTTCGATGCGGCCTTCGGTCACGGGGCGTCCGTCCGTGATGTGTAAGACCTTGCCGTCTTCATTCTTTTTGACGTCTGTGGGCAGCACCCATTTACCGTCGGCATCCTTGAACGTCACATGCGTGACCATGCCTTGTGTGAATAATCCGGCGAAGGGCTCCTTCACATCAAGGTAGCCGCAATCTTTGAGGGCGCGGGTAAAAAAGCGGGAATACAGCAAGTGCAGCACGGCATGCTCCACGCCGCCGATATATTGATCCACGGGCAGCCAGTATTTGGCTTTGTTGCGGTCAAAGGCGATTGTTTCGTTGCGTGGGTCGCAGTAGCGCGCGAAATACCAGCTGGATTCGAAAAACGTGTCGAATGTGTCTGTTTCACGGGTGGCGTCCTTGCCGCATGTGGGGCAGGGCACGTGTTTCCAGCTTGGGTGGTGCGCCAGCGGGTTGCCGGGCTTATCAAAGCTGACATCTTCGGGTAACTGGACAGGCAGTGCGCTTTCGGGAACGGGCAGCACGCCGCAATCTGCGCAGTGAATCATCGGGATCGGGCAGCCCCAGTAACGTTGGCGGGAAACCCCCCAGTCGCGCAGGCGGTATTGGGTGATGCCCTCACCGATTTTGCGGTCTTCTATCTTCGAGATGACGGCTTTTTGGGCTTCCTTCACAGACAGATCATTGATGAAGTCGGAATTTATAAGCGTACCATCACCTGTATAGGCTTCTGTCAG
>Ga0055584_100000539_pt1 | contig 36045 bp, 30 predicted proteins | sample OSDHelmetaG_FD_58716 | JGI IMG/M metagenome (GOLD analysis project Ga0055584, IMG submission 58716) | Pelagic marine sediment microbial communities from the LTER site Helgoland, North Sea, for post-phytoplankton bloom and carbon turnover... | ecosystem: Environmental > Aquatic > Marine >...
AGCGGCGTGCGCGGCACCTGTCGCGTGCTGTGTTTTTCGCCGCGGCACGACCTGAGCTTGGCGGAAATGGAAATAACAGAAATCGTTGGTGTAATAGATTTGTGGGGCGAGCAAACGCGCGAGCTTGGGGAGACGTATCAATGGGTGCAGGTCTTTGAAAACAAGGGCGCTGTTATGGGATGCTCGAACCCGCATCCGCACGGACAAGTCTGGGCCGAAGATATCCTGCCTGACGAAGTCGCGCGCGAGGATGAAAAACAGCGGATCTACTGGCGGGAAAACGGCCGGTCGCTCCTGGCGGAATACGCCGAATTCGAGCTGGGACAGGGCGACCGCATCGTAGTAGAGGAAGAGCACTGGGTCGCTGTGGTGCCGTATTGGGCGCTGTGGCCTTTTGAGACGCTGGTATTGCCCAAACATGCCATCGCGCGCTTGGATGCGCTAAATGGGCAAGAGCGGCAGAGTTTGGCGCAATTGCTCAAGCGGCTCTTAGTGCGCTACGACAACCTATTTGAAACTTCGTTTCCCTATTCGATGGGATGGCATGGCGCGCCTTTTACAGCAGCACCTACAGCGCATTGGCTCCTGCACGCTCACTTCTATCCGCCGCTGCTGCGTTCGGCTAGCGTTAAGAAGTTTATGGTTGGATACGAGATGCTCGCCGAGGCGCAGCGCGATTTGACGCCGGAGCAGGCCGCTGCGCGCCTGCGCGAGGTGCCAGATACGCATTATAAACAAACTGAGAACGCGTAGACGAGGAGTTTCCGTATGTCGCTTAGAGCGCGCGTCAGTGACGCGTTTAAAGAACAGTTTGGCATGGAGGAAGAGTGGGTCGTACGCGCACCTGGCCGCGTTAATATTATTGGTGAGCACACGGACTACAACGATGGTTTTGTATTGCCGATGGCTATTGATCGCGCTGTTTTAATTGCCGGTCGCAGCGTGGATACGGGCCGGGTAAAAGTGCATTCACTCGACTTTGGTGCAACGAATGAATTTTCGCTTGCCGCGGTGAAAGAGTTGGCTCCGGGCGTTGATAGCTGGCTCGAATATATCAAGGCAATGGCCTGGGCACTAGAGGATGCGGGACAGCAGCTCAGGGGATGGGAGGGAGTGATTATAGGGGACGTGCCCCTAGGGGCCGGGCTCTCGTCTTCGGCTGCCGTCGAGATGGCGGTGGCCAGGGCATTTTCCATTTCTTCAGAGCTGGTATGGGATGCGGCGGAGATGGCGCTCTTGGGCCAGCGGGCAGAGAACAAATGGGTCGGTGTCAACTGCGGCATTATGGACCAGATGATCTCAGCGCGCGGCCGCGAGGGGCATGCACTGCTCTTGGACTGCCGTTCGCTAGACGGGGAATTAGTGCCACTGCCCGTGGGAGTTGCCGTGGTTGTGCTCGACACCGGGACGCGGCGCGGGCTCGTTGATTCGGCTTATAACGAACGCCGAGCCCAGTGCGAAACGGCGGCGCGTTTTTTTGCTGTTAGTGCGCTGCGCGATGTAGATGAGCAATCTTTTGCCGAGCGCATGCGCGAATTGGACGAGGTGGTGCGGCGGCGGGCGCGGCACGTAATCCATGAGAATGCGCGCACGCAGCGTGCGGCGGCAGCTATGAAGGCTGGGGATGCAAGCGCTCTTGGGCAGCTTATGGATGAGAGTCACGTGAGTTTACGCGACGATTTTGAGGTGTCGAGTGCCGCGTTGGACGCGATGGTCGACTGTGCGCGCCAACAGCCTGGTTGTTTTGGTGCGCGCATGACGGGCGCCGGTTTTGGAGGCTGCGCCGTGGCATTAGTTGCGGCAGAACAAGCAGACGAGTTTGCCGCGAGCACCGCGCGGCTTTATAGCGCAAGTAGCGGCCACGAAGCTAGTGTATATGTGTGCCGTGCGACCAATGGCGCAGAGGTACTTTGATCCGTGCAAGAGGATAAGGTAGAAGAGTTAACGTCGTATTTGAGCGGTTTTGTTTCTGAGGCGCGCAGGCGACGCATGGAACGAGTCTTGGCCGAACGCACGCGGTGGGTCACGCTCGCATTAGAGGATATATATCAGCCACATAATGCATCGGCCGTCTTGCGATCCTGCGAGTGCTTTGGCGTGCAGGACGTGCATATAATAGAAGATCGCAACGAGTATGATCCAAGTCCACGAGTCGATATGGGGTCTTCGGGTTGGTTGACGCTAAAGCGCTACGACGAGGGTTCAGATAATACGACACTCGCATTAGATGTGCTGCGGCAACGCGGTTATAAGCTAGTTGCTACGACGCCGCACCGCGACGATTGCCTATTGGAAGACTTGGCGGTAGAGCAGCCGCTCGCGCTACTTTTTGGCACGGAAGAAACGGGGTTGAGCGAGAGGGCGATGGCGGCGGCCGATGCTTTTGTGCGCATTCCCATGTACGGTTTTACGGAGAGTTTTAATATATCGGTCTGCGCCGCCCTGATGCTGCATGAATTGACGCGGAAAATCCGCGCCGAGAAGATACTTTGGACATTGAGCACGGAAGAAAAGGCGGAACTGCGTCTACAGTGGTATCGCCAATCGATTCGGGGAGTCGAACATATCGAGCGCCGCTACTGGGCTGAGCGCGGTGTTGTAGAGGATGGCGCATGACGCCAATGAGGATGGCGACGCGCGCCAATGAAATCGCCATTGTGGGGGGGAAATAGCGTTTTTTGCGCAGAAAGAAGCTATTTTCACCGTAGGTACACTCCTTGCTATAGAATGGGAAATTTACAGCATTTCCCCCTATCGCCCTATGGCAACGGAGGTGTTTATGAACCGGGGATTTTCCAAAGATCAGATCGAGCGAGTCGCGCGTATGTACAAATGCAATCAGGATGCGAGCCGCGCTTTAGGCATAACAATTCGCAGCTTTAGCAGGCTATGTCGCAAATACGAAATCGAATCGCCTTTTGATCGCAAGCGCCGCGTCACTAGTCGGTTTAGAGAACGAGCGGCCGTCGCCGGGTAGAGAACGGTGTCTTGGGTATTGGGGTCACCTCAATTATGGGGTGGCCCCTTTTGTTTGAGGGGCTGGCGCAGGTCGCCAGCGGATTGGCGGTAGAGGCCAAGTCAAATGAATGGGATATGGGCAGTGTTTTTTCTAAGGTGTTTATAAATAGGGATATAGAAAAATAATAGCAGATGTCGAAACTTTGGCATGTCCCTTGCGTTAGCAGAGGCGACCGGCTAACGAGAAACGGCAAACAAAAAGGAGACTTACCATGTCAAAAGGAACACTGGATCGAATTGCCGCCATTTGGCGTGCGAATGTAAATGAAGTACTCGATCACCTAGAGGACCCCGAAAAGCTCGTCCCCCAACTCGTGCGGGATATGGAGGATTCTGTTGACCGGGCCGTAGCATCTCTGGGGCGGGCAGTGGCCAACGAGAAACGCTTGCAAAAAGAGCACGCCAAAAACGTTGAGCAAATTGCCGAATCTCAGGAAAAAGCTGAAATAGCGATAGAGAAGGATGACGAGCAGGCTGCCCGGCTCTATCTAGAAAAGAAGGCGCAGTTGGTGCGGACGAATGAGGTTTTGCAGCCGTCGCTGGCAGAGAGTGGCGAAGCGGTCAAGCAGCTGCGGACTCAATTAGAGGAATTGCGCACGCGCCTACAGGAAGCAAAGAATCGCCAGCAGGTTTTAATCGAGAAAGTGCGGGCTGGGCGCCGTAGCGCAGGAGGCTCGAAAGACGGCGATATGGGACCTGCAGGAGAGGCACATACGGGTTTTACTGAAATTGAGCGAAGGGTGCGCGAACACGAGAGAGATTTTTCTCGCTTTGAAGAGAAGGCGATGGTCGCCGAAGCCGAGGCCGAGGTGCAGCGCGAGATGGCCGAAAGCGAACGCAATGACCGCGAGTTAAAAAAGATTGAGGCGGAACGCCGCGTCGAGGCCGAGCTCGCAGCCTTGCGCACCAAAGCCCAGAAAGAAGCTTGACCGCGACTATAGCTTTGCGCCATCATATGAATGTCGCACTTGTTATAGGGTAACTTACTCGCAACTATGCCGGTTGAGAGCGGGGCATATACTACGAAGTTTATACACGGATAGTGGGTCGGCACGGCCCGTTGATGAGAGGGAAAACGGATCATGTTTTATACGCGTATAGCATGGCTACTGGCCGGTTTGGCGCTGCTGATGGGTGCACTGCGTGTCGAGGCGCAAACGGCGCGCGCCGAGGTCCTGCGCGCGATCCAGATCGACGGCGACCTGTCCGATTGGCCCGCTGATATGGTGCGTTACCCGCTGCGCACAAAAGTCATTACGCATGGTACGGGTTTGGAGCACGCCGATTTAAACGAGAGCACGGATCTGAGCCCGCAGTATCGCGTCGGTTACGATCCGGACGAAAACCTCATTTACGTGGCGGTCGAGGTGCGTGACGACCAGCTGGTTGTCGGCACGAACTACGACAATACGGATGCGACGGAAATTTACGTAAATGGCAACGACGAATGGCCCATGCAGTATGCGGTTGTACCAGGCGGTGGGGGGAGTTATAATTACGGTAGCCCCAACCCGCACCTGTATCAGGGGGATATCCATGAGACGCGGACGCGCGTTGCCCATGGTCGTCGCGGCGATGTGACGGTCTACGAGTGGGCGCTCGAAGCATTTGATGAGTATCCCGATCGCCCCATGGAGTTAACGCCAGGGCGCAAGTTGCTCTTCGACGTGGTGGCAGTGGATCGCGACCCGGACGAAGGTGGTCATGCTTTTGTCACTTGGGGGCCGAGCAATTCGGCCAAATACGGGGGGGCCAATCGCGTCGGGCGCCTCGAATTAGGCGGTGGTCCCGTACAGTGGAGCGCAGTGCCGTGGTGGATGGATAACCACTACAAAAGCATTATAGAAGATATTATGGATGGATTGGTCGCCATACTGATCATGTTTAGTATTGGCGGTGCAATTGGTCTGGCAATCCTCTTGGCGCGGCGTGGCGGCAAGGGGCGCGTCCAGCCCGAGGTCGTCGGCGATATACACGCGCGTCTAGACGTGATTGAACAGCGATTGACCGATACGCAGGACGTGATGATTGCACTGAGTGAAAAATACGATCATCTCGACCGCATGAAAAAAGACAGACAATAAACGCAGGTAGACAAAGGAGGCAAGCTGATGTTGGCAAAAATACTGGGAATCCTACTGGTCGTGTGGGGTGCAGTGCTGGCGGTAGAACTGATCTTTCCGGTGATCGGTAGCATCTTTGCAGCGGTTGCTCTCGTGGTTATGGGCATCATCGCCGCTGGTGCACTCTATTTGGGCAAGCGTTGGTTAGGCGGCGAGAGCGTCATTGGCAAAATCGTCGGCGTGCTGGCCTTAGTCGTGGGTTTCGTCGTGGGGGTACAGGCCGTTCTCGGAGCCGTAGTTGGCGTGTTCGGAGCCATTGTGCTGGCCGTTAAGATTGCCGCCGTTGGTGCGATGCTCTATATCGGTTGGGGCTGGTTTCAGAGCGGCGAGTTCCGCCTGCCGTGGCGCAGCCGCTACGCCTAAGGGGAATGCGTGTGTTGCCGCGTATTGCGTGGTTAGCCCTGGGTGGGCTCGGGGCCGTTTTGGCGGCCGTTCGCCTGCAACTGTGGGTTGTAGAGCGCGATGCAGCAGCCGGTTGGTTAGCCGTTGTTGTGGGGCTGGCGATGGGGGGAGCCCTGTGGGCACTGGTGCTGGTTGTGGGGCTGCGCTTTCGCTCCCCGCGCTGGGCTGGTGGGCTGCTCGTGCTGGCACCGCTCATTTTTCTGACCTTGGGTTATTACGGCACGACGCGTTATCCAGCGCACAATTTTAAAACGCCTTCGACCGCGGCCGAATGGAAAACGCTGCACCCTACGCTGCGCTTGGCGCTGTGGCTTATAGCATTAGAAGACCGTCAGCTCGTATTGACGGACATTGCCCGCACGGCGGGCGATTACGACGAGATGGGTTTGGTGCGCCAACGAGAGTCTTCCCACTATATAAAGGGGGACGGTTATGCGCACGCGATGGATGTGCGCGTTTCCAACGTCGGCGAGGTGCGCAACTGGGCGCGACAAGGGCTCTTTTTGTTGATGGGCTTGCAGACGCGGCGTCACGTGGGGACGGCGGACCACCTGCACGTTTCTCTCCCCGGCTAATCATACTTTATATCTTTCCTTCTTTTTCCCACTCGGCATAGAGCTGCTGGCGATAGAGCTCGGCCCTATCGGCATCCTCTTGTGCGCGTTCGGCGAAATAGACGAGACCAAGGGCACGTCGTGGGCGTGGGCTCGGATTGGCATCGGCGCGGTGTACGGTCAGGGAGTGATGCACTAAGAGGTCGCCGGGCTCGGCGCAAACGGGCACTTCGCGGCGGCGATCTTCAGCACTGTATCCACGTATACCCTGCGAGAACCCGAGTATGTCTGTGCGTTGGTGTGGGCGCATGTCTTCGCGGTGCGACCCGGGAAGATAACGGACGCAGCCGTTTTCCTCGTCTACCGTATCCTGAGCCAGCCACATGGTAAGCGCTTCGTTGGGTTCGAGCATAAAATAAAAGCCGTCTTGGTGCGGTGGCGTCTCCTTGCCAAGGAGGGGCAATTTGTTAAACCACTGCATATTCTTGCCCCGTATGGCTCCATCCATAAATAGGGATCCCAACTCCAGCATGCGCTCTCCGTAGTAGAGGTCGTGGAAAAAGGCGTCGTAGTCGCACATGCCTTGTAGTCGCACGAGCGTCGTGGGATCGTCTTTGTCTTCATAAAAAGCAGCAGTCTCAGGTAGGTTCGGCAGCGCCTCGGCGATATAGCGCGTCAATTCGTTATTTACCGCATTTATTTCGTTGGCATCCATAAAACCGCGCAGAATGGCAAAACCGCATTCATCAAAGTCGCGCTTGGCGGCGTCAATATCCATGAGGTATTTCTCCTAGTACATTTTCTATTGTGAGAGGGGTATAGAGGTAGGGACGAGCGGTGGCTCGTTTTTTTAGCGACAGTGGGGTCGCACTTAACTCAGGGGAGGACGGCGACGACAATTTGTAGTTCTGGGCACTGGAGTTTGGCGGTGTGCCAATAGCGCGTTGGATCAATTATCACCATTTTTCCCTCTTCTATGAGCAGGTTGCTGCGGTCGATCGGTGAGTAAATACCTTGGTCGTAGCGGTAGATCTCGACGATTTTTGCCGCCGAAATCTTGCGGTGGAAAAAGGTGAGAGTCGTAAAATCCTGTGAGAACATCTCATCGCCTAGATCAAAAGAAATAAGATCTAGTTCGTCAGAGCGGGCTGGGGTGTCGCTGCTACAGGCGCTAAAAAAAAGCGATGAGAGCAACGCGAAGAAGAGCAGATCTTTCATGCGCAACCGATATTGTTTGATTTATTTTTAATATAAACGCATAGAGGCTTGCTCACAAAAGGGAAAAGACCATGAGAAATCTACTGTTTATCGCCGCGCTATGTTGTATGGCTTTTGATATGGCTGTGGCCCAAGACAAACGAGAGCTGCCCTGCGCGGCGGCGGAGTATGGGCAATTTGATTTCTGGGTGGGCGATTGGAATTTGAGCTGGGGCGACGATGGGCAGGGTCAGAACCACATAAGCAAGGTACTTGGCGATTGCGTTGTGCTAGAAGAATTCGATGGCCACCCGTCCACTGCATTGGTGGGTAAGAGTATGTCGACGTATGATAAGGATTCGGGCCAATGGCGTCAGACTTGGGTCGATAATAATGGAGCATACTTGGACTTTGTTGGGGGAGTAGAAGGCGACACTATGGTGTTGAGTCGGTTGGCTACTCGAGCCGGTGAGACGTTCTTACAGCGCATGGTATTTTACGATATTAAAGAGAACTCGTTTGAGTGGAACTGGGAGCGCTCAGACGATGGTGGTGCTTCTTGGCAAGTGAGTTGGCATATTCGCTACGAGCGAAAAAAATAAAAACGAGAGCGGATTGAGCCATTCCTGCGCTTATCCTATATTGCACCGCAACTAAGACGGCGAACATTATTTTATATGAGGAGGGGGTATTATGGCAGCGAAAAAGAAGGGCAAGATTATCAATATCGCCATGGTCGGCTGCGGCGGCATGGCCGGAGCCCATCTCAACGGCTATGAGGAGCTGTTGAATAAGGGCGAGACGCGTTTTCGCATCGTGGCCTGCGTCGATGAGGCGCTGGGTCGGGCACAGGCTTTTGCCGAGCGCTTGGGTAAGAATGCCGGCTGGCAGGTCGAGACATTTAAAACCCTAGAGCAACTGCTCAACAGCGATCTGGCCATAGATGGTATCGATATTTGTAGCCCGCATGGCCTACATCACGAGTTGGCCTGCCAGGCGCTAGAAGGTGGGGTCAATGTGCTCTGTGAAAAACCAATAGGCGTCACGGTGCGCGCTAGCAAAAAAATCGCGCAGACCGCCAAGCGGCGCGGGTTAGTTGCCGCTACCGCCGAGCAGTGTCGCCGCGCCATCGGTCAGCGCGCGATCCACTGGGCTTTTAACGACGGCTTGCTGGGAACGCCCAAGATGTGGTGGGCGATCAAAGCGGGCTGGCAGGACCCTGCGCAGACGCCCAATTGGCACTGGCGCGTCGACCGCAAACTGGGCGGCTGTGGTATGGTGATGGACAGCGGTGCGCACTGGGTCGATACGATGCGCTATTGGTTTGGAGAAATAGATAGCGTCTACGCACGTGTAGAGCACATGTATAAACGCCCGCACAAAAAGGGAGCCAAACTCGTCGACAGCGCGCAAGAAGACTTTTGGACTAGCATCTTTAATTTTAAGAGCGGTTTAGTTGGAACTTGGTCGTGGACGATTAGCGCGCCGGGCAAGGGGTTTACGCAGCTGACGATGAGCGGCACCGAAGGGTCGATTATCGATACGGATATTTTTCACCCGGCGGCGTTCCAAGCGGCCGGAGAATGTCAATTGCTCGACGGTACTACCTACAGCATGTCCAAAATGCAAGAGCTTTACTTGGATACGCTGAGCCAGCGCAAGAAAGATAGACTTTTTCCCTATGGAATCACGGGAGGCGTCACGCTGGAACTGTGGGATTTTATCGATGCGCTGAGCACGGGGCGCCCAGTGGAGATCGACGTCGAAGAAGGCCTGCGCAGCAAGGCCGTCAGCGAGGCCGTCTACGAGTCGGGAAAATGTGGCCAAGTCGTCAAGGTGGCCGACGTGCTCAAGGGCAAGGTCGATGCCTACCAACGCGACATCGATCGCGCTTGGAAACTTCTCTGATTCTGCGTGGGATATAGTACGTTTTTTAAAGCGCGGTTGCATCTTTTAGCTTAGATGCAACCGCGCTTTTTAGCGAATTAGCATCATGCGCCGCGTTTGGCTGTGCTCTGTCGTTTGCAGACGATAGAAGTAGAGGCCGCTGGCTGCTGCGCGCCCGTTTTGGTCACTGCCATCCCAGACTGCTCTATAGGCACCAGCAGGCGCATAGCTGTTGGCTAAGAGCGTGCGCACTCGACGGCCGAGCACGTCGTAGATCGCCAGAGAGAGGGGGCCATCCTGCGCAAGTTCGTAGAGGATAGTCGTGCTGGCGTTAAAGGGGTTGGGAAAGTTATGGCCCAGAGCGAAGGCGACGGGTTGCGCTTGCGTTTCGAGCACGGCAGTGGGTTCGCCGAGTTGCGCAATCCAGCGTTCTATCAGGCCCGTGCCTTGCTCGTCGATGCGTAGCGAGGCTAAGGGCGGCATGCGGTTGTCTGCGCGGGCGCGCATGCGCACTGACAGCGTCGAATTTTGCGGCTCGCCGGGCTTGAGGCGGCTCGGTGTATCCAGGCCGAGATCACCATAGAGTGGCGCAACGCCCACTATTTGCATCTGGTTCTGTGCGGCGCTAAAACGCAGGTCCATATCGGCTCTACCCGTCCCGCCGGGGCGGTGACAGACGGCGCAGTTGGCGTCTAGGTAGGCGCGAGCGCGGGCGGCTACGGGTGTTTTTTCGTCGTCGTATTGGGGCAGGCGCGGCAGCTCTTCGGAGGAGGGGATATGCTCTGTAAAGAGGCCGATATGCCCAAGCGTGCGCAGTTGGTTATCGGTGGCCTGTGCGTAGTTGTGCGGGCCATTTAATTGAGCGGTGTGCACACCGAGCACGTAGTTGGCGGCGGTCGTGTGACAGACCAGGCACTCGCCGCGGCTGGGGAAATAGTGGGTTTGCTGCTGACCGTCTATGGTGTAGGTGCGTGTGGCACTGCCTTCTAAGAGCGTGGCGTCGCGGTTGTCGTCGTCCCACATATAGCTGTAGCCGTCCCAAGCATCTCCCATCGACCGCTTGACCATGAAGCGCGTCTCTACGAGTAACTCACCGAGGTAGAAGTTCTTTACGAGGGTCGTTTGGGCGGGGAAGGTCCAGGGGCCATCCACAGAAAAACCTATTTGCTCGCGACCGGGCAAGGCGATAAAACGCTCTTTGCGCGCACCGTCGGACCAGAGTGGGGCATTGACCGAATAGGGAATGATGCCGGGTGCTATCCGGCGGGTGGTTATGTCCTGATAGAGACCGGATGCCGAGAGCTTGGTCGGGATATTGCCGGGCGCTGTAGCGCCGTCCTTTTCGGCGAGTCGATAGATGCGACCATCGAAGCCGACGATATAGACCTCACCGCTCTCGTCTTCGCCAAAGCTGGCAATCGGCGACGGGCTGAGGGCCAGCAATTCGTTTTCGATCTGGCCATCGGGCCCACGGCGCAGCCCCCAGACCTGTTTGTCGACAAAGTCTCCGTATATATAGGCCCCTTGCAGGCGAACTAAGCGCGGGCCGCGATAGACGTGGCCGCCGGTAATGGAGCGCCCGGTGTCGTGGTCGTACTCGTGTACGGGTGGGATGAGGCCGCTGCTATCGCAGTTGTTAGATGGATTGAAACAGTGTGTCCCCTCCATCGTATTCCAGCCATAGTTGCCACCGCGCACGATGAGATCGATTTCCTCCCATTTATTTTGCCCGACATCACCGGTCCACAGCTCGCCTGTGTGGCGGTCAAAGCTAAAGCGCCACGGGTTGCGCAAACCCCACGCCCAGATCTCGCGCCGGCGCTCCTGGCTGCCGTCAAATGGGTTGTCGGGTGGAATGGCGTAGGCGAGTCCGTCCTGTTTATTGTCCACGTCGATGCGCAGGATAGCCCCTAACAGCGTCGTCGGGTTCTGGCCGTTCTGAAAGACGTCGTTGGCGCGACCACCGTCGCCCAAACCGATATATAGATAGCCGTCGGGGCCGAAGGCTATTTGACCGCCGTTGTGGTTGCCGGCCGGTTGTTCGACATCGAGTAGCACGCGCTCGCTACTGGGGTCGCCGCGTTGGCTATCACCGGCTGTGCGGAACTCAGAGACGCGAGTTCGCAGATTGCCGGTTGTAGTATAAAAGAGATAAAATTGCCCGTTGTCGCGGAAGCGCGGGTGAAAGGCGATGCTGAGCAAGCCGGCTTCGCCTGAAGACGTACTCACGCGGTCGCGTAGGTCGATGAATAGCGCTGAGCTATCCGCGCTGCGGTCGTTGGCAAAGACGTGTATCTGGCCGCCGCGCTCGACGACAAAAATGCGGTCTGAGCCATCGCCTGCGTGCGTCAAGTGCAACGAGCTGCTAAAGAGCAAGTTGGGGAAGGCCAATTCCAGCTGCATGGGAGCCAAGGCATAGCCGGGGCTGTCTAGCCGCAACGTCGTATTGGCCTGGCGTGTCTCTATACCGTAGGGCGCTTCTTGCGCGGAGAGCGCAGTAACAAAAAAGATCGCGAGTAAATAGGGCACAGTCGTTCCTAATTTAGATGGAGTTGCGTATATACGAGTAGTGCAGAGAACATATGCGGTGCTGGCCATCGCTCATGCAGAATTGAGCTCTTGTGCCAAGGCCGCATCTAATTTATTTAGCTCTTCTTCGAGCATTTTCAGGACGTTCGTCGCCCTTTCCAAACCTCGGTTGCGCCCCATATCTTCGAGTTGTTGAGCACAGACTGCCACCTTAGACGCTGCGAAGTTGGCGGCCGATCCCTTGAGCGTGTGGGCGGCGCGCTGTAGTTCCATCGCATCGCCGGTGGCCACAGCCTGGCGTATGAGCTGCAGTTGCTGGGGGTAGTCTTCTAAGAAAAGCCGCACTAGCTGGTGTAAGAGGTCGACATCGTCTATGAGGGCGAGTACGACCTGGCGGTCGAATACGGCATTGGCATCGCTTGCATCGGATGAAATGGCACTTGTATTGTGCGGCACTATACGGCGTTCTACTGCGACCTGGAGGGCGTGTTGCTCTATAATGGCAAAGAGTTGCTCGGGTTTGATCGGTTTGGAAACATAGCCGTCCATGCCGGCATCTAAACAGCGTTGCTCGTCCCCCTGCATCGCGTGGGCCGTCATGGCGATAATAATTTGATGTCCGTCGCTGTCGCGCTCTTTTTCGCGAATCGCTGCCGTCGTGGCAAATCCGTCCATCTCGGGCATCTGTATGTCCATCAGCACTATGTCGAAGGAATTGTTCTCTAGCGCTTCTAAGGCGAGAATTCCGTTGTTGGCGACCGTTGGATGGTGGCTGTATTTCTCCAAGAGCCGCACGGCGATTTTTTGGTTTACGAGGTTGTCCTCGGCTACGAGAATCGACAAGCTGCGCTGTGATTCGTAGAGGGTGTGGCGGGTGATGGGCTGCCCACTGTCCTCCGTCTCCTGCATGCCGCAGAGCGTCGAGATGGCCGCGCGCAGTTCAGACTCTTTGGCCGGCTTGGTCAAATAGGCGTCAATGCCGATTTCGCGGCAGCGCGCGGCATCGCCACGCTGACCACCCGAGGTCAGCATCAGCAAACGCATACTGCCGCGGTCGTATTGCTGGCGAATCTGTGTCGCGAGTTCAAACCCGTCCATTTCCGGCATCATGCCGTCTATAATAGCAATGGCATACTCAGGTTCGGCTGCTATGACTTTTAAGGCGCTAGGTCCGTCTTCAAGCGCCTGGGGTTGCATGCCCCAATTGCGCAGCTGCTCGACTAGGATGCGCCGATTGGTCGAGTTGTCATCGACGATGAGAATCGGGATGCCGCTTAGATCTGCGGAAACTTTAGGCGGCGCTGCTATATCTTTCTGTACGCCTAGGCGGGCCGTAAAAAAGAAGGTGCTGCCCTGCCCCTCGGTGCTTTCGAGCCAGATGCGGCCCTGCATCATGGAGCTGAGTTTTACTGAAATGGCTAACCCTAGGCCCGTGCCGCCAAAGCGCCGCGTCGTCGAGGCATCTGCCTGCGAAAAGGCGGAGAAGATATGCTGCTGCTGTTCCAGGGGAATGCCGATGCCCGTATCACGCACGGAAAAACGCAGCAAGACATCGTCCTCCCCTCCTTCCTCAAGGGTTACTTCTAAGGATATTTCGCCTTTGGCAGTGAATTTGAGGGCGTTGCCGACTAAGTTGGTAAAGATCTGGCGCAGTCGAGTGGGGTCGCCAATAAGGGCGTCGGGAACGGTCGCTGCGACGTGGTACATCAGCTCTATACCCTTCTCCGTGGCGCGCGGGCCAAAAACCTTGAGTGCGTCGCCGATGAGGTCGCGCAGATGGAAGGGGATCGGGTCGATATCGAATTTGCCGGCTTCAATTTTGGAGAAGTCGAGTATGTCGTTGATAATTTCTAATAAGTTCTCGCCCGAGAGTTTTACCATTTGCAGGAATTCGCGCTGCTCTGTATCAAGCTCGGTCTCTAAGGCCAGATCCGTCATGCCAATAATGCCGTTCATGGGCGTGCGGATCTCGTGGCTCATATTGGCGAGAAACTCACTCTTGGCCCTGTTCGCTGCTTGCGCAGCACTTCGGGCTTTGTCCGCTTCTTCCTTGGCGTCTAGCGTGGCCTGTTCGGCGCGGCGGCGGACATCGACTTCTTCTTCTAAGCGTCGGTTGCGCTTGACGATTTGCATGGCCTGTAGGACGAGGGCAAGGAGCGCAACGCCGAGTAGACCATAGAGTGCTATCTCGCCATAGGGAGGGGTGACTTCGATCGAGACCCTGTCGGCCTGCTCCGAGCGCACTAGGTCGCGGTCGATGGCCTGGACTTCAAAAGTGTACTTCCCGCTCTCGAGCTGGCCGTATTCCACAGAGCGCTCTCGCGTCAGACGCCAAGTGCTCTCAAACCCGCGCAGGCGATAGCGAAAGAGCATGGCTTCGGGACGCGTTTTAAAACTAATAGCGCGAAAGTCAAAACGCAGGAAGGGCTGGGTCGTATTGATGCGCACGTTTTTGGCCGCGCCGAATTGGCGCGCCGCCGTCGTAGCAGAGATCCACACGGGCGGTTCGTTGTAGCGGGTGGCATAGCGGCTGATTCCGGCGCTGGAGGTGGCGACCCAGAGAGAGGCATCTGGGTGGACCAATAGCGCGCGCGTCTCGTTGCTGGCCAGGCCATCGCGTTTGAGTAGCGACTGGAAGTGGTCGCCGTCAAAACGGCCAATGCCGCCGTCGCTGGCAATCCACAGATGGCCTTTACTATCAAATCTTAGATCGCGTATGCTGTTGTGCACTAGCCCGTCTTGGGTGGAGAAATTGGTGAATTTCTCGCCGTCGAAGCGGCTGAGGCCGTTTTCCGTGCCTATCCAAAGGATGTCTTGGTCGTCGCGTGCGAGCGCGCGCACGGTGTTGTGGACGAGGCCGTTGTCGGTGGAGAAATTGGTGAATTTCTCGCCGTCGAAATGGCTGAGGCCCCCCGCCCATGTGCCGATCCACAATGGACCATTTTCATCTGCTAATAGGGCATTTATTTCGTTTCCAGGCAGCCCATCATCGGTGGAGAAATTGGTGAATTTCTCGCCGTCGAAATGGCTGAGGCCCCCCGCCCACGTGCCGATCCATAGCCCATCATCTTTGTCTTTGGCCAGGCTGAGAATGACGTCGTGGGGCAAACCATTGCGCTTGGAGAAATGGGTGAATTTCTCGCCGTCGAAATGGCTGAGGCCGCCTTCGCTACCAATCCACACGTGTCCATCCTCGGTGCTCTCCAGTGCGCGCACCACGGGGCTTGGCAGGCCGTCTGCGGTCGAATAGTTGCTAAAATTTTCGCCGTCGAAATAGCTCAGCCCATTCTGCGTGCCGATCCAGAGTGGCCCCTGGGAATCTACGGCTAAGGCGTGGATCTGATTGTCTGGTAGGCCATCTTCAGCACTGAGGCTTAGAAAGTGTAGGCCTTGGTAGTGGCTGAGCCCGTTGGCAGTGCCCACCCAAAGGTTGCCTTCGAGGTCTTCGAAGAGCGCGCGAATATCGTTGCCCGCTAGGCCGTCTGCGCTAGAGAAATTGGAAAACGCGCGCCCGTCATAGCGGCTGAGTCCGCCGCCAGAGCGGAATTGAATGGTAGAACTGGTGCCGATCCACAGGTGCCCATTATCGTCGAAGTGCAGGGCGTGAACTTCGTTTCCCGGCAGGCCATCATCGGTGGAAAAATTGGTGAAGGTCTCGCCGTCAAAGCGACTCGCACCACGGTCCGTGCCTAGCCATAGGGTGCCTTCGTTGTCGAGTGCCAAGGCGTTTATGCGTTCACTGGGTAGGCCACTTTCGCCGTCGCGCGTGAGAAATTGCGCGCCGTCGTAGTGGACTAATCCACCCCACGTGCCAATCCACAGGTCGTTGCCATCGCTCAATAGTGAACTAATGCGTTCGCTGGGCAGGAGATTGGCGCCTTCTTGGCCGGTGTAGTTGGTAAAGGTTTGCCCATCATAGCGGCTAAGCCCTTCTCCGGTGCCGATCCACACGTGCTGGTTGGGGGCAATCGCCAGGGCGTAGACCTGGTTGCCGGGCAGTCCGTCGAACGGGGTATAGGTCGTGAAGTTGTGGCCATCAAAACGGCTCACGCCCCCGTCTGTGCCAATCCATATATCGCCGTCTTCACTTAGGGCCAGGGCGTAGATGTGGCGGCCGGGCAGGCCGTCGCTCGTCGTGTAGTTTACTAGGTATTCGCCGTCGTAACGACTGAGACCCTCGTCGGTGCCGATCCACAAAAATTGGTCGTGATCCTGCAAGATGGAATAGATGACACCGCCGGCTAGACCGTCGGCTTGGCCGATGCTGGACCATAGTTTGTGACGACTGCCCACTCCGGCGCGAACCTGCTGTCGCGCCGCGGCTGCCGTTCTTTGTCCCTGGGGTAGGGGGGCTGCAAAATTTGCAGAAATCGACTGGTCTTTTTGTAGGTGTACGCGCTGGTGCGGGCGGGGTGCACGGCCAATTTTGAGGTCTAAATCGTAGGCCCCCGGGGGGAGCAGAGCGCTGTAGTTACCGCTGAAGTCGCTGCGCGTTTGCGTCCATAATTCTTCGTATTCTCGGTGTTGGAAATGCAGTTGAGCGCCCCCGAGCGCCGCGCCGGATGGCCATTGCACTTGCCCGCTAATATGTCCCGCAGCGGAATTATCTAAGATGATTACATCGCCACGGCGGTGGGGCAGGGATAGTTTGTCCGTTCCCTTGCCCCAAGCGACCCAGGAGAATGAGCCATCCTTGTCGTAATCGTCGATGACTACGTCGAGGCCGATGCTGCGCGGAGGAGTTGTCGAAGCCAATTGGAGCCGCCACTCGTAGCGGTGTCCCTCGTCGTCGCGCTGCCAAGCTACATTGACGATGCGTTTGCGACCGCTATTTGTCTCCTCAGTCCCTTGGTCTCCGTATAGATAATACTGGACGGCACTGGACCCCTCTTCGCTGTGCAATATATCTAGGTATATTTCGCAGCCGTCCTGGCTGTTCCACGTTGCCGTCGCCGCCGAGTCAATTACGATGGATTCATCGAGTGCTTCAACGGCGAGATAGAGCGCGTTGGCCCGAGCGTCGTAGCCTATGCGAAAAGTGGCCTCTAGGTCGCTGCGGTTTAGCGGCGGTGACCCGTACTCGGCCTGGGATATAGAATGGCGCACTAGACCGTCAGGCCAATCGTCGAAATTCCCGTCGACGACGAGGTTTTCGACGGGGACGGCCAGGGCGATGCGACCGTTATGTGCCTGCGCTGGGGGCACCAGCACTAGGGCGGCGGCTAAGGCGAGTGAATAGAGTAGGGTCGACATGAAAGACAGTATAATTAAGCAGCGCTACCAAGTCTATTGTTAATGGGTACTTGACAGATAAAGATGGGGGGGAGATATTCGGCGCAATTGCGAGTTACACTTTGCCTCCGTGCGCGGCGAGTATGCGCTCTGCAAAGGGGGTATGTCGCCGCGCTTTATGCCGGAGACAGGATAGACCACTTGCCCCAAAGTAGCAGCTGTCCCCTAAGTATAGGGCGCTGCCCCGGCCATTCTATGAGCGGCTCTTCTACGGACCAAGATATAGTGCGGGCAGCGAATTCGTCGATACAGTAGCTGCTGAGACTGCGGAATGACGGGCGACCTGGGTCGGCTATAGCCAAGCGCGGGACGCCGGCTTTGAGCGCTCGTTCTACCAGGTGCAACACCGGTTCTACCATGTTTTCGCGGAAACAGATGTCGGCGCCGACAACGAGGTCTTGTTGGGCAAGTAGGGTAGAATCCATTTGTTCAAAGGCTAGCTCGCGCATGGTAATTTCGACCTCGTTGAGTTCGGCGTGTAGCGCTAAGTAGGGGAAGACGCGCGGGTCGATGTCGGCAGCCGTCACGCAGGCGTTCAGACTTTGGGCGCAGTATATACCGCACAGGCCCCAACCGCAGCCGGCGTCGAGCACGCGCAGCCTCTGCGCTAGCGACTGGCGCTGCAAGTAGTCGATTAATAGCCAACCGGCGTTCCAGGTCTTATGGCCCTGAGCGCGCGGCGAGTCTAGGCCTTTCAACCGTCGCAGAGTGGGATGGGAGGCCTTGGGCAGGCGCAGTCCGAAGGCACTGCGCTCGTGGGCTCGTTCGGGTTGCATAGGTTCCCTTTCGCCGATAAAAAAACGAGTATATAGAATAGTAAGGAGGAGCTGGCGCTGCGGCCATCTGAAAAGCCGATGGAAGAGAATTGGAGATTTACCCGAATTGTTTCGAGGTTGCCGCCGACGGTGCCCTTTGTGCCCCCAGAAGCTTTAGAAAGAAGGGCTGGGAGCGAGTTGATATTGCGGGCGGGGGCGAACGAAAGTAATTTTGGCGCGTCTCCGTCGGCGCGCGAGGCGATGTGTAGAGCGGTAGAAAAAGTGCATTGGTATAACGATCCAGAAGGCTTTGAACTGCGCGGTGAACTGGCGCGGCGCCACGGCGTCTCGCGCGAAGAGATTGTGTTGGGCAGCGGCATCGACGAGTTGCTCGGGCTCTTTGTGCGTCTCTTTGTGGAGCCTGGAGACGGGGTACTAACATCGCTGGGAGCCTATCCGACTTTTAACTACCACGTCGAAGGGTATGGAGGAATGCTGCAAAAAGTAGCGTACCGCGACGATTGTGAAGATTTACAGGCGCTTGCACTCGCTGCGGAAAAGATTGGCCCGAAGCTCGTCTATGTGGCGAATCCGGACAACCCGATGGGCACCTGGCATTCGGCGGCGAATATCGAGGCCTTTTCAAGCGGGCTGCCGTCGGGGAGCCTTTTGTTATTGGACGAAGCCTATGCAGACTTTGCACCCATCGATGCGATTCCCCGCATCGACGGCGCGCGGCGAAATGTCGTGCGCTTGCGCACCTTTTCTAAGGCACATGGCATGGCAGGGGCGCGGATTGGTTATGCCATTTGCCATCGCAAAATAGGTGCGGCTCTGGACAAAGTGCGCAACCATTTTGCTGTCAATCGCGTGGCCCAAGCCGGGGCATTGGCTTCGTTGCGCGATGAGTCTTTTGTGCATTCGGTCGTTGAACAGGTTGCCGAGGGGCGGCGAGAATACGGCGAAGTAGCCAGCGAGATCGGCGTGGTGGCCCTGCCATCGGCGACCAATTTCATTGCGTTAGACGTCGGCACTAGCGAAAGGGCGCGGGCATTGGTCGCGGGGCTTCTCGCGCGCGGGGTTTTTGTGCGCATGCCGGGTGTTGCCCCCTTAGATCGCTGTATACGCGTTACTATCGGCCCGGCTAGTGAGCGCAGGTTTTTTGTCGAAGTTCTGCGCCAAGAATGGCGAAAGGTTTTGCTATGAGAGTGCTTTTAGCGGGTAGCAGTGGTTTGATTGGCACGGCGCTGGCGCAGAGTTTAGAGAGGGCAGGGCACGATATCGTGCGCTTAGTGCGTCGCCCTCCCCGCGTCCCGGGCGAGGTCTATTGGAATGTCGAAGCCGGCGAACTAAATCGGGCTGAGTTGGGGGCAGTGGATGCGGTGGTGCACTTGGGTGGGCGCAATATCGCCGCTGGACGTTGGTCGACACAAACAAAGGGCGAATTGCGCTCGAGTCGTGTGCAGAGCACGGCGTTGTTGGTCGAAACGATCGGAGAAATGGCACAAAGGCCGCGCGTTTTCGTCTGCGCTTCGGCGGTGGGAATATACGGCGACCGGGGCGATGAAACGCTGGGCGAAGAAAGCGCTATTGGAAGCGGTTTTTTGGCCGAACTCGGCCGCGAGTGGGAGGCGACGGCTGCGCGTGCAGCTACGCGCGTAGTGCACGCGCGTTTTGGCGTTGTTTTGAGCCGAGAGGGTGGGGCTCTCGCCAAAATGTTATGGGCTTTCAAGCTGGGCTTGGGCGGGCGTTTGGGGAATGGGCAGCAGTATATGAGTTGGATTGGTTTGGGCGATGCGGTGGCGGTCATACAGCGGGCCATCGACGATGAACACGTGCAAGGGGCGCTCAATGTCGTTGCGCCCGAGCCGGTGCAGAACGCGGCGTTTACGCGCGCGTTGGGTCGGGCTCTCGGCCGCCCAACGCCCTTTGCCGTCCCCGCCTTGGCCCTGCGTATCGCGCTGGGCCAGATGGCTGACGAGGCGCTCTTAGCGAGCCAGCGCGCAGTGCCCAAAAAATTGTTAGACGGTGGTTTTCCTTTTGCCGATGAAACTATAGAAGCTGCACTGGCGCGGGCATTAGGGTAAGAAAGGTCAGGCGCTGGCGCGCGCAGAAACGTCGTTTATCTGCTTTGCGAAGCGGGCGAACTCCCCTTTTAACTCTACCAGTTTTTCCTCTACGGTAGACAGCTCGTTATTGCGTCCGGCGCGTTCGACGGTTTCGGCTGCGCTAAAGCAGGGACTTGTACCCAATACGCCGATGGTGCCTTTTAGCTTATGGGCGAGCCGCTGTATTTGTTCGGCATCTCGCGCCTCCACGGCTTGGGTTACCTGCGCTAGTAGGTCGGGGCCGCTATCGAGCACGTAGGAAATTAGCTCGACTAAGAGTTCCTCGTTTTCGCCTGTCTGCTCTAACATGGCGCTATACAAATCGATATTGCCCTCGTCGGCAATGCTTGTTTCGCCGCTGGGTGCCGGCGGTGCCGCTGGCACGGTTTCCTGTAGTATATCCAACAGTTTCTGAATGCGTATGGGCTTGGCGATATAGGCGTCCATACCGGCCTCTCGACAGCGATCCTCGTCGCCCAGCATGGCGCGGGCGGTCATGGCGATGATGGGAACATGCGTATTCGTCCCCGCTTCGCGTCGGCGGATTTCTTCCGTAGCCGTTATGCCGTCCATTACGGGCATTTGCACATCCATGAGCACTACATCATAGGGCTGCTGTGCAAAGAAATCGAGGGCTTCGCGGCCGTTGTTGGCGACGGTAATGGTGTGGCCATTCTTCTCTAATAAAACGGCGACCAAGCGCTGGTTTGCCGGAGTGTCCTCAACTAGTAGGATGTTGAGGGTCTGCTGGTTTGTGGCCGCATCAGTATTTTTGCCGCCCGCTTCTTTCCGTTCGTCTTGATACGACCCATCAACGGCGGCCAGCAACTCGGCATAGGGAACTGGTTTGAATATGCGCAGGTCGATGTCGAGGCTGTCGTGCTGGGTACCGGTACGCACGAGCAAGGCGATCGTCGTCGTTGATTGTCGTGCGCGCAGGAGACGGGTCATGGAATCTATCCATTCTAAAGATCCCAAGTGATAGTCCAGCAATACGAGCGAGAATGGAGTGCTCGCCTCTTCAATGGCCCGCTGCGCGTCTTCCGTTGTGACGGCCTGAACGGTCTGAGCTCCCCAGGCCTGTAACTGCTCGACGATGTGGCGGCGTTCGCTGTCACCTGGCATGATTACGAGCACGCGCCGCTCCGAGCCTATCGCACTGACGGGGGGTTGGTCTGGGGCAATGGAAAAATTCGCGTTGAAATGGAACCTGCTGCCAACGCCGGGTTGGCTTTCGACCCAGATAGATCCTCGCATCAGTTCGGCCAGTTGCGTAGAAATAGCCAGCCCTAGTCCGGTGCCTCCGTATTGGCGCGTAGTCGAGCCGTCGGCCTGGGTAAAGGTCTCAAATATCTGCTGTTGTTTTTCTATGGGGATGCCAATACCCGTATCGCGGACCTCGCCGTGTAGCAAGATCGAATCGTCGCGGATGTGCTCGGTCTGGATATAGAGCTCGATTTCTCCGCGCGGGGTGAACTTGATCGCGTTGCCGACTAGGTTGACGATAATCTGTCGCAGGCGTCCCGGGTCGCCTACTAGGCGGGCGGGCACCTGCGGATTGACGCCGAAGATTAGCTCCAAGTCTTTGCTATGGGCGCGAACGGCCAGCCCTTTTAATACCCCCGCCATACTGTCTCGCAAGATAAAGGGAACGGATTCAAGTTCCATCTTGCCCGCTTCTATTTTGGAAAAATCGAGGATGTCGTTGAGCAATTGCAAGAGCATGTCGGCCGAGTCCTGCGCCGTGGCCAGGTAGGAGCGCTGGTCTTTGCTGAGCACGGTTTCCATCACCAATTCGTTCATGCCGATGATGGCGTTCATCGGCGTGCGCAATTCGTGGCTCATATTCGCGAGGAACTCGCTTTTATGGCGGCTGGCCGCCTCGGCCGTTTCTTTGGCCTGCTGATACTCGGCCGTGCGTTCGTCGATGCGTTCTTCCAATTCTTCGTTGAGTCGGCGCAGCGCTTCTTCAGCTTGGCGCCGCACGCCATTTTCACGTTTGATTTCAGCGCTGCTCGATTCGATTTGCTCGAGCATCTCGTTGAAGCTACGCACGAGCAGGCCTATTTCGTCCTCGCCGCGGGGTGGAGCGGCGCGCAGACTGTAGTCTTTCTCATCGGAGACAGTGCGCGCCGACTGCGCTAGGTTGAGAATGGGGCCAGAAATTATTTTCTGTAGCGAGTTGCCGACGAGGACGACGAGTAGAATAGAGACGAATACGAGTGCGGCAATCAGGGCAATATAGCGGCGCAGGCGTAGCTCGATAGACACTAGATCGGAAACTACGTAGAGCGTGCCAATCTGTTCGTTGTCGAAAATGATGGGTTGAAAAACGTCGAGGTAATTTTCGCTGAAAACGGCACCGGTAGCTTGAATCGCAGGGGGATCAAAGTCGCTTCCATCCCTGTGATACAGAGCCATCGGTTTGTCCAGTGCGTCGTAGAGACATGCGCGGACAATATTAGTCTGTGGTTTGAGGGCGGCTAGCGTGTTTTCTGCCGTCTCTTTGTCGCTGAAGAGAAGTGCTGCAGCGCTATTTTCCGCCGTCACTTCGACCAAGGTCTGGGTCTGCGACACGAGGCTCTCGCGCGATGAGGACCAGTCGTAGGCGATGATGGCCATGCTGGCCAAGAGCAGGGTTAGCGTGCCCGTTAGCGAGATGATGAGGATCATCTTCCAGCGTATGGATAGATCGTGAAAATTGAACACGGTCGAGGAGCCTTTGCTTAGTCTCGGTTTGTCGGTTGATATATACGAGCAATTTTCAGGATGCGCGAGCTGATAAAGATACCGGCTTGGCGAGCTGCATCTGGGTTGATTTCGATCTTAATCGTTTGGTTCTTAGAGACAAAGAAGCGGATTTGACCCCCTTCTTTTATGAAGTTAGGTGATTCGCCAATGGTGACTAAGTTCGAATCGGCTAGTGCCGTCAACAATTCACTCTGCTTCTTGGCTTCGGAGCGACTGACAAAGAGCAGATGGCAATCGCCGATATTGGCCAGGTCGCTGTAGCGCTCAATGCGTAAGAGGCGACCTTGTGCTCGGCGCTGGTGTATAGCTTCGTCTAACGACGGGCCAAAAGGGTCTTTGCCGACAATGCCGATGACGATCGACTCTGTAGTATCTGTAAAGGTGCCTTCGGGCCACTGGATAAATTTGGCAAAATTGTAGAGGTAGGCTGTCTTGACCTGGTATTCGGGCGAGGTGTTAGCCGAAGCGGTGCTCACTGGTGCAAAGGCGATGCAGAGCGCGACAAGTGCGAGGATACGGGCGGTATAACGCATCAGAACTCCCGCACTAAGGTCAGGGTAAAGGCGCGCTGTACCTGCGTGAGAGGCACTGTCACAATGCTAGAAGTATACTCCGTGTGGCTCGAGTGGAGCACATTCTGTAGAGCAAGGGCTATACTCGTCTGCTTTGCGACGAGACGAGATGCACGCAGGTCGAGTTCGCTATAGGCTGGGAGATCTATTGCTGATACCGTTACAGGGCTGACGCGACGGAGTGTAGTATTGAGGTCCGTGCCCAAGAGGTTGAGACCCTGTAGGGCGAGGGTGAATATATGGTTCGGGGTCGTTTTTTCCTGACCGAGAGAGAGGAGATCCGAACTGGCGGCAGATAACTTGAGGTTTAGGTGGAAAAAGGTGTAGGCCGTATTGAGAGACCAGGTGTTGGAGAGCTTGTAATGCCCTGCGACTTCCACACCGTATGAACGACCTGAGAGCAGGTTGCCTGGGGTGAATGCTAGTAGAATATGGTCGTCGAAGCGCCTGGGAGGGATGCCCTCTAATGAGAACAAGTCATCGTAGTTATTAACAAAGGTCGCCACATCTAGGGATAGTAAATCCCTATGCCGGTAGCGGTAGCCGACTTCGAATGTGTGCACGATTTCGGTGCGGAAATCGCGGTTGCCAACCAAACCAACAAAGATGGGGGGAGCGCCCTCCACCGGCGGCAGGACGCTGCTCAAGAGGCGAACATCGTTTTCGCCGCGCGAGGAACTGCGCACGGCGCGGGCCGTAGCCGCCCACAGAGCGTGTCGTTGAGTCGGTGTCCAAGCCAGGCGCGCATTGGGCTGGAATTCCCAGCCGGTGAATTCGTGGTGCTCTAGTTTGGCGCCCAAGATTAGACGCAAACGGTTTGTCACCAGGGAGATATCGTCTTGCACAAAACCTTCATAGAGCGAGAGTTGGCGGGTGCGGGGGGAAATGGATGCGGTGAACGTCTCGCTCGTGCGTTTAATGTCGGTGAGTCGATATCCCAATCCCCAGAGTAACTCGTGGCGGTTGCCAAGGCTTATGCGGTGCTGTAGTTCGGTATTCCATATGCTGGACAATTCACCAGACGGTGGACCGCGTCGCTCTAAATGTTCGTAATAGGAGAATAGATCGAAATTGGACCGGTCCGAGACTTGGCGCTGCCAACGCCAAGAGGTGCTGATGCTGGAGAATTGTATATGGTGTTGGTCGAAGTTCGAATAGGGAGCTTCGGGGGAAAAGAGCAATGCAGTTTGCGCCATGTCGCCCTGCTGTAGGTCGGCGATCAGGGTGAAGTGATCGCGCACGGCGGGACGCCAATCGAGACGAGTGCCCATTTTCCAAGAATCCCAGCCGTCGTTGGCTGGTATGTCCCCTTTAGTTTTCAGGTCGTCACGGCGGCCGAAGTGGCCGTAGGCGCGGTAATAAGCCTGCTCGTTGATGCGGCCCCCGTAGCGACCTTGGAGCAACACTTGCTCCTCGCTGCCGGTGCCGATGCGCAGGTTACCTCCCTGCGTTGCAATGGCTTCTTTGCTGACGAGGTTTACGACGCCATTAACGGCATTGGCTCCCCACAGCGATGCGCCGGGGCCGCGGATAACTTCGACGCGGTCTAGGTCGGCGAGCAGGATGTCCTGCATTTCCCAGTAAACCCCTGAGGCCAGGGGGGTATAGACGCTGCGACCGTCGATCAGAACGAGCAGTTTGTTGGCAAAGCGGCCGTTGAAACCCCGGGCAGAAACGGCCCATTTATTGGCATCGATACGACCGACATGGAAGCCGGGGACTAAGCGCAGGGCATCGGCTAAGTTGGGGGAATTCGAATGATGCAGGTCTTTTGCCGTGAGCACGGAGACTGCTGCGGGCAGCCCGAGTGGGTCTTCGGCCTTGCGCGATACCAAGGAGATGGGAGTTTGCGCCAAGTCTTCCAGACTTAAGTCGAGTAAGTCGTTAACATCGGCAGTGGCTCCGGAGATATATGACCCCAGTATGAATAGACAGACCAAAGCGGTCAATCTTCGTGTTTCATGAATTAGGTTAGATACTCTGAAAGAGGTGAGCATGAGTGCTTATTTCAGCGAATCGCGCAGTTTTTGGATTAACTCTTCGTCGCCGTCGTCCAACGTTGTGTTCGGATCTCGATCGAGCCAGGGTTCAACTGCTCGGGTAAAGAGGATTTCTTTCCACTGCGTTGTGCCGACCAATCGTTTGCGTATGAGTTCGGCCTGGTATTTGCCCAGTTCGCTCTCGGCTACGCGATCTCCTTCATCGCAACAGACGAGGACGGGGATATTGCTCTCGAGGCGTTCGCGCATTAGGCGCGCCAAGAGCACAGGGCTGCCGGTGCACTGCGGAGATACCAAGACGGCAACAACGCGTTCTGCAACGCGATCGTTCTTTAGTCGTTCTATGATCTCTCCGGTGCTAACTTCTATTCGGTACCCCAGCTTTAAATCGGGCAGGTCTGCGTTGATGGAGTTGATGGTAGCGGTGATAGCGGCGAGATAGGCGACCAGCGAGCGCCGATCTTGGATTGCCAACTCTTGTTCGCTATTTACCGGTTCACCTAAGAGGACAATGGGGTTTATATCGTTTGCTCGAAACGCTTTGTGCCCGGCTGCGATATTTGCGATGCGCTGGCTGCCCGTTTTTTGTTTTTGGTGCTGCTGCCAGACCTCGGCAATTTTATCGCGCAACTGCACGGCGGTAAAGGGTTTGGCGATATAGTTGTTCACACCGGAACCAATGGCGGTTACTATATCCGTTTTTTCAGTCTTACCCGAAATCATGATAATGGGGGCGTGTTGGTAGTGCTCGAGTTGGCGGATCTGTTTGGTTAGATCTAGTCCCGACATGCCGGGCAACATCCAATCGACGAGGAAGAGATCAAATACCTGCTCTTGCAGTAAGCCCCAAGCCTGCTCGCCGTTCTGGGCTAGCGTCACTTCATAGTTGCATTTTTCAAGGATCTTGAGAATGGGGATGCCGACGGTATCTTCTATGAGAAGAACTTGTAATTTGGCCATGGGGTATAATCGCTAACTTCGAGGATGTTTAAAGAGTAAAGATAAGCCGATTCTGAACAAACTAAAAGGGTATAACGATAATCTACTCTCGAATTGATAAGTAGAGTGATTTTAGCGGCATCATATTGTTGAAAGGATTCTCATGCATCGAGTGGTAGTTGTCGGCGGTGGATTCGGTGGGCTGTATGCGGCGCGCCATTTATCGAATGCTTCATTGCAGGTGACGTTAGTCGATCGGCGCAATTTTCATCTCTTCCAACCTTTGCTCTACCAAGTGGCGACCGGAGGACTCTCGCCGGGCGATATCGCCTCGCCGCTGCGCTCCATACTCAAAAAACAGCGCCATGTGGAAGTGCTGCAGGCGGAGGTCGTCGATCTCGATCCGGCGGCGAAAAAGCTGGTATTGGGTGAAGGTGCTTTGCCGTACGATACGCTGATCGTAGCCGCAGGGAGCCGAGTCCACCACTTTGGTAACGAAGATTGGCCTCAGCATGCGCCGGGGCTCAAGTGTATAGAGGATGCGCTGGAGATGCGGCGGCGGGTTTTGTCGGCTTTTGAGCGCGCTGAGCGCGCCAAAGAGCAAGAGCGGCGCGCGCTGCTGCGCTTTGTGGTGATTGGCGGGGGGCCAACAGGGGTTGAACTCGCTGGGGCTTTGGCCGAGTTGTCTTATAATACCTTGCGCAATGAGTTTCGCCACTTCGATACCCGTGATGTAGAGATCTTATTGCTCGAAGGAGGTGCGCGGCTGTTGCCGACTTTCCCTGCGGCGCTATCGGCGCGTGCGCAAAAGTCTCTGCTGAGCTTGGGCGCGCGCGTGCAGGTCGGGGCGCGAGTCAAGTCGGTCGCAGAGGACCAGGTCGTATACGAATGCGCAGGCGAGACGGTAGAGGTCGCGGCGGCGACGGTGCTGTGGGGGGCGGGTATGCGCGCCTCGAAGCTGGCGGGTATCATAGCCGAGCGCACGGGAGCCGAGGTCGATCGCGGTGGTCGAGTAAAAGTGGAGCCAGACTTGAGCGTCAAAGGATACCCAGAGATTCTGCTCTTGGGGGATATGGCGCACTGCGTCGGAGCCGACGGAGAGCCGTTGCCTGGCGTGGCCCCTGTCGCCATGCAGCAGGGGCGCTATGCCGCTCGGTTGGTGTCGGCGCGGTCCAAGGGGGGCGATCCGGGGCCATTTCGCTACGTCAACAAGGGGAATTTGGCGGTGATTGGTCGGCACGCCGCCGTAGCCGATCTGGGCTTTTTGCGTTTGTCCGGATATCCGGCTTGGCTAATTTGGCTCTTTGTGCATATAGCCTACTTGATCGAATTCGATAACAAAGTAATGGTGCTCTTTCAGTGGGCGTGGAATTATTTTACGCGCAAGCGCGGCGCACGGCTCATTACGGAAGAAAAAAAATAGTGCGGGTCGACTTGCGCGGACTGGGGGCGTTTGCCATACTATTTGTATAATACAAATATTGGGAGTTCAAAGTAATGGCGGAAAAACTCGACGAACAAGCCGAATTGTTGCACCGCGGAGTGTCCGAGCTGATACGGCGCTATCAGTTTCGCGATCGCCAGGAGATTTGCTGTCACGGCATATCCGTTTCGCAGTGTTATGTGTTAACGGCGCTGGCGGAAAAAGGACAGTTGACGATGGGTGAATTGGCCACATATATGCAATTGACGGTGAGCACGATGACGCGGGTGGTAGACCAGTTGGTCAAAAAGGAATATGTCGATCGCTGCGTCGACCCTAAGGATCGGCGTGTCTGCTGTGTGCAGTTGACAGAGGATGGGCAAGCGCTGGTAGAAAAAATAAATGGCGAATTGCTGGCCGTCGAAAGAGGGGTATTAGAACAAATCGATCCGGCGGCGCGCGCTGGAGTAGTCCAGGCTATCGCGCTGCTGGCAGGGGCGATTGATCGGTGGAGAGAAGATGCAAAATGCTGCTGAGTAGGAGTTTTATCGCGCTGGTCGAGAAGAGTGCTGAAGAGATGATATCACTTAAATAAGGAGCAAGCTGTTATGGCGATGAGCAACGATCAGGTAAAAGAAGTCGTGCGGCGGGAATACAGTGAAAGAGTGGAGAGCAAAGGGGGATGTGGCTGCTGCGGCGACAGCGCTGAACGGGCGCACTTGGTGGAGAACTTGGGTTATACCGCCGAGCAGTTGGAGGCAGTTCCTAGCGGAGCACAGGAGAATGCATTTGGCTGTGGTAACCCGCTCTCGTTCGCCGACGTTGAGACGGGTGACACCGTATTGGATATTGGGTCTGGTGCGGGCATTGATTGTCTAATTGCAGCGGAGAAAGTAGGGAATACGGGCAGGGTGATCGGTTTGGACATGACGCCGGCTATGATCGCGCGGGCTGCGGAAAATGTGTTGGAGGCAGGCGTCGAAAATGTCGAGTTTCGCCTCGGCGATGCCGAGAATATGCCGGTGGACGATAATAGTGTCGACTGGGTGGTTTCCAATTGCGTTATAAATTTGGCGCCGGACAAAGAGCGGGTGTTTTCCGAGGTGCGCCGGATACTTAAACCCGGTGGTAAATTGGCGATATCCGATATTGTGCTGGGAGACGAGTTACCCGCAGAAGTGTTGGAGAGTGTCGATGCGCTCGTCGGCTGTTTAGGAGGGGCCGTGCGCGAAAACAGTTATCTTCAAACTATGCGCGAAGCGGGGTTAGAGAAGGTGCACATCAGTGCGCGCCGCGTCTATGAAGCGGGTGATATCGAGGGCTTGCTCAACTGTAGCTGTGGCGATGGAGAGGGATTGCTCGAGCGCTATAGGGAGGCTCTAGTGGGCAAGGTGTGGAGCGCGCGCGTGCACGCTGAAAATCCGTAGTGGAAATAGTAGCCGCTGGGGTTGAGGATATGGCGGCGATGGCGGCGCTCTTGCAAAAAGAAGCACTGCCATCGCGCTATATCGAGGAGCATCTGGATCACTATCTCGTGCTGCGCGACGGCTCCGCCGTGTGGGGTTGCGCCGGATTGGAGGTCTATGCAGATTCGTGTCTATTGCGCTCGCTGGTTATAGACGATGCGCATCGCCACGAGGGCTGGGGCTCTGCGCTGTTACAGGAGCTCATAGGGCGAGCCCGTCAATTGCATGTGCGTGATATCATTGCGCTCACGTCCACGGCGGCACCGCTCTTAGGGCGCTATGGTTTTGTCGAAGTCGAGCGCGAATGCATCGGTGTCATCGTGCGCAACTCGTGGCAATTTTCCGAGGCGAACTGTGCCTGTGCGACCTGTATGCGTTTAGTACTGTAAAACGTCAGCACCGGCCCTGCTGCCACAGCTCCTTTTCCTGAGATTGGTTCGGATGCGCGTTTGTTATTGCAGTGATTATTGTATCGACTTACCCGAAAAACACCCTTTCCCAATGGGCAAATTTCCCGCCTTAAAACAGATCCTATTGCGCGAGGGATTGATTGAGCCTGGCGATGTGGTCGGTGTGGAAGAAGCCAGCTGGCAAGACCTGCGCCGCGTACATACCGATGTCTATTTAGAAAAACTGCGCTGCGGCAGTCTGACGCGGCGCGAAGAGCGCCGCATGGGGCTGCCTTGGTCGCAGGCGTTAGTGCGTCGATCGCGCTTGGCTGTACAGGGTACGCTTACGGCTGCGCGCTTGGCGCTGGCAGATGGCATTGCCGCCAATCTGGCCGGGGGCACGCACCACGCCTTCCCCGACCACGCTGAGGGGTTCTGCGTGCTCAACGACATGGCGGTGAGCATCCGCGCGCTAGCCGCTGCAGGGAAGATCCGCCGCGCACTCGTAATTGATCTCGACGTGCACCAAGGCAACGGCACGGCTGCCGCCTTCGCCCGCGATGATACGGCCTATACATTTTCGATGCACGGAGCCAAGAACTATCCCTTTGTCAAAGAGTGTTCTTCGCGCGATGTGGAGTTGGCTGATGGCATGGGCGAAGTGGAGTATATGCAGCTGCTTTTGGAACATCTGCCGCAGGTGCTCGACGAGGCGTCGGCGGATATTGTTTTTTATTTGGCCGGCGTAGACGTGGTCGCCGGTGACCGCTATGGTCGCTTGGGACTGAGTCGCGCCGGGTTGCGCTCGCGCGATGTCGCGGTGTTGGAGGCGGTTAAAGTGCGTGGTATTCCACTGGTATTACTCATGTCCGGAGGCTATGCGCCGACGGCCGAGCAGACGGCCGATTTGCACGCCGAAGTGCATCGCGCAGCGCATGCGGTATATGCGCCGCTTGGCGCTCTATTCTTTGCGCACGCTAAAGCCGATCGAATCGATGGAGGCGGAGGCGAAGAAACCAATGCCTCCTGAGATGTTAAAAGTCGGGCGCTGAAACTGGTCGCCGAGCAGACCGCCAAAGCCACCGCCGTCGCTGTCGGGATCGGTGCGGATAAAGTCGTACCAATTTTTGTCGAGGGCGTATACCTTGAACTTATGACGGCCGGCAAATGCGATGGCAAACCACGGCAAACGCGCCCGTCCTTCGCGAAAGGAGAGGGCGGGGGAAGCCCCTTCGCGCTCGAATTCATCGAGGTCGTCCTGCTCTAAAAAATCGGCTTCGATGAGTAGCGGCGAATCTTCTTCGAGATTAAAAATGGCCAACTGGTAGGCCTCGACATCGAGATCGTCTGCCAATACGGCCTCGATGAGGCCCTGGCGGTAGACTACGTCGTTTTCGGGTGCGCTGTAGACGCCGTCGCCCACGTCGGCAAAGAGTTTTAGCTCTCGATCTACTTCTAAATTGTCCTCGTCTAACAAAAGCAATTTCTGGATTACCAGGCGCTGTGGCGTAGTCGTGCTCGCCGCGAGCGCGCGCCCGTCGCTCAGCGAGACTTCGAGCATATAGGTCTGCTGCGGGGCGATGGCCGGCGCCGCAGTGGGTGGAATATAGCGTCCTGCCGAATCTGGATCGGCGCTATAGATGTAGTTTTGCCCACCGCTGCGGATGCTTAGTTGAGCATCCGCAATGGCGGCAGCTGTTGCCGAGTAACTGCCACTGAGCGAGAGTGTGCGGCGCAGAAATATATCGGGCATGGGCTGGTCGACTAGGAGGATGGCGTCGACGACGACTAGATCGGCTTCGCTGGGGCCAAAGAGTTCACCTGGCTCGCGCTCGGCGGCACAGGCCAGTAGTAGAGGCAGCAGCAATAAAAGAATTTTCATGGCTTTCAGAAGGCGAAGTTGAGACCAAAGGTCGGCACGATAGGCAGCATTTTGACGACCTCGGGTTCGGTTTCGGGATTGTCTGTATCGTATTGCACGAACCATTCATTGCGGCGACTATAGACATTAAATATCTGTAAGTAAAACTCGGCGTCGGAGCCGAAGAGTTTTAGCGTGCGGCGCAGGCCTAAATCCATGCGGTGATAGGGCAGTAAGCGACCGGTGTTGCGGCGCGCGGGCAAGGCGCGGTCTTCAAAGAGGCGAGTGGCTGGGTCGCGCAGCGTGTAGCGAGCCGATGCGGGGGTGAAAGCCTGCCCTGTGCCATAGACTAGGTTGGCACTCCAAACCCATTTTCCACGCTGGTACGTCGTCGTTAGCGAGGCGTCGTGGCGGCGGTCGTACTTGGGGGCAAAGGAGCGGCCGCCGTCTATATCGGCGAAAGTGCGCCGGGTCCAGCCCAAGGTGTAGCCGAACCAGCCGCGCAGGCGCCCCGTGCGCTTTTCGAGAAAGAGCTCTAGGCCGGATGCATAGCCCGTGCCCTCTGTTTTGAATACATCTTCCGAGCGCGTCTCGTTTCTGTCGGCTACGGTGTTGTTGTCGAGGACGACCAGATGCGCTAGGTCGGTGTAATAGGCTTCGGCGCTCAGGCGATAACGCCGCGACGGTTCCCATTCGAGGCCGGTGACAGCCTGCCAGGAACGCCCCGGCTCGACGGTTTCGTCGAGCGGCACCCAGAAGTCGCCGCCGCTAAAACCCTCGGAAGTTACCAACTGCAAATACTGGTGGTAGAGACCGCCGGCTAGCTTTAGACTCCAGCCCGGTTGCAGGACTCTGCTCAGCGAAAAGCGCGGTTCGAGCGTATAGTGCTCTCCCTCGTCAAAATAACTCGCGCGCAGGCCAATGCGCGCGTTGGTAAGCGGCGTCAGCTGCCAGTCGTCTTGTATATAGGTCGAGAGTAGCAGCGGTTCGGTGTCGAGGTCTTCCTGCTCTTGTTGGTTAAAAGCCGAGTTGAAATCGAATTCGTAATAGCTCAGTTGCACGCCGGATTTTAGCGTGTGCTTGGCGCTGGCAAAATAGTCGAAGTCGGCCTTGAGCGAGAGATCCTGGACTTGGTTGGAAAACGAGACTGGCGTATCGAAGAAACTCAGCGAAATATCGCTCTCGTATTCGGAGAAAAAGGCCATAAAGCGGCCAAAGAGGGCCGGGCTAAAGATGCGTGTCCAGCGGCTGGTCAGGGCGCGGTTGCCCCATTTGATATTAAAGAACGTGTCGGAATCTGGGTCGAGCTCGAAGTCGAGCCGGTCGCTGCCTAGATACGCGCTGACGACGAGATTGTCGCGTTCGTTGAGTTGGCGGTTGAATTTGCCGTTAAAGTCGTAGAAGTAGTAATCGGGTACATCGGAGCCGGCGGCGCGCACGGCGGCCAAGATGGGGTCGAGATAGGTGCGGCGGCCGGCCAACATCCACGAGCCATTTGTGACGGGGCCCTCGACGAGTAGGCGGCCCGAAATAAGGCTGATGCCGCCGCGTCCGCTCACTTCGCGGCGGTTGCCCTCGCGGTTCTGCACATCGAGTACGGCGCCGAGATTGCCGCCGTATTGGGCGGGGTAGGCGCCTTTGTAGAAGGTGACGTCTTTTATGGCGTCTGGGTTAAAGGTCGAAAAAAAACCAAAGGCGTGCGCCGGGTTATAGAGTGGCACGTTGTCCAAGAGAATGCGCGTTTGGTCGGGGCCGCCGCCGCGCACGTAGAGCCCGCTGCTGATATCGGATGCGGACTGCACGCCGGGCAAGAGCTGTAAGCTGCGCAGTAGGTCGGGTTCGCCAACGGAGGGAAGGCGCTCCAGTGTTTTAACTTGCAGTGCCGTGACGCTGGCCTGTTGGCGTAGCTCATCTCGTAGGCGATCCGCCGTGACGATCGTCTCTTCTTCTATGCGGATCGACTCGGGTATCATCTCGGCATTAAAGCGCAGCTGTTGTTCGGCGGTAAAGCTGAGTGTGTCGCGCAGGGCGCGATGGCCAATATAGGAAAACGTAACGGCATGGCTGCCCGCGGGAATACCTTGTACTGCGTAATAGCCTTCGGCGTTGCTCAAGGTGCCCAACGGCAAGTCGTCAAAGGCGATGGTGGCGTTGGGCAGATTTTCGCCGTCGCTGCTGTCGCGGACGAAGCCGCTCAGCGTGGCACCTTGCGCTGTTGCAACAAATAATAGCACGAGGCAAAAGGTCCGCTTTGGCATTAAGCGGCGCACAGTTTAAGGGCGGATAGGGCCGGGCGTAGCTGCGGCAGATCTTCGAGGTAAATGGCGTCGATTTCGCCCAGCAGATCGCAGTGCTGCGCGGCAGCGGTCCCGCCCACAATGAGTATGGCGTTTTGGTTGATGGATTCGTGCAGCTGTTTTAATTCGCTTTCTAAGCATCCGTCTGTGCTGGGATAGGCGATGCTCAGAACAACGGCCTTGGCTTCTTTTAAAAGGGCGGTTGCGGCTATGTCGGCGGCGGCTATATTGCGCCCCAAATAGACTGCGCGCCAGCCCTCTGTCGTGGCCATGGTCGCAGCGAAGAGCGCGCCGAGTTCGTGCATTTGTCCACGTGGCGTGGCCACGAGCAAGAGCGGTGCATCGTCCGCTACGCGCAGGGCGGAGCGGATGCCGTCGACAAAGGAGCGTATGACGGCTGTGGCCAAGTGCTCGCTGGCGATGCACAGGTTGCCTTCGTGCCAGAGCTGTCCGACGCGCTGCATAAGCGGACCAATTATTTCTGTAATGAGCTGTTGGTGCGGATAGAGCAGAGCGGTGCGGCGCAATTCGTCTTCAAAGGCGTTGGCGTCCAAATTGCGTATGGCCGTTAGGCAGCGGTCAATGCAGAGGTGGGCCCGTGTCTCGAGGCGGGTTGCAGGGGAAGTAGCGGGCGCGTCATTATCGCACTCGGCATCAATAAGTTGGTGTAGGGTCTCGTCCTCTAAATGAGCGATTTGACCAATGGCGTGCCCGGTTTCCGTCGCGCGTCGCAGCAGAATGAGGCGGTCTATATCGGTTTCGCCATAGAGTCGGCGCTTGCTTGCTGTGCGCTGTGGTTTGATGGCTTCGTAGCGTCTTTCCCAAATGCGAATGACGTGTGGTGAAAGCCCCGTGCGCTGTGCAGCGATCTTTATTGGGTGATAAATTGTATTCATGGGGGAGAAGATACCGGCTGTCTATATTTTGTCAATACGCTAATATGCCGGTATTTTATTTTTTCAAATAAAATAAAAACAGTTGTTTATGTAGGTGGGAAGCGAATTTTCTACAGAAAGAAGGCGTGCAAAAAAGCGGTATTGGCAACAAGGGGGGCGGGGCCGATGACAAAGACATACATATAGAGGTGTCGCAGCCATTTAATATTGTGTTTGGGTTCAATGAGTATGCCGATGCCTTGTAGGACGAAGTAGGCGGTCATGGGGCCGACCTGCACCGGATAGCCCATGAGGTAGTGTGGCACGGTAAGGATGAGTTCATGCCAAATTCCCGACGCGATAAAAGCGGCCAGCAAGGCGAAGCGCGGGTGGCGCATGAGAGGGGCAAAAAATAAGTGCCGCAGCCATTCACCGACCCAGCGATTCCAGCAGCGGCCCCAAAAGTGGGCGAGCGAATGGGCGAGGAGCGGGCTGTTGTGGATGGGGGTTAGCAGGCGGCCCGAACTGAGAAAGAGCAGGCGAAAGAGGGCGCCGAGCGTTTCGGTCAGCACGTAAAAGGAGGGAAAGGCCATATAGGCGCGCTGGATTGCGCTGGGGGCAAAGGTATGGACAATCTGCCAATAGAGGGCATAAGTGCAGAGGCAGAGTAGCGACCAGCGCGCGGCCGTCCCCAGTGCAAAGCGTAGATCTTCGCTCTGCAGAAGGTGACTGCGCTGCCAAGAGCGCGGTGAATAGAAGGGAACGACGGTGAAAAAGGCCAGCTTCTGCGATAGCGGGCCGACAAAGCGCACGGCGCCGACGGCCTTTAAAGGTAGGCCTATAAGCAGGTAGGCGGCGGCAAAAGCTAGGGCGCCACCGATGCCGGGGGTGAGGGGGAGGTGATTTTCCATTAGCATATATGTAACAAAAACTTGCGCATATAAAAAGACCGCCGCCGGAATAAATTGTCGGCGGCGGTCTTTTTGCGATGTAAGTGTCCTAGCTATTGGATACTAAATTCTACTTAGCGAGTTGCGTTGCTCTTTACCGAACCCCATGAGGAACTCTCTACGGCCGTAGGAGCCGCCGGGGGGAGAATGACCGAGTCAATTACGTGGATAACGCCGTTACTGGCCAAAATGTCGGTGGCTGTTACCATGGCGTTGTCGACCATGACGCCATTGGTCGAAACGTCGATCGTGACAGAAGCTCCGTTGACCGTTGTGGCGGATTCTAGTGTGACTACATCAGCGGCCAAGACGGAGCCGGCAACGACGTGATAGAGCAGGATCGAAATCAACTGGTCCTTGTTTTCGGGCAACAACAGCGACTCGACGGTGCCTTCGGGCAACTTGGCAAATGCCTCATCCGTCGGGGCAAATACCGTGAAAGGGCCTTCGCCTTTGAGTACGTCTACCAAGTCGGCGGCTGTCAGCGCGGCGGCTAAGGTATTAAAGGTGCCAGCTTCTACTGCGGTATCGACGATGTCCTTGTCGCTCTGAGCCTGTGCGGTATTGCTCGAGAAGAGCAGGGCGGCAATGGCTAAAGTCGAACCAGCTAAGCGTGAAAGTTTCATTGCAAATCTCCTTTGCGCCGTAGCGCTGTTA